>Ga0079225_10000118_pt1 | contig 40037 bp, 45 predicted proteins | sample Poulit2012_FD_76344 | JGI IMG/M metagenome (GOLD analysis project Ga0079225, IMG submission 76344) | Agricultural soil microbial communities from Georgia to study Nitrogen management - Poultry litter 2012 | ecosystem: Environmental > Terrestrial > Soil > Agricultural land | place: USA: Georgia... | reverse complement strand
GCCCAGCCTGAACCGAAACGCGCTGCACCTGCAGCTTCAAATTTCTCTTTGAATTCATCAACTGAACCGAATTTGGATTCGATTGCGTCTTTGACTTCACCGGATACCTCTTTTGCGTCCGGAGTGAGAAGTTTCCAGAATAGTGAGTGGTTCAAGTGACCGCCGCCGTTGTTTCTGACAGCAGTTTTCTTATCTTCTGGCACTGAATCCAGGTTCTTGATGATGTCTTCAATTGATTTGCTTTCAAGCTCTGTGCCCTGAATAGCATCATTCAATTTAGTTACATAAGTGTTATGGTGCTTAGAATGGTGGATTTCCATAGTTTCTTTGTCGAAATGTGGTTCCAGTGCATCATAAGCATAAGGTAGTTCTGGTAGTTCAAAAGCCATAGTAAATTCCCCTCCAAATATTATTGATTACATACTAAATATATCAATTAGATGTTAAAATAACAAATGTATTGATTTATCATAATTCTTTTCAGACCTTTGTATGATATGAGCCGCGAAGGGAAGAAAGGATTTATACAAATAGTAAAAAGGATAATGCATATCAATGAAATATTTTACATTCTTCAAGCGCATCGTCACATTTGAAAAGTATCCGCTGTTCAGGACTGTGAACTTCAGGCAGCTCCTCCTGAATATTTTCATCATCTCACTGCTCGTGTCACTCCCGAATATAATCAGCCTGTTTCAGACAGTGCAGGCAGCATCCGGCATAGGCGACATCGGGTCGGATGTCCCGGATTTTGAAATTGTGGATGGTGAGTACACAGGCGAAACCGGCACACTGTCGGTCGGGGACAGGAAAATCCTGTTCACCGGTGAAACTACTGCAGGAGACACGGGAGAGATTGATGATGATATATTTTTGGGCTTTCTGAAAGACGGCATCTATATAAAAGATGTACAGAATTCAGACTTCGGCTACTCCCTCATTGGTCAGGTCAAGGATGATGAAGATTTGAAAATGTTCATCGATCAGCAGACATCCAGCCTTTATTTCTACGTAATGGTCTACAGTGTCTTCTATATACTCCTGATCATGTTCTTTGCGGTTGTACTCATGTCGGCCGGCAATTATATCCTTCATTTTGCAGCTGAACGTATGCATAAAAAATCCCGTTTTATGAACTGGTTTAAAATATCTTCATTCATCACGGTACTCTCGCTCATTCCCATCGTCCTCATCGCACTTTTCACAGGGATGAACCTCTGGTGGCTCTATTTCCTGTCACTGCCTTTCTACAATCATTACTATAGAAAGCTTCCTGTGATGAAAACGTAATCTTGATGCGCTGCATTTACATTTTCTCATAAAATCTAGTATAATAACATTTGATTCAGAGAATCATTAATTATGAGGAGTTTGGTTATGTCTCAAATTACACACCGCACTAAAACCAGGCAGGTCAAAGTTGGTGACCTTACCATCGGCGGCGCCGATCAGATAATCATTCAGAGCATGACAACGACGAAAACTCATGATGTTGAAGCGACGGTTGCTGAAATCAACCGGCTGGAAGAAGCAGGATGTCAGGTCGTACGGGTAGCATGCCCGAAAGAGGAAGATGCCCTTGCGATTCCGGAAATTAAAAAACGCATAAACATCCCGCTCGTTGTTGATATCCATTTTGATTACAAACTGGCTTTACTTGCTGTTGAAGGCGGCGCAGATAAAATCCGTATCAATCCGGGGAATATTGGACGCCGTGAAAAAGTGGAAGCTGTTGTTGAAGCATGCAAGGCAAAAGGTATTCCAATCCGCATCGGCGTGAATGCCGGCAGCCTTGAGAAGCATATCATCAAGAAGTATGGCTACCCTACAGCAGACGGCATGGTGGAAAGTGCTTTACATCATATTAAAATACTGGAAGAACTCGACTTTCATGACATCATTGTTTCCATGAAGGCTTCGGATGTGAACCTTGCGATTGAAGCATACGAAAAAGCGTCTGCTGCATTCGACTACCCGCTTCACCTTGGCATCACAGAAAGTGGGACGCTGTTCGCAGGAACCGTAAAGAGTGCAGCTGGTCTCGGAGCCATCATTTCCAAGGGAATCGGCAACACGATGAGGGTTTCACTCTCAGCAGATCCTGTTGAAGAAGTCAAAGTGGCAAAGGAAATACTCAAAAGCTACGGACTCGCAAGCAATGCAGCGACACTCATCGCCTGTCCGACATGCGGCCGTATAGAAATAGACCTCATTGCCATCGCCAATGAGGTCGAGGAATATATCGCCAATATCAAGGCTCCGCTTAAAGTTGCAGTACTCGGATGCGCTGTCAACGGTCCCGGGGAAGCGAGGGAGGCGGACATCGGTATCGCCGGTGCGCGCGGAGAAGGCCTTCTGTTCATGCACGGGAAAACTGTACGCAAAGTCCCTGAAGAGACAATGGTCGAAGAACTCAAGAAAGAGATCGACATTCTTGCAGAAGAGCACTTCGAAAAAGAACGTAAAGCGAAAGAAGAAGCAGCACAGTCATAGATGATGCATGCCGCAGGTTTTAACCTGCGGCATTTTTTATTATGGATAAAAAAGTCAGGCGGACTTCTAATCTGGTCCGCCTGACTTTATTTACATGATTTGCACAGTCCGTAAAGCTCAATCTTATGGTTGGTGATTTCGACATCATCCAGTTCATCCGCCCATGCATCGAAAGGACAGTAGTGGATGACCTTCGTCTCCCCGCAGCAGTTGCATATGAAATGATGATGATGGTGCGTTGTGCATGAAATCTTATACTGCATTTCCCCGTCGAATGTTGTCTTCTCGAGCACTTCTATATCATTCAGAGTATAGAGATTACGGTATATCGTATCATAACTGATACCCGGGAATTCTTCATTCATCTTTTCCTGAACGTCCCTTGCACTTAAATACCTGTCTTCTGCGAGAAACAGATCTATCATTCTCATGCGTTTATCTGTGATTTTCAGTTTGTTGTTTTTCAACTTTTCCTTATACTGATTCAGTTGCTGTGTCATTTTTATTCACTCCTATGCGGTCAAGAAGAATTGTAACCAGTAATATCAATATAGAAACAAGGACGATTGTACCACCGGGCGAAATGTTGAGGTAGAAACTAAGGAATAATCCGGCGATGACGGACGCCTCCCCTAATATCACGCTCACTATCATGAGCTGCCTGAAGCTCGATGTCACCCGCATCGCTGCAGCGACCGGCAGTGTCATCAGGGCACTGACCAGCAGGATTCCGACTATCCTCATTGACGCACTGATGACCAGGGCCACGACAATGATGAACATGAAGTGAATCCACCGACTGATGTTCATGACGTTCGCATATTCCTCGTCGAATGAAACCAGCAGCATCTCTTTGTAGAAAAGATAGATGAATAAAAGGACGACGATGCCGATCACTGCGATCAATATCAGATCGGATATGCTTACCGCACTGATGCTGCCGAACAAATAGCCGAAAAGATCCTGGTCAAAGCCGTCTGCCAGTGACAGGAACAGTACGCTGAGTGCAATACCGAGGCTCATGATGATCGGGATTGCCAGTTCCTGGTAATGCTTGTAGACGGTTCTCAGGCGCTCTATGCCAAGGGCCCCGGCCACTGAAAACATGATGCCGGTGAGCAGCGGGTTGATTGTGGCCCCTGTCAGTGAAGAGATGTAGACACCAAAAGTGATGCCCCCCAGAGTGACATGGCTCAATGCGTCCGCAATGAGTGACAATCTCCTGATCACTATGAATGTTCCGATGAGCGGTGCAATGAGACCGACGATAAGACCGCTCAGAAACGAAAATCTCATGAAGTCATATTCCAGCAATGCATGGATCAACTGCAGCACTCCCTCTCATGGTCATGACTGACAAGCTGCAGCGGGAAGCCATATATTTTGGAAAGTTCAGCCTCGCCAAGATTTTTGAATTCGTGATTTGTACCATGGAAATGCAGATGTTCATTCAGGCATGCCACTTCATCCGCGTGATCGACTACGACACCGATGTCATGGGTGACCAGGAGTATGGTCACGGATTTCTCTTTCAGCCTCAGCAGGACATCATAAAATTCCCTGACATGCCTGGCATCGATGCCGACAGTCGGTTCATCAAGGACAAGTATGCTCGGATTGCTGATCAGTGCACGTGCGATGAAGACACGCTGTGTCTGTCCGCCAGAGAGCAGAGAAATATTTTTTTCTTTCAGGTCACTTATATTCAGAAGTTCCAGTACATCGTCCACTTTTTTCCTGTCCTTTTTGCCGAAACGACTGAACAGTCCCTTTTCCTTTGTCAGACCGCTCAATACGACTTCACGTACGGTTGCGGGAAAGCCTTTTGAAAAACTGTTGGACTTCTGGGATACGTAGCCCACCTCCTGCCAGGCATCGAAATCCCTCAGGCTCTTGCCATTGATCAGTATCTCTCCCTTTTGAGGTTTGATGACACCCAGGATCAGCTTGATCAGAGTCGTTTTCCCTGAGCCATTCGGTCCGACCAGGGCAACAAAATCACCTTTGTCTATCTTCAGATTGATATCTCTAAGAGCAGGTGTCATTTCCATTTTATCCTTATAAGTATAGGAAAGATTTTTTATCTCGAATATCGGGTGCTCCATTCCAATTGCTCCTTTGGATTTAGTCATTACAATATGATACAGTAATCATTACGATTTGTAAATAGGAATGATTACGAAATAAAAAGGCTGCATCCCATCTTGGGGTGCAGCCTTAAAAATGATTTTATTGTACAGCATCTTTTATATCCGGGTTGATCTGCTCTTTCAGGTCAGGTACGAATTTACCATTTCTAATCATTTCTATCTCAAGTTTGTACGGTGCATTCCTGTTCTTCTTATCCGGTCCGACGAAAGGTGTCTCAAGTATTTTAGGAATATCCTTGAATTCCGGATGATTGATGATATAGCTCAGTGCATCAAAACCGATATGTCCGAAGCCGATATTTTCATGGCGGTCTTTGTGTGCCCCCCGTTCATTCTTGGAGTCGTTGATGTGCAGCACTTTGATCCTGTCGATTCCGATTGTCTTATCGAATTCTTCAATGACACCGTCGAAATCATTTACGATGTCATATCCTCCGTCGTGTACATGGCATGTGTCGAAACATACGCTCAGACGGTCATTGTTTTCAACTCCGTCGATGATGTGTGCAAGCTCTTCAAAAGTCCTTCCCACTTCAGATCCTTTGCCCGCCATCGTTTCCAGGGCAATCTGTACATCCTGTTTGGAGGAAAGAACTTCATTCAGCCCTTCGATGATGGACTTGATTCCACGGTCCGCCCCTGTCCCGACATGGCTTCCCGGGTGCAGGACGATCTGTTTCGCGCCAAGATGTTCCGTGCGGACGATTTCCTCCTGGAGGAATTCAACTCCGTGTTCAAACACGCCCTCACGTTCGGAATTCGCTATATTGATGATGTAAGGAGCATGCACGACGATGTTTGAGATGCCGTGTTCCTCCATGTGTTTTTTACCGGCTTCGATATTGAGGTCTTCGATTTTCTTCCTGCGTGTATTCTGCGGTGCACCGGTATAGATCATGAATGTATTTGCACCATAGCTGTCCGCAGACATACTCGCCGCTTCCAGCATCTTCTTGCCGCTCATTGATACGTGTGAACCTAAAAGCATTTCATACCATCCTTTTTATCTTTTTTTCCTGTTCTTCATAGAATACTTCCTGCGTTCATTCCGTTTCAAAGCATTCATCTCTTCTTTCATCTTCTTCTTATAACCCGGCTTCACTTTGCCCGGCCGTTTCACCCGGTGGGAAAGTTTTGACTCGAGAGAAGTCTCTTTTCTCTTCCGTGAGGACCTCTGTGTCCTTGATTTTATACTGACGAACTCTCCGCGTTTGAAATCTTCATGTTGGAAGACATAGCCTTTATTTTCAATCAGGTTGATGAGGTGCTCTTCGTCGGGTGTATAGAGTGTGATTGCTGTTCCTTCATACTGTCCACGCCCAACACGTCCCACTCTGTGTGTAAAGAATTCAATTTCTTTCGGAATATCATAATTTATGACATGTGAGGCCCCATCGATATCGAGTCCTCTGGCAGCGAGATCACTCGCTACCACCCATTCATATTCAAGTGCCCTGATCTTTTTGATTTCCTTCGTGCGCTCACGCGGTTTCAGACCGCCGTGGAATAATCCTGCATTTACACCGGCACTGTTCAGGTAATCGAACAATTCATCTGCCCGCTCCCGTGAATTGGAAAAAATGAGTCCGATATACGGAGTGACGTGCTGAACGATATCAAGGACTTTTTTCTTCTTTTCCTCCCCCCGTAACGGTACGAGGCTGTAATGGATTGAAGCTTTGTTCTTCGGCGTATCAATGATGATCGTCTCGACCTCGCCGATGTATTTCCTCAGGAAGATGCGGAGTGCCTCTGGAATCGTTGCAGAAAATACAAGCAGCCGAACCCCGTCACCGAGGGCCCTTGTTATCTGATCGATCTCTTCGAGAAATCCGAGGTCGATCATCAGATCGGCTTCGTCAATGACGACCCTGTCAGCGAGATGCAGGTCGAGCGCGCCTGACTGCATCAGATCTTTGACTCTTGACGGCGTGCCGATTACAATGTGGGGAGTCCTTCCCGCTTTCTGTTCATCCCTGTTCATATCCGTTCCGCCGATGAATGCAGCAGCACGTATTTCAGGATATAATTCCAGCAGCTCAAGTGTCATATTATGGAGCTGTCTGGCGAGCTCCCGTGTCGGGGCAAGTATGACCGTCTGCGGGCAATCCTTCCTTTCATCTATCTTGTATATGAGCGGGAGCAGGAATGCATGGGATTTGCCGCTGCCGGTCTCGGACTGGGCAACGACATTGCCGCCCTTGAGGATCTTCGGAATCACCCGTTCCTGGATGAGTGTGGGGTGCGTAAAATTGATTCTGTCTATGGCATTCAGCATTTTATCATCAAAATTGAATCTTTTAAAAGCGTTACTCATTGTTTCACCTGATTTCTATAATAAACTCGAATTCAATTATAACCGAAATAGGCCTGTGATGCTATTATTCAATGAATCAGACTCCGAGATGATTTAAAAACATTCCGATATTGGTTATAATGCTAGATGAGGAGGAATTCTTTCAATGGATATTATTAAAATAACCCCGCGTGGATATTGTTACGGTGTGGTGGATGCCATGGTGATTGCACGCAACGCCTCCATGGACAAGTCACTCCCCCGCCCGATTTATATACTCGGCATGATTGTTCACAACAAACATGTGACAGATGCTTTTGAAGAGGATGGCATCATTACGCTTGACGGACCGAACCGCCTGGAAATCCTGGAAAATATCAATGAGGGCACTGTAGTGTTCACAGCTCATGGTGTCTCACCGCAGGTCAAGGCACGGGCAAAGGAAAAAGGGCTGACATGCATTGATGCTACATGTCCCGACGTGGAGATCACGCACGAACTGATTCGCGAGAAGACCGCCGAGGACTACGACGTCATCTATATCGGCAAAAAAGGGCATCCGGAACCGGAAGGCGCTGTCGGAGTTTGTCCGGAGCGTGTCCATCTGGTAGAGACCCTGGATGATGTCAAGGCACTGCCGGAGGAGATCGCAGAGAGGAAACTCATCGTTACCAACCAGACGACAATGAGTCAGTGGGATGTCAGTCATTTGATGGACCAGCTGAAATACCAATTCCCCCATATAGAAGTTCATAAGGAAATCTGCCTGGCAACCCAGGTGCGTCAGGAAGCAGTTGCTGAACAGGCACAGGAAGCCGAACTGCTTATCGTGGTCGGAGACCCTAAGAGTAATAACTCCAACCGTCTGGCACAGGTTTCAAAAGAGATTGCGCATACCAATGCGTACCGGATCAGTTCTCTTGACGAACTCAAAACGGAATGGCTTGAAGGCATCGATTCTGTCGCAGTCACCGCAGGAGCATCAACACCTACACCGATTGTCCGTGAAGTCATCGAATATATTAAAAAATATGATAAAGAAAATTCGGATGATCCTAGATCAGCAGTCCCTAAAAATAAAATCCTGCCAAAAATCAGGAATCCGAAACCGGTTAAAATAATGGAATAAAAAAATGAGCCTCAGGGGCTCATTTTTTTATGAAAAAGGGTTCGTAGATGACTGCGTCGCCTTCACTCTGATATCCAACTGTTCTTCAATCAAAATTTTCAGTCCTTCGGCCATCACATGTTCCATATAATGTCCTGTATCGATGATGTTTCTGCCTGCAAGTTTTGCATCGTACGCTTCATGATATTTCACATCCCCGGTCAGAAGTACATCAGCGCCTCTTGCAAACGCTCCGTTGATATAGCTCATGCCGGAGCCGCCGATGACAGCGACCCTGCGGATCGGCTTGTCAGACCCTCTTACCGTATTGACCACCGAGAGACCGGTTTTCTCTTCTATCAATGACACGAGATCATCCATAGTGCCTTCGTAGTCAAACAATACGCCAAGCCCTTTCTCACTGGGTTTGTGGATGGAGAGAATATCAAATGCAGGTTCTTCATACGGATGGGACTCAACCAATGCTTCAACAACATGGTTTTCAATTGCGGGGTCGTATATCGCTTCCACAATATACTCATCGACGTTCTCGAGTTCCCCTCTTGCCCCGATATGCGGATTTGCATCCCCGCCCGGTCTGAACTGGCCTTTGACAGGATATTCGAAGAAACAGTCCGTATAATCCCCCTGCCGGCCGACGCCCGCTTTCGCAAGATCCGACTTCAGCTGTCCGCGGTCTTCTGCCGGAATATTGACTCTAAGTTTCTTATAGGACGCTTCGTGCCTGATGAGGACTTCCGTATCGTGGAAACCAAGCCGTTCTGCAATCATATGACTGACCCCCCGGGGCTGGTGATCCAGATTAGTATGCATCGCAATGAGATTGATATCATTTTTGATCAGACTGCGGATGATTGCTCCGGTCCCAGCTTCTGTAACACTTGAGGTTTTTGGGAAAATCAACGGATGATGGGCGACGACGACATTGATGTCATTTTGTCGTGCTTCTTCCACCGTCTCCATGCTGCAGTCAAGCGTCGTCAGCACCCCGGTCACTTCAGATTGCATATCTCCGACCAGCAATCCGGTGTTATCCCAGTCCTCACTGTCTTTGAACGGTGCAATACTGTCAAGGACACCAAACAGCTCATGAACCTTCATCTTGCAACACCTCTTCCAACAAGTCTATGATTTCACGTATTTCATCCATTTTTCCATGTTTTGCAGAATTGACCTCCAAATTGGCAAGTATCCGCCTTTGATGCTCAAGTTCCCTTTCCTGTTTCTGGATAAACGCATCCTCACGTCTTCTGAGGTTCACCGGGCCGAACATCAGCGCCTTTTCATCATAGGAAGCTTCGCCCTGATCGGCAACGATGATCTCATAATAATGCCTGCCGTGCCTGAGAACCGTCTCATCGGTTATGGTGTATCCCATTTCCTGAAGCACCCTGCGTACAGGGTAGGAATAAGTGTTGGGCTGAAGAACCAGACGCGGCTTGCCATTCACATTTTTGAATCCACTTCTGAGTATATCAGCGATCAGAGGACCACCCATGCCACAGATTGTGATCGAGTCTATATCATCGTCCCCTGACACTACTTCAAGCCCGGAGCCGAACCGTGCTTCAATCCTGTCCGCAAGTCCATGAATCCGTATGTTTTCAACCGTGGATTCATACGGACCTTTTACAACCTCACCGCATATCGCCTTCTGCACCATCCTGTTCTTCACTGCATAGATGGGAAGATATGCATGATCAGAGCCGATATCCAGGAAGGTATCCCCTTCTATAAATGATGCTACCTTTTTCAATCTGTCATCGAGCATTTGAATTTCCTCCATCGGAATTTGGTGAACGAAAAATAAAAACCTCCACATCAAATGCGGAGGTTTCCCTGTCAATTATTGACCTGCCATGAATTCATAAAGTGCAGTGAGATCTTCATCTGCAATCTGGTCCTGGCTGAATGCAGGCATCTGGCCTTTACCATTCCTTACAGTCTCAGTGAAAGTACCTTCATCAAGGCTTGTGCCTGCAAGTGCAGGTCCCATTCCGCCGGAGAAGTCCTCACCGTGACAGGAAGCACAGTTATCGCGGGCAAAGCCTTCGGCATCGAAGTCGCCGCTTGAAGCGTCTTCGCCGCCACCTTCACCGCCACCGCCATCTTCACCGCCACCTTCCTCGGAAGCAGTCTGTTCTTCTTCTCCTTGATCAGAAGTCGCTCCCTGGGATGACAGGAGAAAAACGAGTCCTATACCCAGAAAAATGATAAGTATAAAAGGTATAACAGGATTTCGATTCATCTTTAATAACCCCCCTAATCTCTTTCTATATACGTATTCACATATTTAATTGTATATCAAAACACAATAAAGTCAAAAGATTTTTTCAATAAAAATTACACTCATCACTATAAGATCAATCCATGAAATCCTTTAGTCTCTTACTCCTGCTCGGATGTCTCAGCTTTCTCAGTGCTTTGGCCTCAATCTGCCTGATCCGCTCACGGGTAACGCCGAAAACTTTACCCACTTCCTCCAGGGTGCGTGTCCTGCCGTCATCCAGACCGAATCTCAGGCGCAGTACATTCTCCTCCCTGTCAGTCAGCGTATCCAGCACGTCTTCAAGCTGTTCCTTCAGGAGCTCATACGCTGCATGATCGGATGGGCTCTGTGCTTCCTGGTCCTCTATGAAATCCCCCAGATGGCTGTCATCCTCTTCACCGATTGGTGTTTCAAGGGATACAGGTTCCTGGGCAATCTTGAGGATTTCCCTGACTTTTTCAGCAGGCAGGTCCATTTCCTCGCCAATTTCCTCCGGTGTCGGTTCACGTCCGAGGTCCTGCAGCAGCTGACGCTGTACCCTGATCAGTTTATTGATTGTTTCAACCATGTGGACCGGGATACGGATCGTCCTGGCCTGGTCTGCGATGGCTCTTGTTATCGCCTGTCTGATCCACCATGTAGCATAAGTGGAGAATTTGAATCCCTTGGAGAAATCGAATTTTTCAACGGCTTTGATCAGCCCCATATTACCTTCCTGGATCAGGTCGAGAAAGAGCATACCGCGGCCGACGTAGCGTTTGGCAATACTTACCACAAGACGGAGGTTTGCTTCAGCAAGACGGCTTTTGGCAACTTCGTCCCCTTCTTCTATTTTCTTGGCGAGTTCAATTTCCTCCTGTGCGCTGAGCAGATCGACTCTCCCGATTTCTTTCAGATACATCCTGACAGGGTCGTTGATCTTGACGCCCGGAGGGGCACTCATATCGTGAAGATTGAGTTTTTCATCTGTATCCGATGCATCTTTTTCATTTATGAGCTGTATGTCATTTTCGTTCAATTCATCAAAGAACTCGTCCATTGCATCCGCGTCCAGCTCGAAGCTTGACAGTTTATCAGCAATTTCCTCATGGGAAAGATGCCCCTGGGTCTTACCTCTTTCCAGTAAAAAATTTTTGACCTGTTCGACGGAAGTAAAAAGTTCGACATCTTTGGTTTCAGTATTTTGTTCTTTCTTCTCTGCCATTAAAAGCCCTCCTAATAAGACTTTGCACTCACCTTTTGTAACGCATGTTCAAGTCGTTCAGCTTTTGAGCCAATCTTGCCTGAAGTTCAATGTCGTTGTCATTCTCTGCTTCCTGAAGCTGTATATAAAGGGACTGTTTTTCTTTCTCACTATTCCTAATACCACTTAGGTCTTCGAGATAATCATTGATTTCTTCCCTTGTGATGTCATCATGGATCAGCATATTATCAAGTTCAACGACAGTGCTGAACAGTCCTCCATCAATATATTGGCTAAATGATGATATATCAAATGAATCCTGGTTGTCAAAATATGCGCACAACCCTTTAAATATAACATAATAATCGGGGGTGGTTAATACTTCCTCATCAATATCATCCTGAAATTCCCTGAACAGTTCCCTGTCCTTCACCATGGCACGCAGAAAGTATCTCTCTTTGCGCTCCCGGAGCGGGAGCTGTCTCCCTGTTCCGCCGGATGCTGTCCGTATGGACGAGCTGCCGGCGGAGGCCGGCACTTTGCTCTCCATGGACCGCTTATCGATCTTATATATACTGGATATATGCTGCAGCAGCTTTTCGCGGGTCACTTCATCTTTGACAAATTTCATATGGTCGGCCAGTACATTGAGATTGGTGGAAAAAGCCATATCATTGTTCAGGCTTTCTTCAAGAAGCTGATCAGCTTTGAAATGTATATAGTGTTTCCTTTCATTTTTCACTAAAGATTCAAATACGGCTGTCCCACGACTTTCGATGAACTCATCCGGATCCATGCCTTTCGGTATGGAAATCACATATACATTCGCACCGGATTTCAGGAGCTGTTCACCGAGGGACATCTGGGCGTTCTGGCCCGCTTCGTCGCCGTCGAACATGAAGGTGATGTTCGATGCGAGACGGTTCAGTGTACGGATGTTTTCTTCACTGAGGGCGGTCCCCATCAGGCCGACAATATTCTGGACGTTTGTCATCTTTACCTTGACAACATCCAGGTGACCTTCCATCAATATGACTTCATCCTGTTTCCGTATAACTTTGCGTGCGTCACTCAGGTTATACAGAAGCTGCCGTTTTTGGAATATCGGTGTCTCGGGCGTGTTGAGGTATTTCGGCTCCCTGCCGTCAAGGCTGCGGGCGGTGTAACCGACGATATAGCCCTGATGATTGCGTATCGGTATCATGATCCTGCCGCTGAACCTGTCGTAATACGAGAAGTTCTCTTCATTGCGTGAAACCAGCCCCGCCTGATAAGCAAGTTCCATGGAATACCCTTTTTCAGAGAGGGCGTTTATTGTGAAGTTGCGCATGTCCGGGGCAATGCCGATCTTCTCTTTTCTTATGATGTCGGCTGAGAATCCCCGGCCGGTCAGATAATCCAGGGCCTGCTGCCCTTCGTTTGTATGCATCAGTATATGATGATACAGATCCGTGAGATATTCATGCATGCGTATAAGCTGCATGTCACTGTCCGGAGCCTGCGCCTCCCCGGCTTCTATTTCTACCCCGAGCGGTTTCCCGAGCTGCCTCACGGCTTCGGCGAAGGATTTATTTTCAATTTCCATATAGAACTGGAAGACGTTGCCGCCTTTTTTACACCCGAAACAGTGGCAGATCTGCTTATCCGGGCTGACCGAGAACGATGGCGTCTTTTCATCATGGAAAGGACAGAGACCGACATAGTTCCGGCCGCGTTTTTCCAGCTTTATATAACTGGAAACCAGTTCAGTAATGTCGGTCCCACTTTTCACTTTTTCTACTGTCTCTTCAGAGATCCTCAAGTCTCATCATCCCTTAACATCTATTCGGCCGTCAACATATTTCATGATTTCATTCGCCGTCTCCTCGATTGCCATCTCGGATACATCGATTACAGGACAGCCAATATTCGATATTATTTCATTGAAATAATCGAGTTCCTCCTGAATCCTCCTGTCATTGGCATAGCTGGCTGTATCTTTCAACCCGAGCTGGGTGAGACGCTCTTTCCTGATCTTGTTCAGAGTCTGCGGGTTGATCTTAAGCCCCACACATTTCTTCGGGTCGACACGATACAATTCTTTGGGCGGTACAACTTCCGGCACGAGCGGGACATTCATCACCTTGTACTTTTTCAGTGCCAGGAACTGGGACAGCGGTGTTTTTGAAGTCCTTGAAACGCCGATGAGCACAATATCAGCTTTGTCCAGACCGCCTGCATCTTTGCCGTCATCATATTTTACGGCAAATTCGATTGCTTCGATTTTCTTGAAGTAGTCTTCATCCAGCTTATGGACACGCCCCGGTTCATAATAGGGCTGTTCTTCCGTCTTGCCTTCCAGGACTCTCATCAAAGGCCCCATGATGTCAACAGAAGGAATCTCTTCACTCTTCAATTCCTGCTGTATATACCTGCGGAGAACCGGCGTGATGATGGTGAAAACGACAATCGCATTCTTACTTTTCGCAAGATCCACCACATCATCCACATGTTCCTCAGTTTCTATATAAGGATACCTGATCAGCACTTCGCCCGATTCGTCAATATTGAACTGTGACAGGCAGGCCTTTGCAACCAATTCACCTGTTTCGCCGACAGAATCGGATGCTACAATCACTTTCAATTTAGTCATTCAAACACTTCCTTATTCCATGAGATTGACAAATACACGTGCAATATTCGTTTTCGTTATCCGCCCTATGACGCGTTCCACCCCATCCTGGTTTTCCACCACGGGCAGGGAATCGATTTGCTTTTCAATCAGCTGGTTGGCCGCATATATCAACAGATCATTTGGATAACATATGGTTATGCTCGGTTTACGGGTCATGATGACACTGACCGGTGTTTTCTCTATATCATTGCCACCCATCGTTCCCCTGAGCAAATCTTTCCGGGAAATCACACCCGCCAGTCCATTCTCCTCATCGATTGCATACAATGTCCCCACATCTTCCAGGAACATCTTTACGATAGCTTCATAGATGGATGTATCTTTTTTGATCAGGATGGGGACACTCTGTACGTCCCGTACGATGATGTTCCTTATTTTGGAGCTCATCACTTCTTCAGATTCCTTGCCGGTGTAAAAGTAACCCACTCTGGGTCTCGCATCCAGATACCCCGACATTGTAAGAATAGCCAGGTCAGGGCGCAGTGTGGCTCTAGTCAGAGATAGTTGCTCTGCAATTTTACTTCCGGTGATCGGTCCGTGCTGCTTCACAATTTTAAGTATTTTTTCTTGTCTCTCGTTCAATTCCATGCCATCACTCCCAACAAACCAATTATAGTACATTCAGGACAATAAAGAAATATAAGCAAATGTTTGCAGAACAAACAATCTCCGGCTATAATAGGATTGAAGCGAGTTAAGGATGGTGCGAGCTTAACACATTAAATGGCGTAAATGATGGAAACAAAACGATATATAAAAGCGGAGTGCATACACTAATTGGGGTGGAACCGCGGGCTTTGCTCGTCCCCGGATGACAATCATCTATTGTTGTCCGGGGACTTTTTGTGTTTCTCCATCCACCATCCATCCAAAAATCAAAAGGAGCCGATTCATATGGAAATGGATACAATTGTAAACTTAGCGAAAACCAGGGGATTCGTATTCCCTGGAAGTGAGATCTACGGTGGTCTCGCAAACACCTGGGACTATGGCCCGCTTGGGGTGGAACTGAAAAACAACGTTAAACAGGCTTGGTGGAAAAAATTCATCCAGGAATCACCATACAACGTGGGACTTGATGCCGCAATCCTCATGAACCCTAAAACATGGGAGGCATCCGGACATCTTGGCAACTTCAACGATCCCATGATCGACTGCAAGGAATGCAAGTCACGCCACCGGGCGGATAAGATCATCGAGGATGTAATGCAGAAAGAGGACGATACTTTTGTAGCGGACGGACTGAGCTTCGATGAAATGAAACGCATCATCGACGAGCGCGATATCAGGTGCCCGAACTGCGGTGGGCACAACTATACGGACATCCGCCAGTTCAACCTGATGTTCAAGACATTCCAAGGGGTCACGGAATCATCTACAAATGAATTATTCCTGCGTCCCGAAACAGCACAGGGCATTTTCGTCAACTACAAGAATGCACAGCGTACAATGCGCAAGAAGCTTCCTTTCGGCATCGGTCAGGTGGGTAAATCTTTCCGTAACGAGATTACGCCGGGCAACTTCACTTTCAGGACCCGTGAATTCGATCAGATGGAACTGGAGTTCTTCTGCAAACCGGGCACTGAAATCGAATGGCAGAACTATTGGAAGGATTTCGCAGAGAAATGGCTCGCCGATCTGAACATGAAAACTGAGAACACAAGACTCCGCGATCATGATGAAGATGAACTTAGCCACTACTCGAACGCGACTACTGACATCGAATATAAATTCCCGTTTGGCTGGGGAGAACTTTGGGGCATTGCAAGCCGTACAGACTATGACCTGCGCCAGCATATGGAACACTCCGGCGAAGACTTCAGATATCACGACCAGGAAACCGGTGAAAAATACATTCCATACTGCATTGAGCCATCACTCGGTCTGGACCGTGTAACTCTCGCCTTCCTGTGTGATGCATATGAAGAGGAAACGCTTGAGAACGGCGAGTCCCGTACTGTACTGCGCTTCCATCCACAAATTGCACCGTTCAAAGCAGCTGTACTGCCGCTTTCCAAGAAATTGAGCGGAGACGCGATTAAAGTCTACGAGAAGATCGCCGGTGACTTCAACGTTGAATTCGATGAATCACAATCCATCGGCAAGCGCTACAGGAGACAGGACGAAATCGGTACACCGTACTGCATCACTTTCGATTTCGATTCACTCGAAGACCACAAGGTGACGATACGTGACCGTGATACAATGGAACAGACACGCATCGACATCGATGAAGTCAACAGCTTCCTCAAAGACAAAATGAATTACTGATTAACTATAAAAAGCGTGGTGCCTGAGGCACCACGCTTTTAGTATGACTGCAGCAATTTTCTCGATTTGAAATAGACACCTGTATATTCGTCGTAGATCAGTTCCACAAATTTCAGCAGGTTTCGTGCATTCTGTTCTGTAATGCTGATGGAATCAACATTGCCGACAGCGACATGTTTCAGAAATCCTGCCAGATAAAGCACCTGGCTCCTGATAGGCACAGACCGCTCCCCTGTTTCGTCATTCATGCACCTCGCACAGATTACACTGTGATACTTGAAGGAATAATTGTGGAATTCCTTATAGTCCCTTGAACCGCATATTGCACATTCTGTGACATTCATCTCTCCGCCATAATACGGAAGCATCTTGATTGCGCAAAAGGCGACCACCCCGGCCGGTTGGCTGCCTTCCTCCAAAAGAGTAAGCGATTTGATGAGCAGCCGGTAGAAGCTCTCCTGGCGGACATCTTCCTCCAGCGCCTTGATAATGAGTTCCAGGACGTATGACGCATGGCTGTAAACATCAAAATCCCCATTCATTTCTTTGAAGCTTCGGATTTCATCGATTTCGTTCAACGTCCCCATCCCTTTGAACCTGCTGTACGTAAAAAGGACTTCCTTGATCCCTTGACGCAGGACGATGAACGGACTGTTGGTCTTGTTGAAACTGCGCGCCATCAATGGGACCTGACTGCCTTCTTCTGTCAATATAGTGATGATCCGGCTCGACTCACTGTAGTTCGTCTGCCGGATCATCACACCTTTTTGCTGATATATCATTGTTTTATCTAATACTCCTCGTCTTTATAGCCAAGTGAACGGATGAACTGTGTTTTGTTGCGCCAGTCTTTTTGGACTTTGACCCAGACTTCCAGGAATACTTTGCTGCCCAGGAGATTTTCGATATCAGCACGGGCCAGTTTACCGATTTCCTTCAGCATTTTGCCGTTTTTACCGATGACCATGCCCTTTTGTGAGTTCCTTTCCACATAAATCGTTGCGCTGACGTGGACAGTCCCTTTTTCATCGGCTTTCATCCGGTCGATTTCGACCCCGATGGCATGCGGGATTTCCTGGCTCGTCAGATGGAGTGCTTTCTCGCGGATAAGTTCACTCACGATGAAATGCTCAGGATGGTCGGTTACCCTGTCCGCCGGATAGTACATTGGACCTTCCGGGAGATACCCCGCAATCACTTGAAGCAGCTTTTCGATATTGTTGCCCTGCAATGCTGAAATAGGGACGATATCGCTGAAGTCGAGCTTATCCTTATACACCTCAATCTGCTGGATCAGCTTGTCCGGGTGAACAAGGTCGATTTTGTTCATCACAAGAACAATTGGCGTTTTTGTGTTTTGAAGCATGTCGATGATGAATTCATCACCGCGGCCGAGTTCTTCTGAAACATTTACGAGAAACAGGATCACTTCGGTTTCGCGGAGAGTGTTCCTCGCGACTTTCATCATGTGTTCCCCGAGCTGATGCTTTGGTTTATGGATCCCCGGCGTATCGATGAATATCATCTGGGAATCATCTGTCGTGTAGACACCCTGTATTTTATTTCTCGTAGTCTGCGGCTTGTCAGACATGATGGCAATCTTCTGTCCAAGGACTTTATTCATGAACGTGGATTTTCCTACGTTTGGCCGTCCGATGATACTTACAAAGCCTGACTTGAATTCTTTTTCACCCATTAATCAAAATCCTTTCCTGAAAAGCCAAGCGGAAGCAGCTCATCCACAGTACGTCTGATGACATCGCCTGACTTGTTTGTCATATATACCGGCATGTCATCATGACAGAGCTCCTTCATGACCTGTCTGCAAACACCGCATGGACTTGCCGGTTCATCCGCATCGGTCACGATGACGATGGCCTTGAATTTTGTAATATTATTCGAATAGGCGCTGACGAGTGCACTTCTTTCCGCACAGATGGTTGCCGGGTAGGCGGCATTCTCAATATTCGCGCCATAAATATATTCATCGTCCTCCGTAACCAGAAGTGCACCTACATTGAATTTGGAATAAGGGGTGTATGCCCTGGACTGGGCCTCCTGCACCTCTTTGATCCATTCCTCCTTGAAAACACCATCATTCATATTTTCTCTCTCCATTCTCAGACTAAAATATATAAGGGATGAAAATAAGCAGACCGACAGTCACTGCATAGATGCATGACAGCAGCACGGCTGCAGCAGACACATCTTTCGCCGCTTTTGCACATTCATGGTAATCCCCGGTCACAAGATCAACAGTGTACTCGACACCCGTGTTCATCACTTCGGTGACAACTACTGCAAATATCGCACTGATAATGAAGAGCCACTCAACCTTTTCAAGGCTAAAAAACAGTCCAAGCAAAATTACCAGGACTGTGACAATCATGTGCGAGAGGACATGCATATCTTTCTTCAGCATGGTTTTAAGCCCCATGAAGGCAAATTTAAAACGTCTGAATAACCGGTTTACCATATTATACCTCTCTGGACACACCGAATGCATCTAAAATTTCAGTCTGCAGGGCATTCATTTCACGCTCATCATCGTCTTCCATGTGATCATAGCCGAGCAAATGCAGAAATCCGTGAAGGGAGAGGAATAAAAGCTCGCGCCTGTATGAATGGCCGTAATCCTTCGCCTGCTCCTCCGCACGCTTCGTGCAGACGATGATATCCCCCAGGGTGCGCAGTGCATCTTCATGAATCAGATTGTCTTCCTCGTCCTCAAGCGCGAAACTGATGACATCAGTCACCTGGTCCTTACTCCTGTAATTGCTGTTGATTTCCTTTATCTCCGCTTCATCCACAAAAGAGATGCTGACTTCAGCACCCTCTTTCTGTTTCAGATGGCTATAGGCAAAGCTGAGAAGTTCACGGATCTCTTCCTGCTGACCGGCCGATGTATGATTTTCATCATCTATGAAATCTACTGTAATCATATTACTGCTCCTTCTCGTAAGCTTTAATAATTTTTGACACAAGCGGATGGCGCACGACATCTGATTCATCCATCTTGTTGATTGCTATGCCTTTGACGCTGCCCAGCAATTTCACGGATTCCACCAGGCCGCTCTTGGTCGCTCCCGGCAGATCGATCTGTGTTTCATCACCTGTCACGACCATCTTTGAGCCGAAGCCGAGACGGGTCAGGAACATTTTCATCTGCATCTCTGTCGTATTCTGTGCTTCATCCAGTATGACGAACGCCTCGTTCAGTGTCCGTCCGCGCATATAGGCAAGAGGTGCCACCTCTATCACACCACGCTCGATCAGGCGGTCTGTCTGTTCCACACCGAGAACTGTATGAAGGCCATCGTACAGTGGACGCAGATAGGGATCAACCTTCTCCTTCAGATCACCCGGCAGAAATCCGAGATTCTCGCCCGCCTCTACAGCCGGCCGCGTCAGTACAATGCGTTTCACATCGTTTTCACGCAGCATCTGACATGCAAATACAACTGCCAGGAAAGTCTTTCCAGTACCGGCGGGACCAATACCGAATGTCAGATCGTTCTTTTTGATATTTTCAATATAGAGCCGTTGCCCTGTTGTTTTTGCCCGGATGCCTTTGCCTTTTACGTCCCGTGCAATTTCCTCATCATAGAGATCGGCAAGATACTCGATTGTACCCTTCCTTGCCATCATCGCAGCAGACTGTACATCACGCAGATTGACCGTCATACCCTGCCGGATGATTTTCAGAAGATTGATCAGCACATCCTCGGCGAGTTCAACGTCCTCATTCTCCCCGCCGCTTACAGTGATCTCATTGCCGAGCGTATGGATGGTGACACCGAACTCCTCCTCCAGATAAGTAATATGCCGGTCATTGGCACCAATCAGTGCCTGTGCCTCATCAAGGCTGTCTATACTAATGATATTAGGCATTCATAAACCCCTTTTTCTTAGTCTCTTTCAATCTAAATTTACCACTAAGCACCGGCCACTGCAATGAATTACTACAATGAAAAAGTTGATGAAAACCATCACTCAGCCGCTTTCCGGAAAGTATTTACGCGCCTCACGACATTTTTCCCCGCACTTTTGAAAGTGATAAAAATCCCCGTCTCAAGAAGTGTCCCGTCTTCAAAGTGCAGGATGCATTCCATTGCTGCCTCCTTGCCGTGGGTAATGATGCTGTGCATCACTATCTTATCAATGCCGGCGGGAATATCCGGCAGCTGTGTTTCCTCCATGACAGCTTCGTTCAAAAACATCTCGTCCTTCTCAAGCACTGCTGCAACAGCTTCGACAAGGAAAAACTTCCTTGGTGCATTGCCACACCCTGCCGGATACTCGATGACAATACCATTTGCTGTTTTTATTGTTTCCATGACAAATCCCCTCTCTTCGTATTTATACTTATCTCCCTACAGTCCATCCGCCGTCTGCCTTCATGCGAGCGCCCTGAACACAGGCACAGTCATTAAAAGCTAAAAAGACAGCAGCCGTCCCGCTGATTACGGAGGAAGTTTTCCCTTCTGATCTTCCCATGTATGAAACTTCTTTCAATCATTGCCCAGTTCCTCTACCTTTTTTCTTTCATGCTTAAACGGATTGAAAGGTTTTATGGTGTCAGGAAGGGGAATCATAGGAATATATGATTTTATAATACTTATAAAGGAGATTTTTATATGGCATTAAAAGCTCTATATTTGAATACATCTTTGAAGCATGGTGATGACCAGTCGAACACTGAGGCGCTCATGAGGAAATCGATGGACATACTGGACGGGGAAGATGTGGAAAATGAACTTCTAAGAATTTCCGACTATAACATCAAGGTCGGGATGAGCGGGGATATGGGCGAAGGTGATGAGTGGCCGATGATTTACAAAAAGATTATCGATGCTGATATTCTTGTCATAGGGACCCCGATATGGAATGGACAGAAAAGCAGTCTCGCTGCACTCGTGATGGAGAGGATCTACTCCCAGAGCAGTGAGACTATGGAAAACGGGCAGTCGAAGTATTACAATAAAGTGTTCGGCACGGTCGTGACGGGGAATGAGGACGGTGCCAAAAGCGCCGGCGGAACCATACAGTCGAGAATGGCCAACCTGGGTTTCACCATTCCCCCGAATACAAATGCATACTGGGTCGGGGATGCCGGTCCGGGACCGTCATATATCGAAGCCGGACAGGAAAATGAATTTACCATCAGACAGACAGACATGCTCAGCCACAACCTTGTGCATATGGCAAGAATACTGAAGGACACACCAATTCCGCCGGTCGGCAATACATTGGAATAGGCTGCCCGCTCCTCCACTTCATAAAGAAACACGGGTTTTGCAACCCGTGTTTCTTTATGAATCAATGGAATCATCGTAGGCCTGCAGTGCCTTGCCGCCGTAGACACTGCCCGGGCCTCCGCCCATGACAATGGCGACAGCAGCAATCTCGGCGATTTCTTCCCGTGTTGCCCCAAGTCTGATGAGTTTATTGACATGGTTGCCGATGCAGCCTTCACATTTATCTGCAATGGCATATGTCAGAGCAGCAAATTCCTTGGTTTTTTCATCCAGTGCCCCTGCCTTATATGCTGAATCCTGAAGGGCTTTGAAGCTTTTCATCGTATCCGGAATCGTCTTCTGCAGCCTTTTTGTATTCCCCTGTGCCGCCAGATTGATGTCTTTGAAATTACCTGACATTATAACCGCCCTTTCTGTGCTTCTTATAATAATACTATATCAGTTAAGTGAAATATTTTGCATCCCAGCGCTCGGGCATCAGTTCATTCAGTTCTGCTGTGCGATTGTCTGGCAGTCCGACCTCACAATGATAATTATCCTCTCCGACCTGGTTGATCAGCTCCCTGCACCGTCCGCATGGCGGTAATACTTCACCGGTTTCATAGACAGCTATGATCTTAACAATTTTATATTCACCGTCTGTCACCATGGAAGCGATCGCTGAATGTTCCGCACAAAATCCGATTGACGACGGCAGGTCGAGGGCTACACCCGTATAGATATTCCCCCTGTCCGTGACCAGCGCCGCAGCGACATGGCCCATCTTGCCGTTGCGTGATGTTCTGACTGTATAAAGTTTGGCCTTCGCTGTTTCGTAGAGTTCCTCCATATCCATAAGCCTGCACCTCTCATCAATGTTACTGTCTAATCATAGCATTAACCTAAAAATATCTTTTCAATATACATAAAGCACCCGTGCAGGGTGGTTAAGGAATTATTCTCTGTTACTGGTAATCTCTTCTTTCTTTTTCTGTATCTCGGTTTTGCGCAGTGTCCGATAATTCTGCATTACTGCAGATAGCCCGAGCAGTGCTACAATCAGCTGTGCCCACCACGCCGTATCAATAACCGTATTGGAAAGTATGAGATAGACAACGAGTATCAACACAAGAATTTTTATATTGCGCCTTGCCTTATCCATAGGGGCTGTTTCTCCATGTCTCCTCTTCACATGCAAGTTCCAGTGTGAAGAGATGTATGAATGTCAGAGCAATGAATGCTGCAGAAAATACCACGGCAATTATCGGGAATGAAAAATCGAAGAATGCTGGTATCAGTAAAAGAAGCGGAATGATCAGTGTCGCCAGCATGCTTCTTTGCCTGTAATCCTTCGACAAGTATTGTGTTTTGCTGCAGTGCGGGCAGTCCATTCCGATCTCCAGTGTAATGTATCTTTTCAAAATGGCATTTACCGGCCATACTTGTTCACAGTTTTTGCATTTAACCAAAGTGTTCTCTCCTTAAAATAAGTGTCTACTTTGCTATGCTATAAATTTTGTAAATAGAAAGTATAACACATATATTCCGGCTGTGAATATAGAAACTATCCAAATATACAGAATAATCCTGTTGAATTCTTTTTTGTTCCCGACCAGGTAGATGAATGCTGTTGCAATGATTGGAAACATCAGAATCATGAATATGACCATGAATACAATACTCATACCATCTGCTCCTTCAACATTACACTTATTTATCCAGGTTCAGAGCTTTGAGCTGTTCTGCGAGGGCGTTGTTGATCGGTTCGTCTTCCTCCTGATTTTTAAGGTATTTATTGACCGTGCGTTTATCCACCCTGCCTCTGCCCTCTTTTTTGCGGCGTGCTTCGAACGCCGAGAGCTTTTCACGGTACCCGCATCTGCATGTGAATATCTGCCCGTCCCCTTCGCCGCTCAGCATCATTTTCTTTTTACATTTCGGACATCTTGCATTTGTCGTCTTTGCCACGTTTTTACGGTGTCCGCATTCCCGATCCTGGCACACAAGCATTTTGCCCCGCTTGCCATTCACTTCAAGAAGTGGTTTTCCGCAGTCCGGACATGTTTTACCGGAGATATTGTCATGTTTATATTTTTTATTGCTTCTTTTTATTTCCGCAGTGATTTTCTTCGTATGCTCTTTCATCTCTTCGATGAAGACATCTTTTTCCAGATTGCCTCTGGCAATATCCTCGAGCTTCTGTTCCCATATGGCGGTTGTAGCAGTAGATCTGAGGGCTTCCGGCACCAAATCCAGCAGCTGTCTGCCTTTGGAAGTGATTCTGATCTGCTGTCCCTGGCGCTCCACCGTGAACGAATTGAAGAGTTTGTCTATGATATCTGCACGTGTTGCCACAGTTCCGAGACCCCCTGTCGACTGGAGTGTTTCTTTCAGTTTCCGGTCATGAACCTCCACACATTTAGACGGGTCCTCCATCGCTGACAAGAGGGTCGCCTCTGTGAACCTTGCGGGCGGTTTCGTCTGACCGGCGGTCCGTGTGACATTCTGTACTTTAAGCACATCACCGGGTTTTAAATCCGGCAGCTGCTGGTCCAACACATCATTTTCTTCACTGTCATCAAATTTGTTTGCATAGGCTTCCTTCCAGCCATTTTTCTTGACTGTTTTGCCTCGGGCTGTAAATGACTCCGCTCCCATTGACGAAGTAACTGTAGTCTGTTCGTACTCATGTGCGGGCAGAAGTACTGCAAGAAACCTTTTGACGATCAGATCATAGATCCTCCGCTCCCGCTCACTGAAGTCCGAAGGATGTACATGGTTTTCCGTCGGTATTATAGCATGGTGGTCGCTGACTTTTTTATCATCGACAAATGAATTATTCCCCTGGATCTTATGTCTCAGGATTTTCGCTGCCGTACTTCTGTACTCCCCTATGCCGCAGGCCTTAAGCCGTTCGGGTATTGTGGAGACGATGTCATTGGACAGGTATCTTGAATCCGTCCTTGGATAAGTCACCACTTTATGCCTTTCATAGAGATTCTGCATTACATTCAATGTCTCTTTGGCGGAAAGGCCGAACTGTTTGTTCGCATCCCGCTGCAGTTCCGTCAGGTCATACAGCGATGGTGCATAGCTCCGCTTCGCTTTCTTCTTTACATCCGTCACTTTCATCTGTTCATTCCCGATCTTCCGGATGATGGAATCAATTTTTTCGCCATCAAAACTGCGGCTGCCCTTGTCATTCCGCCACGTGAACCTGACCGAGTCCGTAGATGCTTCTATACCGTAATAGGTCTTTATTTTGAAGTTCCTGATTTCATTTTCCCGCTGTTCAATCATTGCAAGGGTCGGTGTCTGGACACGTCCGCAGTTCAGCTGGGCATTGAACTTGGTTGTCAGGGCTCTTGAAGCATTGAGTCCGATATACCAGTCTGCTTCAGAACGGGCGACGGCTGCCCGGTACAGGTTCTCATAATTTCTGCCCGGCTTCAGACGGTTGAAACCTTCTTTGATTGCTTTATCCGTAACTGAAGAGATCCACAGGCGTTCGATCGGTTTATGGACTTTCGCTTTATCTATAATCCACCTGGCAACCAGTTCTCCTTCCCGGCCGGCATCAGTGGCAATGATGATTCTGTCCACATCTTTTCGGATGAGCTGTGATTTTACTGCATTGAACTGCTTGCCTGATTTCTTGATCACTGTCAGCTTTAACGGTTCCGGAAGCATCGGCAGATCTTCAAGTTTCCACTGTTTGTACTTATTATCGTAACTTTCCGGATCTGCCAGTGTGATCAGGTGGCCGAGTGCCCAAGTCACTATGTACTTATCCCCTTCAATATATCCATTCCCTTTTCTATGACACTTCAGCACACCTGCAATATCACGTGCAACCGAAGGTTTTTCAGCCAATACTACGCTTTTCGCCAATATTATCATCCTTTCGCATACTCTGACAGTATACACCATTTATATCAGAGAGAAAATGCCGGGGACAGACAGTCCCCGGCATCACTGATTTATTTGAGCAGTTGTTTATGATCATTATCTTTTTCCATCACACTTCTGGCAAAAGGGCATTCCGCCTTTATCTTCTTATCTTCCTGACGGGCGAAGTCGACCATCGTATCCACAAGTCTTTTTCCCGCCCCCTGTCCGCTGAGACTGTCTTGCACTTCCGTATGTTTGATCACATAGTCCCCGTCTTTATCAAAGTCAAAGACAAGTTCTCCTTCCGGGTTGAGTTCATCCTCGCCGATGAAAAATTTATTATCGCCTTTTTTAATATCCAATCTGCTTCCTCCTCATAATCTGGATCATCGATTACTGGTCTATTTACCTAATTCCTCCATTTCAAACATAAACAATCCAGTAATTAATTGTTACCGCTTTCCACTTTATTGAGATAATGATATGCTATACGTGTAAAAAGTTAATAAAATTGGAAGGCTCACATTAAAAACAGAGGGGGATGATGTGGATGAATCATACGATTGAAGAAAGAGTGGAAAACGTATTTCAGCAGACGTATTATGATCCGGATCAGAATTTGAGGGAACAGGCAGACGGGGATATGAAAGTATTGGATGTCATATTCTGCCTCGAGGAACAGCTGGAGCAGGAGCAGTTGTCGATTGATGAGGCACTGTTCGCAACCGAATCACTGGGTAACCTCTACAGGATAATAAACAAGCCGGATGAATCGGTCCATTATCATTCAGAGAACCTGCGCTTGATACCAGATGATGAACAAAAACAGGTTCCCGCTTTTATTAACCTTGGTGTGAGCTATATATATGGCGATGAATTCAAAAAAGCACTGCTGTGTTTCGAAAAAGCTGAAACAATTATCAACAGGAACGAGTATGGTCAATATTCAGGGATACTCGAGTATCAGCGTGGAAAATGCTACATGGAAATGCGGCATTACATCTGGGCGAAAGCAGCTTTCGATATTGCCCGGAAATCCTCATTTCAAAAAAATGATCCGGTTTTGGCCGGATCAGCAACTGAAGCTTTGGAATTTTGTGAAGATAAAATTAATACCCAGGTATGATTATTCATTCTCAATCAATGTGTTCAGAGTATCTATGGCCGCCTGGCTCATGACGCTCACCCCGTAATGGACAGCGTCTTCATTGAACCTGAATGCAGGGTTGTGCAGAGGCTTCTGCCCTTCTCCCACCGAACTGCCAAGCCAGTAGTAGACGCCGGGGTACTTTTGCAGGAATCTGCTGAAATCTTCACCCGCAAGACTCGGGTTCACCCTCGGCAGGGCCTCTTCTCCATATAATGTGTAGACAGTATCATAGAGCCGGTCTGCCCATTTTTTAGTATTGACTGTGGCCGGGTACCCGTCATCAAACTGTATCTCCACTTTGGCATCCATTGCATCGGTGACCTTTTCCACAACTTCAAAGAACCGTTCTTTTGCAAGTTGTTTCATCCTGTCGGATTGTGTACGTATCGTTCCCTCCAGTTCGACTGTTTCAGCAATGACATTATGCTTTGTGCCGCCTTCAAAACGGCCGACAGTCACGACTGCCGGTTCCATGGGATCGGCATTTCTGCTCACAATTGTCTGAAGTGCTGAAACGACCTGATTCGCCACGACGATTGCATCCACGGTGTCATGAGGCATGGATGCATGCCCGCCGGAACCTTTTATCTTCAGGAAAAATTTATCCGAATTACCCATGATCGGACCGGACATCACACCAAACTTTCCAACTTCGAGTCCCGGCCATACATGCTGTCCAATCAGGACATCAGGGGTAAAGTCATCAAAGATACCGTCATCCATCATCCTTTTGGAGCCTCCCTCAGGGGATAGCTCTTCAGCTGGCTGGAATATGAGCAGTACAGTTCCATGTATTTCATCAATGCGTCCGAGGAGCACACGTGCAGTCGCAATCAGCATCGAAGTATGGGCGTCATGTCCACATGCATGCATGACCCCGGGATTTTGTGAACTGAATGATTCACCTGACATTTCATCGATCGGCAGCGCATCGATATCCGCCCTGAGTCCGACTGTCCTGCCGGGGTGCTTTCCCTCTATGATGCCAAGTATGCCTGTGCCGGCAAACCCATCTTCATAGGGTATCCCCAACTTGTCCAACTGCTCACGGATACGCCGGGAGGTCTCATGCTCCATGGTGCTGAGTTCCGGATTTCTATGCAGTTCTCTTCTGAAATCGATCGCATCATCAATAATTTCTCTGGAAACATCCATTTTTCAATCACCCTGATTTTTAAATTTTCAATAAGTATATCATTTTTCAAATATACCTGCAGAGATGAACAGCATCATTTTTCATGAGAGAGCTATTCATTTATACTTTAATTATATTTGAAATGCTGGGGGTATGATGAACATCTCATTGCTGATTGCCTATATCATCGTATTTATACTATCTGCTGTACCGCTGCTTGAAGCCTTCATCGTCGTTCCGATCGGCATCGTCGGCGGCATGGATTTCTTCATGACTAATATCATCGGAATTGCCGGTAACCTCCTTACACTCCTTATACTGATCATCATGATGGACAGGATAAAAAAATGGTATCTGGACAGGCGTGAAAAAGCAGGGAAAAGCAAAAGCAGAAAACGCGAAAGAACGGAAAATATTTTCCGGAAGTACGGACTGCCCGGCCTGGCATTCATCGGCCCGTTCTTCGTAGGCAGCCATTTCACTGCACTCATGGCGGTCATTCTCGGCGGCTCCCGGAAAGCGACATTCTGGTGGGTGACTCTCAGCGTCACAGTATCCACTGTCATAATCTCCATACTCTTTTATTACGGGGTGGATGTAATCGGGCTCGGTGACAGGCAGTTCCTGAAAGATGTCCTGGATCAGTAACCAAACGAAAGGGGACCGGCATTTTGCCGGCCCCCTTTTTCCTGTTGGACTTGTATCAATTGTAAAGTCAGTTCTGTTTAACCGGCTTCTTAAGAAGCCCGAGAATCACACCTGACAGGACTGCCCCGATGAGCAGTGCTGCAAGGAACATCAGCTTGCCTTCACCGATTGTAAGAGCCACGAACAGACCACCGTGCGGGGCGTTGATGGAGGTTGCAAAGGCCATGGCCAGTGCACCGGCTGTTGCGGAACCGATGATCATTGATGGAATGACGCGTATCGGATCGGCAGCAGCAAATGGTATTGCACCTTCTGTGATGAATGAGGCACCCATGATCAGGTTTGTCGGGCCGGAAGAACGTTCGACCTGTGTGAACCGGTTCCTGAATACCATTGTTGCGAAAGCGATCGCAAGCGGAGGAACCATACCGCCGATCATGGCTGCTGTAATCGGTTCAGGATTGCCTGCGGATAGTGCGGCAATGCCGAATGCATAGGCAGCTTTGTTGACGGGTCCCCCCATATCGACTGCCATCATGCCTCCGACAATCGCTCCAAGGAGAACGATATTGCCGCCGCTCATGTTGCCGAGTGTCGTGTTCATCCAGTCATTCAGTGCTGTGGCCGGCGGGTCGATGATGTAGTACATGATGACACCGGTCAGGAATACACCCACAAGTGGATATAAAAGTACCGGTTTCAATCCATCCAATACCTGGGGCAGGTTTTCAAATGCTTTCTTGATGCCCACCATCAGGTAACCGGCCAGGAAGCCCGCAATGAGACCGCCAAGGAACCCTGAACCCATCACAGATGCCATGAGACCCCCGACCATGCCGGGAGCAAGACCGGGTCTGTCTGCGATACTCATTGCAATGAAGCCCGCGAGTATAGGAATCAACAGCTCAAAGGCATTCGAACCGATGAAATTGATCATTTCAGCCAGCGGATTGTAGTCCGCATGGTCCGGATTTGCTGAATGTATTCCGAACATGAAGCTCACTGCAATCAGTATACCGCCTGCCACGACGAAAGGCAGCATGTTGGATACGCCGTTCATCAGATGTTTATAGACCGATGATTTCCCTTTTGAAGCATTTTTTGAATCAGCATCACCCTGTTTTTTCGATCCTGAGGAATATTTTGGCCTGTCGCTGTCCAGAGACTGGTTTATCAGCTCTTCAGGACGCTTGATGCCGTCTGCGACAGGGGCCTCTACAACATTCTTGCCGTCAAAACGTGCCATTTCAACATTTGTGTCAGCAGCAACGATGACACCCGCGGCCCTTTCAATATCTTCAGTTGTCAGCGGGTTCTTGACTCCTGCCGACCCGTTTGTTTCCACTTTGATATCAATGCCGAGTTCGCCGGCTCTTTTCTTTATTGCATCTGCCGCCATGTAGGTATGGGCAATCCCTGTTGGACAGGCGGTAACGGCGACGAGGAAAGGCCTGTCGGATGGTTCCGAAGGTCCTGATTCTTCCTCCGATGGTTCCGATTCATCAAAATGATCGATCGTACCGATGATATCGTCTGGCACCTTGGCTGCCATCAGCTGTTCCCTCGCCTCTGAGTTCATCAATATTGTCGATAGCTTGGCTAATGCATCGAGGTGAGTGGTGGCCTTACCTTCCGGCGCCGCTATCATGAAGAATAAAAATGCAGGCTGCCCGTCCATGGAGTCATAATCAATTCCTGCTTCACTTCTTCCGAACATGATGGCGGGAGAGACGACTTCGTCTGTCTGGGCATGTGGAATGGCAATGCCATCCCCGACACCTGTGGTACTCTGTGATTCCCTTTTATGGATTGCCTCTTCAAATTTGTCTTTATCCGTAATCTTCCGGGCGTCATAGAGTCCCTGTGCCAGTTCTCCAATGACAGAATCCTTATCTGCAGCACTGACATTCATATTGATTGTATCAGTGGTCAGTAATTCAGTTATTCTCATCATTTCACCTCTTCGATTGAATTGATTTCTATGTGAGGTACAAGTCCCTCGATTTCCTCATGCAACGCAAGATCATCACTGAAAGCCGTGGCACTGCCGGAGGCGACTGCATAACGTATCCGCTCTTCTATGGAACTTTCATCCCGCGCGATGAAACCGGCCACGGTGGAATCTCCGGCTCCCACTGAATTTCTCAGGATCCCTTCCGGGGAAGGGATCCGGAACTGGGAATCCGGGCTTACAAAAACCGCCCCTTCCCCCCCAAGAGTGACGAGGACATTTTCAGCTCCACGTTCAATCAATTCATGTGCAGCTTCTACTATGTCCATGTCACCAACAAGTTCTCTGCCAGTAATCCCTTCAAGCTCGAAAAGGTTCGGTTTGATAAGGTACGGCTTATACTGCAATGTGGAAGTCAGCTTCTTGCCTTCTGTGTCTATGGAGAATGATACATCTTTTTCAAACAGCAGCCGTGAGAGCTCCTCGTACAGGTGGTCATGCCCTTTGGGTACACTTCCTGCAAATACGACATGGTCATCGCCCGTTAGTCCTGACAGCTGATTTTTTAATGATTCTATATTTTCGTCTGTAATTTTCGGACCAACTGCATTGATCTCTGTTTCAGATGAAGTTTTGAGTTTTATATTGATCCGGGTATCCTCTTCAATTTCGATGAACCGATGGGAGATTCCCTGAGATTCCAAAGTATCTTTGATGAATCCGCCGGTAAAACCGCCGCAGAATCCAAGTGCTGTGGATTCTTTTCCCAACTGCTTCAATACTCTTGATACGTTTATGCCTTTTCCACCGGCATATTTTTCTGTATCGCTGGTTCTGTTCAAGCCTCCGGTTTCAACTTCATCAAGCCTTACCACATAGTCAACCGAAGGATTAAACGTCACTGTATAGATCATTGCTTTCGCCTCCTGTGATTTCTGTTCTTGTTCTGACTTTAACAAGGAAAGGATGGTCCGGATCTTCAGTGATGATTGACGCATCCTCCAGTTCTGCAAATTTGACGAATGCACTTCTTCCGAATTTAGAACTGTCCGCAAGTACAAAAGACCTCCGCGCCTGTTCTACAGCAGTCCTCTTAATATAGGCTTCATCTTCATCCGGCGTTGTGAAACTATGATTGATATCAATAGCGTTCACACCTATGAAACACTTATCAAAGGACAATGTCTTGAGTTTTTCGATGACATCGTGACCAACTACCGCTTTCGTTGCCGGCTTTATCCTGCCTCCCAGGACATGGGTGCCGTGTCCGTTTCTGACAAGCTGATCGATCAGTGTGATGCTGTTCGTCACAACTATCACGTCAGATGCTTTTATGAACGGCATCATTTCATAAGTGGTCGTTCCCGCATCAATGAATACAGTATCCCCGTCCTCGATCAGTTCCGAAGCCATCTGAGCGATTTTGATCTTTTTGGAGAGATTTTTAACGGACTTCTCAGTGTAATCCTCTTCCCGCTCCATCTGTTCCACTGTGGCGCCACCGTGGACACGCTTCAACAGACCTTTGGATTCAAGGTGCGTCAGGTCCCTGCGTACAGTAGCCGCGCTGCTGTGCGTTATATCCACAAGATCATTGACCGAACCCGTCCCTTTTTCTTTCAGATAATCCATGATTTTTTCATATCTCTGATTAGTTATCATTTCATCACCATCTAAAAATTATCACATTTTCCAATCAAAGTCAATCATTAATAATCATTATCAATCACAATCAACCAAAAAGAAAACGCCAGCTTCTGCTGACGTCATCTTCTTGACTTGGGCTTACCGAGAATTTCTGAAAATATGATACCGTTCACAACGGCTTTGCGGTCAAATGACAGATCGTCTTTGCCAAGGGCAGGTTCACGCTGCGCTTTCTGATCTCGGGATCTATCAGTCGACTCATCGAACAGATCTTCTTCATCCAATGAGTACCGTGCAAGTTCAGCAGACTCACGGCCGATGCCCTTCACACGCTTTTCAGCTTCGGAACGGTCCAGTCCTCCCGTATATACAGACTCCTTGGCTTTCTGTGCACGCTCCCTGTGCTTTGACCGGTCCGTCGATACCTTATCCTCATAGTAATCCATCGCTTTGCCGCCTGTCCTTGATTCTCTGGCTTTTTCCTCAAGTGATCTGCCGAACGAGCGGTTGGACATCGGACGTTCTGTCCTTGTCCTCTCGGGTCTCGCAGAAGACCGGCGCTCCGGACGGGAACGTTCCTGTCTTTCCATGTTCTTCGTCTGAGCCTGTTTCTGCTGTGAATCGGAGCTTTCGTCAAAAGCACCGAATGAACGTTCCAGTTCACCTTTGACCTGTTCGAAGAACCCCCTGGAACTGCCCTGTCTGCCGGATGAACCCGGCCGGCTGGACCGCTTAGCGGGATTGTTCAGTTTTCCGGGGTCTATATTCCTCTGCTCTTTCCTGCCCTTGTTTTTCTGACTGGCGATGGCGGAGTAGATTATCCCGCCTAAAAAGATAAGGAGAGGTAGTAATTCCATAATATCACGACCTATTCGTCTTCATCGTTGTAACGAGCCGGATTTGTCATCTTGTTGATGGAATCCCTCATGTTGGTATCTGCCTCGACATTTTTCAGGTTGTAATAGTCTGAAACTCCGATATTTCCGTTTTCAAGTGCATGAGCAAATGCAAGCGGCACCTTGGACTCAGCTTCTACAACTTTCGCTCTCATTTCCTGGACGCGGGCTTTCATTTCCTGCTCCTGTGCTACAGCCATTGCACGGCGTTCTTCCGCTTTCGCCTGAGCAATATTCTTATCAGCCACTGCCTGTTCAGTCTGCAGATCCGCACCGATATTCTTGCCGATGTCCACATCAGCGATATCTATGGAAAGTATTTCAAATGCGGTACCTGAATCAAGCCCTTTTGACAGGACAGTCTGCGAAATGCTGTCAGGATTCTCAAGAACCGCCGTATGTTTCTCCGAAGAGCCAATGGTCGAAACAATACCTTCACCCACACGGGCTACAATTGTATCTTCCCCTGCGCCGCCGACAAGTCTGTCGATATTTGCACGTACGGTGATACGTGATTTCGCCTTGACTTCGATACCGTCCATTGCCACACCGTTGATGAATGGTGTTTCTATGACTTTCGGGTTCACACTCATCTGCACGGCTTCCAGCACATCACGGCCGGCAAGGTCGATGGCCGCACACCTTTCGAATGTTAGATTGATATTGGCGCGCTGTGCTGCAATCAGTGCATCCACCACCCTGTCGACATTACCTCCTGCGAGGAAATGGGACTCAAGCTGGTTTGTTGAAACCTTGATCCCTGCCTTATGCGCCTTGATCATCGGTTCAATGACCTTTTTCGGTTTGACACGCCGGAGCCTCATCCCGACAAGCGAGAAGATGCCGACGTTGACTCCTGCTGCAATTGCAGAAATCCACAAGCCGATTGGAACAAAGGACAGGAAGAATGAAATGACGATAAAGGCAATGATGACCAGGAATATGATCATCAGACCCGATCCTGTAATAAAGAACAAGTTCATGATTTGTACTCCTTCCGATTGATTTTAATCTTCCGCGGGGCGGACAACTACGCGTGTCCCTTCGACATGAATGATTTTCACTTTTCTGCCGCTTTCAATGAACGACCCTTCGGCAACAGCATCAATGCGCTCATCCCCGTGACGGATGATTCCGGCCGGTCTAAGAGCGGTTTCTGCATCAGCCTGTTCACCAATAAGATATGAACGATCGTCAAAAGAAGTATATCCTGATTCGGTATCCGTTGCATCAGTCAGTATGAACTTGTTGAGGAACGGAATTTTCCTCTTTTTAAATTTCAATAATATCACCCATTCTATGATTGCTAATATGACGATAACCAGCATGAACAGGCTGAATAAAGCCACATTATTACTCACCAGGAGAATACTCGCGAGCAGCATGATACCGCCGATAATGCCCAGGAGAGCTCCGATGACAAAAAACTCCACGACGATGACGATGGTGCCGATGATGAACAATGCAAGGGAGAGTCCGCTGTAACCACTGATCAGCAGGTGGACGGAGTAGAAGACGATGATGGACAGCACCGCCAGCACCCCGATGAAATTCACATTTTCCGAAAACAGCTGATAGATGACACCCAGGAAGAAAACTGCTAGTAAAATAAAGGCAATCCACGGCATTGTGACTACATCCCTGAAATCGGCCAGAACACTCGACAGCAGAAATGTATTCAGAATTATTGTAATAGCTGCCATTAGGATCCCCTCCATTACTTCCATTATACATTAACAAAACAATTATTTAAATTATTACAAAAAAAGAGACAGCATATAATTTTATGCTGTCTTCTGTATAGATATTTATCCGAGGGAGACGGATTACTTGAATTTGCGTTTACGGGCAGCTTCAGATTTTTTCTTGCGTCTCACACTTGGCTTTTCGTAAAATTCTCTTTTACGAGCCTCCTGGATTGTACCGCTTTTTGAAACTGTGCGCTTGAAACGGCGCAACGCGTCTTCAATTGGTTCATTCTTTTTAACAACTGTTTTAGACATGATTTTCCCTCCCTCCGAATAAACAAAAGCCTATCTGGTCTACACAGTATTATACTATGTACTCACATATTATAATACAATGATAAAAACCGGTCAACCGGAAATTAATAGTCGCTGTCGCTTGTGCCGCCCTGTACTATGGCAATCCCGCTGGATGCTCCGATACGTGTCGCACCGCTTTCAATCATCGCTTTCGCGTCTTCATACGAACGGACGCCGCCGCTCGCTTTGACACCCATCCCTTCTCCTACAGTGAGTCTCATGAGGGTCACATCCTCGACTGTGGCACCGCCGCCATTGAAGCCGGTTGACGTTTTGACGAAGTCGGCACCGACCTTCTTACTGATTTCACAAGCTTTGACAATTTCGTCGCTGTCGAGTAATGCCGTCTCGATGATCACTTTGACGATCGTCTCCTGGCCGGCAGCATCGCATACTGCTTTGATGTCGTTGAACACATAATCCTCATTGCCGGATTTAAGCGCACCGATATTGATTACCATGTCGACTTCGTCAGCACCGTTCTGCACTGAGTTCATCGTCTCGAATGCTTTGACTTCAGATGTGACTGCACCGCTCGGGAAACCGATGACAGTACATACTTTGACATCGCTGTCCTTCAATATTTCTTTGGCCGTCGCGACCCATGCAGGACTGATGCAGACACTCATGAAATTATGCTCCATCGCTTCCTGGCAGAGCTCGAAAATCTGGTCCTGTGTCGTTTCAGGTTTTAGTAAAGTGTGATCAATATATTTGGATAAGTCCATGTCTGTTTTCCTCCGATTCCGTAACTGAAGCCCGTCCCGGACTTCCTCATACAATTATACAATAAAATAATTCCACATTCATCAGATTGTCCGTTCAAGATAGGCATAGGCTTTCACCATCGGTTTTTCAAGCACTTTGACGACTTCGCCTTTGCTGACAGGATATCCCGGTTCTGTTATTTTGACTTTGACCAGCTCTCCTGTAAGCGATACATCCCCTTCAACCTCCACTTTGAGGTAGTTGTCGGAGTGGCCGATAAGCTTTCCGTTTTTCTCCTCTTCCGGAATGATCTCCAGAACATCATCCTTGAACATTTCAGCATATTTCTGTGCAAGCGAATCCGACAGATCAATCAGACGGTGTACACGCTCATTTTTTATATTCTCGTCCACCTGGTCTGTCATTCTTGCTGCCGGAGTACCGGTCCGGATGGAGTATGGGAATACATGCAGTTCTGAGAAATGGTGTTTGCTGATGAAGTCGTATGTTTCCATGAATTCCTCTTCGGTCTCACCTGGGAATCCAACGATTACATCACTTGTAATTGCCACATTGGGCATGATTTCCTTCAGCTTGATGATGCGTGATTCGAAAAATTCCATCGTATATTTCCTGCGCATCCGTTTTAATACAGTATCACTGCCGGACTGGATCGGGATATGAAGGTGACGGACGATTTTATTCGAGTCATTGATTACATCTATCACTTCATCGGTCAGCTGGCTTGCTTCGATGCTTGAAATCCTGAGCCGGTTCAGCCCGTCGACTTCTTCAAGGTCACGGAGCAGCTGCGCAAGATTGTAGTCTTTCAGATCTTCACCGTAACCTCCCGTGTGGATGCCCGTCAGTACAATCTCTTTATATCCCTGGTCCACCAGCTGTGCGGCCTGTTCGACGACTTTCTCAGGATCACGTGAACGCATGAGTCCGCGTGCCCACGGGATGATGCAGAAAGTACAGAAGTTGTTGCAGCCTTCCTGTATTTTAAGGGTCGCACGCGTACGGTCAGTGAAATAAGGGACGTCCATCTCCTCGTATGTACGTTTCTTCATGATGTTTTTCACGCCATTGATCGGCTGGCGTTCCTTATGGTACTGATCGACATAGCCAAGGAGTTTATCACGGTCCTCTGTCCCTATGATGATGTCAACCCCCGGTATATCCATGATATCTTTGGGAGCTGTCTGTGCATAGCACCCTGTCACACAGACAACAGCGTCCGGGTTCTTCCTGACCGCGCGTCTTATGACCTGCCTGCTCTTCTTGTCTCCGGTGTTGGTGACTGTGCAGGTGTTGATCACGAAAACATCCGCATTCTGATCGAAATCAACACGGCTGTATCCATCATCTTTGAAAACCTGCCACATTGCTTCTGTTTCATAATGGTTCACTTTACATCCTAAAGTGTGAAATGCGATCGTTTTTTCGTTCATATAATCAGATCTTTCCTAGTATATTTGATGATTTCATCTTCTTGACATAATAGCACAGCCCGCCTCATTCTTCAATGAGAGGCGGGCTGTTCGAATTGATGGCTTATCGCTGAGAGTGCGTATAGAGGAGCAGTTTCAGCACGCAGGATCCGTGCACCGAGACGGACAGAATGAAACCTCTCCATCAGTGCGGCTTCATTGTCGCTGAACCCGCCTTCCGGCCCAAAGACAAAGGCGATACTGTCCCCGGGTCCGATTGTCTTAAATACCCGGTTCAGGCCTGTGGCCGGATTACCGGAATTACCTTCGTACGCAAAGATCACTGCATCAAACGTTTCGAAATCTGTGTTTTTCAGTGACTTTCCAAAATTTATATGGGGAATCATGTTCCGCCGGCTCTGTTCACCGGCTTCCCTGATTATCTTACTGTAGCGCTCGAGACGTTTTGCACGCTTCCTGGCTTCAAGTTTCACGACACTCCTGTCAGCTTCGAAGATATGGAAATCGAAAGCACCGAGTTCCGTCGACTTCTGTATCATCCACTCGAACTTTTCACCTTTGAGCAATGGACAGAATATGCTCATCCTGACCGGCAGTTCCGGAGATTCTTCAATCTCGGAAACAACTTTGTAATGTACACGGTCGTCCGTGTCTGTCACTTCACAGAGAAAAGTGGTCCGGCCAATGTCGACCATATGGAATTCCTGCCCTGGCTTGAAACGCATCACATTCTTCATATGGTGTGTGTCGGAATCGGAAGTGTACACTTTGCCGGCACTCAGTTCTTTGTCCGTAAAATACCTCTGCATATCATCACGCCTTCCTGGCCATGATGCTCACCCAGCCGTTTTCTTCAAGAACCTCGGCGATTTTGAAGCCTGCTGCCTCCATATGCTGGATGATATCATCACGGCGTTTCATAATAATACCGGAAGCAATGAACACCCCTCCGAATTTCAGCGTCTCAAATGCATCATCGATCATCTGGTCGATGATATGGGCAAGGATATTCGCAATGACAATGTCATACTGGTCGTGTTCCGATGTCAGAAGGTCTCCGGTTTCAACAGTCACATCACCGTCACACTCATTGAGTTCAAAATTTTCCCTGGCAACTTTCAGTGACAGTTCGTCTATGTCGGTCGCTTTCAGGTCCCGAGCCCCCATCAGGTATGCCCCGATCGTCAGTATGCCCGAACCAGTACCGACATCGATGATCTTATGTTCCGGCCTTACAGCACGTTCGATGAATTTCAGGCACATGCTCGTCGTCGGATGGTCGCCCGTACCGAACGCCATGCCGGGATCCAGCTTTATCAGCCTGTCATCTTCTGTGAATTCATAATCCTCAATTTCCCATGAGGGCACGATGACAAAATTATCGGAAACCCGGAAACTGTGGAAGTATTTCTTCCACTCGTTTTCCCAGTCCTCTTCATCAATGATTTTCCTATCTACATGGATATCCTCTTTGTGTTCAAGCCCGGTATCCGCTATGAAACGGCGGATATCTGCAAGTTTGGTTTCAATATCCTCTGTTTCGTCGAAATAGACGAGTATTCGGATATCTGTCTTTGGCAGGCTGTCAGGATCCAGACGGTATTTGTCGTCAAAATCCTCTACATCTTCCTTCAGTAATTCCAGCGAGTGCTCCACCGAGATCCCTTTGGCAATCTCATTGAGGAATAAAGAGAATGCCTCTTCGTTCGCCTTTGTCGTGCTAATTGAAATTTCATGCCATTTCATAATTAGTCACCCTTAAAAAATCGTCTTGTTTTATCGAAGAAGTTTTCATTCTGTTCATTGATCTCTTCCCCGCTGTGCTCTGCCAGCTGTCTGAACAGGTCGGCCTCCTTGTCCGAAAGCTTGGTAGGCGTTACAACACTGATGGTAACAAATTGGTCGCCGTATCCGTAGCCATGAACATTCTTGACACCTTTTTCCTTCAGACGGAAACGTTTGCCCGACTGCGTGCCAGCAGGAATCGTGAGCACAACCTCGGAATTGATTGTCGGCACTTTCACCTCATCGCCGAGGGCTGCCTGTGCGAATGATATTGGCTGTTCAAAGTGGATATCGTCACCGTCACGGGTGAACCTTTTATCCGGTTTCACACGGAATACGATATAGAGGTCTCCTGACGGACCGCCATTTACACCAGGTTCACCTTTGCCCTGCAGACGGATCTGCTGGCCGTTGTCGACACCTTCCGGTACTGTCACTTCAATCTGGACATCCTTGGTCACAGTACCTGCACCTTTACAGTTGTTGCACGGATCTTCGATTTCTTCGCCTGTACCGTTACATGTCGGGCATGTACGCTCTGTCTGTATTCTGCCGAATGGTGTATTCTGTTCAACTGCTACACGCCCTGCACCGGAACACATCTTACATGTCGATTTCGAAGTCCCTGGTTTAGCACCGCTGCCGTCACATGTTTCGCAGGTAACCTCCTTTTTGATAGTGATGTTCTTGGTAACTCCGAAGACAGCCTCTTCAAAGGTGACCGTCATCGTATACTGAAGATCGTCGCCTTTTCTTGGAGCATTCGGATCCATCCGGCCGCCGCCGCCGAAGAATGAGCTGAATATATCTTCAAAACCGCCAAAGCCGCCGGCACCGGAGAAACCTCCGCCGCCGCCACCGAACTGCTGGTTCATTCCTTCATGTCCGAATCGGTCATACTGTGCACGTTTGTTCTCGTCGCTCAATGCTTCGTAGGCTTCGTATACTTCCTTGAACTTCTCGTCCGAGCCTTCTTCTTTGTTTATATCCGGGTGATATTTTTTGGAGAGTTTACGGTATGCCTT
>Ga0079225_10000117_pt1 | contig 40092 bp, 38 predicted proteins | sample Poulit2012_FD_76344 | JGI IMG/M metagenome (GOLD analysis project Ga0079225, IMG submission 76344) | Agricultural soil microbial communities from Georgia to study Nitrogen management - Poultry litter 2012 | ecosystem: Environmental > Terrestrial > Soil > Agricultural land | place: USA: Georgia... | reverse complement strand
GGTGTTCAGCAGGCCCAGTTCCACGGTTGAGTGCCGCAGGTCCACGGTGAGTAGGTCGCCCTGTACCGGTTCGCCGTCGACGCTGGTGAACACCTCCTGGTGCCGCACCCCGGGCGAGACCGGAGTGGGGCGGGCGAGGGTCAGGTCCTCAGGTGTGGTGCGCAACGTGCCGGCCGGAGCCGCGACCTGTACCTGACTGGTCTGCACCACCTGTCCGTCGACCAGGACCTCCAGCTCGGCAGGGCCGGGATTCTCTGGATGTGCCTCGAACAGGAACGTCCCCTCATCCAGCGGGCTGAGCGGCACCGAGGTCTGCACGCCGGAACCATCGGTGAGTTGGGCGCTGATCCCGGCGGTACTCGCCACCGGATTTCCGGCGGCGTCAGTGAGGCTGACCTGGGCAGCGATCTGCACCCCGGGCAACTGCCCCCCACCCACATGCTCGAACTCAGCTGCCACGCGGTGCCCGTCATCGGTGTCGGCGTGGCTGGCCGCGGCCGGAACGAGGGCCAACGCCAGTGCGGCGGCTGCCGCGAGCCCGAGTAGAGACTTTCCCCGGACAGCCTTCAGTGGCGGTGCTCCGGCAGTCGCGTGCATTTCTCCCCTTTTTACCCGGTCGCAGCCGGTGGTTCCTCGATGCCACCAGGCTGCTTCACCAGCGGTGAGCCACGTTGCGGTGCATCTTTACCTGCACAATAGTCGCCGATGAATCTATGGGTAGAGTGCGATGGCGTCAACGGACTGTCTCAACAGCCGGATCACCACTGCCCCTCGTCCCTGGGCGGCACAGCGCCGGTGGCGGGGGAGTCTGCGCCGGGAATGACCGCCGGCACGCTGTGAAGGAGAACTGATGCACGAACTGTCCACGCCGGCTGCCCACACGGTTCGTACTGGTGCCCAGCGGCTGGTCGATGATGACTTCGCGGCGGTTGCCGGTGAGCGGGTGGGGGTGCTCAGCAACCATACGGCCGTGCTGGCAGACCTGTCCCACCTGGTCGATGTCCTGGCCGCCAGCGATCAGGTCGAGCTCACTGCGGCCTTCGGCGCCGAGCACGGATTCCGCGGTGCTTCCCAGGCCGAGCGCGATGAGACGTCCTTCACCGACACCAGGACTGGGTTACCGGTGTACAACCTCTATCGCGAGCCATACCAGGAGCAGGCCCGCATCATCGCCAGCGCCGGTGTGGACACGATCATCTTCGACATCCAGGACGTGGGGGTTCGGTTCTACACCTACATCTGGTCGATGTATGAGGCGATGCTCGCCGCCGCCCTGAGCGGCAAACGGTTTGTAGTGCTGGACCGGCCAAACCCGATCGGGGGAGTGCGAGTTGCCGGGCCGATGATGCACCTGACCCAGGAGGAGGACGCCCGGGCCTTCTTCCGCCAAGTCTGTCTGCAGCATGCAATGACTGTGGGGGAGCTGGCGCACTACTTCAACGAGGTGCTGCTGCCGGCCCGGATCGGTAGGTGTCTGGACGCCCTAGCCGTGATCTCCATGAGTGGGTGGGAGCGGGAGATGACCTTCGATCAGACGGGCCTGGGCACCTGGGTGCTGCCCTCACCGAACCTGCCCACTTTGGACACAGCGCTGGTCTACCCCGGCACCGGCCTGTTCGAGGGCACGAACCTCTCCGAAGGGCGGGGGACCACTCGCCCTTTCGAGCTGATCGGTGCCCCATTCATCGATCACCGGTGGGCTGAGCTGCTCAATGCCCAGGACCTGGCCGGCGTCACCTTCCGCGACACCTACTTCAAGCCCACGTTCGCAGACTTCAAGGGCCAGGAGTGCCAGGGCGTGCAACTGCATATCACCGACGCCGCAGCTTTCGATGCGCTGCAGTGCGCGGTGGCGATGATGGTCACCGCCCGCGCCATCTACCCGGAGTTCGAGATGGACCGGCGTCTGGACCGGCACAGCGGTTCCAAGCAGTTGCGGCCCTCGATAGCGGCGGGTGCCGGCGTGGAGGACATCACCGGGCAGTGGCAGGATGAACTCGAGGAGTTCGACGCCGCCCGCGTGCAGTACCTGCTCTATTCGTAGTCGAGACATATGGGGTCAAAGAGGGGACGGGATGTGCGCTGCCCAGGTGATCTACGCCGTCGGGCGGGCCTGAGCGCCCCGGTGTCGATCTGGTCGTCCACGGTCATCAGCTTGCCGATGACCGTGGCTCAGGCGCCCCGTTCCGGCCCGCCCTGCTGACCGACACTGGTCACCGTGGTGAGCAGGAAGACCGAGTCCGCCAGGGCCCGCACCGCGTGCCGGTGATGGGTGAGCACGTCCAGGTCCCCGGCCGCGCTCTGCACGTCCCGGTCGCCCTGGCTGGTGATCATCACTTTGCCCCGCAACACCTGGATACTGGCAGCATCGGGGGAGTTGTGTTCGGCGAGCTCGGCGCCCTCACACAGTGCGATGACCGACTGGCGCAGCACCCCGTCCCGCAGGATCAACTCGGCGCTCCGGCCGTGGGGATTGGCCCGGGCCGCCTCCAGATGTGCCGCTGCCAGATTCTCCAAGTCGGCCACGATGCCTCACCTTCCTTGTCCATCCCGATCTCCCTGACTCTAAGGCCTCAATGTGGCCCCTGTCTGGTCTGTCGGCTCGGCAGATGCACTGGTCTGCGGCGCTTGCCGGAGCTGGCGCAGTGTTGCCGTGCCCACGAGCAGCCCGAGGCCGACCATGCCCAGCGCGGTCAACCAACCAAAGGGCTCGGGCAGGTACATCGCCAGGAACCAGACTCTGACCTCATCTTCACCGAGAAGCTTGAGCACGATCGGAACCAACCCCTGAGGAAACGTCGCCAGCCCGGCCACTATCCAGCCCAGGACGTTCACCGCCGCCGCGGCCCCGGAGAGTTCGACGCCGGCTTCCTGGCCCTGGGCTACGGTGGCTTCCGGCTTGCCGGTGCGCATCAGGAACAGTAGCTCCGGGCCCCGGTCCTGCAGTGTGCGATAGGCCGCCCGGCCCAACCACCAGGCCACCAACGTGCCGGTGGCGATGCTGAGCGGCAGCGCCGCCCACCCCAGCACCTCGTTATCGCTGACGTGTGCGGCGATCAGCACTGCAGCCGGAACCAGTGGCGGGATCAGCACCATCACGAACATTAGGAATCCGGTCCCGATGTCATCGCTGGTGTCCAGGGGGTTGTCGGCCCGCTGGCGGGGGTCCAGGCCAGGGGAGAGCATCGTGACCGAGGCCCAGGCCACCAGGCCGGCGCCACCGCCGATTATCGCCGGCAGCAGCCCCAGAGCCCAGGGCCAGGCCCAGTGCAGCCCGCTGAGGAAGGTCAATGTCACGGTCACGAGCAGGCCGATCGGCCCGTCCACCAGCACGTAGGCCCACTGCCGGCCCCGGACATCCTCGCGTTCGGTGCCCGTCTGCAGGGTCAGCCACAGGGCGGTGCCATCGAAGCCATACTGGTTCGCCAGGAACGTGGCAGCCATCACGCCGATCAGCAGACCCGCCCAGGGAAGTAGCAGCACCTCCCCGAAGGTCAGCGGCAGCAGGGCGGTGCCCAACCCCCAGGCCAGGGGAGCCGAGATCGCGCTGATGCGAGCCGGGTCGCGCCACCAGGTGCGCACCTCCTTGCTGAGGATGACCTGGCCCGGCCGGCTACCTGGGCCCGGTCGCGGGGCGCGGGCGCCCGGTCCCCGAACCAGGGCATGGGCACCCCGAGGCTCGCCCAGCGACCGAGCCCAGACGGCAAGCAGCACCATGATCAGGGCGACCATCGCGGCCAAGAAGGCCAGTACGGTCAGCCAGGATCCCCTCGAGGCTGCTTCGACTGCTGCCAAGCCCCACCCGGAAGGCATGAGCCGAAGCAACTCGGCGACACCGGCGGGCAGCCCGTCGGTGAGGACGCCGGAGGTGACTAGGCCGATCAGCAGCATCCATCCGCTCTGGCTGAGCACCATCAGCGCTGCCAGCAGCACTCCGTTGATCGCGGCACCGGTGCGGGTGCGAGCGATCTTGCCGAAGAATATGGCAGCCAGTCGGGACAGCAGTACGACGCAGGCCAGCTGCAGCACCACTGCCGGGATCGCCACCAGCAACTCAGCCAGACCGAGCCGGGCGGCATAGACGGGCAGGCTGAGGAACGCCAGGGCCGTCACCGCAGTGGTGATACCGACGAAGGAGGCTGCCAACAGGCCGAGCACCAGTTGCCGCCGGGGTAGGCCGAGCATGGCAAAATGCTCAGCCCGGAGCACTCCTGCCCCGGCCCAGATCGGTCCGGCGATCCAGCCGAGCATCCAGGTCAGGTAGACGGCCGCGAGCAGGTCCGGGACCACCGCTTGCTGGGCCGGACTGGCCAGGCTGAGTGCAATGGTGCCACCAGCCAACAGGGCCCCGACCAAGGCCCCGGTGACGACGGTGGCTGCTCGGGAGCCGGTCATGGCGTTGCGCATCAGCGCAAGCTTCATTCGGATCAGGACCCCAACCATGCCAACCCCGCAGAGGTCTGGGTCTCGCCGCCGACCAGTCGCACGAATGCGTCCTCTAAGGAGCCGGCGCCGCGGACCTGGTCCAGCGGACCGGCAGCAGCGACTACGCCATCGGCCATCACTGCCACCGTGTCGCACAGCTGCTCCACCAGAGACATGACATGGCTGGAGAGCACCACCGAACCGCCGTGGGTGACATAGCGGCGTAGCAGTGCCTTGAGCGTGGTGGCCGAGACTGGGTCCACGGCCTCGAACGGTTCATCGAGGACCAATACCCGGGGGTTGTGTAGCAGTGCGGTCGCCAGTCCGATCTTCTTGCGCATTCCGGTGGAGTAGTCGACCACCAGAGTGCGTTCCTCGCTGCCCAGACCCATCACGTCGAGCAGCTCTTGGGTCCGCTGCGCCAGCACATCGGGGTCCAGGCCCCGCAGCTGGCCGATGAAAGTCAGCACCTCCCGACCGGTGAGACGTTCGGGCATCGCCAGCCCGTCGGGAAGGACCCCGAGCTGGGACTTGGCCGACATCGGCTGTGCCCACACATCCCGGCCCAGCAGGTGTGCGGTCCCGGCGTCGGGGCGTAGCAGCCCCACTGCCATCGACAGCAGGGTCGTCTTGCCGGCTCCGTTCGGGCCAACCAGGCCGAAGAACGAGCCGCGCGGGACGGTGAGATCGACCTGATCCACGGCGATTTTGGTTCCGAAGGCCTTGTGTAGCCCCCGCAGGGCCAGTGCCGGTTCGGTGCCGAAGGCATGCTCCGGACCGGGGCCATCGGCGGGGCTGACGTCAGGGCTGGGGCCGGGACCAGGCGAAGGCTGTCCCAGATGCTGGTTATTTGGCTGCACAGCCAAAGATTAGAGTGGGGTGCCAGGACTTGTCTACTGCGGTGCCAGGACTTGTCTACTGCGGTGCCAGGGCTTGTCTACTGCGGTGCCAGGGCTTGTCTACTGCGGTGCCAGGGCTTGTCTACTGCATAGGTTCTTCCGGTGATCCTTGGTTCGCGCCTGCGCAGAGCCAACGTGGTCCGGGCCCGAGAATCAGCGACGAATCGTGCCGTGGAGTGGGACAGTATGCGCTATGAGCCATGACACGCCGCCGGAGCAGCAGTCGCCGCATGGAGCGCTCTACTACTGGGACTACCTGGGGTTGGAGCACCTGCTCAGTGCCCAGAACCCGCGCAGCGACCTCGGTGGTAGGCCCGCCCACGACGAGTTGCTGTTCATCACCGTTCACCAGGCCTACGAACTGTGGTTCAAGCAGATCCTGCACGAGCTCGATGACGTCGTGCTGATCATGAACGCCGAGCCGATCCCGGAGAAGGAGATGGGTCGGGTCACCGACCGCCTGGACCGGATTACCGCGATCCAACGGCTGCTGATCGAGCAGCTGGCGGTACTGGAGACAATGACGCCGCTGGACTTCCTGGACTTCCGCGACGCCCTGGTACCGGCCTCCGGATTCCAGAGTGTGCAGTTCCGCCTGATCGAGAACCGGCTGGGCTTGGATATCGCCCGCCGGCTCAAGATTCACGGCGCCCCCTACACCGCGGTGCTTTCGGCGGACCACGCGGCGTTGCTGGCCGATTCAGAGTCGGCACCCTCGGTGCGCGATGGACTGGACCAGTGGCTCTCGCGCACACCGTTCCTGCGGTTTGGGGACTTCGACTTCTGGTCCGCCTACGCCCAGGCGGTCGATGAGATGCTTGCCGCCGAGCGCCGCGCGATCGAGAACCTGGACAGCCTGTCCGCCCAGGGGCGGGCCGAACAGCTGGCCGGAGTGGCGGAGACTGCCGAGAACTTCCAGATGCTCTTCGACCCCGACCGGTACGCCGAGCTTCAGCGCCGCGGACACCGGCACCTGAGTCATGACGGGTTCCTGGCGGCGTTGCTGATCAGTCTGTACCGCGATGAGCCGTTGTTCCAGGCACCCTTCCGACTGCTGACCAGCCTGGTGGAGGTGGATCAGGGGTTTACTACCTGGCGTCAGCGGCACGCGCTGATGGTGCACCGGATGATCGGCGCCAAGATCGGCACCGGCGGGACCTCCGGACATGCCTACCTCGCCGCTGCGGCCAAGCGGCACCGAGTGTTCGGGGACTTGTTCGACCTGCCCACCTACTTTGTTCCGCGCTCGGCGCTGCCACAACTGCCGGCCGAGGTCAGCGCGCAGTTGCGTTTCCAGTTCGAGGACGACGGCGGATGATCGCCGGCCGGGATAGTCTCGCCGGTCATTTCACCTCGGCATTGGCCGGTGATGAACTGCACGTCGCGGCCCACAGCCATCATCCGTGGCCCGATATCACCCGCGAGGCTCATCTGCGCAGTTGGGAGCTCGCGGTCACGCACCTGGATCGCAAATGGGCGACGGTGCTAGCGGACGAGTTGCCCCGGGCCCGCGGGTTCGTGGCGGGGCGGCTTGGTCTGGCCGATCCCGATCAGGTGGTGTTTGCCCAGAACACTCATGAGTTGCTGATGCGGATCTGCTCGGGGATCGCGCCGCCGATGCGGGTGCTGACCACCGATGCGGAGTTCCACAGCGCCAACCGCCAACTGGCCCGCTGGGCCGAAGCCGGATTGGCGAGTGTGGACCGGGTGCCGGTCGAACCACTGGAGACCTTTCCCGCCCGGTTCACCGCCGCGATGAGCGCCGAGCACGATCTGGTCCTGTTCTCGCACGTGTTCTATAACTCCGGGTATGTAGTCCCGGATCTGGAGCAGGTGGTAGCGGCGGTGCCGAATGCGCAGACCATCGTCATCATCGACGGCTATCACGCCTTCATGGCCCTGCCCACCGATCTGTCCGGGCTCGATCAGCGGGCGTTCTATCTGGCCGGCGGGTACAAGTATGCGATGGCGGGGGAGGGGGCCTGCTTCGCCAGCGCACCGGCTGGGTATGTCCGCCGTCCGGTGAACACCGGCTGGTTCGCCGAGTTCGACCACCTGTCCGAAGCCCTCCGGCCGGGTCCGGGTGCTGGCGCGGTCAGCTATGCCGACGGTGGCGAGCGTCTGGCCGGGTCCACCTTCGACCCCACCGGACTGCTGCGCTTCAACGCGGTGCAGCAGTGGCTGGACGATCTAGGGGTGAGCGTCGAGGACATCCACACCCATGTGACCGGCCTACAAGAGTCCTTCATCGCCGCCGTGCAGCATCAACCGGGCGTACTCCAGGGGGCGACGTTGATCCCGGCAGCCGGTCTGGACCGCGGGCACTTCCTGACCTACCGCACCGCCCAAGCCGGGCAGATCACGAGCGAGCTGGCAGGACGCGGGGTGATCGTCGACCATCGCGGGGACCTGCTGCGGATCGGGTTCGGAGTCTATCACGAGCTGAATGACGTCGAAGCTCTGGTGAACGCGTTTAGGACTCTGACCCGGTGCCGCGAGTAGTGCGCGAGCCTTCTTAGTGATCTCCCGACGTACGGCCATCGGCAATTCCCGACCCATCTACCCAGGCAACTCCAATTTTCGCGGGCAACTCTCACTCGAGGCACTCGGATCCTTGCCCAGGCACATTAAGTGAATCTCGTCGATTCGTTGACGGGTTGGTCTAACGCAGCTAGGGTGCTGGATACAGTTGCTGATGGGCAATGGCGCCCAACTCGGAGGATTCGGATATGCTTGTGGCTCGACGACAAGGACGAGTGAGTCTAACCGCTCTGGGTTGGGCGTTCATTAGTGCGATCGCAGTCGGCGTATCGCTAATCATGGCACCTCCTGCACTGGCATCGGATCCCGATGAGGAGGACCAGACGCCAGGCAACAGTTCATGCTCGATAACTGCGGTCGTGCCATATTCGCAAGGCGGAAGCATCTGGTGGGGTGTGAACTACAGCCCAGCCGAATGTGTGGTTGGTAGTTCTGAACTTCGATGGTCATTGCCGGTGGGCAGTACCCCACTAGCGGTGATTACTCAGCCGATGAGTGGTGTGCATACAGACTACGCATGTAGCTGGGGTGGCGTTGCGAACCGAGTCTTGTTCAATCGTGTGACGATTCCGGAGGAGATAAATTCTGGAACGCAGGTGTTTCGGAGTGGGACTTCTAACTGTTTACCTTAAGACGGATCGGTAGAGTAGACCCAGAGTCCTATGAGTATCGTCACCGCTAACGTTCTGTCTTTTGGCTACAGACGCCAACCTGTTTTCTCGGATCTGACCCTTTGTATCGGACCTGGTGTCACTGGTCTCCTGGGGCCCAACGGTGCGGGGAAGTCCTCGTTGCTGGCATTGTTGGCAACCCGGCGCCTACCTGCTGCCGGCGAATTGTCGGTACTTGGGGATAACGTGCTCGCTCAAGCGAGTCGAGAAAGAGCGCGTCGTCGAATTGGCTATCTGGAGCAAAGGTACTCACTTGTCGGGTCAATGCGGGTAATTGATACCGTAGCGTACGCGGCCTGGGCCCAGGGGCTGAGTCGAAGGGCCTGCTTCGATGCAGCGGAGGCGGCGCTAGAACTCGTTGAACTCAGCGACAAGTCCTCCCGTCGCATACGCACCCTTTCGGGAGGTCAAAAGCAACGGGTTGGCATCGCCGCATCAATGGTGCACCATCCGGAGCTTCTCCTGTTGGACGAACCCACATCGGGGCTTGATCCAGAAGTGCGCATCTCTCTCCGACGAACGCTCAATAGACTCGGGCGGTCCATCTCGATCATCCTCTCCACCCACCTCGTTGAGGATGTGAGTGCTCTATGTGACGAGGTCATAGTTATCGATGAGGGCAGGATTGTCTTCCAAGGAGGCGTGGACGAACTATCAAAATTCAGTCACGACGAGCCGGAGAGTAATCCTGATCGAAGTGGTGGGAGCCCGTTAGAGCGGGGGTATGCAGCCGTGCTGGAGGATGCTCGGTCGCATGCAAAGTGAGTTATCGCGCGTTACGTGGCCTCTGCCGTGGTGGGTAGTAGTGGCTCCCGGTTTAGGGATTGCGGCCGTGGCCATCGCGGTGATGTGGCGGCCATTCGACTGGGTCTATGTGTCTCCGTCTTGGGTGTCTGGCCTTCCTGCCGAATCATTGATGACCGTCGGTCCTTTCGCTTCCATCTGCGCGTGCTGGATTGCTGAGCGGTTCGTCAACCGGAACTCGCCTCTCGCATCGCCAGTACGCCCCCGGTCACGCGCTAGCCTTGGCCTTGGCGTACTCGGCGTACTGTCGCTCCACTGGGCGCTGGTTTTCGCGGTTGCCGTGGCAGGTGCTGGGTGGTTCTGGTCAACGAGATCGACCGGTGGCAGTTTTGAGGCGATCGAGTACGCGCTGGCGATCATGCGTCTAGAGTTCTTCGTTGTCTCCGGATACCTGATTGGTGTGGTCGTTGCCCGGTGGTGGGCATCTTTGGTCACGCTCGCATGGTCGATCTTCTGGGTGATCGTGGCGCCGATCCAGTACGTGCTGTTGCTGCCCGAACGCACAACCGGGTTGGAACAGTACATGTTCCCCGGGATTGCGGCGGGATCCCACCCCGGCCTCGACTGGCAGGTGCTCTTAGTGGTTGCCGCGTGGTGGATTGGGGTACTCGTTGCCCTACTTATGATGGTCGCGGGCAGCCTCGCAAACGTTGCAAGGTACACGCGACGGGCCTTTCGCGCGGGCCTGGTTGCTATAGCCGTTGTAGTAACAGCCGGCATGACTTTGCCGGTTCTGCTGCCCAGTCCGTTTCTCACGAACCCGTTGCTCCCTTTAAGCTGCGAGCAAGGGCGTGTTCTTGAAGTCTGCGTCACGGGGGAGCAGGAGCCGACACTAGCTATACTCGTCTCTGAAGCTGATCGGGCACTGGAACGGATGGGAAGGCACCTTCCGGATGATCTTCAGACAGTCGCCAGCGGGGATGCTGTGGCTGCAGTGGTCGACAGCGGGCTTGACCCGGAGCAGGTCGTTGCTGTGAATGTGGGCGTATCCGGAACAGATGACGTCACATTCGATGTTGGGGCACACCTAGGCGGATTGGGGGCATGTACAGGTGGCGACTCAGCGAATCAATGGACCTTCAACTTTGCGAGTTGGTTCGCACCTGCCAGCGTTTACGGGCCACCTGCTGAGTACAATCCATTGACGGAACATGATCGTGCGACTGTCCTTTCCTGGTATGCAGAGAATGAGGGTGCCTTGAGGTCATGCTCTTACACCGGTGACGGGCCATGAGAGCAAGTCGTATTGGATCAGTGGGGTGGCTACCAATAGCGTTACTTCCGCGCCGAATCTTGCCAGTTCTGCTGTGTGGGGTCGTAACAGCGGCTCTTGCGGTTTGGGTGCCGTCGAGTGACCTCTACATCGGACCAGCAGACCGAGCGCCACGGGTCTTGCGCGCGCTCGAATACGGAACCATGCTCGTGGGCCTGGCATTGGCGATCGGACTGACGCCACGGTTCCCCGACTGGGACCGCTACGGTGCGCCCCGAACGCGAACTGCTGCCCTCCTGGGCCTCAGCTTCTGTGTAGTACTGCCTATCGGCATATTTCTCCTGCTCCTCACGATGCCTTTGTCCCTCTATGACACAAGCGATGCTGATGCTCTGGAATTGTTGCCGCTCTTAAATAACATAACGATCTCCTCGTTAGCAGCATATTCGCTCGTGGGTAGTGTCGGCCGGTTGCTCGGAAGTCTCATTTGGGCTGGGGGTCTCTGCACGTTGCTTTACTGGCAGGCTACGATGCCTAGTTGGGTCTACGCGTTCCCTCTGAACATGCATCTTTCTTCCGACTATTCGTTGGATTCCGAGATTCGATGGTTCTGGATCGGCCTCTTCCTTGTCGCATCTATGGCGGTTGCGTGGAAGAGGCGTGGTGTACCCGTGCGACTAGCGATCCGCACAGATGATTAGGTGCAGGTCTCGGCCAGGCGGTTAATGCCCGGTCAACACACTGGTGACGGCAAGCGGACCTTCCGGAGCCCTGATTTGTGCCACGATGCCGGGGACGGAGAACGTCAGTCGAGGAGGAATCGGGTCTGGCTGAACGGTTCACCCTTGCTGAAAGCGAGCACTTTCTGTGGCTGGACCCCGAACACCAGGACCGGTTTGAGTTGTGTTTCCGGGGGTGCCGCAGGGTGGATGAATCCGCCGGGGACCACGTCGAAGTACCAATTGAGCTTGGTTCGCCACCGCTCTGCCAGCCGGTCCAGTAGGCCTTCGTCGGCGACGCGGCGGGCAGGGCCTTCCACGGCCACGTCCAATCCGGCGTTCATCGTGGCTGTCCCGGTGCTCAGCACGCAATGCGGTGAGTGCGCGAGGTTGCGGGCCTTCTGCTCGGCGCTGCCGGTGCAGAAGTACAGCGTTTGCTCCAACCAGATCGCCGGGAGCGGGACGCTGTGCGGGCGACCATCGGCACGGACGGTGGCCAACCAGAACATCTCGTTGTCCTGCAGCACTCGCTGGACGTCATGCCAGGGCCGGGGCCGGGCGGCGGGGTCGGAGAATCGGTGATCGAGCTCGGGTGCGGGGTCGGTGGCAGTCATGGGCGCGCTCCTGATTGGCCTCGGTGTCAAGAATGCTGACCCGCTCGGGTAGGCAAATTCATCGCCACCAGTTGCTGTGCAACGCGCTGCGGCAGGCCCCGGGTGCCCGCATTGATGTGGCCGCGGTCGACGAGGCAGGCGGCAACTTTCGAGTTGGGATCGCCACTTGGGAGGCGCACCCTCAGCCAGGTAGATTCGCGGACATGACTGAGTTGCAGTTGCGTGATGTGGTCGATCTCCTGGAGCGGCGCTATCCGCCGGGCACCGCCCAGGACTGGGACGCGGTCGGCCTGGTCGTCGGGGACCCGCAGGCACCGGTGCGCCACGTCCTGTTCGCCGTCGACCCGGTCGAGGAGGTGGTCGCCGAGGCGATCGATACCGGTGCGGACCTGATCATCACCCACCACCCGCTGATGCTGCGCGGCGTCACCTCTGTCGCCGCGGACACTGCTAAGGGCGGCCTCGTGCACCAGCTGATCCGGGCAGGCATCGCCCTGTACGTGGCCCACACCAATGCCGATGCCGCCGCCGGCGGGGTGAACGACGCCCTGGCAGACCTGCTGGACCTGCAGCAGGTGCGCCCTATCGACCCAGCGCCGGGGAAGAGCCTGGATCTCCTGATCACCTATGTACCCACCGACGATGCAGAGGCGGTCCGCATCGCTCTGGGTGAGGCCGGTGCCGGTGCCGTGGGGGACTACACCGGATGTGCGTGGTCGGTGGTCGGCACCGGACAGTTCACCCCGGGCGCCGGTGCGAACCCCGCGATCGGGCAGGTGGGTTCGCACACCCACGTGAAGGAGGCCCGCTTGGAGATGGTGCTGCCTCCGGCCCGCCGGGACGCCGTGGTCAGTGCGCTGCGCCGATCACATCCCTATGAGGAGCCGGCCTTCTCCCTGGTGCCCACCACCCCGGCATCCGAGGGCACCGGGCTCGGCCGGATCGGCACGCTGCCTGCGCAGATGAGCCTGGGCGACCTCGCCCGGCGGGTTGCCGAGGTGCTGCCTGCCACTGCACATGGAGTGCGCATCGGCGGGGACCCGGACCGCCAGGTGCGCACCGTAGCCCTGTGCGGGGGCAGCGGTGATTCATTGCTCGGTGCGGTCCAGCGCGCCGGCGCCGATGCTTACCTGACCGCCGACCTGCGTCACCACCCCGCCGCCGAAGCACTGGCGGTTCCGGGCGCCCCGGGCCTGATCGACGTCGCCCACTGGGCCAGTGAGTGGCCCTGGCTGCCGGTGGCCGCCCAAGATCTGCACACCGATGCCGCCGCTACCGGCGGGCAACTTCAGATCACGGTCAGTGAGCTCGTTACCGACCCGTGGACCACTAGGGTGGATGCACCCGATCAGGAGGCACCCGCGTGAGCACTGCGCCCGTCGCCGACCAGCAGGCCTTGCTGGCGGTGCAAGAACTGGACACCAAGTTGGCCAAGCTGGCCCACCAGCGCGCTGCTCACCCCACCTTGGAGACCCTGGCTGAACTGGAGGCCCGTGCGGCTGATCTGGATCGGTCCCGGATGGAGCACTCAGTGCTCGTCTCCGATACCAGCCGGGAGCTACGCAAGGCTGAGGGCGATGTGGAGCAGGTGCGCAACCGCGCCGACCGGGACCGCTCCCACTTGGAGGCCGGATCCGGCTCGCCCAAGGATCTGCAGGCGTTGTCCCAGGAACTGGAGTCCCTGGGCAGGCGCCAGCAGGATTTGGAAGAAGTAGAACTGGAGGTGATGGAACGGCTCGAGACTGCCGAGACCGAGCAGGCCGCCATCACCGCTCAGCTGCAGGCCATCACCGAGGACATCACCCGGGTCACCGCCGAACGCGATACCGCCTTCGACCAGCTCGACGCCGAGATTCAGCAGGTGCGCACCGACCGTGAGGCCGCGGTGGCGGGCCTGGATGCGGGTCTGGTGGCGCTGTATGAACGGATCAGGTCCCAGACCGGGGGCCTGGGTGTAGTGGCCCTGCGCGGCGGGCACACAGTGGGGATTCAGCTCCCGTTGAGTCTGACCGAACAGGCTGCGATCAACGATGCCCCACCGGAGCAGGTGCTGCGCTCGGAGGACTACGGCTACATCCTGGTGCGGCTGCCGGAATAATTCTCGTGCCGGCGGCCGGGGGCCCTGGCGCCCTCAGCCGGCGATGACCAGTTCCAGCACATCGGCACCCGAACCGGATTGCTCGGTCACTGTCGCCTCGAGCAGGCCCGATCCCACCAGTTCGCGGGCAGCAGCCAGCACCTGGGCGCTGGTCCGCGGTAGTGGGGCGGGTCGGGTCAACAGGTGATGGGCGAACACTCCCCGGGTGTGTTTGGCGTGATGGGAGACCACCCGGCGCTGCCCGTTCCGTTCGGCGACTACCCGTACCGTCAGCCAGGGCCGGCCCGGCGGCGGGCGCCAGGCGGCCAGGTAGGCACTGGAGCGGCAGTCCACCACGACGTCGGTAGCCCGGCCGCCGGCCAGGGCACGTTGCAGGTGCGGAGCCCACCAGGACGCGAGCGGGCCCAGATCCTCCAGGTGCGCACCCATCGGGAGCCGGTAGGCCGGGATGCGATCTGCGGGGGTGAGCACACCCCACAGCGCCGAGACGATCCGAACCGCCTGATTCGCCCGCCGGCGGGGGGTGCCGGTCAGTGTCTTCAGACCGGCAGCTTCATACAACACGCCGGTATACACCTCGGCCGCCGGAGCGGCAGGGGCCTGGCGGAGCCGAGTGTTGGCCCAGACCTCCTCGTGCAGAGAGGGGCCGACGCCGAGCCGGGTGGTGGCATCGGCTTCAGCGCTGGTGCGCATCAGAGCCTGCAGCACCGACTGGCGAGCCTCGCCAAGATCTGGATGGCTCAGGCGGTCCGGATCCACCGCCCGGCCACTGGCCGGGGCGGTCTTGCCCTCGGAGGGCGGCAGCATGATCAGCATCGTAGGGCTCAGACTCTGGCTGGGGTCATGATTTCCACCCGGTTCCCGGCGCCGTCGCGGGTGTGGAAGCGCAGCATGCCGGCGAAGGTGGTGCGCTCGGTGTGGTCGACGTCGAAGCCAAGGCGTGCCACGCGGCGGGCCAGGCGATCCAACTCCTGCTCGTCGTCCACCAGGAGGGCCGGGTGGGCCTTGACCGCGGGGGTGAAGGCGGCCTCGACCCCAATGTGGATCTCGACCTGCCCACTGCGAAACCAACAGCCGCCGCGCCCGGCCAAAGCGGCCGGTTTTCCTACCTCCGCCAGCCCCAGGCCCTCGCAGTAGAACCGGCGTTGGGCATCCTCCCCGCCGGGAGCGCACGAGAGTTGGACGTGGTGCAGCTGCATACAGCTCTCCTCCTGGTCGACAGCACGATGAGTGTATCTCGATGTCAAGATAAAACCGGGTAGCCCGGTGTGACCCGATTGTTACGGCGCGGGGATTTGGCTGCGGGCCACGAGGCGCTACGCTGCCCGTGCCAGCCGAGGGTGTCTGGGGCAAAACCGCAGTCGCCCGATGCTTCTATCCGAACAGCGAAGTACATCGAGGTACCTCTGATGCGTGTACGTAGGTTCACATCTGTCGCGGCGCTGCTCGCGGCCGGAGCACTTGTTCTGGCCGCCTGCGGATCCGATGGCGGCAGCAACGGCGAGGGCGGTGAGGGTAACGGCGATCCCGATCTCCCGGTCGTCATCGGCACCACCGATTCGGTGACCAACATCGACCCCGCCGGGTCATACGACAAACCGTCCTGGAACATCATCTACAACACCTACCAGCGGCTGTTGTCGGTGCCGTTGGGGGAGACCGAACCACAACCGGACGCCGCCGAGGCCTGTGACTGGGACGACGACGTCACCTTCACCTGCACTCTGCAGTCCGGACTGCAGTTCTCCGACGGGTCGGACCTGACCTCCGAGAACGTGGCCCACTCCATCGACCGGGCGCTGAGCATCCAGCACGAGTCCAACGGCTGGACGCTTCTGGATGGCATCGAGGAGGTGCAGACCCCCGATGAGACCACGGTCTCCTTCGTGCTCGCCGAACCGGACGCCACCTTCCCCTACATCCTCACCACCGCAGCCGCGGCGATCGTGCCGATGTCCTACCCCGCCGATGAGTTGCAGCCCAACGCCGAGATCATCGGCTCCGGCCCCTACGCCCTGGAGGCCTTCGATGCCACGCAGCAGATCCAGCTGGGTGTCAACGACAACTACACCGGCGACCGGGAACTGAACAACAGCGGCGTGATCGTGCAGTTCTACCAATCCGAATCCACCCTGAAGCAGGCGATCGAGGAGGGGGAGGTGATGGTCGCCTACCGCAGCCTGGCAGTGACCGATATCGAGGACCTGCGCCAGAACGGTGCCGACCGCGGCGTGAACGTCGTGACCGGGGAGGGCACCGAGATCAACTACCTGGTGCTTCAGGTGAGCCGGGAGCCCTTCGACGACCTTGCCGTCCGGCAGGCCGTGGCCCAGGTGATCGACCGGGAGGCGATCGCCGAATCGGTCTACCGCGACACCGTTACCCCGCTGTATGGCCCGATCCCGGAAGGGGTCGCCGGCCACGTGCCCTCCTTCGCCGAGGAGTACGGCGAACCCGACGTCGAGGCAGCCGAGCAGATCCTGTCCGACGCCGGAGTCGACACCCCGGTCAGTTTCGATGCCTGGTGGATGCCGGACCGCTACGGCGAGGAGATCGGGGACATGTTCGGTGAGGTGCAACGTCAACTAGAGGACACCGGCCTGTTCGAGGTGAACCTGGAGCAGTTGTCCTGGGCGCAGTACGCCGAGACCTTCTCCGACCAGTCGATGGACTCCTTCGACCTGGGCTGGTTCCCGGACTTCCCGGACGCCTCGAACTACATCGTGCCGTTCTTCGCCGAGGTGAACACGGTCAACAACGGCTTCTCCGATGAGGAGATGAACGAGCTGATCCAGGTGATACTCACCGATACCGACGAGGACAACCGGATCGAGGCATTCGAGCGGGCGTCGCAGATCGTCGCCGAACAGGTGCCGATCATCCAGTTGTGGCAGCGCGACCAGATCGCCGCCGTGCGCGACGGGGTCACAGGTGTGGAGGAGACGCTGGACCCCTCGTTCATCTTCTACTACGACGTGGTCGGCGGGTCGGCGCAATAACGCTGCCTCGAGCCCGCCGCCGGTGCCGGGTCCGGGCGAGACGCCCGGCCCGGCACCCCACGACGTCGCCTCGATCACCTGTCTGCGCGGCGCCGATGAAGAAGGGAGCTCGCCAGGTTGTCAACCAGTAGTTCCGGGTCGCTGCGCGCCTACCTGATCACGCGGGTCCTGCTGTTTGTGCCCCAGGTGCTGATGATCCTGACGATCGTGTTCATCTTGATGCGGGTGGCGCCCGGCGATCCGGTGAGCGTTGCGCTGGGCGGGCAGCGCAGTGCCGAGGAGTTGCAGGCGTTGCGGGAGGCGGCCGGATACGACCGCCCCATCCTGGTGCAGTACGGGGAGTACATCGGCGGGGTGCTCACCATGGATCTGGGCACCACGATCGTCGACAACCGGCCCGTGACCCAGATCTTCGCCGTCAATGGCGGTGCGACACTGACCCTCACCCTGGCCGCGTTCCTGATCGCGATCGTAGTGTCGGTCCCGCTGGGCTTGTTGGCGGGACGGTTCCGCGATACCGCTTTGGACGCGGTGTTGCGGGTACTGGGCATTTTGACCTACGCCGCCCCGGTCTTCTTCGTCGGGCTGTTGCTGCAGCTGGTCTTCGCCCGTGGGCTGGGGTGGCTCCCCTCCAGTTCTCAAGCCTCCCCGGTGCTGCTGGCCCAAGTGCCGTCCGAGACCAACATCTTCCTCATCGATGCCCTCCTGGCCGGAAACACCGCCGCGTTCTGGAACGGACTGCAGCACCTGGTCCTGCCCGCCCTCTCCCTGGGCCTGTTGCTGACCGGTGTGTTCATGCGGATCATCCGGATCAATCTGATTCAGACCCTGCGCAGCGATTACGTCGAGGCCGCACGCGCCCGGGGGGTGGGTGAGCCCCGGGTGGTGGTGCGTCATGCGTTCAAGAACGCGATGGTGCCGTTCGTGACCATCCTCGGATTGCAGGTGGCGCTGTTGCTCGGGGGTGCGATCCTGACCGAGCAGACCTTCAACTGGAACGGGATCGGCAGCCAGTTGGTGCGCTATTTGGACGCCCGGGACTACGCCGCGGTGCAGGGCATCATCACCCTGTTCGCCCTGGCCGTGGTCACCGCCTCATTACTGATCGACATCATCAACGCGATCATCGATCCGAGGGTGAGGTACTGATGGCAGTCGAAGCGGTCCCGCCACCGGAGCCAGCCCGGACCCGGGCCGGGGGCTCCACGCGCGCCGGCCGGATCTTGCGCGGCATTGCCCGGCCCTACCGCACTGCCCACGGGGTGGGACGGTTCATGCTGGTCACGGGCACCATTCTGGCGGGGTTGATGGTGCTGCTTGCGCTCTTCGCCCCGCTGATCGCTCCCTACGGGTTCGCCCAGGTGGCCGATGCCGAGGGGGCCCGGTTCGCCAATCACGCCCCGCCCGGCGGCGAGCACTGGCTGGGCACCTCCACCCAGGGTTTCGACGTCTTCAGCCGGGTGGTCTGGGGAGCGCGTACCGCGGTAACCGTCGTACTGCTGGCACTGATCTTCTCGCTGGCGATCGGAGTGTTGCTGGGTCTGATCGCCGGTTTCGTGGGCCGTTGGGTGGACCGGGTGCTGGTGATGATCATGGACGCCCTATTCGCCCTGCCGGCCCTGCTGCTGGCGATCGTGGTGGCGTTCCTGCTCACCGAACACATCGGCGGCGGGGCCGCTACTGCCGCCCTGGCGATCACCGCAGTTTATGTCCCGCAGTACTTCCGCGTGGTACGCGCCGCGACGGTGAGCGCCAAGGAGCAGACGTACGTCGAAGCCGCCCGGGCGATGGGTGCACGGCCGATCACGAGCATGTTCCGCTACCTGCTCAGCAACGTGGTCCAGAGCGTGCCGGTGATCGCGACGTTGAACGCCGCCGATGCGATCCTGACCCTGGCCGGACTGGGCTTCCTGGGATATGGCATCCAGCCCACCGAAGCCGCTGAATGGGGTTATGACCTGCAGCGGGCAGTGGCCGATGCCGGCAGCGGGATCTGGTGGACCGGGCTGTTCCCCGGGGTCGCGATCGTGGTCCTGGTGATGGGGATGACACTGATGGGCGAGGGGATGAATGAGGCGATGAACCCAGCGATCCGGGTGCGCCGGCTGCTGCAGATCCGCATGCCCGAGGATGTCTACCCCTCGCTGAAATCCGATCCGCTGGTTTTTGCCACCACCCGGACCCGCCGTCCGGATCGGACCGTGAAGAAGCGGCCCGGGCGCGGTGGTAGACCCAAGGAAGGCCGGTCATGAGTGATGCCGCGATGAGCACCCCTGCGGCGCAGGAGCCGACGCGCGAAGCGGTGCTGTCAGTCAACGATCTACGGGTCTGGTACGGCACCGAACGGGGCCCGGTGCGAGCTGTGGACGGGGTCTCCTTCGACCTGGGCCCGGGGGAGACCCTGGGGCTGGTCGGGGAGTCCGGCTGCGGTAAGACCACGTTGGGCAGAGGCGTCCTGGGTCTGTTGCCGCGGGCCGCGAGCCTGGCCGGGGAGGTCAATTTCTCAGGCCAGAACCTGGTGGAAGCTACCCCCCGCCAACTGCAGCGACTGCGCGGGCCCGAACTCGGGATGATCTTCCAGGAGCCACTGACCCGGTTGAACCCGTTGATGCGGGTCTCCGATCACTTCCTCGAGGCGCTCTCGGCCCACGAGCCGGCCCTGGCGAAGACGCAGCTGGAGCAGCGCAGTATCGAGGCGTTACGGGCGATGGGGATCCCACCCACTCGGTTCCGGGCCTATCCCCATGAATTTTCCGGGGGGATGCGGCAGCGGATCATGATGGCGCTGGCTCTGGTGCTGCGCCCCGCCTTCGTCGTCGCCGATGAACCCACCACTGCCCTGGATGTGCTGGTCGAGGCGCAGATCATCTCGATCCTGACCGACCTGCGGGCCAACTTCGACACCTCCCTGCTGTTCATCACCCACAACCTGGGCATCGTTGCCGAGGCGTGTGACCGCGTGGCGGTGATGTACGCCGGACGGATCGTCGAACAGGGCCCGGTGCGGGAGGTGTTCGCCGATCCCAAGCACCCCTATACCCGGGAACTGCTGCGCTCGACCATCTCGCTGAACACCACCGGCCTGCACTACATCCCCGGGGCGCCACCGGACCTGATCGACCCGCCGGCCGGGTGCCGGTTCCACCCGCGTTGCCCCCAGGCGATGGCGATTTGCGCCGAGCAGTTCCCCACACCGGTCCGCTCGGGGGCCCAGGCGGTGGAGTGCTGGTTGCACGGACCCGAGGAACTGATCGGGCCCGGGGGCCGCGAACCCCTGGAACAGGAGGAGGTCACCGTTGCCGACGAAGCCTGAGACCGTTACCCGCCCGGAGGCCGGTGACGCGGAGCCCTTGATGCAGATCCGCGACCTGCAGGTGCATTTCGACCTGCGTGCCAATGCCCTGATGCGCTTGTTCGGCAGCGGCGGCCAGCGGGTCAAAGCCGTCGACGGCGTGAACCTCACCCTGCGTCAAGGAGAAGTGGTCGGACTGGTGGGGGAGTCCGGTAGTGGGAAGACCACCCTCGGCCGAGCGCTGCTGGGACTGGTACGCCCCACAGCCGGGCAGATCCGCTATGGCGACGTAGACCTGGCGACGATGAGCCAATCGCGGTTGCGCGCCCTGCGCCGCCGCCTGCAGATGGTCTTCCAAGACCCGCACGCAGCCCTCAATCCCACGATGGACCTGCGGACCGCCATCGGCCACCCGCTGCGCATCCAGGGCCTGGTCAAGGACAAGGAGACTGAACGACAACGGGTGATCGAGGCGCTGGAGCGAACCGGCCTGGTGCCGGCCGAGCAGTTCCTGGACAAACTGCCCGCCGAACTGTCCGGTGGGCAGAAGCAGCGTGCCGTCATCGCCCGGGCGATCATCTGCGGCCCGGAGCTGCTTGTTGCCGATGAGCCGATCTCCATGCTGGATATGAGCGTGCGCGCCAAGATCCTGGAACTGATGCTCGACCTGCGCCGGCACCTGGACCTGACCTACGTCTACATCACCCATGACCTGGCCACGGCAAAATACTTCTGTGACCGAGTAGCGATCATGTATCTGGGCCGGATCGTGGAGATCGGCCCCACGCAGGAGATCTTCGCCGATCCTAAACACCCCTACACCCGGTCCCTCCTCGGAGCGGTTCCAGATCCCGACCCCTCCCGATCGGTGCCGCGGGAGCTGCCGCGCGGGGAGATACCCGATGCGGCTGCGCCCCCGCACGGATGTGCCTTCCATCCGCGCTGCCCGAAGGCCTTCGGGCCATGTGGCTGGGAAGGGCGGGACCTGCGAGCACTGTTCGAGCGGCGGTGGACCGAACAGGGGCCGGAGGTACTGGCCCGGGAGCAGCCCTTGCTGGCCGAACTGGAGGACGTCGCTGCCAACCAGACCGAGATCAAGGTCCCGGCGCCCTCGGGTGCCAGTGCGGACCAGGTCACCGAGGTGCTGCAGGCGGCACGTGCCGATCAGCAGCACGAACCCCTCTGGCGGGGGGTAGCCGGCATCGAGACCGGTGACGACGGCGCGGTCATCACATTTTCCGAGGGCCTCGACCCGCAACTGCGAGAGGTCGCCGGGGTGCAGGTGGCCTGCCATCTGCACGATCCGGAGCTGGCGCCAGCTACGATAGAAGACGTGGATGAGTCGGCCAGGCGGTCGCGTCACGGGGAGACCCGTGCCGAGGAACGTCCGGGCTCCACAGGGCAGGATGGTGGGTAACGCCCACCCGGGGTGACCCGCGGGAAAGTGCCACAGAAAGTAGACCGCCGCACCGGCCCACCGGTGCGGTAAGGGTGAAAGGGTGGTGTAAGAGACCACCAGCGTGCCGGGTGACCGGCGCGGCTCGGTAAACCCCATCCGGAGCAAGGTCAGACAGGAAGCGTTCGAGGGCGGCCCGCCCGAGCTTCCGGGTAGACCGCTGGAGGCCTGCGGCAACGCAGGTCCTAGATGGATGCCCGCCCCCGGGGTCTCGGCCCCGGCACAGAACCCGGCGTACCGGCCGGCTCATCCACCCAACCGGCGCTGACCTGCGGTGATACCACTAGACCGGGTGAACTGTCCTCAGGCTGTCCTCAGCAGTTGCCAGAACCGCGTCCACCGCATCCCTGGTCCGGTCCTCGGAGTCCGGCCACAAGTGGCTGTAGGTGTCCAGCGTCTCCGCCGCCGTCGCGTGCCCGAGCCGATCCTGGACGACCTTCACGGACTCCCCGTGCCGGATCAGCAACGAGGCGTAGTAGTGGCGCAACGAGTGCATGGTGGCGTCCTCGGGTGTGCCGGTCGCCTTCCGAGCCGCCGACCACTTTTCCGAGAACGCGCTCCGCCGCCACGGTGCTCCCGAGTTGCGGGTGAACACGAACCCCTCCTCGCCTGCCGGGTGCGCCTGGAGGTGAGCCGCCAGCGCGTCGATCACAGTCTGGGGGAGTGGGATCGTGCGAACGGAGCTATCCGTCTTGGGCGGGCCGAACCGCCCATCGACCAGTTGGCGGTCCACGCGCACGGTCCGGCGCAAGAAGTCGATCCGGTCCACCGTGAGACCGAATATCTCGCCCTGCCGCATCCCAGTGCCAGCCGCCAGGACGAGGAGGCCGCGCATCCGCTCCGGTACCGCGCTGACCATCGCCAGGACTGTCTCCGTCGAGACAACCTCGACTCGCCGGACTTCGATCCTCGGCAACCGGATACCCACGCACGGAGAAACCGCGATCCGGCGATCCATGACCGCCGCCTTGAAGATCCCCGATACGTAGCGCATCGCCACCCTCACCGACGACGGCGAGAGGCTCATCCCCTTGACCATAGCCTGGATATCGGAGGGCCTGACCGTCTCCAGCGGCCGGTCTCCGATGACCGGGTACACATGCCTCTTCAGCGCACCCTCGATGGCGACCACGGTGCCAGGCCGGTGGACTTGGACCTTACGCCAGTCCTCGGCGTACTCACGGAACGTCACCCGGCCAGCACCGGGAGTGATGTACGCCCCAATGACGACACTGGCAGTCACCTCGTCGAGCCACCGCTGGGCATCGACCTTCCGCTTGAAGTGCTTGGCGTGCTGCTTCCCTGAAGCGTCCCGGTACCTGGCCCGCCAACGGCCGTTCTCGTGCCTACTGATGCTCGCCACGGCGCACCTCGTCGTGGTCGATTCCGCGCACCTCGTGGAACCGGCGAGCCGCCTGCTCCTCGTGCGCGACGGCCTCGTCCAACTTCTTGCGTTCGGCCTGGAGCGCAGCCTCCGCTTCCGCTACCCGCTGCCTCGCCACCGTTATGGCCGTGTCCGCCTGAAGCACCGCCTGGAGCGTCTCGTACTCCTCCTCGGAATCGCCAGGGCTGAACAAGTCGAGAACGCTCACCCCGAGCGACAGGGCCAGGGCAGCGGCCTCGTTGACCCTGATCGGACGCTCCGCCGCCTCCGTCTTCGCCACCGTCGTCTGCCTCCACGAGAAACCCCGCGCCACCATCAGCTTCGCCACCTCGCTCTGCGTGAGGCCCTTCGCCGCCCGCAGATCACGCGCACGCGCTCCCACTTGATGCTCCATTGATTCTCCTACCGTTGTATCCCACATGAGAATAATGTAACCAACCGTGTCAAGGTTGACTAGGGACTACACACATGTAACCCTCATGAGGATGAAGCATTCATCCTGGAGGAGGGTTAGCCGTGAACGACTTGATGACAACCAACGAGGTGGCGGAGAGGCTCCGTGCCTCCGAGGCCACGGTCCGCTATTGGCGGCACGAGGGCACCGGACCTCGCTCCGCCAAGATCGGGCGCCGGGTGGTCTACCGCCGTGCCGACGTCGAGCAGTGGCTCGAAGACCAGTTCGGAGGGAAGCGCAGCGCATGATGAGACGAGAAAGCCGCCCCACGACGGAGGCGGCGATCCCAGAGAAAATGGCTGACGGGCCACTTCCAACGGTACCGCAGACCCCCGACGCTGACGAGATCGCCGCGCACATCGATGGCACGTTCGTGGTGCTGGTGCACACCACTGGTGGCCGCTACCGGCGCCGGTGCTTCCTGACCGTGAAGGCTGCCGAGGCTGCTGTCCTTCGGGCCACTGATGCCGGTCACAACGCCGTTGTCGTCCTGGCTGAGCTGAAGCCGGTGTACCGCCTGATTGGCGGTGATCGTCGATGAGTGCAACACAGGTTTATGGGCCTAGCCCCGTAAAGCGTCGCCGTCGCACCAACACTGAGCTGGAGGAGATCGACCAGGCGATTTTGACTGCGCTGGAGGAAGAGAATCCGGCGACACTGCGCGGCACGTATTACCGCGTTGTCTCTGCTGGTGCGATCGACAAGACCGAGGCCGCCTACAAAGTGATCGGTCGCCGAGTTCTGGCGCTGCGCCGATCTGGCCGGCTGTCTTACCGGTGGATCACTGACGGCACCCGGTATGTCACGCGCCCCTCGGACTGGAACAACGTCGAGCAGATGTTGCAGGTCTACTCATCGTCCTATCGCCGGGCGCTGTGGGTAGATCAGCCGGTTGATGTGCACCTGTTCTGTGAGAAGGACGCGATCACCGGTGTGATCGAGCCGGTCACGTTCGACACCTACGCGGTACCCGTCGGGGTGATGCGCGGGTATGCCTCGGAATCCTTCTGCTGGAAGGTGGCCGAGTCGCTGAAGTTCTCCACCAAGCCGGTGATCTTCTACAACCTCGGCGATCACGACCCTAGCGGTGTGGACGTGTGGCGCGACTTCGAGGAGAAGGTTCGCGGGTTTGCTCCCAGAGCCGAAGTCACCTTCGAGCGCATCGCGGTTACGCCAGGGCAGATCGAGCAGCTGAACTTGCCGACCAGGCCCACGAAGAAGACAGATAGCCGCGCTGCTGGCTTCCGGGGCGAGAGCGTGGAGGTCGACGCGATCCCACCTCGGATGCTGCGCCAGATAGTCGAGGAAGCAGTCACCAGGCACATGGACCAGCACCAACTACAGATCACCAAGATGGTGGAGGACTCCGAGCGCGAGTGGTTGCGGTCGCTGACTGTGGGCGGTGATTCCCGATGAGCACCGAGCACACTCCGACCCTGGCTCAGATGAACGCACGCGGGCAACGCATTGCCACCGCTTACTACGAGTCCGGCGTGCTCGCCGGTATCCAGATCGGTCGCGCCCAGGTCGAAACCGAGCAGGCTGCCCTGTGGGCCGAGGTCGCCCAGCATGTGCGCTCACTGGCCAGGGTGCCGGCGTTCGATGTGCTGGCCGAGCGCCGAGGTGAGCCTGAACGTGCTGCTGCTCAGCGCCGGGTGCTGGCAGATCGGGGGATCGCATGAACACTCAACGCACTACTCTCCACGATCTGATCAAGCAGTACCGCTCCGGTGAGACCGCGGCCGTCAATAATATGAACGGCTCGCCAGCTCCCGTGTCCGGAGACGGTGGTGCTGGTCTGGTGCGGTTCGTCGCCGAGTCAACCGAGGGCTCGCGTAACACCCGGTTGTTCTGGGCCGCGTGCCGGGCAGCCGAGGGCGGCCATCTTGATGCGTTGGCCGATCAGCTCACGTCTGTTGCTGTGAGCACTGGTCTCGATGCCCGCGAAGTCCAGCGCACCCTGCAATCAGCGGCACGTGAAGCCGGGGAGTCTCCCAGGTCTTCCGAGCCCCAGGCTGGTGACTTCCATGACCTGTTCGACCGCACATCACGAAACCCCGATGCGTTCGATAGCGAGGTGCCGTCGCGTCGTGCTCGGATCACGTGGGCATCGCAGATTGAGCCCGAGCCGGTGGTCTGGGCATGGCGCGACGGTGAGCACGGGCGCATCCCAGCCGGCTCACTGTCGGTGGCAGCTGGCCGGGAGGGCACCGGGAAGTCCTCGTTCGGTATGTGGAAGGCCGCCCAGATCACCCGCGGCTCACTGCCCGGCTCCTACCAGGGCCGACCCCGCAACGTGCTGTACGTGGCACTGGAGGACTCCTGGAAGTACACCCTGGTTCCCCGGTTGATGGCCGCCGGGGCCGACCTGGGCCGGGTGGGCCGGTTCGACGTGGTGAGCATCGAGGAAGAAGAAGTCACCCTGTCGCTGCCGGTGGATAACCGGCTGCTAGAGGATGCGGTCACGGGCAACGATGTCGCCCTGGTGGTGATCGACCCGCTGATGTCGGTTATCGGTGAGCGGATCGACACCCACCGGGAGCGTGAGGTTCGCTCGGCGCTGGATCCGTTGGCCAAGATCGCTGACCGAACCGATTGTGTGATCCTCGGTATCGCTCACTTCAACAAGGGCAACGGCACCGACGCGGCCTCGCTCATCACTGGCTCGGGAGCGTTCAAGAACGTGCCCAGGTCGATCTTCGGCTTCGCCCGCGATGAGTCCGACGATGCCGGCGGGCGGGTCATGTCTCAGGTGAAGAACAGCCTTGGCCGAGATGACCTGCCATCACTGGGGTATGTGATCGAACCGGCCGGTGTGCAGACACCGAAGGGCGTAGCTGTCACCGGGAAGTTCACCTTCACCGGAGAGACAGACCGCACCGTAACCGAGGTGCTACGCGAGTCGAGGCATGGTGCTGATCCAGAAGAGACCAGCGAGCGGGACGAGGCCGCCGAGTGGCTGCTGGGATACCTCGCCGAGCACGACGGTGAGGTGCCGGCCGGTGAGGCAATCAAGGCCGCGGGCACGGTCGGCATCGCTAAGCGGACACTCACCCGGGCGCGTAAGAGGGCCGGTGTGATCTCCGCCAAAGACGGGATGACCGGCGGTTGGGTCTGGTCCCGAAGAGGCCACGAAGAGGCCGAAGAAGCCAGGAACCAGAAGGTGGCCCCTTCGGCCCCTTCGGTGGCCCCTTCACACACCAACACCTGCCCGAAGTGCCTGCCCGATGTCCCATGTATCGACCACTGGAAGGAACAACGATGACCGCCCCCACCCAGGCACTCACTTGCACCGGATGCCACGAGACCATCGACCCCAATGGCATGCACCGAGTCGGAATCGGGCGCGTCACCGGACGACCGAGAATCAGCTGTGATCGGTGTGGCGACCACGACGATGATCTCGCCGTGTCTGGCCATGGCGAAGCGGTCGCGGCAGTAGCCGCACTCGTGGCCCACGTCCAGTGTGATGGCCGGCCGAACTGCACCGACTGCGATGCGCCGATCCTGTTCAAACCCGCCGAGCGCACCGTCTGCGAGAGATGCCGGCTAGACGCCCTGGCCGAAGAGTCCGCCAAACGATGGGCGAGCCTGCGATGACCGGCCAGCTGCCGCTGCCGGCGCCACCAGAGCGGGAGGCTGCTCACGCCCAACTAATGGGCGCCCTGTCGGATCTGCGCGCCTCGGGTCGGACCGTGCCGTGCATGGCACCCAGCACCAGCTGGGCATGGACCGGTGAGGAAGACACCGACGACGGCACCCAAGAGACCGCGGCCACTCTGTGCCTTGGCTGTGCGGGTCTTCGCGACTGCGCCGCGTACATCGAGGCACACCCCGAGCCGGCCTCGGTATGGGCCGGCACCACACCCAAACAGCGGCGAGCCGCCGCACGACGAAAGGACACCGCATGACCGAGCACACCATCACCTTGGACGCTGGCGACCACCGCCGGGCCCTGGCCGCTCTATCTCACTACTTGCACGACGACCTGGACGGCGTGGCCGCAAGCCTCGGTGAGGCCAACGAAACCGGCCGGCGCCTGGAGCTGCTGCTGGCGGTGCTGAGCACTACAGCGAACCTACTGCCCGAACTGCGATCACCCCTCGGTGTGCAACTGCTGCGAGACCACCTGTTGCACGCCGCCAATCAGGAAGGAACTAACTAATGAGCACCGAGACCACCACCCAGACTCCCCAGGACGGCCAGGAGGCACCCGAGGGCGCCCAGGCACCCCTGGAGGCCACCGAGCCGGCCGAGGACCAGCAGGACCACCAGCAGGACGGCCAGGACGAGGACGACAACGACGATGAGCACCCCGCCGCCGAGGCCAAGCGCTACCGTCTTCGTCTTCGAGAGGCCGAGGCCACACGGGACCAGCTGGCCGCCCAGGTGGAGGCCATGCAGCGCGCCGAAGCTGAACGGATCGCCGCCGCTACCGTCATCCAGCCGGCCTCGATCTGGGCTGCCGGGACCACCGTGGCCGACGTGCTGGACGACGACGGGAACGTGGACCCCGAGAAGGTCAAAGCCGCCACCATCACCGCCGCTGAGTCCCTCGGCCTGGCCCGCACTAAGTCCGGCGCGTTCTCGCCCTATGCCGGCCGCGTGCCCCAGAGCCGCCCACGTGGTGGCATGGCCGATGTGATCCGGGGCGAGTAGAATGGGCGGTGATGGGGCGCACCGGCCCGAGGCTAGTACCCCATCACCGCCGCCCCCGTGGGGCACCCACCTAGAGGCCGAGCCTCGGTGCAACCATCACACCGCGCTATCTGGCGCCCCCACGGAAAGGCAAGAGCCATGACCACTACGACCACCAACACCCCCGAGGGCTGGAGCCCTAGCGTCGTCTCCCGGTACAACCCCGACGACGTGCTCAGCGAGGCCCTGATTATCCAAGCCGCCACATTCGCCGGCTCAGTGGACGGCGACGAGCCCGCTGTCCTGGTGCCCTACGTCGCCACCGACCCCGAAGCCGGCTTCGTGGCCGAAGGCCAACCCATCGACAACTCAGACACCGGCAGCGCCCAGGTGGTCATCACCACCAACAAGGTCGCCGTGGTCACCCGGATGAGCCGGGAGCTGACCAGCCACCCCAACGCCGCCGAACGCATCGCCAACAGTGTGCGCCGCTCGGTGATCGCTAAGGCAGATGCCGCATTCCTGGGCAACGACGACGACCCCACCGGCCTGTTCAACATCGACGGCATCAACACCGCCGGCAACCTCGGCACCGACCTGTTCGCCGCCTACGACGCCGTGGCAGCCATTGAAGCCGACGGGGGGCAAGCCACCCATGTGCTGATCCACCCCACCGACTGGGGGGCACTGTCCAAGCTGCCAGTGGCCGACGGGTCCAACCAGTCTCTGCTGGCCAACGTCCACGATGCCGCCACCAGGTCGCTGGCCGGTGTGCCTGTCGTCGTCCACAGTGCAGTGCCACAAGGTCAGGCTCTGGTACTGGACCGCTCGGAAGTGGTCGGTGCCTACGGCCAGCTGCAACTGATGCGATCCGAAGATGCCTTCTTCACCTACGACGCCGTGGCGATCCGTGCAACCTTCCGCCTCGGCTGGCGAGTGATCCGCCCAGCACGACTGGCCAAGCTCACCATCGGCGACAGCGCAAACGGCGGTGCGGCAGCCGCGACCACGACGAAGGCCAAGACCAAGTCCTGAGCCGGGAAGTGTCCTGGCGTCAACGTCACCCGCAGCGGGCCATGCAGTACCGAAGCCGCCAGCGGGAACGATGGTCAGGTAGCGCCCCATCCTTTAGGCGCAATGACCGGGCCAGCGCCAGGACACACCCACCCTCTTGAGGATCAAGGGGGTGGGGCAGGGCCCCCGCCCCCCGCGATGCCTTCGCACCCCGGGCACAGCGACTTTTTCACACACAGAGCAACAGGGGGGTCCGGGGGGACGCCGGGGCACGTGGAAAAACGGCCTGCTCAGGTGCGGTTGAGTGCGGAAAATCCCGCAGGGTGTCCAGTACTGGACACCCTGCCGGCAAGTTCGGGCGCCTGTAGAAATTCGGAGCGGGGGCGGGGCGCTGCTGGCCACGAGAGTTAGTGATCGGCTCGGGAGGCTCATCCGCAAAATTGCGGTTGAGATCGTTGCGCACTGTCGACTCAGCAACCCCCGCCGTGTCCGCGATCTCCTGCTGCGTCAGCCCTTTGGCGCGAATCCGGGCCACCAGCTCGGGGCGGCTCTTGCTTGGCCCCCCTGTGGAGGTCGGGGGGATCTCGCTATGCCCGGGGTGCGAGGCTGGCCACCGGGGGCGGGGGGAGCCCCCACCCTGCTGCGCGGCAGCGACCTCGGGACCTTGGCCCACCACCTTCTGTCCTCAGATTGTCCTCAAGACACCCAACACAGGCCGAACCTTGCCAACGGTAGCCAACGGTAAAAACACAGGTCAGGACGCTGCTACCGACATGAACGCAGGTCAGAGAACCCTCGCTGCCGTTACCCGGCGTACCGGCCGGCTCATCCACCCTCGGCCGCAGGCACGGGCAGCTTCACGATCTGGGGGCGGGGTGCCTCACTTCGCAGCCAGAGCAGCGGCCCCGATAATGCCGGCCTTGTTGCGCAAATCCGCAGGGACGATCGGCGCCCGGGTGTCCAGCAGCTGGAGGAACTGCTGGTAGTCCCTGCTGATCCCCCCGCCGAGGACGAACAGGTCGGGGGAGAAGAGGAACTCCACGAACTCCAGATACGTCTGCAGCCGCTGCGCCCATTGCGCGTAGTCCAGGCCCTCCCGGTCCTTGGCCGCCGATGAGGCGCGCACTTCGGCGCTCTGGCGCTCACCGGCAAGGATCAGATGTCCGAGCTCGGTGTTCGGAACCAGCACACCATCGTTGATGATCGCGCTGCCGATACCGGTGCCCAGGGTCAGCACCATGACCACTCCGGGTTTGCCACGGGCTGCGCCGTACCGGCCCTCGGCGTATCCGGCTGCGTCGGCGTCATTGACCACATGGGCGGTGTGACCGGTGTGCTTGCGCACCACGGCGGCCATATCGGTACCCACCCAGGCCTTGTCCATATTTGCCGAGGACCCGATCACGTCGTGCCGCACTACCCCCGGGAAAGTCACCCCGATCCCGGCCTCGGCGGGCAGATCGAAATGAGCCACGATCTGGGCCAGGACCGCGCCCACGGCATCGGGTGTGGAGTTGGCTGGGGTGGGCAGGCGTAGCCTCTTGGCCAGGAACTGCCCGGTGGCCAGGTTCACCGGTGCCCCCTTGATGCCCGAACCGCCGATATCAATGCCGAAACCGATGTCGTGCCCCGGGATCTGCTCACCTGTGGGGCCGGTCGTGCTCATCCTGGATGTCTCCGGTGTTGCTGGGGGATAGTTGTCCACAGACGCCGTGGTCCAACGGTCAAAGTATTCCATCTGGCTACCACCGAGCGGCAGAACGTGCCACAATCTGACCCGCAACCTATTGGAGGTCACCGGTGCCCGACAGTTCCGCCCACTCCGGCGAGCGGTATTATTTCAACGTCGCCACCGGCGAGGTGGAACGAGGGTATGAATCCGACTGGAAGTATCGGATGGGCCCCTACGACACGGTCGAAGAGGCGCAGAACGCCTTGGAGATCGCTGCGGCGCGGAACGCCGAGTGGGAGGCCGCCGAGCGCCGCGAACAGGCCTGGGCAGAGGGTGAGACCGATGCCGGGGACGAGGAGAACTGAGTACGTGATGACCACGAGTCTTGGCCGGGTACTTGCGCGTCTGGGCGCGCTGGTGTGCGCCCTCGGCCTGGCCCTGACGCTGGCTGCACCAGCCCACGCCACGTCCGGAGCGCGCCAGGCCACCGCCGAGTCGGGTGAGGAGGAGACCGCTGAGCCCACCTGGGCCCACAGTTCGAAGTGGCTGCGTCCGCTGATGGGCTGGCGGATCGCGTTGGATCCCGGTCACAACGGCGGTAATAGCGCTGCCCCCGGGCAGATCAACGAGTTGGTCTCCGATGGCCGGGGCGGGACGAAGATGTGCAACTCGGTGGGCACCTCCACCGACGACGGCTACCCCGAGCATGCCTTCACCTTCGATGTCTCCACGCGGCTGTCCGAGTTGTTGACCGACCTCGGGGCGACCGTGGTCACCACCCGTGAGGACGATGACGGTACCGGGCCGTGTGTGGACATCCGCGGCCGGTTCGCTGAGGACCAGGATGTGGACCTGATGCTCTCCCTGCACGCCAACGGAAGCGAAGATCAGAGCGCTGAAGGGTTCTTTGCCATCATCTCCGACCCACCACTGTCGGCCTCCCAGGGTGAGCCCAGCCAAGACCTCGCCCAGACGATGGTCGAGGCACTGACCGACGCCGGCTTCACCTCGAACCCGGCGATCGAGGACTCGATCGCCGAACGAGACGACCTGGCCACGCTGAACTTCTCCCGCCGTCCCACGGTGCTGTTGGAACTGGGCGAGATGCGCAACCCGGATGAGGCGGTGCTGATGAGCAGCGCCCAGGGGCGTCAGTCTTACGCGCAGGCCCTGGCCGACGGCGTCCTGGAGTGGTCGCGGAACAACGAGGCAGGTTCTACTCGGTGAAGGAGTGCGCAGCGGTCGGGTAGGCGCCGCTACGGACTTCAGTGGCGTACTGGCCCGCAGCTCGCTGCAACTCCTGACCGAGTTGGGCGAACTGCTTGGCGAACCGGGGGGACCAGGACCCCATCCCGGCCATGTCTAGCCAGACCAGGACCTGCCCGTCACAGTCTGGCCCGGCACCGATGCCGATCGTGGGGATCTGCACCGACTTGGTGACCTGGGCCGCCACCGGGGCCGGCACCATTTCGAGCACCACGGCCACCGCCCCGGCTTCCTCGATGGCCTGGGCGTCGGCCACCAACTGTTCGACGGCAGAGTCCCCGCGCCCCTGCACCCGGCGCCCACCGAGCATGTTTTCCGACTGCGGGGTGAAGCCCAGGTGGCCCACCACCGGGATACCGGCCCCGCTGACCAGGCGCACGTGTTCGGCCACGCGGTGCCCGCCCTCGAACTTCACTGCGTGGGCGCCGCCCTCCTTGAGCATGCGCACCGAACTGGCCAGCGCCTGTTGCGGGGATGCCTCGTAGGTGCCAAACGGCAGGTCGGCGACCACCATGGTGCGCTGGGTGGCCCGGGCCACCGCCCGGACCGGGGGGATCATCTCCTCCAGCGTGACCGGGATGGTGGTGGGGTGGCCGAGCATGTTGTCACCGATGGAGTCGCCCACCAGCAGTAGGTCGATCCCGGCGGCATCGAAGATGCGGGCGGTCACAGCGTCGTAGGCGGTGAGCATCGTGAGTCGCTCGCCGGCCGCCTTCGCGGCTCGCAGGTGGTGCACTCGCACGCGCCTGGGGCGGTCGGCCCCCACTGGCGGCAGTGCGGAAGGGGCGTGCGGTGGCGACTCAGACATGGCGCCAGCCTAGCGCTCAGCGGCGCCAGGATGCTCCCGGAACACATTCGTCACCGGTAGCCGTCGATCACGGCCGAAGGCCAGTGCGGTGACCTTGGGTCCGAGCGGATACTGTCGGCGTTTCCATTCCGCCCGGTCCACCAGCATCGTCACCTGATCGACGACGTCGGCTCCGAACCCGAGCTGCACCAGGTCCGCCTGGCTGGCAGCGCGCTCCACATAGGCATCCAGCAGCGGGTCGAGAATGTCGTAATCGGGCAGGGACTGGTCATCACGCTGGTCCGGACGCAGTTCGGCCGATGGTGGTTTGCTGATCGAGTTCTCCGGGATCGGCTCGATCTCACCGTCCTGGCGGGCCCGGGCGTTGCGGAACCGGGCGAGTTCCCAGACTCTGGTTTTGGAGACATCCTTCAGCGGGGCATAGCCGCCGACGGCGTCACCGTAGATCGTGGAGTAGCCCACCGCGAGTTCGGACTTGTTCCCGGGTGCCAGGACCAGATGACCCTCATCGTTGGACAACCCCATCAGAATCATCCCCCGGATCCGGGCTTGCAGATTCTCTTCGGCCAGTCCAGTGAGGGCGAGTTCGCCCTGGAAGGAATCGAACATCGCTTCGATCGGTTGGACGCGATAGTTCTGGGGGTCGATGCCCAGGCGGTTGGCGAGATCCTCGGCATCGGCCAGGGAATGGCTCGAGGAGTATTTCGAGGGCATGGCCACGCCGACCACGTTCTGCGCCCCGACTGCGTCGGCGGCGATCGTGGCCACCACTGCTGAGTCGATCCCGCCGGAGAGCCCCAGCAGCACGGAGGTGAAGCCGTTCTTACGGACGTAGTCCGCAAGCGCGAGCACGATGGCGTCATACATCTGCCCGGTGTCATCGTCATTGTCGGGCGCCACGGCGGTGGCGTCCTCGCCGGCCCGGCCGAGAGCGGGCACCGACACAGTGCGCACCTCCTCGGCAAACTGCGCGCTGCTGCCCAGCAGGTTGCCACCGGCGTCTAGGACGAAAGAACCGCCATCGAAAACCAGATCATCCTGACCCCCGACCAGGTTCACATAGGCCACCGCCGCGTCGAGGTGCTTCGCCCGCTGGCGGACCAACTCGGTGCGCTGGTGGGACTTACCGCGTTCGTAGGGGGAGCCATTGAGCACCAGCAGCAGGTCCAATTCGGCCTCGCCGAGGTGCGCCAGGCCCCCGCCGGCGCCCCAGATGTCCTCGCAGATCGCCACCCCGACCCGGTGACCGGCCGCCCCGAACCTCAGCGGAGCCTCGCCGGCGGCGAAGATGCGGTACTCATCGAATACCCCGTAGTTGGGCAGCCCCTGCTTGGTATAGACGTGCTCGATCCGCCCGCCGGTCAGCACCAGGGCCGTGTTCGTTGGCCGGCCGTCACTGGCGGTGCCGAGGCAGCCGGCCACCACCATCAGATCCGCCAACCCGGCGTCGGCCAGTTCGGTGGCCAGCTGCTCAGCCCGTTCGGCGACCGCCACCCGGAAGGAGGTGCGTAGCGCTAGATCCTCGATCGGGTAGCCGGTCAGCACCATCTCTCCGAACACCACTACCTGGGCCCCCTGGGCAGCTGCTTGGCGGGCGGAGGCAAGTACCAGCTGGGCATTGCCCTCCAGGTCACCCACGGTCGGGTTCACCTGAGCAAGGGCCACAGACAACGGATCCATGGCGTCAGACTACGGCGCTGGGCCCCGGTGTACCTGCCATGATGGGGACGGGCCGGCACGGCCGGCCGACCGTGCCGCAGGTGCCGAACCACAGGAGAATGTATGGACAGGCAGCAGGAACACGTTCTGCGCTCTATCGAGGAGCGGGACATCCGGTTCATCCGGTTGTGGTTCACCGATGTGCTGGGCATCTTGAAATCGGTGGCGATCGCACCGGCCGAGTTGGAGAACGCCTTCAGTGAGGGCATCGGATTCGATGGAAGTTCCATCCAGGGTCTGGCCCGGGTGTCCGAATCAGACATGATCGCCAAACCGGACCCCTCCACCTTCCAAGCGCTGCCCTGGCGTGGCGGCCGGCAAGGAACGGCACGGATCTTCTGCGACATCCTCACCCCCGAGGGCGAGCCCGCCCCCGCCGACCCGCGTAACGTCCTAAAACGGGCCCTGGCCGCTGCCGCCGATGCCGGGTTCACCTTCCACACCAGCCCGGAGGTCGAGTTCTACCTCTTCGAGCACAAGGAGGATCCCAGCGCCCCGCTGACCCCGATCGACACCGCCGGCTACTTTGATCACGTCGCTCGGGGTCTGGGCCACGACTTCCGCCGAGAAGCGATTGCGCTCCTGGAGTCGATGGGGATCTCGGTGGAGTTCTCCCACCATGAGGCCGGGCCCGGCCAGAACGAGATCGACCTGCGTTACGCCGATGCACTGTCCACTGCCGACAACATCATGACCTTCCGCACTGTGGTCAAGGAGGTTGCCCTGGAGCGTGGGTTCGTGGCGTCCTTCATGCCCAAACCGATGGCCGACCAACCCGGTTCGGGGATGCACACCCACCTGTCGCTGTTCGAGGACGACACCAACGCCTTCCACGCCGCCGGCGCCGAGTACCAGCTGTCGGCTACCGGACGGTCGTTCATGGCCGGCTTGTTGTGGCACTCCCATGAGATCGCGGCAGTAACCAATCAGTTCGTGAACTCCTATAAGCGCCTGTGGGGCGGTAATGAAGCGCCCAGCTACGTGTGTTGGGGCCACAACAACCGCTCCGCGCTGGTCCGGGTGCCGATGCACAAGCCCAGTAAGGGGCAATCAGTGCGGGCTGAGTACCGGGGCCTGGACGCCTCGGCGAACCCTTATCTGGCCTTCGCAGTGCTGCTGCGGGCTGGCTTGAAAGGAGTCCGGGAGGGGTATGAGCTGCCCGAGGAGGCCGAGGACAACGTCTGGGCATTGTCCGACGGCGAGCGACGGGCGCTGGGCATCGATCCGATGCCCGGCAGCCTGGAGCAGGCCACCCAGGCGATGGAGCGCTCGGAGCTGGTGGCCGACACCCTCGGCGAGGCGGTGTTCCAGCACTTCCTGGAGAATAAGCGCCGCGAATGGTCCGACTACCGGGCGCAGGTCACCGCCTATGAACTGTCCCGCCTGGGGATGATCTGAGGCGTGCGGATGGAGCAGGACACCAGGAGCGGTCCCAGGCGGTCATGGTGAGACGACAATCCTCGACCCAGGTGCTGATGCGTTCGGGGTTCACCGACAGCGCCAGGGCCGGTGCCCTCCTGCAGGAACCGTTCATCCAACGGGTGCTGGAACGGGCCGGCGGTGAGGAACGTGGCGGAGTGGCCGATCTGCTCCGAGCTCTGGCAGAGGTCCCGGACCCCGACCTTGCGCTGTTGTCCCTGACCCGGGTCGGGGACTCCCTGGTCGATGCTGAGCCCTTGCTGGCGATGCTGGCCGAACCCGGGCCGCCCCGGGACCGCCTGCTGGCTGTGCTCGGCGGTTCCGCGGCATTAGCCGACTGGCTGGTGGCTCACCCGGTCGCCGTGGAGATGCTCGCCGATTCCCAGCCCCGGGTGGGTATGCCCTTCGCGCAGGTTCGTCGCCGGATGCTGGTGGCTACCGGCGCCGACCCCGAGGCCGCCGTTCCGGTGGCCGCCGGGCGACCGGCGGCCGGGCACCTGGACAGTTGGCGCCGGGCCTACCGCCGCGAGCTGCTGCTGATCGCCGCCGATGACCTGACCGCCAGAGAGCCCCACGCATTGCAACCACAGGTCGCTGCCGCGCTGGCTGATCTGGCGGCTGCGGCCCTGGAGGGAGCCCTGGCGCTGGCGCGTGCCGAGCTGGGCGACCAGAGCTCGACAGTGCGGCTGGCGGTGCTCGGGATGGGCAAGCTCGGGGGACGGGAACTGAACTACATCTCCGACGTCGACGTGATCTACGTCGTCGAACCGGCGCAGGGGGCGAGCGAGGACCAGGCAGTAGCCGAGGGAGCCAAATTGGCCGCCATGACGGCCCGGATGTGCTCCACCCCCTCCGCCGAACCCGCACTGTGGGAGGTGGATGCAGCGCTGCGGCCCGAAGGTAAGAACGGGCCCCTGGTGCGCACTCTTGACTCCCATCTGACCTACTACCGGCGCTGGGCCAAGACCTGGGAATTTCAGGCGCTACTCAAAGCTCGCCACGCCGCCGGGGACGCCGACCTGAGCCAGGCGTACCTGCAGTCGATCGGTCCGATGGTCTGGGAGGCGGTGAACCGGGAGAATTTCGTCCAGGACGCTCAGGCGATGCGGCGCCGGGTGGAGGAGAACGTTCCGGTGGCCGAGGCAGACCGACAGATCAAACTCGGCCGCGGCGGCCTGCGCGATGTCGAGTTCACCGTCCAGCTGCTGCAACTGGTGCACGGGCGGGTGGATGCCGACATCCGCTCACCGAACACCCTGGATGCACTGGCGGCCCTGTCCGAGGCAGGTTATGTGGGGCGGGACCACGCTGCTGAGCTGGCCGAGTGCTACCAGTTCCTGCGTCTGCTCGAGCACCGGATCCAACTGTTCCGGATGCGGCGCACACACCTGTTCCCGACCGCTGAGGAGGATGTGCGCCGGCTCTCCAGGTCGGTGGGGCTGGGCGCCGCCGGGGCCGAGGGCCTGCGCGAGCGGTGGCGCAGTACCCGGCGCAAGGTGCGCCACCTGCACGAAGAGCTGTTCTACCGGCCGCTGCTACCGGCCACCGCGCGGTTGTCGGCCGATGATGCGGCGTTGTCACCGGAGACGGCAGCTGCCCGGCTCAGTGCGATCGGATACCGAGATCCGAAGGGGGCGGTGCGGCACATCGCTGCGCTCAGCGAGGGCATCTCTCGACGCGCAGCGATCCAGCGGCAACTGCTGCCGGTATTGCTGGGCTGGTTCGCCGAGGGCGCCGATCCGGATGGTGGCCTACTCTCGTTCCGCAAACTCTCCGAGGAGCTCGGCACCACCTACTGGTACCTGAAGCTCCTCCGGGACTCGGGGGCCGCCGCAGAACGACTCGCGCACCTGCTCTCCTCCAGCAAGTATGTGGCCGCGGGATTGATCCGATCCCCGGAGTCGGTGGCCTGGCTCGGGCAGGACAAGCACCTGCGCCCGCGGCCGGCCGACTCCCTGTGGACGAACCTGGATGCGATGCTCAGCCGGCGGGATGAGGCGGGCAAGGCGGCCAACACGGTGCGCTACATCCGCCGCCGGGAGCTGACTCGGGGGGCGATCGGTGACGTGCTGGGCCGGGTCCGGATCGAGACGATGAGCGAGGTCATCACCCCCGCCGCCGACCTGGCCCTGAAAGGTGTGCTGCGGATCGCTCGTGATGCGGTGACCGCCGAACAGGGCCTGGAGCAGGAGCCGGCCACGTTCGCGGTGGTAGCCATGGGCCGCCTGGGTGGGGTGGAAATGGGCTATGCCAGCGACGCGGATGTGCTGTTCGTCTACGAGCCCGCACCCGGTGACCTCGACCAAGCCAAGGGGTGGGCCATGGCCGTGGCCTCCCAACTACGGTCCCTGCTGGGGGCCACCGGCGCCGAACCGGCGCTGCCGGTCGATGCCGACCTGCGGCCGGAGGGACGACAGGGGCCGATGGTGCGCACGCTGTCCGCCTATGCGGAGTACTACGCCCGGTGGGCCCAGGGGTGGGAACGCCAGGCGCTGCTGCGGGCGCGTCCGGTGGCCGGGGACGAGGGCCTGGGGGATCGGTTCGTGGAGCTGATCGACCCGCTGCGTTACCCTGCAGGCGGACTGGCCGAACCGGAAGTGCGTGAGCTGCGCCGGATCAAGGCCCGGGTGGAGAAGGAACGGATGCCGCGTGGCGTGCCGGCCAGCCACCATCTGAAACTGGGCCGCGGGGGCTTGACCGACGTGGAGTGGACGGTCCAACTCCTGCAATTGCAGTACGCCGCGACAGTGCCTGAGCTGCGTACCACCGCCACGTTGGCGGCGCTGCAAGCCGCTCAGCACGCCGAGTTGCTGTCGCCCGCCGATACCGTCCGGTTGCGCCACGCCTGGGAGTTGGCCTCGCGGTTGCGTAATGGGATCGTGCTGGCCACCGGACGCGCTAGTGTGCAGAAGGCCGATGTATTGCCGGGCGGCCAGGAGCTCGCGGCGGTGGCCAGGCTGTTGGGATATGCGCCTGGGCACGCGGTGGACCTGGACCAGCACTGGCTACGCGCCTCCCGCCGGGCCCGGGCGGTGATGGAGCGAGTCTTCTTCGGCTGAATGCGCCCCGCCGGGCCCACAGGTGAGCAGATGAGGTCGATCGGACTCGCCTCCGGCGCGGCGGCGCAGACCCGCTGGGCACCGATAGGCTGGTGGGCGAGTGCCACCAGGGCACACCAGTTTTTTTTGCGCACGAGATCGGAGAACCAGGTGGTGAACCTCGCCTATGTGATCGCCGGATCGGAGGCCACCGGGGGCGCCGGCATCCAGGTCGATCTGAAGACGTTCCAGCAGCTAGGAGTGTATGGACTGGGTACGGTGACGTGCATCGTCTCGTTCGACCCGGAGAACGACTGGGCGCACCGGTTCGTGCCGATAGAACCGCAGGTGATCGCAGACCAGATCGAGGCCGCGACCAGCGCCCACGACGTCAACGTCGTCAAGATCGGGATGCTCGGCACCCCGGCCACGATCGACGTCGTCTCCGGCGCCCTGGCGCAGCACTCCTTCGGCCATGTGGTCCTGGACCCGGTGTTGATCTGTAAGGGGCAGGAGCCCGGCGCTGCGCTGGACACCGACAACGCACTGCGAGAGCAGATCCTGCCGCACGCCACGGTGGTCACTCCGAACGTGTTCGAGGCTAAGACCCTCGCCGCGATGGACAGCATCGAGACCGTCGAGGACCTCACTGAGGCGGCGCAGCGCATCTACGAGCTGGGACCGCAGTACGTGCTGGCCAAGGGTGGTGCCGAACTCCCGGGTGAGGACGCCGTTGACGTCCTCTACGACGGGCAGCACACGCACGTCTTCTCGGCACCGAAGGTGGGCCGGGAGCGGGTAGCGGGCGCCGGCTGCACCCTGGCCGCCGCTGTCACCGCAGAGCTCGCGAAGGGTGCTGAGGTCGCCGATGCGGTGCAGCGAGCCAAGACGATGGTCACCGAGGGCATCGTCGGCCGAATCTCGGCACATACTCCCTTCGATGTGCTGT
>Ga0079225_10000116_pt1 | contig 40099 bp, 41 predicted proteins | sample Poulit2012_FD_76344 | JGI IMG/M metagenome (GOLD analysis project Ga0079225, IMG submission 76344) | Agricultural soil microbial communities from Georgia to study Nitrogen management - Poultry litter 2012 | ecosystem: Environmental > Terrestrial > Soil > Agricultural land | place: USA: Georgia... | reverse complement strand
TCCCGGGCGTCGGTGAACGCCCGCGCGCGGGCGTCGCGCACCAGCTGCGAATCGTTCTCGATCGAGTAGTTCACCGAGTTGAGCCGGGTGGCGTCGCCGCCGGTGCTCACGATCAGCGCCAGCGCCTCCGACGCCGAATCCAGCTCCCGGATCTTGACCCGGATCGCGTTGGTGGCGCGGTAGCCGGTGATCGTGCGCGCCTCGCCCGGTTCGCTGGTGTACTGCGGCTGCAGGCTCACCGAGGTGGTGTTGATGTCGCTCTCGTCGACACCGGCGTCGAGCAGCGCGTCGATGAGCGCGCCCTGGCGCTCGTTGGTCTGGTTCATCGCCGCGGTCACATCGGGGGCGCTGAACTCGATGCCGACGTCGACGGTGAGCAGATCCGGGCTGCCCTGCACCTGGCCCTCGCCGATCACCGTGACCTCGCGGACGCCGTCGTCGGCGGGGGAGGCGGTGTCGCAGCCGGCCACCCCGGCGAGGGTCAATACGGCCGCCACGGGGGCGAGCAACCGGCGGGTCAGTCTGCGGGGGTGCGGTGCGATCGGCATGGTTGGCACCCTAACGTGCGGGCCGGCCGGCTCAGCGCAGCTCGGCGAGGAACTCCAGCAGCGCCGCGTTGACCTGCTCGGGGCGTTCCTGCTGCAGCCAGTGCCCGGCCCCGTCCAACACCAGTTCGCGATACGGGCCGGTCACCACCTCGGTGGCCCGGTCCGGCCGGGTGAACCCGAGCACCGGGTCGGCGGAGCCGGCCAGAAACAGCGCCGGCACGGCGGTGGTCGCCCCGGCCAGCGCCGCGGTGGTCTCCCAGTTGCGGTCGAAGTTGCGGTACCAGTTCAGCGCGCCGGTGAACCCGGTGCGGGTGAACTCGGCGACGTAGTGATCCAGGTCGGCCGGGCGCAGCCAGTCCGGCAGCCCGTCGGGCTCGGGCAGCCGGTCGATGAACCCGGCCGGCCCGGGATCGGTCATCACCGCCGCGGCGGCCCGGTCGGCGGGCGGGCGCAGCCCGCCGAACATGCGCCGCAGGGTGCGCGCCGGATCCGCGCCCAGCTCGGCGTCGGCGACACCGGGCCGCTGGAAATACAGGATGTAGAAGAAGTTGTCGCCGACGAGCCGGCGCCACACCGCGGTCGGCTTCTCCCGCGGCCGCGGCGTCGGCGGCACGCTGAGCCCCGCCGCGGCGGCCACCCGGTCGGAATGCAGCAACGCCGCGTTCCACACCACCGGGGCGCCCCAGTCGTGGCCGACCCAGACCGCGCGCTCGGCGCCGACATCGTCGAGCAGGCCCACCAGGTCGGCGGTGAGGTGGTGGATGTCGTAGGCGTCGACCGGGTCCGGGGCCGAGGACCGCCCGTAGCCGCGCTGATCGGGGGCGAGCACGTGATAGCCCGCGTCGGCCAGCGCCGGAATCTGGTGGCGCCACGAATAGGCCAGCTCCGGGAAGCCGTGGGCGAGCAGCACCACCGGCGCGCCCGGCTCGCCGGCCTCGGTGACCTGCAGTCGCACGCCGTTGGTGTCGATGAACCGCTGCCTGCCCGCCGTCGCGCCTGTCGTCATCGTCACACCCAAGCACAGCCGGTGGCGCCGCGAAACCAGGTGAGCGGCTCGGGGGCCCGCCATCGCGTCGGGCCCCCGACGGCGGCGCGGTAGCCTGGGCTGTTGCAACTGTCTGTACGGGAAGGACGTGGCCGAGCCCGGTCGTAAGTTGATGAAACGCAAAAACGTGATCCGCACCCTCACCGTGATCGGTGTGCTGGTGGTGTTGGGCTGGTCGATCTTTTATCTCAGCGACGACACCCGCAAGTTCAAACCGGTCGACACCTCGGTGGCGGTCACCCAGATCGCCGACGACAACGTCGAGAGCGCCCAGATCGACGACCGTGAACAGCAGCTGCGGTTGACGTTGAAGGACGGCAACGACGCCACCGAGGACGCCGACCAGGTCATCACCAAGTTCCCGACCGGCTACGCGGTGCCGCTGTATGACGCCCTGGCCGCCAAACACGTCAAGATCAACACCACCGTCAACCAGGGCAGCATCTGGGGCACGCTGCTGATCTACATGCTGCCGCTGCTGCTGCTGGTGGCGTTCTTCGTGGTGTTCTCCCGCATGCAGGGCGGGGCCCGGATGGGTTTCGGGTTCGGCAAATCCCGGGCCAAACAGCTCACCAAGGACATGCCGAAGACCACGTTCGCCGACGTGGCCGGCGTCGACGAGGCCGTCGAAGAGCTCTACGAGATCAAGGACTTCCTGCAGAACCCGTCGCGCTACCAGGCGTTGGGCGCCAAGATCCCCAAGGGGGTGCTGCTGTTCGGTCCGCCCGGCACCGGCAAGACCCTGCTGGCCCGCGCGGTGGCCGGCGAGGCCGAGGTGCCGTTCTTCACCATCTCCGGCTCGGATTTCGTGGAGATGTTCGTCGGGGTGGGGGCCTCGCGGGTGCGCGACCTGTTCGAGCAGGCCAAACAGAACGCGCCGTGCATCATCTTCGTCGACGAGATCGACGCGGTCGGGCGCCAGCGCGGCGCCGGGCTCGGCGGCGGGCACGACGAGCGCGAACAGACCCTCAACCAGCTGCTGGTGGAGATGGACGGCTTCGGCGACCGCCAGGGCGTGATCCTGATCGCGGCGACCAACCGGCCCGACATCTTGGACCCGGCGCTGCTGCGGCCCGGGCGGTTCGACCGGCAGATCCCGGTGTCCAACCCCGACATCGCCGGGCGGCGCGCGGTGCTGCGGGTGCACGCCAGCGGCAAGCCGATGGCCCCGGACGCCGACCTCGACGGGCTGGCCAAACGCACCGTCGGGATGTCGGGGGCGGACCTGGAGAACGTGATCAACGAGGCCGCGCTGTTGACCGCGCGGGAGAACGGCACGATCATCACCGGCGCGGCGATGGAGGAGGCGGTCGACCGGGTCATCGGCGGGCCGCGGCGCAAGAGCCGGATCATCAGCGAGCAGGAGAAGAAGATCACCGCCTACCACGAAGGCGGACACACCCTGGCCGCCTGGGCGATGCCGGACATCGACCCCATCTACAAGGTGACGATCCTGGCGCGCGGACGCACCGGCGGGCACGCCGTGGCCGTGCCCGAGGAGGACAAGAGCCTGCGCACCCGCTCGGAGATGATCTCGCAGCTGGTGTTCGCGATGGGCGGGCGCGCCGCCGAGGAGCTGGTGTTCCACGAGCCGACCACCGGCGCGGTCTCCGACATCGAGCAGGCCACCAAGATCGCCCGCGCCATGGTCACCGAGTACGGGATGAGCTCCAAGCTCGGTGCGGTGCGCTACGGCACCGAGCACGGCGACCCGTTTCTGGGCCGCACCATGGGCACCGCCCCGGATTACTCCCACGAGGTGGCCCGCGAGATCGACGAAGAGGTCCGCAAACTCATCGAGGCCGCCCACACCGAGGCCTGGGAGATCCTCACCGAGTACCGCGATGTGCTCGACCGGCTGGCCGGGGAGCTGCTGGAGAAGGAGACCCTGCACCGCGCCGATTTGGAGGCGCTCTTCGTCGCGGTGGGCAAACGGCAGCGGCTGACGCTCTTCGACGACTTCGGCGGCCGCACCCCCTCGACCAAGCCGCCGATCAAAACCCCCGGGGAACTGGCGATCGAGCGCGGCGAGCAGTGGCCCAAACCGGTGCCGGAGCCGGCGTTTAAGGCCGCGATCGCCCGGGCCAGCGCCGAGGCGGCCCGCGCCGACGGCGGCGCGGAGCCCGGCGCCAACGGCGCCCCGCCCGGCGCCACCCAGCCCGACTACGGCGCCCCGGCCGGCTGGCACGCGCCGGGCTGGCCACCGCCCCAGCAGCAGGGCGGCCACTGGTATCCGCCCCAGCAACCGGCCGCGCCGTACCCGGGCTACCCGCCGGGGCCCGGCGCCCCCGACGAGTCCGGCGCCGGGCCAGGATCGGGGGACCCCGGTGGGGCCGGTGAGGAGAGCCGGACCAATCCGCCGGCCCGCAGCTGAACGCGATGGAGGTGTCATGGCCCACCCCGATTCGATGACGAATTCGGAGACGGTCGAAGCCGAGTTGGGCGCCCGCCCGGTCCCGCTCGGCGGTGCGGTGTTCGATCAGGCGCGCGCCGAGGCGGCGGTGCGCGAACTGCTCCACGCGGTCGGGGAGGACCCGGAACGCTGCGGGCTCAGGGACACCCCGGCGCGGGTGGCACGGGCCTACCGGGAGATGTTCGCCGGGCTCTACACCGACCCCGACGACGTGCTCGACACCACCTTCGACGAGCAGCACGACGAGTTGGTGATGGTCAAGGAGATCCCGATGTACTCGATGTGCGAACACCACCTGGTGTCGTTCCACGGGGTCGCCAACGTCGGCTACATCCCCGGCGCCGACGGTCGGGTCACCGGGTTGTCGAAGATCGCCCGGGTGGTCGACCTCTACGCCCGCCGCCCGCAGGTCCAGGAACGGCTGACCGGCCAGATCGCCGACGCGATGCTGAACCGGCTGCAGCCGCGCGGGGTGATCGTCGTGGTGGAGGCCGAACACATGTGCATGTCGATGCGCGGCATCCGCAAACCGGGCGCGATCACCACCACCTCGGCGGTGCGCGGCCAGTTCAAGACCGACACCGCGGCGCGGGCGGAAGCGTTGGATCTGATGCTGCGCAAGTGAACTCCGCACCGGTGCAGGTCATGGGCGTGGTGAACGTGACCGACGATTCGTTCTCCGACGGCGGCCGCTACCTGGCGTGCGACCGCGCCGTCGAGCACGGCCTGGCGCTGGCCGCCGACGGCGCGGCGGTCATCGACGTCGGTGGGGAGTCCACCCGTCCCGGCGCCCGCCGAATCGACCCGCGGGTGGAGGCCGCCCGGGTGCTGCCGGTGATCACCGCCCTGGCGCAGCACGGGCTCACCGTCAGCATCGACACCATGCACGCCGCGGTGGCGCGGGCCGCGCTGGGCGCCGGCGCCACCTGGGTCAACGACGTCTCCGGCGGCCAGGCCGACCCGGCGATGACCCCGCTGCTGGTGGAGACCGGCGCGCGGTGGGTGCTGATGCACTGGCGGGCGGTCGCCGCGGCCCACCCGCACCGGGTGCCGCACTACCGGGATGTGGTCGCCGAGGTGCGTGCCGAACTGCTCGCCGGGGTGGACCGGGCGGTGGCCGCCGGGGTCGACCCGGCGAAGCTGATGATCGACCCCGGGCTGGGGTTCGCCAAGACCGCGCGACACAACTGGGCGCTGCTGCACGCGCTGCCGCGCCTGGTGGCCGACGGGGTGCCGGTGCTGGTGGGGGCCTCACGCAAACGGTTCCTCGGCACGCTGCTCGCCGACGCGGCCGGGGTGGCGCGCGCCCCGGACGGCCGCGAGACCGCCACCGCGGTGATCTCGGCGCTGGCCGGCCTGCACGGCGCCTGGGGGGTGCGGGTCCACGATGTGCGCGCCTCGGTCGACGCCCTCAAGGTGGCGGCCGCCTGGAGCCGCGGAACAGCGAAGGACGATGATGGCTGACCGAATCGAGTTGCGCGGCTTGACCGTCCGCGGACACCACGGCGTGTTCGACCACGAACGCGTCGACGGGCAGGACTTCGTCGTCGACATCACCGTCTGGCTGGATCAGTCCGCCGCGGCCGCCGGCGACTCCCTGGCCGAGACCTACGACTACGGGGTGCTCGCCGACCGGGCGGCGGCGATCGTCGCCGGGCCGGCGCGCAACCTGATCGAGACCGTCGCCGCCGAGATCGCCGAGGAGGTCATCGTCGACGCCCGCGTGGACGCGGTGGAGGTCACCGTGCACAAGCCGCAGGCCCCGATCCCGCACACGTTCGCCGACGTCGCGGTGGTGGCCCGTCGGTCCCGCCGCCGACGCGGCCCGGTGGTGCCGGCCGGCGGGGCCCTGTGAGCACCCCCGCCAACCGGAAGGAGCGCAACCGATGACCCGTGTGGTGCTGTCCATCGGATCGAACCTGGGCGACCGGATGGCCCGGCTGCGGTCGGTCCTCGACGGGTTGGGCCCGGCGGTCCGGGCGGTCTCGGGGGTCTATGAGACCGATCCGTGGGGTGGCCTGGATCAAGGGCAGTTCCTCAACGCGGTGCTCGTCGCCGAGGACCCCGCCCGCGACGGGCAGGCCTGGCTGCGCCGCGCCCACGAACTCGAAGACGCCGCCCACCGGGTGCGCGGGGAACGGTGGGGTCCGCGCACCCTCGACGTCGACCTGGTCACCTGCCACGAGACCGCCCCGGACGGCGACACCCTGGTGATCTCGCGCGACGACGGGCTGACGTTGCCCCACCCGCTGGCGCACCTGCGGGCGTTCGTGCTGGTGCCGTGGCTGGCGATCGAGCCGGACGCCGAGCTGATGGTCGCCGGCCGGAACCGGCCGGTGAGCGCCCTGGTCGCCGAACTCGATCCGGCCGAGCGCGCCGCGGTGCGCCGGACCGACCTGTCGCTCGGCGCGCCGCCGGGCGCGGATACGGCGCGGTGATGGGCCCCACCCGCAAACGTGACCTGCTGGCGCTCACCGTCGCCACCGCCGTCGGCGGCTATGTGCTGGTGACCGCGGCCTACCGGTGGTTTCCCCCGATCACGGTCTGGACCGGGGTGTCGCTGGGGGCGGTCGCGGCGGTCGAGGCGGGCTGGGGCCAGTACCTGCGCGGCAAGATCGGCGCCGGCGAGATCGGCCCCGGACCCGGCCGGGTGCATCCGCTGGCGGTGGCCCGCAGCCTGGTGGTCGCCAAGGCCTCGGCGTGGGTGGGGGCGCTGGTGGCGGGCTGGTGGCTGGCGGTGCTGGCGTATCTGCTGCCGCGCCGCAGCTGGCTGCACGTCGCCGCCCAGGACACCGTCGGCACGGCGGTGGCCGTCGTCAGCGCGGTGGCGCTGGTGGTTGCTGCGCTGTGGTTGCAGTATTGCTGCCGTTCGCCGGGGTTGCCGCCCGACCCGGGAGAGGAAGCCGAAAACCAGGCCTGCTGAACGTCGAATGAGAATCGCCCAAGCGTGGCAACACGCTGATTGACCTCGCCCGGGTACAGTCAGGCCATGACCGTTCTGTCCCGCGGCGCTCGGGTCCGGCGCGGCGGCCGCAGGCCGGGCTGGACGTTGCTGACCGCGTTGCTCGTCCTCGCGTTGGGGGCGAGTTCGGCGCTGGTGTTCACCAACCGGGTCGAGTTGCTCAAGCTGGCGGTCGTGCTCGCGTTGTGGGCCGCGGTGGTGGCGGCGTTCGTGTCGGTGATCTACCGGCGGCAAAGCGATGTCGCCCAGGCGCGGGCGCGGGACATGAAACTGGTCTACGACCTCCAACTGGACCGCGAGATCGCGGCGCGCCGCGAATACGAATTGGGCATCGAATCGCAGCTGCGCGCCGAACTCACCGCCGAACTGCGCGCCGAGTCCGCCGACGAGATCGCCGCGCTGCGCGGCGAATTGGCGGCGCTGCGCACCAATTTGGAGATCCTGTTCGATGCCGATCTGGCCCACCGGCCGGCTCTGGAGACCGACCGCGCCACCGTGCACGCCTTCAGCGACCGCGGCGCCGAGACCGGGGGGCCCGCCGAGTGGGGCGCGGCCACCGCCACCCGCGTCGACTCCGACCGGGCCGACGCCAGCCCCACCGCGGAGAACCCGATCATCGACGTCCCCGAGGTGGCCGTGCCCACTGGCGCCGAACCCGCCGCCGAGCCGCCGCCCGCCGCGGCGCCGCGCCACACCGGGGCCCCCGCGGGCGGCAGCCACCGCCGTCGCGCCGAGAGCGCCGAACCGCCCCCGCCCCCGCCGCGGCCCGAGCCGGCCGCGTGGCCGACACCGCCGCCGGCAGCCGAACCGCCGCCGGCGCACCGCCCGTGGGACACCGGCCCGCTGCGCGCGGCGCCGCCGGCGCCCGCCGCGGGCGCCGGTGCCTGGTACCCGCCGCCGGCCGGCCCGGACTGGCAGCCGGTCCCGGCCGAGGGGCAGTGGATACCGCCGGGCGCCCCGGGCAGCCACTGGGCGCCCACCGAGGAGCCGCCGGCCCCCGAGCCGCGCACCGGTCGCCACTACGCGCCGTCGGCCCCCGCCGGCGCGCCGGGGCGGCCCCCGCCGGCGCCACCGGCCCCCGAGGGCCCGCCGGCGCACGCGCGCCCCGCGCCGGAGCCGGGCTGGCGTTTCGAGGACCACCACGGCGGTGAGGGTCCGGCCCACCGGGGCGCGCCGCCGTATGTGCCGCCGATGCCGACGCGGCCCGAACCGGCCGCCCGCCACCGCGGCGACGAGGAACCCGCCGAACCGGCGAGCCGGCGCAGCGAAGGGCAGTCGGTCGCCGATCTGCTGGCCCGATTCCAGGTCAGCCCCACCGGCGGCGGGGGCCGGCGGCGGCGCAAGGAGGACTGAGCGCAGACCCGGTTCGACGGCCGCGCTAAAATCTGCGGTGACCGTCCGGTACCCGCAGTGCGGGACTGGAACGAACCGACAGGACTTGTGAGGGTCGTCTGCGATGATGCAGTTCGACGGTCTGCGCCCGGCGCGGCTCCAAGTGGGTGTCATCTCCGCTGGTCGGGTGGGGACCGCCCTGGGGGCCGCCCTCGAGGGCGCCGACCATGTGGTGGTGGCGGTGGCCGCGATCTCCGCGGAGTCGCGGCGTCGGGCCCGCACCCGGCTGCCCGACACCCCGGTGCGGCCGGTGCCGGAGGTGGCCGCGGCGGCCGAGCTGCTGATCCTCGCCGTGCCCGACAGCGAACTGACCGCGCTGGTCGCCGGGCTGGCGGCCACCGCGGCGGTGCGCGCCGGCACGATCGTGGCGCACACCTCCGGGGCGCACGGCGTGGGGGTGCTGGCGCCGTTGACCGCCCTCGGCTGCACCCCGCTGGCCGTGCACCCGGCGATGACGTTCACCGGTGCCGACGAGGATCTCGTCCGGCTGCCCGACACCTGTTTCGGGATCACCGCCGGCGACGAGATCGGCTACGCGATCGCGCAGGCGCTGGTGATCGAGATCGGCGGGGAGCCGGTGCGGGTCCCCGAGCACGCCCGCACCCTGTACCACGCGGCGCTGGCGCATGCGGGAAACCACCTGGTCACCGTCGTCGCCGACGCGGTGGCGATGCTGCGCACCGCGCTGGCCGGCACCGAGTTGCTCGGCCAGCACCTCGTCGACGACGCCCCCGGCGGGCTCGCCGAACGGGTGGTCGGGCCGCTGGCGCGCGCCGCGCTGGAGAACACCCTGCAGCGCGGCCAGGCCGCCCTGACCGGCCCGGTCGCCCGCGGCGACGCCGACGCGGTCGCCGCCCACCGTGCCGCGATCGCCGAGAGCGACGCCGCGCTGGCCGAGGCGTACCGGGCCGCGGCGTTGCGCACCGCGCAGCGCGCCGGCGCCGACGAGGCGATGTTTGCGGTGCTCGCCCCGTGAGCACGGCGCCCGCCCCGGCCTTCACCGCCGGTGAGCTCGACGTCTACACCGAGGTCGCCGAGGTCGCCGCGGTCTGCCGGGCGCTGCGGGCCACCGGCCGGCGGGTGATGCTGGTGCCCACCATGGGCGCGTTGCACGACGGGCACCTGGCGCTGGTGCGGGCCGCCGCCCGGGTGCCCGGCGCGGTGGTCGTGGTGTCGATCTTCGTCAACCCGCTGCAGTTCGGGCCCGGCGAAGACCTCGACGGTTATCCGCGCACCCTCGACCACGACCTGGCGGTGCTGCGCGGCGCCGGGGTCGACGCCGCGTTCGCCCCGACCGCCGCCGCGATGTACCCGCACGGCCTGCGCACCACGGTGCATCCGGGCGCCCTGGGCGCGCAGCTGGAGGGCGCGGCGCGCCCGGGGCACTTCGCCGGGATGCTGACCGTGGTGCTCAAGCTGATCCAGATCGTCGGCCCGGACCGGGTGTTCTTCGGGGAGAAGGACTATCAGCAGCTGGTGCTGGTGCGCCAGATGGTCACCGACCTCGATGTCGCCACCGAGATCGTCGGGGTGCCGACCGTGCGGGAGGCCGACGGGCTGGCGATGTCGTCGCGCAACCGTTACCTCGACGCCGAACAGCGTGAGCTGGCGGTCACGCTGTCGGCGGCGCTGGCCGCCGGCCGTGCCGCCGGCGGCGACGGCGGCACGGCGGTCGAGGCCGCCGCGGCCGCGGTGCTGGCCGCACGTCCGGTGATCGACGTCGACTACCTGGTGGTGCGCGACCGGATGCTGGGGCCACCGCCGCGGCACGGCCCGGCCCGGCTGTTGGTGGCCGCGCGGTTGGGTCCCACCCGACTCCTGGACAACGTCGCCGTCGAACTCGGCGCCGGATCTGTCGAGTAACCGCAGAAACGTTGGAGGAAAACATGTTACGCACGATGCTGAAATCGAAGATTCACCGCGCCACCGTCACCCAGGCCGACCTGCACTACGTCGGGTCGGTGACGATCGACGCCGATCTCATGGACGCCGCCGACCTGCTCGAAGGTGAGCAGGTCACGATCGTCGACATCGACAACGGCGCGCGGCTGGTCACCTACGCCATCACCGGCGAGCGCGGCAGCGGGGTGATCGGCATCAACGGTGCCGCCGCGCACCTGGTGCACCCGGGGGACCTGGTCATCCTGATCGCCTACGCCACCATGGACGACGCCGAGGCCCGCAGCTACCGACCGCGGGTGGTGTTCGTCGATGCGACCAACACGCCGGCCGACCTCGGCGCGGATCCGGCCTTCGTGCCCGAGTTGGACCTGCCGGGGGCCGCCGAGTTGCTCTCCCCGCGGATGAGCGCGCACTAGCCGTGCTGCTCGCGATCGACGTGCGCAACACCCACACCGTGGTGGGGTTGGTGACCGGCGCCGGCGACCACGCCCGGGTGGTGCAGCGCTGGCGGATCCGCACCGAGGCCGAGATCACCGCCGACGAACTGGCGTTGACCCTCGACGGTCTCATCGGCGACGACGCCGAGCGGCTGACCGGGGCCGCGGCGCTGTCGACGGTGCCGTCGGTGCTGCACGAGGTGCGGATCATGCTCGACCAGTACTGGGCGTCGGTGCCGCAGGTGCTCATCGAACCCGGGGTGCGCACCGGGATCCCGCTGCTGGTGGACAACCCCAAGGAGGTCGGGGCCGACCGGATCGTCAACTGTCTGGCCGCCTACCGGCGGTTCGGCACCGCGGCGATCGTCGTCGACTTCGGCTCGGCGATCTGCGTCGACGCCGTCTCCGCCAAGGGCGAGTTTCTCGGCGGGGCGATCGCCCCGGGTGTGCAGGTGTCCTCCGACGCCGCGGCCGCGCGCTCGGCCGGGCTGCGGCGGGTGGAGCTGACCCGGCCCCGTTCGGTGATCGGCAAGAACACCGTCGAATGCATGCAGTCCGGGGCGGTGTTCGGGTTCGCCGGCCTCGTCGACGGCCTGGTGGGCCAAATCCGCACCGACATCGACGGGTTCGCCGGCGGCGAGGTCGCGGTCGTGGCCACCGGGCACACCGCGCCGCTGCTGCTGCCGGAGTTGCACACCGTCGACCACTGTGAACCCGATCTGACGTTGCACGGGCTGCATCTGGTGTTCGACCGCAACCGCGACGGCCAGCGCCGCGGGCTGAACACCGCCCGCTGAGCGCGCTACCCGCGGGGCGCGCTATTCGCGGATCGCGCGCACCCACTGGATGGTGCCGTTGCTGCTCACCCGCACACCGGTGAAACCGAGACCCTCGACGGTGTCGCCGAGCTCGTCCTCGTCGAAGCCGTGCGCCCCGAACGCCGGCAGCAGCCGCCACAGCCGCACCGCACGTCCGGCGGTGGGCACCATCACCGCGGCCCGCCCGCCCGGGCGCAGCACCCGGTGCATCTCGGCGAGCGCGGCCGCCGGCACGGGCACCAGCTGCAACGCCGCGATCGAGACGACCGCGTCGACGGTGGCCTCGCGCAGCGGCAGCCGCTGGGCGTCGGCGCGCACATACGCGGTCTGCGCCCCGGTGCTGGCCGCGGCGGCGCGGGCGAGCATCGGGGCGGAGACATCCACGCCCAGCGCCAGCCCGTCGGGCCAGACCGCCCGGCCCAGCGCCGGGGTGATCGACCCGGGCCCGCAGCCGACGTCGAGCACGACCTGGCCGGGCTGGAGATCCAGCCAGGCGCTGGGCTGCTGCCACGACGCGAGCAGCCGGCGCGCCGCGGCCTGGGCGACGTCGTAGAGCGCCGAGCCGACCGTCGAGGCCCACACCGCCTGAATCGCTCCGGCGTTGCGCGCCGGGGTGGGCCGGTCGTCGGCGCCGACCGCCTCGAGTGTGGGCCGGAGCAGATCCAGATAGCCGTCGGTGAGCGTCGGGCTGCTCGGCGGGTCGGCGAGCAGCCCCAGGGTTCGGCGCACCGCGGGCGGCAGCGCCGCGCCCGCACCCGGTGTGGACGGCGATGACGGTGGTGCCATGGTGTCTCCTCGGTGGCTGCGATCCCCGCCGGCGGGGCTTGTCCGCAGGTTACGCGCGCCGCGGCGAGCGGGCACCGACGCGGCGGGACGCCCTGAGTAAGCTGGCGGGCCGTGACCTCCGACGATGCCCCCGCCGACCTTGCCCCCGCCGACCCCGCCGCGGTTCCCGAGCAGTTCCGGATCCGGCGGGCCAAACGGGAACGTCTGCTCGCCGACGGCCGCGACCCCTACCCGGTCGAGGTGGGGCGCACCCACACGCTGGCCGAGGTCCGCGCCGCCCATCCCGACCTGCCGGTCGACACCGCCACCGGCGAGCACGTCGGGGTGGCCGGGCGGGTGGTGTTCTCCCGCAACGCGGGCAAACTCTGCTTCGCCACCCTGCAGGAGGGCGACGGCACCCAGTTGCAGGCGATGATCAGCCTGGCCGGGGTCGGCCGGACCGAGCTCGACCGCTGGAAGTCCGACGTCGACCTCGGCGACATCGTGTTCGTCTCCGGCGAGGTGATCAGCTCCCGGCGCGGCGAGCTGTCGGTGCTCGCCGACTCCTGGCAGATGGCGTCGAAGGCGCTGCGGCCGCTGCCGGTCACCCACAAGGACATGAGCGAGGAGCTGCGGGTCCGGCAGCGCTACGTCGACCTGATCGTGCGGCCGCAGGCCCGTAGCGTCGCCCGCCAGCGCATCGCGGTGGTGCGCGCGCTGCGCCACGCGCTGGAACGCCGCGGCTTCGACGAGGTCGAGACCCCGATGCTGCAGGTGCTCGCCGGCGGTGCGGCGGCGCGGCCGTTCGTCACCCACTCCAACGCCCTGGACACCGAGCTGTATCTGCGGATCGCGCCGGAGCTGTTCTTGAAACGCTGCGTCGTCGGCGGATTCGACAAAGTCTTCGAACTGAATCGGGTGTTCCGAAATGAAGGAGTCGATTCCACTCATTCACCGGAATTTTCGATGCTGGAAACGTATCAGGCCTACGGCACCTACGACGATTCGGCGCGCACCACCCGAGAACTCGTTCAAGAGGTCGCCGACGAGGCGATCGGGACCCGCCAAGTGCCCCTTCCCGACGGCAGCACCTATGACATCGACGGCGAATGGGCGTCGATCGAAATGTATCCGTCGCTGTCGGAGGCCCTCGGCGAGGAGATCACACCGGAGACCCCGGCGGCAACACTGTGGGAAATCGCCGATCGCCTCGGGGTCGAAATTCCCACCGACCGGGGTTTCGGGCACGGAAAGCTCATCGAGGAACTCTGGGAACACACCGTGGGCTCCACGTTGAGCGCCCCGACCTTTGTGCGCGACTTCCCGGTGGAGACCACGCCGCTGACCCGCCAGCACCGCAGCAAGCCCGGCGTGACCGAGAAATGGGACCTGTACCTGCGCGGATTCGAGCTCGCCACCGGGTATTCGGAGTTGATCGACCCGGTCGTGCAGCGCGAGCGGTTCGTCGCGCAGGCCCGGGCGGCCGCCGCCGGCGACGACGAGGCGATGGCGCTCGACGAGGATTTCCTCGCCGCCATCGAGTATGCGATGCCGCCGTGTACCGGCACCGGAATGGGTATTGACCGACTGCTGATGGTATTAACGGGATTGTCAATTCGAGAGACGGTATTGTTTCCGATTGTTCGCCGCCACGGGAATTGAATGCGCCCCGCGATCGAGCATTTCTCAATGCGCTATCCTTTCGGGACAACACCATGACGGTGTTTAAACGCCCGGGGGTATGACGAAGGGATTGTGTGCGCTGATGGCGAAAAAGGTTACGGTGACCCTGGTCGACGATTTAGACGGCGCGGCCACCGCCGACGAGACGGTCGAATTCGGTTTGGACGGGGTCTCGTATGAGATCGATCTGTCGACCAAGAATGCCGAGAAGCTGCGCGGTGATCTGCAGAAATGGATCGAATCGGCCCGCCGGGTCGGCGGACGCCGCCGCGGTCGGTCGGCCAGCGGTCGCCGCGGCGCGATCGATCGCGAGCAGAGTGCGGCGATCCGGGAATGGGCGCGCCGCAACGGCCACAACGTCTCGACGCGCGGGCGCATCCCCGCCGAGGTGATCGAGGCGTTTCACGCGGCGAGTTGAGTCCCGCCCGCCGCGGGCGGGTTTTCGCTGGTGGCGAACCGATCGGTGGGCGGAGTCGGGAAGGGTCGGCCCGCCCGCCGCGTTGCTTGCGGGTGGCTGGGCACGTCAGGGGCAGGTCACCGGCGCACGTGACCGGGGCCGCACTGGGGCCCCGCCGGTCGGCGCCGACGGTGCGCGTGCCCTCGCCGGGCACCGTGCGGTAGGAAGCCGGGCCCGCCGCCACTACAGTGGACGGCAGGTGCGCATGCCGACCGTCGTACCTAAATGTAGGGAGAGCAGGTAACCACCGATGTTCGAGAGATTCACCGACCGGGCACGTCGGGTTGTGGTCTTGGCCCAAGAAGAGGCCCGGATGCTCAACCACAATTACATCGGCACCGAGCACATCCTGTTGGGTCTGATCCACGAGGGTGAAGGGGTCGCCGCCAAGTCGCTGGAGTCGCTGGGGATCTCCCTGGAGGGGGTGCGCAGCCAGGTCGAGGAGATCATCGGCCAGGGCCAGCAGGCACCGTCCGGGCACATCCCGTTCACCCCGCGCGCCAAGAAGGTGCTGGAGCTGAGCCTGCGCGAGGCGCTGCAACTCGGCCACAACTACATCGGCACCGAGCACATCCTGCTGGGTCTGATCCGCGAGGGCGAGGGGGTGGCCGCCCAGGTGCTGGTCAAGCTCGGCGCCGAGCTGACCCGGGTGCGCCAGCAGGTCATCCAGCTGCTCTCGGGCTATCAGGGCAAGGAGACCGCCGAGGCCGGCACCGGCGGGCGCGGCGGGGAGTCCGGCTCCCCGTCCACCTCGCTGGTGCTCGACCAGTTCGGCCGCAACCTGACCGCCGCCGCCGCCGACGGCAAGCTCGACCCGGTCATCGGCCGGGAGAAGGAGATCGAGCGGGTCATGCAGGTGCTCTCCCGGCGCACCAAGAACAACCCGGTGCTCATCGGCGAGCCCGGGGTCGGCAAGACCGCCGTGGTCGAGGGCCTCGCGCAGGCCATCGTCAACGGCGAGGTGCCCGAGACGCTCAAGGACAAGCAGCTCTACACCCTGGACCTGGGATCGTTGGTGGCCGGCAGCCGCTACCGCGGTGACTTCGAGGAACGCCTGAAGAAGGTGCTCAAGGAGATCAACACCCGCGGCGACATCATCTTGTTCATCGATGAGCTGCACACGCTGGTCGGCGCCGGCGCCGCCGAGGGGGCGATCGACGCCGCCAGCATCCTCAAACCCAAGCTGGCCCGCGGGGAGCTGCAGACGATCGGTGCGACGACCCTCGATGAGTACCGCAAGTACATCGAGAAGGACGCCGCGCTGGAGCGCCGGTTCCAGCCGGTGCAGGTCGGCGAGCCGTCGGTGGAGCACACCATCGAGATCCTCAAGGGCCTGCGGGACCGCTACGAGGCCCATCACCGGGTGTCGATCACCGACCCGGCGCTGGTGGCCGCGGCGACGTTGGCCGACCGCTACATCAACGATCGGTTCCTGCCGGACAAGGCGATCGACCTGATCGACGAGGCGGGCGCGCGGATGCGGATCCGCCGGATGACCGCGCCGCCGGACCTGCGGGAGTTCGACGAGAAGATCGCCGACGTGCGCCGGGAGAAGGAATCGGCGATCGACGCCCAGGACTTCGAGAAGGCCGCCAGCCTGCGTGACCAGGAGAAGCAACTGGTCGCCCAGCGCGGTGAGCGCGAGAAACAGTGGCGCTCCGGGGATCTCGACGTGGTCGCCGAGGTCGACGACGAACAGATCGCCGAGGTGCTGGGCAACTGGACCGGGATCCCGGTGTTCAAGCTCACCGAGGCCGAGACCACCCGGCTGTTGCGGATGGAAGACGAACTGCACAAGCGGATCATCGGCCAGGACGACGCGGTCAATGCCGTGTCCAAGGCGATCCGGCGCACCCGCGCCGGGCTCAAGGACCCGAAACGGCCGTCCGGCTCGTTCATCTTCGCCGGCCCGTCCGGCGTCGGCAAGACCGAGCTGTCCAAGGCGCTGGCGGAGTTCCTGTTCGGCGACGACGACGCGCTCATCCAGATCGACATGGGCGAGTTCCACGACCGGTTCACCGCCTCGCGGCTGTTCGGCGCCCCTCCCGGCTACGTCGGCTACGAGGAGGGCGGCCAGCTCACCGAGAAGGTGCGGCGCAAGCCGTTCTCGGTGGTGCTGTTCGACGAGATCGAGAAGGCGCACCAGGAGATCTACAACAGCCTGCTGCAGGTGCTCGAGGACGGTCGGCTCACCGACGGGCAGGGCCGCACCGTGGACTTCAAGAACACCGTGTTGATCTTCACCTCCAACCTGGGGACCTCCGACATCTCCAAGGCGGTCGGCCTGGGCTTCGCCCAGGGCGGCGGGGAGAACAACTACGAGCGGATGAAGCTGAAGGTCAACGACGAACTCAAGAAGCACTTCCGCCCGGAGTTCCTCAACCGGATCGACGACATCATCGTGTTCCACCAGTTGACCCGCGAGGAGATCATCCAGATGGTGGACCTGCTGATCGGCCGGGTCGCCACCCAGCTCAAGGCCAAGGACATGGCCGTGGAGCTCACCGACCGGGCCCGCTCGCTGCTGGCCAAGCGCGGCTTCGACCCGGTGCTCGGGGCCCGGCCGCTGCGGCGCACCATCCAGCGTGAGATCGAAGACCAGCTCTCGGAGAAGATCCTGTTCGAAGAGATCGGGCCCGGGCAATTGGTCACCGTCGACGTGGACAACTGGGACGGCGAGAGCTCCGGGGAGGACGCGGTGTTCACCTTCACCGGGACCGCCAAGCCGTCCGAGCCCACCGACGCCGACCTGGCGAAGGCCACCTCGGAGTAGACCCGGCCCGGGGCCCGGGTCGGTCAGCGCTGCCGCGGCAGCATCCCGAAGACCTGTCGGGCGATCTGGATGACCCAGCCAGCCACCAGCGGCCCGTGGTCGCGCGGCCAGTTCAGCTGGAAGCTGACCACCCAGGGCTGTCCGGCGCTGTCGACGGCGTACCAGCTGAACGTCAGATCCCCGGGCAGCCCACCGGCTTTCGCGCCGATGTACGGCCAGTCGTTGCGGTTGAGTTTGATCCCGGCGACCGCGGACATGATCTTGGTGACCGGCGCGGCCGCGCCGACCGCGCCCTGCTGCAGGGCGACGTGCACCCGGCAGATGTCTTCGGCGCTGCCGTACCATTCGGCGCCGAATTTCGACGCCGGGGTGTGCGCGCGCACCGGATCGGGTTGGTAGGGGCGCGAATTCGCCTGCTGGAGCAGTTCGGCACGACGCGCCGCGTTGGCGTTGCGCCACTGCTCACGCAGATCCGGTTGCCCCCAGCCGACCGAGAACAGTTCGTACATGGTCGGAAACGGCGTCATGCTGGCCGGGTCGTGGTGGCCGGTGTCGACCAGGGCCTGCTCCACCGCGCCGGTGCCGACCCGGTCGATGAGCAGGTCGGTGGCCATGTTGTCGCTGGTGGCGATCATCTTCTCTGCGGCGGTGCGCACCGTCACCTGCGCACCGGTCGGCAACTCCTGGAACCCCGAGGAGCCGACCGCCTTGGACCGGTGGGTGATCGTCAACGGGTCATCCCAGGACACGCTGCCCGCCTTGACCGCGGAGGCGACCGCGTAGAGGACGTACAGCTTGAAAATCGAAGCCAGCGGCAGGGATTCGCCCGTGTTGGCGCCGGCGACCGGTTCGCAGCGGCCGTCGACGACCTTGGCGGCCTGATAGGAGTAGCGCGCACCGGTGTCGGCGAGCACCGCGTCGACGTCGGCGAACGAGTCGACCCGCGGCTTGTGGGTGGTGATCTCGAACTGGCGCACCAGTCCGTCGTCGCCGACCCGCAACTCGACGTCCTGGCGGGCGCCGTAGGAGGCGCGCAGATGCAACGTGGCGCTGCTGGCGCGCACCTCGACGTCGTCGACGGTGTAGGGCCGGTCCCACCACAGCGAGTCCAGCCGCTCGACCACCTCGTCGACCTTCTCGCCGGTGGCCAGCGTGGCCACCGACTCCGGCCCGATCGGCCAGTCGGAGTTGAGCATGTCCAGGGTCTGCTGCGCGCGCAGCCCCGGCGGGGTGTGGGTGTTGACCTGCGCGTCGGGCCGGCCCACGCCCGGCGACGGGGTGGCCGGCGAGGTGCAGCCGCCGAGCAGGGCGGCGCTCACCGCGACGGCCAGTGCCGCCGCGCCCGGGCGCCCGGCCCCCAGGCGCCTAACCCTGGGCACCGGCTGGGGCGACGTCGAGGACCACCTCGAACTCCAGCAGGGAGGCGCCGGTCGCCACCGCGGACCGGTCGCTGTTGTGGGCCTCGGCGGCCCGGCCGCTCGCCCAGGCCTGGAACGCCTCATCGGACTCCCAGTGGGTGACCACGAAATAGCGGTCCTCCCCGCGGGTGGGGCGCAGCAGTTGAAAACCCAGGAAGCCGGGTGAGGTCTCCACCGTGTGGGCGCGCTGGGCGAACCGCTTCTCCAACTCGGGCCCCGCGCCGGGGGGAACATCGATAGCGTTGATTTTCACCACTGGCATGCCGCAAGGCTACCGTGCCCGCACGGGCGCTCCGGTGGGCACGCGAGACTGGCCACATGGGTATCGGGACCGAGTTGTTGACCTACCGCGGCGGGAGCGGCGCCCCGCTGGTGCTGGTGCACGGGCTGATGGGCCGCGGTGCCACCTGGTCGCGCCAGTGGCCGTGGCTGTCGGCCTTCGGCGCGGTCTACACCTATGACGCCCCCTGGCACCGCGGCCGCGACGTCGCCGACCCGCACCCGATCGACACCGACCGGTTCGTCGCCGACCTGGCCGCCGCGCTCACCCCGCTGGGCAGGCCGGCCACCCTGGTCGGTCACTCCATGGGCGCGTTGCACTCCTGGTGTCTGGCCGCCGCGCGGCCCGAGCTGGTCACCGCGCTGGTCGTCGAGGACATGGCGCCGGATTTCCGGGGCCGCACCACCGGGCCGTGGGAGCCGTGGCTGCGCAACCTCCCGGTGGAATTCGATGCCGCCGAGCAGGTCTACGCCGAGTTCGGGCCGGTCGCCGGAGAGTATTTCCTGGCGGCCTTCGACCGCACCGAAACCGGGTGGCGGCTGCACGGCCACCCGCAGCGCTGGATCGAGATCGCCGCGCAGTGGAGTCGGCGCGACTACTGGGCGCAGTGGCGGGCCGTCGGCGTACCGGCGCTGCTGCTGGAGGCCGGCAACTCGGTCACCCCGCCGGGGCAGATGCGCGCCATGGCCGACATCGGGCAGCAGCGCCGCTATCTCTCGGTTCCCGAGGTCGGTCACCTGATTCACGACGAGGCGCCGCGGTGCTACGCCGAGGCGGTCGAGGGGTTTCTGCGCGCCCACCATGGACGTCGCTGACGGCTCTAGCCCTCCCCGGGCAGTGCGAACCGGCCGTCGCCGGTGCGCTGCACCAACCCGTCTCTCAGAAGCGAGGACAACGCCCGGTTGCGCTGCACCTCGTCGTCCGGCCAGGCCAGGTCCAGATCGTGTTGGCGGACCGGGGACGCGCTGGCGCGCAACACATCCAGCAGGCGCCCGCGGACCTGTCGGTCGGTGCCGGCGTAGCGCTGGGCGCGCCGCGGCGGTGTCGCCGCGGCCGGATAGCCGCGTTCACGCCAGGCGCAGCGCGACAACGGGCACACCGCGCAGCGCGGCCCGCGGGCGGTGCACACGGTGGCGCCGAGCTCCATCAACGCCGCGGAGAACCGCGGTGCCCGCGCGTCGTCGGGCAGCAGCGCGGCGACCTCGGCGTGGTCGCGCACGGCGGCCGGCGACCCGGCCTCGGCGACCCCGCGCACCGCCCGGGCGACGACCCGGCGCACATTGGTGTCGACCACCGGAACGGGTTGGCCGTAGGCGAAACACGCCACCGCCCGCGCGGTGTAGGCACCCACCCCCGGCAGGGTGAGCAGCGTGTCCACGTCGCGGGGCACCACGTCGGCGTGCTCGTCGGCGATGACCCGCGCGCACGCGTGCAACCGGGTGGCGCGGCGCGGATAACCCAGCTTGCCCCAGGCCCGCACCGCGTCGGCGGCACTGGCCGCCGCGGTCGCCGACGGGGTCGGCCACCGGGCCACCCACGACGTCCAGACCGGCAGCACCCGCGCCACCGGGGTCTGTTGCAGCATGACCTCGCTGACCAGGATCTGCCAGGCGCTCAGCGCCGGATCCCGCCACGGCAGGTCGCGGCCCGAGCGTGCGTACCAGTCGAGCAGTTCGGCGGCCGGGATCGTCATACCGCGGCACCGATGTGGCGGCAGCGCGCGGGGGCAGGGCAGAATATCGGCCATGCCGCATTCGAACCCGCAGACCGCGTGGAAGGCACTCACCGAGGGTAACCAGCGGTTCGTCGCCGGCACCCCCGACCACCCCAGCCAGAGCATCGAGCGCCGCGCCAGCCTCGCCACCGGGCAGGCCCCGATCGCGGTGGTGTTCGGCTGCGGCGACAGCCGGGTCGCCGCGGAGATCATCTTCGACCAGGGGCTCGGCGACATGTTCGTGGTGCGCACCGCGGGCCACGTCATCGACTCCGCCGTGCTCGGATCGATCGAGTTCGCGGTGACCGTGCTCGACGTGCCGCTGATCGTCGTGCTCGGTCACGACAGCTGCGGCGCGGTCAAGGCGGCCCGTTCCGCGCTCGACGACGGGGTCATCCCCGGCGGCTATCTGCGCGACGTGGTCGAGCCGGTGACCAGTTCGATCCTGCTGGGCCGCCGCGAGGGGCTCAACAGCATCGACGAACTCGAGGCCCGCCACGTCAACGAGACCGTGGTGCAGTTGCGGGAGCGCTGCCCGGTCATCGCCGACCGGCTCGACGAGGGCGTGCTGGCGATCGTCGGCGCCACCTATCACCTCGCCGACGGGGTGGTGGAACTGCGCGATCACCTCGGCGACATCGGCGTCTAGCGGCGTCTAGCGGCGTCTAGGGGCGTCTGGGGGGCGTCTGGGGGGGCGCGGCAAGCCGCCGTCGGCCCCGGGGCGGCGCCGACGGCGGTGCTCGCGCTAGCGCTTCGAGGTCACGGTGAGGTTGCGACACGCCGAGAGCGATCGGACGTGTTGTGCTGACCTGGGCTTACCGTGATGAGGTGTTGGATTTGGAACCGCAGGGCCCGCTACCACCGAAGATTTACTGGCGGCGCCGGGGGCTGGCGCTCGGTATCGCGGCGGCGGTTCTCGCCGTGGTGGTCGCGATCGTGTTCGCGATCATGCACGGCGGCTCGGATTCGTCGGACCACCCCGAGGGCGCGGCCGGCACCGAGCAGCCCGACACCGAGCCGGAGGGCAAGACCCCGGTGGTGCCGCCCGCCTCGGAGAGCCCCCCGCCGGCGCCCACCCCGACCGCGTCGGTGCAGCCACCGCCGGTGCTCAAGGACGGCGACGACTGCCCGGATTCGGCGCTGGCGGTCAAGGGGCTCAGCAGCCAACCGCGCTACACCGTCGGGGAGCAACCGAAGTTCACCATGGTGGTCACCAACATCGGCCTGGTCACCTGTAAACGCGACGTGGGTGCGGCGGTGTTGGCCGCCTACGTGTACTCGCTGGACAACCAGCGGCTCTGGTCCAACCTCGACTGCGCGCCGTCCAACGAGACCCTGGTGAAGGATTTCTCCCCCGGTGAGCAGGTGGTCACCAACGTGACCTGGACCGGAACCGGCTCGCAGCCGCAGTGCCCGCTGCCGCGCGAGCCGATCGGACCGGGCACCTACAACCTGGTGGTGCAGTTGGGCAATCTGCGGTCGGCGGCGGTGCCGTTCGTGTTGGCCGAGGCGGGTGCGGAGAACCCGGCCCTGCAGCAGGAGCAGCCGCAACAGCCCGCTCCGCAGGAGCCGTCCGAACAGCAGCCCGGCGAACAGCCGACCGGGCCGCCGCCCGGGCCGGCCCCGGAGGTGCCCCACCTGCCCGGCGGTTAACCGGGCCGGTCGGTGATCGTCGACTCGGCCAACTGGGAGAGCCCCTCGCGCACGTGGCGGGCCCACATCGCCCCGATGCCCTCCACCGACTGCAGATCGGTGGCGCTGGCCGCCAGCAGGCCCTGCAGTGACCCGAAAGCGCGCACCAGCAGGTCGGCGTGGGCGAACTGCAGCCGGGGGATCCCGGCCATCGCCCGGTAGCCGCGCGGGGCAACCGCCGAATCCTGGGCCGCGTCGGTGGACGGGTAGCCGAACACCCGGGCGAGCACCGTGAAGTCCAGCAGCTCACTGTCGCTGAGCGCGTCGAGTTCGTCGAGCACGGTGGCCACCTGCGCCCGGCTCAGCGGCTCCGGGTTGGCGTGGTAGTCGCGCACGATCAACTCCCGCGCCGACTCGTTGTCGCCCATCAGCTCCTCGAGCTGCAGGCGCAGCTGCCGGCCGTCGGTGCCCAGCTCCACCACGTCGTAGTCGATCTCCAGACCGATCCGTCGGACCAGCTCCAGGCGCTGCACCACGGTCATCGCGTCCCGCAGGGTCGCGAAATCCTCGATCTCGGCCCGGGAGAGCTGCCGGCTGACCTCGTCGAGCCGGGACCGGAACCGCTCCAGGGTCGCGATCGCCTGGTTGGCGCGCGACAGGATCGTCGCCGAATCGGTGAGCACGTGGCGCTCGCCGCCGGCGTAGACGGTGACGATGTTCATCGAATGGCTCACCGACACCACCGGCAACCCGGTCTGCACCGCGGTGCGCTCCGCCGACCGGTGCCGGGTTCCGGACTCGTCGGTGGGGATCGACGGATCGGGCACCAGCTGCACGTTGGCGCGCAGGATGCGGGCGCCGTCGGTGGACAACACCACCGCGCCGTCCATCTTCGCCAGCTCCCGCAGCCGGGTGGGCGCGTAGCGGACGTCGAGGGAGAACCCGCCGTCGCAGACCGCCTCGACCCCGTCGTCGTGGCCGAGCACGATGATCGCCCCGGTGCGCCCGCGCAGGATGCGTTCCAGCCCGTCGCGCAGGGCGGTGCCCGGCGCCAGCCGGGCCACCACCTCGCGCAGCGGCGATGACGTCTCGGCGCTCATGAGCGATCATTCTGCTCTGCGCCGCCGGCCGGGGCGGCGGATCCACCAGGCGCAGCGGGGCCGGCCGGGGGCGGCGGCGCTGCGCGAGGTCGCTCAGATGGCGCAGCGCGGTGACGATGTCGGCGGCCTCGCGTACCCGCAGGCCGGCCGGAACCTTGCCGGCCCCGCGCCCCGGCGGGGCCAACGCGGTGTCGAACCCGAGCCGGGCGGCCTCGGCGAGGCGCCGCGCCATCCCGGTGACCGGCCGCAGGTCACCGGCGAGCCCGACCTCGCCGATCACCACCACGCTGGGCGGCAGGGGCAGCTCGGCGAGCGCGGAGGCCAACGCCATCGCGACCGCCAGATCGGCCGACGGGTCGGTCAGGCGCATCCCCCCGACCGTGGACAGGTAGATGTCGTTGGCGGCGACCGGCAGGCCGGCATGCTTGTCGAGCACCGCGGTGATCATCGCGGTGCGGGCCGGATCGATGCCGCTGACCGCCCGTCGCGGCGGCCCGCCGCACGGCCGGGCCAACAGCGCCTGCACCTCGCCGACCAGCGGGCGCCTGCCGTCGAGCGTCACCGTGATCGCGGTCCCGGGCACGGGGCTGCCGCGCTGGTCGAGGAAGAGACCCGACGGGTCGGCCACGCCCTCGATGCCGTCCTCGTGCAGCAGGAAACAGCCCACCTCCTCGGCGGCGCCGAACCGGTTTTTGATCCCGCGCACCATCCGCAGCGCCCCGTTGCGGTCACCCTCGAAATGCAGCACCACGTCGACGAGGTGCTCCAGCGAGCGCGGACCGGCGATCGCGCCGTCCTTGGTGACGTGGCCGACCAGGATCAGCGCGGTGCCCGAGGATTTCGCCGCGGCGGTCAGCGCCGCGGTGACCGCCCGCACCTGGGTGACCCCGCCGGCCACGCCGTCGGTGGTGGCGTCGGCGACCGTCTGCACCGAGTCGACGATCGCCAGGCCGGGCTGCACCGCGTCGAGGTGGCCCAGGATGGTCTGCAGATCGCAGTCGGCGGCCAGATACACCTCGGGGTGGGTGCAGCCGGTGCGCTCGGCGCGCATCCGGATCTGCCCGCCGGTCTCCTCCCCGGAGACATACAGCGCCCGCCGGCCCCCGGCCGCCCACCGGTGGGCGGCCTGCAACAGCAGCGTCGACTTGCCCACACCCGGGTCGCCGGCGAGCAGGATCACCGAGCCGGGCACCGCACCGCCGCCGAGCACCCGGTCCAACTCCTCGACGCCGGTCGGGTGATGCCAGGTCGGGTCGGGCTCGATGGCGCTGATCGAGACCGCCGGGCGGCGCGGCGCCGCCGCGGCGCGGGCGCCGGTGGCGGCGAGCACCGTCACCTCCTCGACGCTGCCCCAGCTGCCGCAGTCCGGGCAGCGGCCCACCCACTTGGCGGTGCCGTGCTGACAGCGCGAACAGCGGAATTGCGAGCGTGCCTTGGCCACCCGATGACCGTATCGGCCCGCCCCGACAGTGCCGCCGCGGGCGTGCGCGCCGCGCTAGTCGGCCGGGATCGGCTGCGGTTCCAGCCCGGCGGAGACCGGCACCGCCAGCTTGACCGTGCCCACGTTGTCGAACTCGAAGCTGAAGTCGTAGTTGAGGCCGTTGGTGATCGGCTCGCTCAACTCGATCGTGGCCTTGGCGTTGGTGACGTCGTCCTGCTTGGGCGTGTTGGTCTGGCCCGCCGGGGTGCCGATCAGCAGCCGGCCGCCCACGGGCACCTCCGGCTTCTTCGGCGAGAGCGTCACCTTGCCGATCGGGGTGGTGATGTCGACGAGGTGCTCGGCGGTCTGCAGCGAGTCGTTGGCGATGACCAGCACCAGCTCCACGCTCGTGCCCGGCTCCAGGAAGTCGCCGCTCTGCTGGGCCTGGATGCGCACGTCGCGCAGCGCGACATCCTTCGTGGTCGCCTCCGAACCGTCCACCGCCGGCGCCTGCTCGGCGGTCTGGGAGTGCTGCCCGGTCCCGCAGCCGGCCAGCAGGGCGACCAGGGCGGCCAGCGTGGCCAACGCCAGTGTGCAGGCGCCCGGCCGGGCACACACGGCCGACGGGCTGGGGGTGGTCGGTTTCACGGGATGGCCTCCTGCTCGGCGCTGCAGATCGCCCGGTGGCGTTCTGGATTCTCTCGACCCTGCAGCGTAGTTGGTGCGCGCAGGTCCGCGGAAGCGGAGGTCGCCAACGGGCCGCTGCGGTGCGCCGCCGACCCGCGCCGCGGCGGGTCACGCGCGCCCGCGGCGGGCCCGGTGGGAGCCCCGACTGTGCATGGATTGGCCGAGTTGTCAACCCCCTGCCGCCGAGTGATGTGCCCCTGACCTGCACCGTTGTTCAACGTGTGTCAGAACACCGTGTTAGCATGGAGGAGCGAAAGGGGCTCAATTCAGATGATTTTTAAGGTCGGAGACACGGTTGTCTATCCACACCACGGTGCCGCGCTGATCGAGGCGATTGAAACCCGGACCATCAAGGGCGAGCAGAAAGAGTACCTCGTGCTCAAGGTGGCCCAGGGTGACCTCACCGTCCGCGTGCCCGCGGAGAACGCCGAATACGTCGGTGTTCGCGATGTGGTCGGCCAGGAAGGCCTCGACAAGGTCTTCCAGGTGCTGCGGGCCCCCCACACCGAGGAGCCGACCAACTGGTCGCGCCGGTACAAGGCGAACCTGGAGAAGTTGGCCTCCGGCGATGTGAACAAGGTCGCCGAGGTGGTGCGTGACCTGTGGCGCCGTGACCAGGAGCGCGGCCTGTCCGCGGGCGAGAAGCGGATGCTGGCCAAGGCGCGCCAGATCCTCGTCGGTGAGCTGGCGTTGGCGGAGAACACCGACGACGCCAAGGCCGCGACCATCCTCGACGAGGTGCTTGCCGCCGCGTCCTGAATCGATGAGCACGGTTGCGGTGGTTCCGGCCGCCGGGGCGGGTAAACGCCTCAAGGCCGGTGTTCCCAAGGCGTTCTTCCAGCTCGCCGGCCACACCCTGGTCGAGCGCGCGGTGGTGGGGATGCAGAAGTCCGGGGTGATCGACCGGGTGGTGATCGCGGTGCCCGCCGGGCGCACCGACGAGGCGAAACTCATCCTCGGCGGTGCCGATGTGCCGGTGGAGGTCGTCCCCGGCGGCGCCACCCGCACCGAATCGGTGCGGATCGCGCTGGCCGCCGCCGGTGACCCGCAGTTCGTGCTGGTGCACGACGCCGCCCGCCCGCTGACCCCGCCGGAGCTGATCGTGCGGGTGGTCGAGGCCCTGCGGGCCGGGCACGAGGCGGTGATCCCGGGGCTGGCGGTCGTCGACACGATCAAGGCCGTCGACGCCAACGGCGTGGTGTTGGGCACCCCGGAACGGGCCGGGCTGCGGTCGGTGCAGACCCCGCAGGGGTTCACCGCCGACCTGCTGGCCCGCGCCAACGAGCGGGCCGGGGACACCGTGTTCACCGACGACGCCGCGATGGTGGAGAACATCGGCGGCCAGGTGCAGGTCGTCGACGGCGATCCGCTGGCGTTCAAGATCACCAACCCGTGGGACCTCAAGCTGGCCCGCGCCCTGCTGGAGCGGTGAGCCCGGTGTCGCAGCTGCCGCGCGTCGGCCTGGCCAGCGACGTGCACCCGATCGCACCGGGGCGCCCGTGCTGGCTGTTGGGCCTGCTGTTCGCCGACGTCGACGGCTGCTCCGGGCACTCCGACGGCGACGTCGCCGCCCACGCGCTCTGCGACGCGCTGCTGTCGGCGGCCGGGCTCGGCGACCTCGGCGCGGTGTTCGGCGTCGACGACCCCCGCTGGCGGGGGGTCTCCGGCGCCGCGATGCTGCGCCACGTGCGCGGCCGACTCGACGAGGCCGGGTTCGCGATCGGCAACGCCGCGGTCCAGGTGATCGGCAACCGCCCCAAGATCGGGCCGCGCCGCGACGAGGCCCAGCGGGTGCTGACCGGCCTGCTGGGCGCCCCGGTCGCGGTCTCGGCGACCACCACCGACGGGCTGGGGCTCACCGGTCGCGGCGAGGGCAGGGCCGCGATCGCCACCGCGTTGGTGGTGGGCGGCCGATAGCGCATGCCAGCCCGGTAAGCTGGCACGTCGTGACCGATCCCGCCCGTCTCCGGCTTCATGACACGGCGACCGGTGCCGTGCGCGACTTCCAGCCGCTGCGGCCCGGGCACGTCTCGATCTACCTGTGCGGGGCCACCGTGCAGGGCGTGCCGCACATCGGCCACGTCCGCAGCGGGGTGGCCTTCGACATCCTGCGCCGCTGGCTCACCGCGCGCGGCCACGACGTCGCGTTCATCCGCAACGTCACCGACATCGACGACAAGATCTTGACCAAGGCCGCCGCCGCCGGGCGGCCCTGGTGGGAGTGGGCGGCCACCCACGAGCGGGCGTTCACCGCCGCCTACGACGCCCTGGGGGTCGCGCCGCCGTCGGCCGAGCCGCGCGCCACCGGGCACATCACCGAGATGGTCGAGCTCATCGAGCGCCTCCTCGCCGGCGGGCACGCCTACACCGGCTCCGGCGACGTCTACTTCGACGTGGCGAGCTACCCCGACTACGGGCAGCTGTCCGGGCACCGCATCGACGACGTGCACCAGGGCGAAGGGGTGGCCACCGGCAAACGCGACCAGCGCGACTTCACCCTGTGGAAGGGCGCCAAACCCGGGGAGCCGTCCTGGCCGACGCCGTGGGGGCGCGGCCGGCCCGGCTGGCATCTGGAGTGCTCGGCGATGGCCCGGGCCTATCTCGGGCCGCAGTTCGACATCCATTGCGGCGGGATGGATCTGATCTTCCCGCACCACGAGAACGAGATCGCCCAGAGCCGCGCCGCCGGCGACGGCTTCGCCCGGTACTGGCTGCACAACGGCTGGGTCACGATGGGCGGGGAGAAGATGAGCAAGTCGCTGGGCAACGTGCTGGCGATGCCGGCGGTGCTCTCCCGGGTGCGCGCCGCCGAACTGCGCTACTACCTGGGCAGCGCCCACTACCGGTCGATGCTGGAGTTCTCCGAGACCGCGCTGACCGACGCCGCCAAGGCCTACAGCGGCCTCGAGGACTTCCTGCACCGGGTGCACCGCCGGGCCGGGGCGGTCGCGGTCGGGCAGTGGACCCCGCGGTTCGCCGCCGCCCTCGACGACGACCTGTCGGTGCCGGCCGCGTTGGCCGAGATCCACCACGTCCGCGCCGAGGGCAACCGGGCCCTCGACGCCGGCGAGACCGACGCCGCGCTGGCCCACGCGGGCGCGATCCGGGCGATGCTGGGCATCCTCGGCTGCGACCCGCTCGACGAGCGCTGGGAGTCCCGCAGCGAATCGGCGGCGGCGCTGGCCGCCGTCGACGTGCTGGCCCGCGCCGAACTGCAGCGCCGCGAGACCGCCCGCGCCGACCGCGACTGGGCGCTGGCCGACGAGATCCGCGACCGGCTCAACGCGGCCGGCATCGACGTCACCGACACCGGCGACGGCCCGCAGTGGTCGCTGGCCGGGCAGGGCGGGTAGCGGCATGGCCGGCAACTCGCGGCGGCGCGGCGCGGTCCGCAAACCCGGCACCAAGAAGGGGCCCACGGTCGGCTCCGGCGGGGTGCGCCGACGGGGGCTGGAGGGCCGCGGACCGACCCCGCCGGCCCGGGAGCGGGCCTACCATCCGGCCGCCAAGAAGGCCAAGAAGGCCGCCGCGGCCCGGGCGGCCCGCGCCGGGCGCCGCGACGACACCGAGACGGTGCTGGGCCGCAACCCGGTGCTGGAATGCCTGCGCGCCGGGGTGCCGGCGACCGCGCTGTATGTCGCGCTGGGCACCGAGGCCGACGAGCGGCTCACCGAGACCGTGCGCCGCGCCGCCGACTCGGGCATCGCGATCCTGGAGGTGCCGCGCACCGACCTGGACAAGATCACCGTCAACGGGGTGCACCAGGGGGTGGCGCTGCAGGTGCCGCCGTACGACTACGCCCACCCCGACGATCTGCTCGCCGGCGCCGACGAGGCCGGCACCGCGCCGCTGATCGTGGCGCTGGACAACATCTCCGATCCGCGCAACCTGGGGGCGATCGTGCGCTCGACGGCCGCGTTCGGCGGCGACGGGGTGCTGATCCCGCAGCGGCGGTCGGCCTCGGTGACCGCGGTGGCGTGGCGCACCAGCGCCGGGGCGGCCGCGCGGCTCCCGGTGGCGCGGGCCACCAACCTCACCCGCACCCTGGTGGGCTACGCGCGGGCCGGCCTGCAGGTGGTGGGCCTCGACGCCGGCGGGGACACCCCCGTCGACGACCTGGACGCCACCGGGCCGCTGGTGGTGGTGGTCGGCGCCGAGGGCAAGGGGCTCTCCCGGCTGGTGCGGCAGACCTGCGACCAGGTGGTGTCGATCCCGATGGTCGGCGCCGCCGAGTCGCTCAACGCCTCGGTGGCCGCCGGGGTGGTGCTCGCCGAGGTGGCCCGGCAGCGCCGCCGGTGAGCGCCGCGCCGACGCGGCGCGCGGCGGCCGCGGTGGCCGCGGTGGCCGCCGCGCTGGCGTTGTGGGCCCCCGCGCCGGCCGGTGCGGCCGGCGCCGGCTTCGATCTGCAGGCCCACCGCGGCGGCCGCGGCGAGACCACCGAGGAGTCGCTGGCGGCGTTCGCCCACGCCGTCGAACTCGGTGTCGACACCCTCGAACTGGACGTGGTGCTCACCGCCGACCGGGCGCCGCTGGTCTGGCACGACCCGGTCATCGAGGCGACGAAATGCCGCGACACCGCCCCGGTGCGCCCCGACGACCCGGACTACCCGTATGTGGGTCGCGCGGTGGCGCAGTTGACCCTGGCGCAGCTGCGCACCCTCGACTGCGGCCTGCCGCAGCCGCGGTTCCCGCGCGCGCAGGTGGTGACGCCCAACCGGCTGGCCACCCTGCCGGAGGTGTTCGCGCTGGTCGAGCGGTACCGGGCCGCTGTGCGGTTCAACATCGAGACCAAGGTGACCCCCGACGACCCGGCCGGCGCCCCGGCCGAGTCCGTGGCGGTGATCCTGGCGGCGGTGCGCGCCGCCGGGGTGACCGACCGGGTGAGCGTCCAAAGCTTCGACTGGCGGACCCTGCCGCTGGTGCGTGCGGCAGAACCGGCGATCCCGTTGGTGGCGCTCTTCGAGCCGCGGACCTTCCGGCCCGGCTCGCCGTGGCTGGCCGGCATCGACCCCGCCGCGGTGCCCGACGCCCTGGCCGCGGCGCACCGGCTCGGTGCCGACGTCGCCGCACCGCCCCACGAGCAGGTCGACGCCGAGTTCGTGGCCCGCGCCCACAGCCTGGGGCTGGCCGTGCTGCCGTGGACGGTCAACGACCCCGCCGCGCTGCGGGCGCTGCTCGACGCCGGGGTCGACGGGGTCATCACCGACTACCCGACGATGGCCCGGGGCGTGCTGGCCGAGCGCGGCATGCCGCTGCCGCGGCCCTACCGGCGGTGAGCACCGGTCGGCGCCACGGGGTGTCGCGCCCGCCGCAGCGCCCGGGCGGCCGCCGCGGGCCCGGGCGAGCCGCTTAGACCTTGGGCACCTCGCCGTCGCCGACCAGCAGCCGCACCGCCAGATCCAGCCGTTTGGCCACGTCGGCGGCCGAGGCGCGCCGGGTCAGCCAGGCCAGCAGGTTCGACAGCCACACATCGGAGATCACCCGGGCGATGTGGTACTGGTCCTCGGTGGGGGCGCCGTCGGCCATGGCGCGGGCGAACATCGAGTCGATGATCTTCTCGACGTGGTCGACCTCGGCGGCCGCCGACGCGTCGGCGAACGCATAGGCGCGGGTCATCGCCTCGGTCAGCAGCGGATTGCGCTGGGTGGCGCGGTTGAGGCTGTTGATCAGCGAGCTCAGCCGCAGAAACGGGGTGTCGCCGCCGAGGGCGGCGCGGTCGGTGCGGGCGTCGATGCGTTCGAACTCCCGGCCGAGCGCGGAGACCAGCAGATGCACCTTCGACGGGAAGTAGCGGTAGAGCGTGCCGACGGCCACGTCGGCGCGGTCGGCGACCGCGCGCATCTGCACCGCCTCGTACCCGCCCTTGGAGGCGATCGCCAGGGTGGCGTCGAGGATGCGTTTGCGGCGTTCGCGCTGCGCCTCGGAGCCCAGCGCCGATTCGGAGGGGGCGGCCACGGTCAGCGACCGTCCCGGTCGTCGGCCGGCCGGCGCCGACGGTTCCGACCGATGGGCATCGGGAACCTCCTCGTCTGTGATGGCCGGCGCTGCCCGCCACCCCGACCGCCGATTTGACGGTCGACTCTGCATGCCATTAGAACACGTTCTAGTCTGGAGGCGATCCGGGTTGCGCGCAACCCGCCGACGCACCGGAGAATACAACCGGGTGGGCGGATCCGGCCGCCCGCCACCGGCCCAGCCAATCCAGAGGAGCCCGCCGTGACAGCAACCATCCCCGACGAGCAGTCCGCGGCCCGGGAGCTGGTGCGCGACTGGGCGGCCGGCTCGACCCCCGGCGAGGTCATCCGGGAGGTCGAGCGCGGCCGGGCCGACGCGGGCCGGCCGCTGTTCACCGGGCTGACCGAGCTGGGACTGTTCGGGGTGGCGGTCGCCGAGAAGCACGGCGGCGCCGACGGCACCGTCGCCGACCTGTGCGCGATGGTCGACGAGGCGGCCGCGGCGCTGGTGCCCGGCCCGGTGGCCACCACCGCGCTGGCCACCCTGGTCGTCGCCGAGCAGACGACGCTGTCGGCGCTGGCGGCCGGGGAGCGCACCGCCGGGGTGGCCCTGCAGGCCGATCTGCGCGTCGAGCCGGGCGCCGACGGCGCCGACGGCGCCGGCGCGGTGGTCTCCGGCAGCGCGCGATATGTGCTCGGCGCCGAGGCCGGGCAGCTGCTGGTGTTGCCGGCCGGGTCGCGGTGGGTGCTCGTCGACGCCGCCGCCGACGGCGTGGAGGTCGAGGCCCTGGAGGCCACCGACTTCTCCCGGCCGCTGGCGCGGGTGACGCTGCGGCAGGCCGCGGCCGTCGAGCTCGCGATCGCCCCGCAGCGGCTGCTCGACCTGGCGGCGACGGTCGCGGCCGCCGAGGCCGCCGGGGTGGCCCGGTGGGCCCTGCGCACCGCGGTGGACTACGCCAAGGTCCGCGAACAGTTCGGCCGACCGATCGGCAGCTTCCAGGCGGTCAAACATCTCTGCGCGGAGATGCTGCTGCGCACCGAGCAGGCGGCGGTGACCGCGGCCGACGCGGCCACCGCGGCCGACGCCGGTGACGACCGGCAGCTGTCGATCGCCGCGGCGGTGGCCGCGGCCACCGGGATCGAGGCGGCCGAGGCCAACGTCAAGGCGTGCATCCAGGTGCTCGGCGGCATCGGCATCACCTGGGAACACGACGCGCACCTGTATCTGCGCCGCGCCTACGGCATCGCGCAGTTCCTCGGCGGGCGGCGGCGCTGGCTGCGCCGGGTCGCCGCGCTCACCGGCGAGGGGGTGCGCCGGCGGCTGCGCATCGACCTGGAGTCGGTGGAAACGCTGCGCCCGCAGATCGCCGAGGCGGTCGCCGCGGTGGCCGCGCTGCCGGCCGACCGGCGCCAGGGCGCGCTCGCCGACGCCGGGCTGCAGGCACCGCACTGGCCCGCCCCCTACGGGCGCAACGCCTCGGCGGCCGAGCAGCTGCTCATCGACGAGGAGCTGGCCGCGGCCGGGGTGGAGCGCCCCGATCTGGTGATCGGCTGGTGGGCGGCGCCGACCATCCTCGAACACGGCACACCCGAGCAGATCGAGCGGTTCATCCCGGCCACCCTGCGCGGGGAGATCTTCTGGTGCCAGATGTTCTCCGAGCCGGGGGCCGGCTCGGACCTGGCCGCGCTGCGCACCAAGGCGGTCAAGGTCGACGGCGGATGGCGGCTGACCGGGCAGAAGGTGTGGACCTCGGCGGCGCACCGCGCCCAGTGGGGGGTGTGCCTGGCGCGCACCGACCCGGAGGCGCCGAAACACAAGGGCATCACCTACTTCCTGATCGACATGGCCGCACCGGGCATCGAGATCCGGCCGCTGCGCGAGATCACCGGCGACGACCTGTTCAACGAGGTCTTCCTCGACGACGTGTTCGTCCCCGACGACATGGTGGTCGGGACGGTCAACGACGGCTGGTCGCTGGCGCGCACCACGCTGGCCAACGAGCGGGTCGCGATGGGCGGCGGCACCGCGCTGGACAACCCCATGGAGGAGGTGCTGGCCACGGTGGCCGAGCGCGACCTCGACGGCGCCGACCGCGACCGGCTCGGCATGCTGATCGTGTCGGCCCAGGTGGGCGCGCTGCTCGATCAGCGCATCGCCCAGCTGGCGGTCGGCGGGGCCGACCCGGGCGCGCAGTCGTCGGCCCGCAAACTCATCGGGGTGCGCTACCGCCAGGAGCTCGCGGAGTTCCGCATGGAACTCTCCGACGGCGCCGGTGTGGCGGTCAACAAGACCGTGTTCGACTTCCTCAACACCCGCTGTCTGACCATCGCCGGCGGCACCGAGCAGATCCTTTTGACCGTCGCCGCCGAGCGGCTGCTGGGCCTGCCCCGCGGGTAGCTACTCGTAGGTGGTCTGCGCGCAGGTGGCCGGGCCGGTGACGTTGACCCCGGTGTAGACCACCTGGATGTGGGTGCACACGATCACGCTGGCGCCGATCTTGGGCTGGCCGGTGGCCAGGTCGCTGACCACGATGGTGCCGTGGGTCTGGTACTTCTCCGGCGGGCCGGCGCCGTCGTAGATGCTGGTGATCTCCGAGGGGCCCCCGTCCTTGAACACCTTGGTGCCCGGCCCGCCGCGATCCCCCCACGGGCCCTGCCCACCGGCGGTGTGCACATCCATGTAGGCGGTGCGCTGCAGGGACCGGACGATCGTGCTCTGCCGCGCCCACAGGTCGGCGGGGAACCCGGCCACCCCGTCGGGGGTCTGCAGCTGCGCGCCGACGGTGAAGTCGCACTGCCCGGCCGAGGCCTGGCAGTCCACCCGGGCGTGGGTCTCCAACTGGGTGGCCGGATCGATCGGGAACAGCTTGCTGGCGTCGGCGGCGCCGGCGGCGGCCACCGCCGGTGACCAGCCGGCCACCGCGACGCCCAGCGCCGCCAGAACCGACCCCCATGACCAGGCCCGCCGTGTCATCGCGCTCCCTTACCCGTGCCGAACCGCTCTTCGACGAACCTAGCCGTCGGGCTAGTCGTCGTAGGTGACTTCCACCGAATCGGTCTCCGGGTGCGACTGGCAGGCCAGGATCAGCCCTTCGGCCAGGTCCTGCTCGTCGAGCACGTCGTTGACCTCCATCGACACCTCGCCGCTTCGCTTCGTGCAGGCGCACGCCGCGCAGTGGCCCTCCCGGCAGGAGAACGGCGCGTCCAGGCCGGCGTCGAGCAGCAGATCGAGCAGCTTGACGTGCCGCGGCCACGGCAAGGTGGTGGTCTCGCCGTCGAGTTCGACGGTCACACTGGCCGGCGGGGCGGCGTCCTCGGGGGCCTCCTCGATGGTCACCGCCGCGAACGGGTCGCTCTCCAGCGACTTGAACACCTCGATGTGGATCCGGTTCTGCGGCACCGCCAGCGACGCCAGCGCATCGCTGGCGGCCTGCATGAACGGCCCCGGCCCGCAGATGAACACCTGCCGGTCGGTGTACGCGGCGGCCAGCGCGGCCAGCGCGGGCGCGGTGGGCCGGCCCTGCACCGACTCCAGCCAGTGCACGACGGTGAACCGGTCGGGGTGCGCGGCGCCCAACTCCCGCAGCGCCTCGGCGAAGATCACCGAGTTCTCGTTGCGGTTGGCGTAGAGCAGCGTCACCTGCCCGGCGCCCTGCGACAGCGCCGACTTGGCGATCGCCATCATCGGGGTGATGCCGCTGCCGGCGGCGATGAGCAGGAAATCGTCGTCGAGGGTCTTGGGCACGAACGTGCCCGACGGCGCGAGCACATGCACCCGCATGCCGGGGTGGGCATGATCACACAGCCAGTTCGACGCATAGCCCTGCCCGTCGCGTTTGACGGTGACGGTGAGGCGCTCCTCGGTGAACGGCGAGCTGCACAGCGAGTAGCAGCGGGCCACCGAGCCGGTCTGCTCGCTGGGCACCCGCAGGGTCAGAAACTGCCCCGGGGCGTAGCGCAGCCGCTCGGCGGGGATCGGCGGGTCGTCGGGGCCGTCGGGGGCGGTGAACACCAACGATCGCGCGTCATCGGTCTCGTCGATGACGTCGGCGATCTGCAACTCCAGCACGTGGCTGCCCAGCGGTTCGTCCGGCGCAGATTCGGTTACGGAGTCCGACACGACGCGATCCTCTTTCCGGTCATAACTAGAACAGGTTACAGAAACCCGGCCACCCACCGCCACCAGCCGCAGGGATAGGCCACTCGACACGAATCAGAACGTGTTCTAGTCTCTGTTCTGTATCCGAGTGCCCGACTCCCGGGAGGCAATAGCAGTGACGTCCATTCAACAGCGCGACGCGCAATCGGTTCTGGCCGGTGTCGACGAGCTGCTGCCGCAGCTGCGGGAGCGCGCCCAGGAGACCGAGGATCTGCGCCACGCCCACGACGACAACATCAAGGCGCTGCAGGACGTCGGGTTCTTCACGCTGCTGCAGCCCGAACAGTGGGGTGGGCTGCAGTGCGATCCGGCGATCTTCTTCGAGGCGGTGCGCCGGCTGGCGTCGGCCTGCGGCTCCACCGGGTGGGTCGCCTCGATCATCGGGGTGCACAACTGGCACCTGGCGCTGTTCGACCAGAAGGCCCAGGAGGAGGTGTGGGGCGCCGATCCGCACACCCGGGTGTCCTCGTCGTACGCCCCGATGGGGGCGGGCACCGTGGTCGAGGGCAAGGACGGCTACCTGGTCAGCGGCGCGTGGAACTGGTCGTCGGGCTGTGACCACGCCACCTGGGCGTTTCTGGGCGGGCCGGTCATCAAGGACGGCCGCCCGGTCGACTTCGGCAGCTTTTTGATCCCGATCGACGAGTACGAGATCGAGGACGTCTGGCACGTGGTCGGACTGCGCGGCACCGGCTCCAACACCATCCACGTCAAGGACGTGTTCGTCCCCAAGCACCGGTTCTTGTCCTACAAGGCGATGAACGACCACACAGCCGGCGGGTATGCGACCAACACCGCGCCGCTGTACAAGATGCCTTGGGGCACGGTGCACCCCACCACGATCTCCGCGCCGATCGTCGGGATGGCCTACGGCGCCTACGACGCCCACGTCGAGCACCAGGGCAAGCGGGTCCGGGCCGCCTACGCCGGCGAGAAGACCAAAGACGACCCGTTCGCCAAGATCCGCATCGCCGAGGCGGCCAGCGACATCGACGCCGCGTGGCGCCAGCTGATCGGCAACGTCGCCGAGGAGTACGCGCTGCTCGTCGACGGTGAGGAGATCCCGTTCGCGCTGCGGGCGCGGGCCCGCCGCGACCAGGTGCGCGCCACCGGCCGGGCGATCGCCTCGATCGACCGGCTCTTCGAGGCGTCCGGGGCGACCGCGCTGGCCAACGACGCACCGGTGCAGCGGTTCTGGCGCGACGCACACGCCGGCCGGGTGCACGCCGCCAACGACCCCGAGCGCGCCTACGTGATCTTCGGCAACGACGAGTTCGGGCTGCCGCCCGGCGACACCATGGTCTAGACGGTCGAGACGGTCTCGACGCTTCCGCGGGCACGGCGGGACGTTTTCGGGCAGGCTGGACACGAGGCCAGCCGACGACGGTTTTCTACAGGAGGCGCGTGATGAGCATCCGGTCGCTGGGGTACATGCGCATTGAGGCCACCGACATGGCGGCCTGGCGCGAGTACGGGCTCAAGGTGCTCGGCATGGTCGAGGGCACCGGCACCACCGAGGGGGCGCTGTACCTGCGCATGGACGAGTTCCCGGCCCGGCTGGTGATCGTGCCCGGCGACCACGACCGGCTGCTGGTCTCCGGGTGGGAGTGCGCCAACGCCGCGGAGCTGCAGGACGTGCGCGACCGGCTCGACGGTGCCGGCACCCCCTACAAGGAAGCCACCGCCGCCCAGCTCGCCGAGCGGCGCGTCGACGAGATGATCGTCTTCGAGGACCCGTCGGGCAACTGCCTGGAGGCCTTCCACGGGGTGGCCCTAGAACACCGCCGGCTGGTCAGCCCGTACGGGCACCGGTTCGTCACCGAGGAGCAGGGCCTGGGCCACGTGGTGTTGTCCACCCGCGACGACGCCGAGGCGCTGCGCTTCTACCGCGACGTGCTCGGCTTCCGGCTGCGCGACTCGATGCGGCTGCCCCCGCAGTTCGTCGGGCGCCCCGCCGACGGCGACCCCGCCTGGCTGCGGTTCTTCGGCTGCAACCCGCGCCACCACAGCCTGGCGTTTTTGCCGATGCCCACCCCCACCGGCATCGTGCACCTGATGGTCGAGGTGGAGAACGCCGACGACGTGGGGTTGTGCCTGGACCGCGCGCTGCGCCGCAAGGTGCCGATGTCGGCGACGCTGGGACGGCACGTCAACGACAAGATGCTGTCGTTCTACATGAAGACCCCCAGCGGGTTCGATGTCGAATTCGGCTGTGAGGGACTCGAAGTCGACGACGCCGACTGGATCGCCCGCGAATCCACCGCGGTGAGCCTGTGGGGTCACGACTTCACCGTCGGTGCGCGGAACCCGTGAGCGCCGCCGCGATCGATCCCCGCGCGTTCCGCAACGTGCTGGGCCAGTTCTGCACCGGGATCACGATCATCACCACCAGCCACGACGGTGCGCCGATCGGGTTCGCCTGCCAGTCGTTCGCGGCGCTGTCGCTGGACCCGCCGCTGGTGTTGTTCTGCCCCACCAAGGTGTCGCGGTCCTGGCAGGCGATCGAGGCCAGCGGCCGGTTCTGCGTGAACATCCTCACCGAGTCGCAGAAGCACGTCTCGGCGCGGTTCGGGTCGCGCGAACCGGACAAGTTCGCCGGCATCGACTGGACGCCGTCGCCGCTGGGATCGCCGATCATCGACGGCTCACTGGCCCACATCGACTGCACGGTCGACTCGGTGCACGACGGCGGCGACCACTTCGTGGTGTTCGGCGCGGTGGCCTCGCTGTCGGAGGCCCCGGCGATCAAACCACGCCCGCTGCTGTTCTACCGCGGCGACTACACCGGCATCGAGCCGGAGAAGACCACCCCGGCGCAGTGGCGCGACGACCTCGAGGCGTTCCTCACCACCACCACCGACGACACCTGGCTGTAGAACCCGGCGGCGGTTGTCGCCCGGGGACGAAACGGCCCGGGTTTGTCGGCGTTTGGCGACATGGCCGGGGCGCGCCGGCCTTCCTACCGTGGGCGGTATCGGAACAAATCCGTGCTCACCAGGGAGGTTTTGTCAGACCATGCTCACCCGGCAACCGACCGCTGCGGCGGTCTGGCGCGACAAGAAGCGGCACCTGTGGCTGCTCGGGCTGTTCGTGCCCACGATGTTGTTCACCGTCCTGCCGCTGGTGTGGGGGCTCAACCGGCTCGGCTGGCACACCGCCGCACAGATCCCGCTGTGGATCGGCCCGATCCTGATCTACGCCCTGCTGCCGGCCCTGGACCTGCTGGTCGGCGCCGACGGGCAGAACCCGCCCGACGAGGTGATGGAGCAGCTGGAGAACGACCGCTACTACCGCTACGCCACCTACGCCTACATCCCGTTCCAGTACGCCAGCGCGATCTTCGGCGCCTACCTGTTCACCGCCGCGGATCTGTCGTGGCTGGGCTACCCGGACGGGCTGGGCTGGCTCGGCAAGATCGGCGTGGCGATGACCACCGCCACCGTCGCCGGGGTGGGCATCAACACCGCCCACGAACTCGGCCACAAACGCGACGCGCTGGAGCGCTGGCTGTCGAAGATCACGTTGGCGCAGGTCTGCTACGGGCACTTCTACGTCGAACACAACCGCGGCCACCACGTGCGGGTGGCCACCCCGGAGGACCCCGCCTCGGCACGGTTCGGTGAATCGTTCTGGGAGTTCCTGCCGCGCAGCACCTTCGGCGGTATCCGGTCGGCGTGGCAGCTGGAGGCCGCGCGCATCCGGCGCACCGGCAAGAACCCGTGGAACCCGACGACCTGGCCGGGCAACGACGCGGCGAACGCCCTGGCGATGTCGGTGGTGTTCTGGGCCGCGATGATCGCGTTCTTCGGCCTCGGGCTCCTCCCGTATCTGCTGATCAACGCGATCTACGGGTCGTCGCTGCTGGAGTCGGTGAACTACCTCGAGCACTACGGGCTGGTGCGCCGGAAACTGGACAACGGCCGCTACGAGCGCTGCACCCCGCAGCACAGCTGGAACTCCGACCACATGGTCACCAACCTGTTCCTCTACCACCTGCAGCGCCACTCCGATCACCACGCCAACCCGACCCGGCGCTACCAGACGCTGCGCAGCTTCGACGATTCGCCGAACCTGCCGGCCGGTTACGGCGCGCTGATCGGGCTGACCTACCTCACCCCGCTGTGGCGCCGGCTGATGGACCACCGGGTGCTGGCCCACTACGACGGCGACATCAGCCGGGCCAACATCGCCCCGCGCCGGCGCGAGAAGATCCTGGCCCGCTACCCGGTGGCGGCGTCGTGACCGCCGCCTACCGGTGCCCCGGCTGCGGCTACGTCTACGACGAGGCCACCGGCGCACCGCGGGAAGGATTCCCGGCCGGCACCGCCTGGGCGCAGATCCCCGAGGACTGGGCCTGCCCCGACTGCGCGGTCCGCGAGAAGTTCGACTTCGAACCGGCCACCGGCCACTAGCAACCCCGAAGGAGCACCGATGACCGACTACAAACTGTTCCGCTGCCTGCAGTGCGGCTTCGAGTACGACGAGGCGCAGGGCTGGCCCGAGGACGGCATCGACCCGGGCACCCGCTGGGCCGACATCC
>Ga0079225_10000115_pt1 | contig 40159 bp, 43 predicted proteins | sample Poulit2012_FD_76344 | JGI IMG/M metagenome (GOLD analysis project Ga0079225, IMG submission 76344) | Agricultural soil microbial communities from Georgia to study Nitrogen management - Poultry litter 2012 | ecosystem: Environmental > Terrestrial > Soil > Agricultural land | place: USA: Georgia... | reverse complement strand
GGAGATAGAGCCAACCTGGGCAATTTCTTTGCTGGTAGTACAAGGACGGGAGATTTCGCGCAATTGCTCTACGGCAACCGCGACGGCCTGATCAATACCCCGCTTGAGATCCATGGGGTTGATACCAGCGGCAACATATTTCAGGCCTTCTTCAACAATAGACTGGGCCAGAACGGTGGCTGTTGTTGTTCCATCCCCTGCCGTATCGGAGGTTTTGGAAGCAACTTCTTTCACCAACTGCGCACCAATATTTTCAAACTTGTCTTTGAGCTCGATTTCTTTGGCAACAGAAACGCCATCTTTGGTAACCGTAGGGGCACCAAAAGAACGATCAAGCACAACATTGCGGCCTTTGGGACCCAGCGTGGTCTTTACCGCATTGGCAAGAGTATTAACGCCGCGAACAATGCGTGTGCGGGCGTCATCAGCAAATAAAACTTTTTTGGCAGACATGTTAATAAATTCCTTGTTGGTTTCGTATACGCTTACTGGACCACGGCGAGGATTTCTTCCTCACGAATGACGAGAAGCTCTTCGTCATCAACTTTGACTGTCTGGCCGGCATATTTGCCGAAGAGAACCTTATCGCCGACTTTAAGATCGACGGGCAGAACTTTGCCGTCATCCGTTCGTTTGCCTGGACCGACGGCAACGACTTCACCCTGATCTGGCTTTTCGGCAGCGCTTTCAGGGATAACAATACCCGAGGCAGTTGTGCGCTCGTTGTCCAAACGCTTGACGATCACACGATCGTGCAAAGGACGCAGTGCCATGGAAGAACTCCTGTGTTATTAAATGTTCAAATAAAAAGAATGTGTGGCGAAAAAGTGCTGTTAGCACTCGAACGCCCCGAGTGCTAATTATAGGGACGATTTCTTAAGCTTCAAGAGGCCGTTACATTTATGTTACAAATCAGCGGCCTCGACGAAACCGTGACAGTTGCCGCCGCTGGCGCTTGGTAGGACGCCCATGACGGCTATGCTCCGGTTCAGGAGCCAAGCGGCGCAACTCCGCTGCTCGCGCGCGCTCGGCCTTACTTTCAGGCGTTTCTTCATACAATTGCTGTGCCACGGGCGCGGGACTTCGAACATCGGACAGCGCCTGCACCACAATTTGCATGGGGGGATTTGTTTTTTTAATGGTTAAGCGATCCCCGGTTCGAATTTCTCTGGCGGGCTTGGCCGTCGCCCCGTTTACCAACACCCGCCCCCGTCGCACCTCGGCAACCGCCAAGCTGCGTGGCTTATAAAAGCGTGCGGCCCATAGCCATTTATCTAAACGTACTTTTTCCATTAACACGATAAATCGTTTAAACCAAACTCAGTGAATGCCTGCATTAACACATAGTGTACGGTGGCCAATCGCACGTGCTGCCTATCCCCCGGGAATATGTGGGTTAACGCCCGCGCGGTTACTTCGCCTGCCTGGCGTTGGGCAAAACCCATGCAGACCATTCCCACGGGTTTACCTGGCGTTGCCCCTCCCGGGCCGGCGATACCTGTGGTAGAAACTGCCACATCAACGTGGGGGGCTTGCGTTAAAACACCCACTGCCATTGCTTTGGCCACGGGCTCGCTGACGGCACCAAACTGTGCCAGCAGGTCTGGTGACACGCCCAAGTTACTCACCTTGGCCTGATTGCTATACGTTACCAAACCTCGATCAAACCAGGCGCTTGAACCTGCCACACTTGTGGCCAGCGCGGCGATAAGCCCCCCCGTACAAGACTCGGCGCAGGCAAATACTTGCTGGCGCCGTTGTAATTGATGGCCAAAACGCTCAGCAAGCACCACAGCGTCTTCCCATTGCGCAAACCATGCGCGCCCACCGGCCATTGGTGAGGTCATGACACCAGCCCGATTGCGCCAAGGATCAGCAATACGATAATGCTATACAAAGCCGCAATAATATCGTCCCACATCACCCCAAAACCATTTTGAAACTTGTGCTCAAAATAAGGAATGGGCGCTGGTTTCCAAATATCAAACAGGCGAAACAAAATCACAGCCACCAGCCCACCACCAAAGGTATCCGGTGCAAACCACAGCACCAACCAAATGGCAACCATCTCATCCCATACAATGGCGGGGTGATCGTGTGCGGCCAACTCATTACCAACCTGCTCCGCAATCCGGCAACCGGCGGCAAAGGCGATCACCAGGGCAACAAAAATCCAGAAACTGGAAAAATGACTTAGCAGTACTGCCCACAGCAGCCAGCCCATCAACGTTCCCCAGGTTCCTGGCGCCACGCCCAACAACCCCGTACCAAAGCCCAGTGCAAATTGGCGGGAGGGCGTATCCACCATCCAATCCCAAGTCAATGGCAGTGACAACCCATCGGAAGAACGCGAAGATGACAATGGCATAATAAATTCAATCCAGAAAGTGATCGAAACCCAACTGGGCGGGAATTAAGTTCGGGTGAGGCAAGTGCTTGATGGCAATCCCTTTTTTCTGCGTCACCCTCCCTATACAGGATACCTGAACCTGATGTTGTTTTGCCAATTTGGCGATTGTGTTGCGATGCGCTTCAGGCGCCGTAAAACACAACTGATAAACATCGCCCCCCGCTAAAAGGGCCTCCGCCAATGGGGCTGCCGGTAACTGCCGAATCGCTGGATGACTGGGCAAGGCCTGGTAATCAATCTCGGCGCCTTTATCGCTTGCCGTTAACAAATGCCCCAAGTCTTGCATCAAGCCATCGGAGATATCGATGGCTGCATGAGCAATTCCCCGCAGCTGGGGGGCGAAAAAAATCGGCGGTTGGGGGCATTGCAAATGTGCCATTAACGGTTCCCGATCAGCCACACTGGCAACCTGCTTGCCCCATAACGCCTGCAACGCCACATAAGCAGCACCCAATGTCCCTGTAAGCCACACATCGTCGTTGATTTGGGCCGCATCACGTCGCAAGGCGGTATCGCGTGGCACCGTCCCCATCACGGTTACACCAATGACCAAGCCATGTTCCGATCGGGTAGTATCCCCGCCTACCAGGGGACAGGCCGCAATTTTTGCCAGGGCATGGAAACCGCTAGAGAATTTTTGCAGCCAATCGTCGTCAACCTGCGGCAAGCCAAGGCTTAACAAACAGGCGAGTGGTGCTGCGCCCATGGCTGCCAAGTCTGAAAGGTTCACCGCCAACGCCTTATGCCCCAAGGTTTCAGGCGGTGTATCTGCTAAAAAATGCCGACCTTCCAGCAGCAAATCCGCGCTCGTCACCAACTGGTGGCCGGGCGCAATATCGAGCAGGGCACCGTCATCACCAACCCCCAAGGGAATACCATCGGCGACTTGCTGAAAATAATGGCGAATTACATCAAATTCGCTTGTCATCCGGCACCCCCTGGCTCGCCTAACGCGGCTGCGAAGCGCTTACTTCCGGACCACGAACATCCAGGGCAACCCGGTCCAGCACGCTATTCACAAATTTGAAGCCATCCGTCCCCCCAAATCCCTTTGCCAGCTCTACGGCCTCGTTAATAACAACGCGATAGGGGACATCAATGTGATACACCAACTCATAGCTGGCGATCAATAAAATACTGTGCTCAATGGGTGAGAGCTCTTCCAGGCCTCTGTCTATATAAGGCACAAACGTTGCCCGCAAGGCGTCGGCATGACGACTCACCCCTGTAAACAACACTCCATACCAGCGCGTATCGGCGGCGTTAAACCCTGCACTGTCTTGTATGTGGGCGTCAATGACCCCCACATCATTAAGGCTGGCATCCTTGTGCAACAACCAGCCATAGACCGCCTGTAGTGCCAGTTCGCGGGCCCGTCGTCTGGCACTACGTTTACGCCGTCGCGGCGCTGGATTTTGGGCAGCAGAAGGCTTACTCATCGTCGAAGTCATCGTCGTCAAAGTCGTCCTCATCGAAATCAAACAGATCATCAAAATCCGGTTCCAGAGCGGACAACAAATTGGCCATTTCCACCGCAGCACTGGCACAATCCTGCCCTTTTTCTTTGGCGCGCGCCTGTGCTTGCTCAAGGGTTTCTGTGGTCAGAACACCATTGGCGACAGGAACGCCCGTTTCCAGGGCAACCCGGCTGATCGCCGCGGCACTTTCATTACTCACGATTTCAAAATGATAGGTCTCGCCCCGTATCACTGCCCCCAGCGCAATCAACGCATCAAATTCAAACGTTTCCGCCATTTGCGCCAGTGTCACACCCATCTCCAGGGCGCCAGGAACGCTGACCACCATCACATCGCGTGCATCGACGCCCAGACGATCGAGCGTATCCAGGCAAGCCTGTAATTGTGTGCGCCCAATTTCTTCGTTGAAACGTGACCGCACAATTCCAATATGTAGTCCGTCGCCGTCCAGATCGGGCGCCATAATAAAGGGGTTCATTGCATAATTCCTATGAAGTGGTGGAAGAGGGTTCGCTATCATAACCGGTTATGCTTAAGGAGAAACCGGCCATGCTTGGCATTTTACGCGGACGCGACAATAAACGGGCCCGACTAACGTTTAAATCTCGCAATATTTGAGCGCCTATTCCATAGGTACGCAGGTCATAACGGGTATCAGAAGCTTCGGTCCGGGTTTCGGCACCCCACTGCTCTACCTGATAGAGTAGTTTGTCGAAGCTGCCTTGACAGTTCATGAACACCAAAACCCCCGCGCGTGATTCCCGGATTGCTTTAATGGACGCATCAATACTCCAGCTATGGGTGGTTTCATGACTAAAGAGCAAATCCAGCGTGGTGGTAGGCTCATGAACCCGCACCAAGGTTTCCTGATCGGGGGATATTTCCCCATGCACCAAGGCAATATGCACGCCGCCAGCCGCCAAATCTTTATAAGCCACCGCATCAAACTCCCCCCAGGCCGTTTTCAAGCGCTGCGCCCCAAGACGGCGAATCATGGATTCATGCTGACTGCGATATTGAATAAGATCTGCTATTGTACCGATTTTCAAGCCGTGCTCTTTGGCAAATCCCAACAAGTCCGGCAATCGCGCCATGGTGCCATCTGGCTTAAGAATTTCACAAATGGCGGCCGCCGGCGTGAGCCCCGCCATTTGGGTTAAATCACACCCTGCTTCCGTGTGACCGGCGCGCACCAACACGCCCCCATTAACCGCTTGTACGGGAAAGATATGCCCCGGCTGGACCAAGTCGGACGGTTGCGCGTCCTTGGCAACTGCGGCCTGAATGGTACGGGCCCGATCCGCAGCAGAAATACCGGTATCAACCCCTTCTGCAGCTTCGATAGACAGCGTAAAGTTGGTGCCAAAACGGGTGCCGTTGCGCGTTGCCATAAGCGGCAAATTCAGCTGCTGGCAGCGTGCCTCGGTTAAGGTAAGGCACACCAGGCCACGCGCATGCGTCACCATGAAGTTAATGGCTTCCGGCGTGACATGCTCGGCGGCCATCACCAAATCGCCTTCATTTTCCCGGTCTTCCTCATCCACCAAAATAACCATACGCCCGGCACGCAACTCCTCAATAATTTCCGGAATTGTGGCAATGGCAGTGGTATCAACGTGTGCGTGACTCGTGTCGTCTTTAGGGTGACTCATGAACGTTACTTCCCTTTCATCTGATAAATTACGAAGCCGTGGCAACAGACGCTTCTTCATCGTCGCCGATCAGCGCTGCAGCAAAATCACTGGCGACAAACGGTTGCAAATCATGCAGCCCTTCCCCTACACCAATCCAATACACCGGTACTGGCCGTACCCCCTGGGTGCCTGCAGCAACCGCTGCCAGCGCTCCGCCTTTGGCCGTGCCATCCAGCTTGGTAACAATTAATCCCGTCAACTCAATGGCGGCATCAAAAGCGCGTATTTGTGCCAAGACATTTTGACCTGTATTGCCATCGACAACCAGTAAAACCTCATGCGGCGCATCCCCTTCGGCCTTGTTGATCACGCGGCGTATTTTCTTTAATTCTTCCATTAAATGCAGTTGCGTTGGCAAACGCCCGGCCGTATCCACCATGACAACATCCATGCCCCGTGCCCGGCCCGCATTAACCGCATCAAAGGCCACCGCCGCCGGATCGCCGCCCTCTTGCGCAATGACACTCACATTATTACGGCTGCCCCACTCGGCCAATTGCTCGCGCGCTGCCGCCCGAAACGTGTCCCCTGCCGCCAACAAGACCTGCGCCCCTTGGGCCTGAAAAGCATACGCCAACTTACCTAAAGACGTTGTTTTCCCAGCCCCGTTGACGCCAGCAATCATGACCACCATGGGCTTGGCATTACCAATCACAAAGGATTTTTCTAGCGGCTCAAGATGTTCCGTCAGCAGTTCCCGTAACGCTTGACGCGCTTGCCGTGCTTCTGTGAGACGTTCTTTTTTTACTTTGGCCCGCAAGGCGGTAAGCAATTTATCCGTGGCTTCCATGCCGGCATCTGCCATAATAAGGGCGGTTTCCAATTCCTCGTATAAGGCTTCGTCCAGCTTGACATCAACAAACAAGCCACCAATACTTTGACCTGTTCGGGACAACCCACTTTTTAGACGGGTTAACCACGATGTCTTGCTTGGTGCCGCCGCAGGTTCCTGGGCGGTGTTTGCCGCTGGCGTTGTAACGGGCCGTGATGACGAATCCGCGTCTTGGCCTGTCGTTGTCGAGGTCTTTTTAGATCGTAGAAATTTAAACATAGTTACCCGTGAAAAAACCAACCATACGTATTGTAGGCGGCAAATTCAAGCGTACCCCCATTCGCGTACCAAATGCCCTACAGCTAAGGCCTACGCCCAACCGCGTTCGTGAAACCCTATTCAACTGGCTAAACCACCTATGGTATGGTGATTTCACGAATAAATGCGTTGTTGATCTGTTCGCAGGCTCTGGCGCCTTGGGCTTTGAAGCAGCGTCACGAGGGGCACATACGGTATATATGATAGAGTCCGACCCCATTGCCCTGAAAGCACTGCACAGCCTACGTAAGCGTTTAGCAGCAGAAAACGTTAAAATCATTCCGGGAGATGCCTTTCGTGCCATCCAACGCATTCCAAAATCTAGCATAGATTTGATCCTGCTGGACCCCCCCTTTCAGAACGACTGGTGGGACGCATGCTGGCGTGCAATTATCCCGCTTTGCCAACCCGGTACCTTAGTTTATCTTGAGGCGAATCACTTACCCAAGCTCAACCCACACTTTGTCCAACTCAGGCAATCCAAAGCCGGCCAAGTTCATTTTATGCTACTTGCATTTGAAACTCACGATAAATCATCCGATAATCCCTGCTATTAATTTGCCGCTCATCAGGCTTTTTTAAAGAGACACCAGGATACCCATGATCACTGCTATCTATCCAGGCACCTTTGATCCCTTAACCCGTGGGCATGAAGACCTTGTTCGTCGTGCTGCCAATCTGTTTGATCGGGTTGTTGTTGGCGTTGCCCATAGTAAGGCAAAAAACCCGTTTTTTAGCGTGGACGAACGGGTAGAGATTGCCCGCGAAGTTCTCAGCCACTATCCCAATGTTAGCGTGGCAAGTTTTGGCGGCTTATTAAAAGATTTTGTACGGGAGCAGGATGGCCGCGTGATTGTGCGGGGTTTACGCGCCGTGTCTGACTTCGAGTATGAGTTTCAGCTCGCCGGCATGAACCGGCACTTGTTGCCCGAAGTAGAAACGTTGTTTATGACGCCTTCCGATCAATACCAATTTATCTCGGGCACCATTGTGCGAGAAATTGCCACCCTGGGCGGCGACGTTAGCAAATTCGTCTTCCCTTCGGTAGAACGCTGGCTACTGGCCAAGTCCGCCCAGGTTCGTCAACAAAATCAGGCCGTGGATAAAAACTAGTATTCAGGAAGGCCAGTTGATGTCGCCGGCTTCCGGATGGATTTTTACCAAACGGGCGCCTCGCCCCAGATGCTGTGTTAACCACACCGCAGCAACTTCCCCTTCATCCACGATATCGACCCACTGATCCCCTATCTTGGCGGTATCGCGCACGCTGTCATCATCCTCTATCACGTCCATGGGGATGTCCAGGCGCAGCATGCCCGGCGCCTGTAACACTAAATAGCCAAACCGTATTGAAACGTCGATACCTGATAAATCAGCGGGCGTGCTTATCCACGTCCGCTTGCCATCAATGATGAGCCACTGACGATCATAATGTTGAGCATCCGCATGTTCGACAACATTTGCTGCCGCAATCGGCCGATATTCCCCCAGGGTCATTTTGTTTTCCTCCCACGTGTGCGTAACCAACTCGCCAAGAAACTATAATCGCGCCATCGTACCATTGATGAAACACTTATTCCCTTGGCGATTGTCGCTTGAATAACATTTGCGGACATAATACCCTGTTAAAACTAAAGCATTACGATGTACGACAAACCCGCTGCGCGTGCCGCAGCAAACCTTAGTAGAGTGCCCATATGAAGCCAGAAACCATTGCCATTCACGGCGGATTTGAACCCGATCCCACTACAAAATCCGTTGCTGTCCCCATTTATCAAACCACCTCCTACGCGTTTGATGACACCCAGCATGGCGCTGACCTGTTTAGTCTTGCCAAGCCGGGGAACATCTATTCCCGCATCATGAACCCTACGAATGGGGTACTTGAGGAGCGCGTTGCCCAATTGGAAGGGGGCATTGGTGCGCTGGCCATGGCATCCGGAATGGCGGCCATCAACGCGGCCATCCAAACCGTCGCAGAGGCAGGGGACAACATTGTCTCATTAACCACGCTTTATGGGGGCACCTACAACTTGTTTGCCCACACCTATCCCACCATGGGCATAGAAGTACGGTTTGCGCCACATAACGATGTCGCCGCCGTTGAAGCCTTGATTGACGACAATACCAAGGCCGTCTACTGTGAAACCATTGGCAACCCGGCCGGGGATATTGTGGATTTAGAAGCCCTGTCTGAAGTGGCGCATAAGCACGGCGTGCCTGTCATCGTGGATAACACGGTAGCCTCCCCTGCCCTGTGCCGACCCTTTGATTTCGGGGCCGACATTGTTGTGCATTCCTTAACCAAGTACATGGGCGGTCATGGCACAACCATTGCGGGTATTGTGGTGGACTCCGGAAAATTCCCGTGGCATGAACACAAAGAGCGTTTTCCACGCCTCAACGCACCCGATCCCTCCTATCACGGAATTGTTTACACGGAATCCTTTGGCGCAGCGGCCTTCATCGCCCGTTGCCGCGTGGTGCCCTTGCGCAACGTGGGCGGAGCACTTTCCCCCTTCAACAGTTTCCTGATTCTCCAAGGCATAGAAACACTGCACCTACGGATGCAGCGTCATGTAGAAAACGCCCAAAAAGTGGCAGAATTCCTGGAGGCTCACGAGCACGTCTCCTGGGTAAGCTACGCTGGCCTGCCCAGCCATCGCGACCACGAACTTGCCAAAAAATATATCAAAGGCACCCCGTCTGCCATTTTGTCCTTTGGCATCAAAGGCGGCAGCGAAGCCGGCGCGAAGTTTATCGATGCCTTGCAATTAATCTTGCGCCTGGTAAACATTGGCGATGCAAAAACGCTGGCCTGCCATCCCGCCTCCACTACGCATAGCCAGCTCAGCGAAGAGGAGCTCGAGTCCGCAGCCGTTTCCGCAGACCTGATTCGCCTGTCGATCGGGATAGAAAATGTAGAAGACATCCTGGCTGACCTGGATCAAGCCCTTACGGCAAGCCAAGCATAAAACCCTGCGTTTCGCCAAGGCATGGTGCCGCCGGTTGGGTTATAGTCCCAACAGGCGGCATTTTTTATTTGCCATTTGCTTATTGTATTGATTATTCTTGCTTTCACGGAGACATCCCTTATGCAAATTGGAATCCCTCGGGAGACGGTCGCTGGGGAAACCCGAGTTGCAGCCACACCGGACACAATAAAAAAGTATATTGCCAACCAGCACACGGTTGTGGTTGAGCGCGGCGCTGGCCTACGCGCCCATTTTCCCGACCATGCCTACGAATCTGCTGGCGCAACAATCGTCGACGCTGACGCTGCCCTGGCAGCCGATATTGTCTTAAAAGTTCAAAAACCCACGGCGGACGAACGCAGCAAACTCAAAGCAGACAGCCTGTTAATTGGCATGCTGGACCCCTTTGATACCGATAATATTGCGACCCTGGCCACCACCGGGGTGACCGGCTTTGCCTTGGAGCTGGCACCGCGTATTACAAGGGCGCAAAGCCTGGATGTCTTGTCATCACAGGCAAACCTGGCAGGTTACAAAGCTGTTCTTCTGGCTGCCCAGCACTATGGGCGCATCTTTCCCATGATGATGACTGCAGCGGGCACCCTAAAAGCAGCCCGTGTTGTTGTTTTGGGGGCCGGGGTTGCGGGTTTGCAAGCCATTGCTACCGCCAAACGCCTGGGGGCCGTCGTGGAAGCGTCCGATGTGCGCCCCGCGGCCAAAGAGCAGGTTGAATCCCTCGGGGGCAGGTTTATTGATGTGCCGTATGAAACCGATGAAGAACGCGAAATCGCAGAAGGCAAGGGTGGCTATGCACAAGCCATGCCCCAGGCCTGGATGGAACGGCAGGCGGCCCTTGTCGCCGAGCGGTGCAAGCAGGCAGATATCGTAATCACCACCGCCCTTATCCCTGGTCGCCCGGCACCAGTGCTCATCCAACCAGAAACGGTGGCCGAAATGCAGCCCGGCTCGGTGATTGTGGACTTGGCCGTAGAACGTGGTGGCAACTGCCCACTCTCGGAAAAAGGTGAAGTCATCCAAAAACATGACGTCACCTTGGTAGGACTCACCAATATTCCCGCACTATTACCCACCGATGCCTCCGCCCTTTATGCGCGTAACTTGCTTGATTTCATGAAGCTCGTCACAAACAATGAAGGCGCACTGGCCATTCAGGAGGAGGATGAAATTGTTCAGGCCTGCCTCGTTTGTCGCGATGGTAACCCTATCAGGAGCGAATAATGGAAGCTGTTAGTCCAACCCTAATTAATTTTATTATTTTTGTACTGGCCGTTTATGTTGGGTTTCACGTGGTGTGGAACGTAACGCCTGCCTTGCATACCCCACTCATGGCAGTGACGAACGCCATTTCTGCCATTGTAATTGTTGGTGCCATGCTGGCCACCGCACTCACCGAAGGGGGCTGGGCCCAATTCATGGGCATTTTTGCCGTCGCCCTCGCCGCTGTGAACGTCTTTGGGGGCTTTCTGGTGACACGACGCATGCTAGAGATGTTCAAGAAAAAAGAACGTCCCCGTCAAGGAGGAAAATAATCATGTCCTTGAATACGATTACTTTTTTCTACCTCATCGCATCGGTCTGTTTTATCCAGTCCCTACGGGGGCTATCTCACCCAACTACCTCCATCCGTGGCAATTTGTTTGGCATGGTGGGCATGGCCATTGCCATTATCACCACTTTTGCCTTAATTTTTACGCTGGCCGTTGACCAATCCCTGGGCTTTGGAATTACCCGCATCATTCTTGGTCTTCTCATTGGAGGGGTTATCGGCACCATTATGGCCAAACGCGTGGAAATGACCAAAATGCCGGAGCTGGTTGCCTTTATGCACTCCATGATCGGTATGGCCGCGGTTGCCATTGCGATTGCCGTGGTGGCGGAACCGCAAGCATTTAATATTGCCGACGCCAATGGCGCCATTCCAACGGGCAACCGGCTGGAGCTCTTTATTGGTACCTTTGTGGGGGCAATCACCTTTTCCGGGTCGGTGATCGCGTTTGGCAAGCTCTCGGGCAAGTATAAGTTCCGCCTGTTCCAGGGCGCACCCGTGGTCTTTCCGCGTCAGCACGCACTGAATTTGGCATTAGCCATTGTCATGGTGTTATGTGGCCTTTGGTTTATGGGCACAGAAGGGTGGTTTCCCTTCTTCGTCATGACATTGATCGCCTTTGTGCTGGGGGTCTTGATTATTATCCCCATCGGTGGTGCCGACATGCCCGTCGTGGTCTCCATGCTCAACAGCTATTCAGGCTGGGCTGCTGCCGGCATTGGCTTCTCGCTTAACAATGCCATGCTCATTATTGCGGGCTCCCTGGTGGGATCGTCCGGGGCCATCTTGTCTTACATTATGTGTAAGGCCATGAACCGTTCCTTTTTTAATGTCATATTGGGCGGCTTTGGGGCCGACCCCGCCGCTGCTGGCGAAGCTGGCGACGACACCGCACGCAGCGTCAGGTCTGGCAGTGCCGAAGATGCCGCATTTTTGATGAGCAACGCCGAAACCGTCACCATTGTGCTGGGCTACGGCTTGGCGGTGGCCCGGGCCCAGCATGCGCTAAAAGAGCTTACGGAGAAACTGGTCGACCAGGGGGTTACGGTGAAATACGCCATCCACCCCGTCGCCGGGCGTATGCCGGGCCACATGAACGTTTTATTGGCAGAAGCGGAAGTGCCCTATGACCAGGTGTTTGAAATGGATGACATCAACGGCGAAATGGGCCAAACCGATGTCGTCCTGGTGCTTGGTGCCAACGACGTCGTAAACCCGGCAGCTAAAAATGACCCACAGTCACCCATTGCCGGCATGCCCATTATTGAAGCCTATAAAGCCCGCACCGTTATCGTGAACAAACGCACCATGGCGGTTGGCTATGCAGGGCTGGATAATGAGCTCTTCTATCTGGATAAAACCATGATGGTCTTTGGCGACGCCAAAGAGGTGGTTGAAGAAATGGTGAAAACTGTCGAGTAAATGACATCACCCCTTCGTCGCCACCCGGGTAAGCAAGGGATGCTGGCAGGCTTGGTTGCCAGCATCCCTATTATGTTGGGCTATTTTCCCATTGCTTTTTCTTTTGGAATCAGCGCATTACAAGCGGGCATTAACCCATGGGTCACCGCGGCTACCTCTATTTTTATTTATGCAGGAGCCGCACAATTCATCCTGATCGCCTTATTGGCTGCAGGCGGCAGTTGGCTTACCGTGGTTCCTACGATTATTCTGGTTAACCTGCGCCATTTGTTTTATGGACCGGCTTTAATTCATCGCTTGCGGCCGGCAAATACCCCCGCCCATTTTCCTACGGCCTTGCTTGCCTATGGCCTCACCGACGAAGTATTTGCAGCTGCCTTGGCACGGCTTGATCGCATTCCTGCTGCCACCCGGGAGTCCTGGTATGCAGGCCTGCAACTGGGGGCCTATAGCGCCTGGGTTGGCGGCACAATTGTGGGGATCACCATTGGGCAAAGCACCCCCCAAAACTCTGCATTTATTACCGCCCTGCTCACCTTTATTTTGCCAGCCTTGTTTTTCACCTTGCTATTGGAATCAAGCAGCCCCCGGCGCTATCGCACTATGTTAATTACTGCTGTGGCAACTGGCCTGCTACAAACGCTGCTGCCAACCCATCATGCGCTTATCGCCGGCATGCTTATTGGCGCCAGCTTTGCAATGATACGACCGGTCTATGAATAGTTGGCTTATTGTTATTTTGGCGGGCTTGGGAACGTTTTTACTGCGCTATTTGCCCTTGCGCAAGGTCGCCCAACGGCCGGCGTCCAGCAAGCCACGATCCGCCCGCTCACAGGCGTTTCTACAAGCCATTGGGCCAGCGGCGATCACCAGTTTGTTGGTCGTGTCACTGTGGCCCTTATGGACGGAACCCCCGGCCAGCCGCGCCCTGGCGATTGTGCTTGCCTTGGCCAGCATAGTGATCACACGCCGTTTTACGCGGGATATTGCCATCCCCACACTGGTGGGCGCAACCGTGTATGGCGTATTGGTTGCCTGGCTCTCTTAAGACGATGAATAACGGCGCCACAACACCGGACGCTCGTTAGCGTCCTCCATGGCGTGCAAATAATCCTCATGAGCTGACTGCTCTTCTTTGCTGGCCGCCAAAACGGGTAGCGCCAGCACTTTCTGCGGGGAGGCAGCTATCGCCTCACTTTGTGGTGTGGCAACAGGCCGCGCCTCGGCATGAAAAAACATATCGTCTTGACCGCGCGTCATGGCCAGCCACACATCGGCCAGCAACTCCGAGTCCAATAATGCACCATGGAGCACACGGTGGGCATTGGAAATACCGTAGCGCTCACAAAGCGCATCCAAGGAATTCCGACGTCCCGGATGTAACTCACGCGCGGCAAGCAGTGAGTCGGTAATTTTGCCACAGTAATGGGTCAATGACGATAAATTGACACGCGCCAACTCGGCATCCAGAAAACCCGTGTCAAAAGGGGCGTTATGGATAATAATTTCTGCGCCGTCTACAAACGCTAAAAACTGTTCCACAATTTCCGGGAAGCGCGGTTTATCACTTAAAAACTCCGTGGTGAGCCCATGAACGTTCAAGGCTTCCGGATCACTGTCCCGGTCCGGGTTGAGGTACAAATGAATATGCCGACCCGTGAGTTGGCGGTTCACAATTTCCACACCCCCAATCTCAACAATTCTATGACCAGCGGTAAAATCCAGTCCGGTGGTTTCCGTATCTAGCACAACTTGCCGCATGCTGCTCCTTTTTCTGGCGATGCACGTTCCTAATCGATTACGATGATTCCGATGCCGCAATCTCGGCGGCTACCAGCTCTTCCGCGGTTAAATCCCGTCGGGCAATTTTCTCTGCAATCAGTGTATAAACGACGGGCACCACAAACAAGGTCAAGACCGTCCCAAGGCTTAGCCCGCCGACCAACACCCAGCCAATTTGCTGGCGTGACTCTGCACCAGCGCCGGTGGCAAATGCCAGCGGAACCACCCCAAGCACCATGGCGCCAGTGGTCATCATAATGGGACGTAAGCGCATCACACTCGCTTCCATAACCGCTTCCATCATTGCTTGCCCCTGAGCGCGGAGCTGGTTAGAGAATTCCACAATCAAAATCCCATGCTTGGTAATGAGACCTATCAAGGTAATCAAGCCAATCTGACTATAAATGGACAAGGTCCCGCCCGACAACCACAAGGCCAGTAATGCGCCCGTCATGGAAAGGGGAACGGACATCATGATAATAAAGGGGCTGCGCCAGCTTTCAAACTGGGCGGACAGCACCAAATAAATAAAGGCCAACGCCATCAAGAAAATCACATAAATACTGCCTGATGAGTCCCGAAACTCACGCGATTGGCCATCCAGATCGGTTTGAACCGTTGCCGGCAAGGTTTCCAGCGCCACCTCGTACATATGGTCCAACACCTCGCCCAAACCGTAGCCAGGGGCAACAGACGCCTGTACTTTCACTGCACGCAGTCGGTTAAAGTGGTTTAGCGACTGTGGTGAGACCGACTCACGCACCTCAAGGAAGTTAGACATCTGCACCATGGAGCCATCCTTGGCACGCAGGTAAATATTCTCAATATCCGCTGGCGTCGAGCGGTCATGCCGATCTACCTGCACCACCACATCGTACTGCTCTCCACTGTCCTGGAAGCGGGTCACTTGACGCCCCCCCAGCATGGTCTCCAACGTCCGGCCCAATACATCGACATCCACCCCCACATCGGCCAGCTTGTCACGATTGACCTCCACGCGTAGCTCAGGGGTATTCAGTCGCAAGTCGGTATCCACGTTAAGCAAGCCAGGATACGTGGAGAGTTCCTGCACAAAGCCCTCCACCAATTTGGCAATTTCTGGGTAGGAAGCCTGGCTCATAATCACAAACTCCACTGGCTTGGAAGTTGCCCGTTGGCCAAAAGACGGGGGATTGGTGGGAAAGGCACGGGCAGAAGGCAGGCGGGCAAACTCGGGTTGCAACGCCGCGGCAATCTCCTGCTGCGAGCGATTGCGCTCATCCCACGGCTTGAGCCGCAAAATGGCAAAAGAATCTGTAACTGTTGGAAAGCCGATAATGGATTGATAGCCCTCCATCTCTTCTACCCCTTCATACAGCTGTTCCACCTTTTTGACCGTCTCCAGAGTGTAATCAATGGTGGATCCTTCCGGCCCGTTAATGACACCAAATACGACGCCGCGGTCCTCCACTGGCGCGAGCTCACTTTGCAGAATATTAAACAGCAGCGCACTGCCACTCGCAATCCCGATGCCCATAACCACCACCAACCACCGCCAACGCAAGGCGCGCCCCAAACCATTTCTATAGCGTGCCGTCAACCAATTCAAGCCCCGTTCTATGAGCATATACAAGCGACCATGGCCTTGATCGCGGCGCAATAAGGCGGCACAGAGCATTGGCGTGAGGGTAAGCGCTACAAAGCCGGAAACTAACACGGCACTGGCCAAGGCAAGCGCAAACTCAATAAACAACCGGCCCGTACGGCCCGTTGCAAATGCCAGCGGCGCGTACACGGTTACCAAGGTAAGCGTCATGGCCACAATGGCAAATCCAATTTCACCACTCCCCAGGAAAGCGGCCTGCAAGCGGCCTTTGCCCTCTTCGATATGGCGATAGATATTTTCCAGCACCACAATGGCATCGTCCACCACCAAGCCGATCGCCAGTACCATGGCGAGCAGGGTCAAGGTGTTAATCGAAAACCCGAATAGGTACATAAAGCCAAAGGCCCCTACCAGGGAAACGGGTATGGTGACAATGGGAATAATGGCCGCGCGCACGTTTCTTAGAAAAAAGAATATCACCAAAACGACCAATAACGTGGCCTCGCCCACCGTTTTATAAACAGAATTAATCGATTCCTGAATAAAAATTGAACTATCGTAGGAGATATTCAACTTCATGCCATCGGGCAGGTTTTGATTAATTTCCTCGACCTCCTTGCGCACCTCGCGGGAAAGATCCAAAGGGTTGGCCGTTGATTGCTTGGTAATACCAATGGTAAGACTGGGCTCCCCATCGAAACGCGCCATAATGCGCTCATCCAATGGACCCAAGCGCACATCCGCGATATCGCCCAAGCGTACAGGATAGCCTTGCGAAACCGACAACACGACGTCCTTAAACTGCTCCACCGTGTGTAAATCCGTAGAGGACACAACGGAAACCTCGCGATCCACCGATTCGATACGCCCGGCAGGGATGAGTACGTTTTGTTGGCGCAAGGCGTTTTCCACATCCTGCACAATTAAGCCATACGCCGCCAGCTTGTCGCGATCAATAAAAATGCGCATGGAGGGCTCACGCTGCCCAAACACCCGTACCTCGGCCGCGCCCGGCAACACCGACAAACGCGTCTCTATGTAGCGCTTTATATAGTCGGAGGCCTGCATGGCGTTTTGGTCCCCCGTGGTTACACCAATATAAATAATGGGTGTGGAGTCCGCCTCTACCTTGCTAATAATGGGTTCATCAATTTCATCGGGCAAAAAACGCTGTGCCCGGGAGACTTTATCGCGCACATCCGCGGCCGCTGCATCCGGATCCCGCGTCAAATGGAATTTGATATTAATAATGCTGCGTTCCGAGCGGCTTAAAGAGGTCATGACATCTACCCCTTCAATCCCCGAAAGCTGGTCTTCCAACGGCTTGGTAACTTGCGATTCAACCACTTCGGGTGATGCCCCCGTATACGCCGTCACCACGGACACCACCGGCTCATCAATTTGTGGATACTCACGAACGGTTAAACGCTCGTAAGAGATCAGCCCGATCAGAACAATCATCAGGGACAACACAGTCGCAAAAACGGGGCGACGAATGCAGATCTCAGATATTTTCATGGTACTAACCTTGTGTTAATCCTCTGATTGATCTGCCTCTTCTGACGTGCGCAGCAATACGTCTACCGGGGTCCCATCAAACACTTTCTGCAAGCCAGCAACAATGACGTGGTCGCCTTCTTCCACCTCGCCAACCACCTCCACCATGCTTTGCTGGCGTAACCCCAGAATGACTTCTACTCTTCTGGCCTTGCCCGCCTCTACGACGTAAATTGCATTGCCGTCGCCCGAGGGTGCTATGGCCGCTTCGGGCACCACCAAGGCGCGTTTTTCCGTAAACTGAAGTTGCACGCGCGCAAACATGCCAGGCCGCAACAAGCGATCGTCGTTCGGCACTTTGGCCCGCAGCAAAATAGAACGCCCACCCACTTCTATAAGCGGACTAATGGCATCCACCATGCCCTCCTTCGTTACCCCAGGCATGGAGTCAAAACTTAACACAATGGGCGCGCCTACCCGCACCTGGCCAAGGAATTGCTCCGGGATTCTGAAATCCACATTCAATGGATCAATCGACTGCAAAGGGGCGAGGTCCTGGCCGGGACTGACATAATCCCCGAGCGATACCTGACGCAAGCCAATCAAGCCATCAAAAGGCGCTTTAATGCGGGTTTTATCAAGTTGGGCCTGGGCCAGCGAGACCGCGGCCTGCTTCACCTTCAGCTCACTGCCCGACTCATCACGCGCCTGCTGGCTAATAAACCCCTTTTGGGTAAGCTGTTGTGCACGATTGAACTGGCTTTGGGCCAAATCCATGGCCGCTTGTGCCTGCTCTAATTCTGCCCTGGCAATGGCGGCATCCAATTCCAGCAGCACATCACCGGCATGAACTTCGCCCCCCTCTTCGAAGTTAATGGCGGCGATACGCCCGCTGATTTCGGGACGCAAAATAACAGCATCCTGAGAATTCAAGGTGCCCACTGCCCGAACACTTTGCGTCAATGCCTGCGTCCCTACCACGACCGCCTCAACCTCGACGCCTGCTGGCGCCGCCCAGGTTACGCCGTTTGCCAATAGCCCCACCGCCAAGACACCTAAAACCGGCCGTAGCACCCTCCTCAAAACATTTTGCATTGTGTCACCCACCCCTAACTTTATTGAGAAAGCGATGCCACCCCATCATTTGCCAGCGCATCCGCAATTTCATTTCCTTCGTCCCCCGCATGACCTTTGACCCAGCGCCAACTAACCTCATGGGTTTCAATCAAGCGTTCAAGTTGCTGCCATAAATCGGCATTTTTAACTGGTTTCCGGCTTGCTGTTCTCCAGCCCCGTGCCTTCCAGGCGTCAAGCCATTCCGTCATGGCTTTCTTAACGTACTGCGAATCCGTATGAATGATAACGCGACACGGGCGCTTTAACGCCTGCAACGCTTCTATGACGGCCTGAATTTCCATCCGGTTATTGGTGGTATCCCATGCGCCGCCATAAATTTTCTTCTCTGTGGCACCATAGCGCAGCAAAGCACCCCAGCCCCCCGGTCCAGGATTGCCCTTACAGGCCCCATCGGTCCATATTTCTACTGTTTGTTTACTCACAATGTTGTTTCACTTTATTTCTGCACGAACAACCGCCCCTGAATTTGCCTTTTGTTTTGCCGGGCGACGCCAGGCGGGCCCAACCAAGCGCATGCCCCGCACACGCTTAACGGCAACCATTACATAAAGGGCTCCCATTACCCGCCACCAACGCGGCCCAGCGCGATCCATAAAGGACCAACGCCGTAGCCACTGCTCGCTTTCACAAAGTGGCACATAGCCACCGAACTGACTGTTTTCCAACTCGAACGATAATAACTCAAGCCAGTCTTTTAAGCGCAGCAACGAAACCTGCATGTGCGCTGGCCAGGGCAGCAGCGGATCCAAGCCGGGGATGCGTTCGCGCAAACCCCATAAGCTCCACGGATTAAATCCGGAAATGACCACCCGCCCCTCTGGCATGAGCACGCGCTCCACCTCACGCAACACGTGATGTGGATGGGAACTGCATTCCAACAAATGCGGTAGCACGAGCAAATCAACGCTTTGCGATTCAAGCGGCAAGGCCCGCGGATCCGCAACAAGCACCTGATGGGCACCCGTGCGGCCTTCTCCCGGCAAGGCGATCACCCCTTTATGACTGATACGGCTTGTTCGCAAAAAGTTTATTTTCGACAAGCCAAGCTGTATGGCATGATAACCGAACACATTGGCCACCATGTCATCAATCTGGTTTTGCTCCCAGGCTAACGCGTATTGCCCAGGTGGGCTATCCATCCACGCCGCAAGCTCTATAATGTATGGTTGGTTCACCCTTTTGTGTTCCCCTTATGAATAACACTCCAACACCAGCGCCGTTAGGTTATGACCCCGAAAAACGGGAGCAAACTCAACTGATTGCGGTGCCCGCATTTTCTGATAACTACTTATGGCTGGTTTGCCAAGGCGACCACGCGGTCGCGATTGATCCCGGCAAGTCCGAACCCATTTTGTCAATTTTGCAGCAGCACAAGCTAACGCTGGATGCAATTTTACTGACTCATCACCATCATGACCATGTTGGTGGTGTGCTGGAATTGTTACAGGCAACGGCCGCCCCTGTTTATGGGCCGGCCAATGAAAACCTGCCTGCCTGCGATCATCCCATGGCACAAGGGGATACAGTAACACTAAGCAACGTCGGCCTGCGCCTAACCGTTGCCGACACCCCTGGACATACGGCGGGGCACATTGCCTATCATGGCAATTTGCATGATCAGCCGATCGTATTTTGTGGCGACACCTTATTTGCGGTGGGCTGCGGCCGGGTCTTTGAAGGTACGCCCGAGCAAATGGCCCAATCCCTGGCAAAGCTTGCGGCCTTGTCCCCCGACACCTGGGTATGCTGTGCCCACGAATACACGCTCTCCAATATTGCCTGGGCGCTCGAAGTTGATTCAAGCAATCGCGCGTTACTCGAACGCGAACGCCAGGCGCGCCAAACCCGCGAACAAGGTAAACCTACCCTGCCTTCCAGCATGGCATTGGAACTGGCCACCAACCCTTTTCTACGTACGAACGACCCAACCATTAAACAGTCCGCGGAGCGCTATGCTGGCCAAACGTTGGACAACGAGGTTGCTGTATTTGCCCAGTTGAGAGAATGGAAAAACCGCTCCTGAACGTCACCATGCCGCGATTACACTGCCTGCTGCTCACCCTCGTTGTGCTTGTGCTCGCCGGGTGTGCGACGCCGTCCGGAGAACCGTCGTCCGACCCCTATCAAGCGCGCGATACCGCCACCACCATTGACCTCACGGCCCGGGAAAGTAATGTTTGGGATCGTATGCGCAAAGGCTTTGCCATCCCCAATATCGACACAGAGTTATCACAGGAATGGACGAACTACTACGCTTCCCATCCGGAAGCCTTGTTGTTGATGGCACGGCGGGCGAGCAAGTACCTCTATTACATTGTTAACGAGCTCAACGTCAGGGGGCTACCAACCGAAATCGCTTTATTGCCCTTTGTTGAAAGCGCTTATGACCCCAACGCCCTGTCCCGCTCCAGCGCTTCCGGGTTGTGGCAATTTATTCCCAGCACGGGGCGTTACTTCAATCTCCAGCAAGACTGGTGGCAAGACCAGCGACGCGACCCTATTGCTTCCACCACCGCCGCGCTGGACTACCTGGATTACTTATATGAGTTCCAGGGCGACTGGCATTTGGCGCTAGCCTCTTACAACATGGGGGAAGGTGCCATTAAACGGGCCATCGAGAAAAACGAACGGGCCAATTTGCCCACCGATTATCTCTCCCTGGACCTACGGGAAGAAACCCGAAATTACGTCCCCAAGCTCCAGGCATTTAAAAACTTGATCGAAGATCCCGAGCGCTATGGCCTAACCTTGCCGCCCGTCAACAACACGCCCTACTTTACGCGCTTGAACAAAGAAAAAGACATCGACATCGACGTGCTTGCGGAGCTTGCCGAAATGCCTGTGGAAGATATCCAGGCACTGAACCCGGGGCATAAACAAGCCGTGATTCTGGGCAGCGAAAACACCACACTGCTACTGCCCTCTAACAAAGTGGCAGTATTCACTAAAAATCTCAATGAATATGATGGGGAACTCAGCTCGTGGCGCCGACACACACGTGAAAACGGGGAATCCTATGAGGACATTGCCGCTCAATACGATATTCCCGTTAGCGTCCTTCAAGAGGCCAATAAAAACAGCCAGGGCAAACTTCCTGACAACGTGGTACTAATACCCGGGGAGTCCGCACGCGAAAAAATCGCAAAATCAAGTACCGATGCGGATGACACCACCATTACGACCCATATTATTCAGCCTGGCGACACCTTGTACAAACTTGCCAAGCATTACAATACCTCCATTGGGCAGTTACGCAAACTCAATCAATTGCAAGGTAACCGGCTTGTCACGGGCAAACGAATCAGAGTGCCAACCAAGACTTAGGCACATTGGCTGCAATCTATTCTAAAAAGGACAATATTATGGGCTTCCTCCAAGGAAAACGCATATTAATTACTGGGGTTATTTCTAACCGCTCCATTGCGTGGGGCATTGCACAAGCCTGCCGCGAACAAGGCGCTGAGCTTGCACTGACCTATGTTGGCGATCGCTTTAAAGAGCGGGTTAATAAATTTGCCAAGGCGCTTGGCACCGACATCGTTATTCCCTGCGACGTTGCCAGCGATGAAGATATTGAACAAGTATTTGTCAAGCTTCGAGACCATTGGGAAGGACTTGATGGCTTAGTGCATTCCATTGGCTATGCGCCCCGAGAATCTATCGCGGGCGAGTTTTTGGACGGCTTCACCCGGGAAGCCTTTCAGATTGCGCACGACATCTCCGCCTACAGCTTTCCTGCGTTAACCAAGGCAGCACTGCCCATGATGGAAGGGCGCCAAAGTTCGGTGCTCACGCTTACTTACCTGGGGGCAGAAAAAGCCATTCCGCATTACAACACCATGGGCGTTGCCAAAGCAGCTTTGGAAGCAAGCGTACGCTATTTGGCGGCAAACTTGGGCCCCATGGGAATTCGTGCCAATGCCATTTCCGCCGGTCCGGTAAAAACGCTGGCCGCAGCTGGCATTAAAGACTTTCATCGGATTTTTAATTTTGTGGAAGCGCATGCACCCTTGCGCCGCAATGTCACCATAGAAGAAATTGGCAATACTGCGGCCTTTTTACTGTCGGACCTGGCAACGGGCATTACAGGCGAAATCACCCATGTTGATGCGGGGTTCTCTGCCGTTGTGCCGGGCATGACCGAATAAGCCCCAGGCACTGATCGGCTCAGCTTCCTTCAGGCATGCAAGCCAAATACCGGCGCCCCCTGCCCCGGCTCCCACGGCTTGTACTTTTCCATGATGGCCGTAAACAGACCATCTTCCAGGAAACGCTTCAACCACGCGCTTAAGTGCTCCCAGGGCTGGGCATAAAACCAGTCACGATCCGTATGCGCGTATTGGCGCACAAAGGGCGCAATCGCCATGTCCGCTAATGCGCGCTGGTCCCCAAACAGCCAGCGCGTGGTGGCAAGCCGCTGATTCAATTCCTGTAACCACTGGGCGCCTTCATCACGATGCGCCACGCCATCGTCCAAATCAAAGCGATTGGGGTATTTATAGCGATCGAGCTGCTGCTTAAACGGACCATCGTTATCGGCGATTAACGCCAACATGTCGTTTAACGAGCCGCTATCGGGTTGCAACCAGTTTTCAGGATCATTGCGGTGCAAGGCCCACAATAAAATATCCAGACTTTCATCAATCACGGTGTTATCGGGCAACACCAACACAGGAACCGTGGCCTTGGGCGACGCATCAATAAGCGCCTGGGGTTTATTTCTTAATACCACTTCACGTAGCTCGCAGGCCTGACCCGATATCGCCAAGCCTAAGCGTGCCCGCATCGCATAAGGGCAGCGTCGAAACGAATACAAAATGGGCAAACGATCACTCACCATTGATACCTTTGTTTATCCTGAAATTATTCCAGGCGCGCCGCTGCCTGGGCCTGACGAATGGCTTCGCGACGTTGTTGTGCCGCTTTCCGCTTGGCGTCCATGCTGGCCCCAATATGGGCTTCATTGCGTTGCTCGGCAAGCGTTACCTGGCGCTGACGCTCTCGTAAGCGTTCCCGTCGGCGCGCGTCAAGATCATGGTAACAATGCGGGCAACTGACGCCAAGTTCGAAGGTGTCAGCAGCCTTATCCTGTGCATTAATGGGATGGCGACACCCCCGACAAAACTCGTATTCGCCGGGTTGCAAACCATGGCGAACCGACACCCGCTCATCAAAAACAAAGCACTCGCCTTCCCACAAGCTTTCTTTCTCCGGCACGGTTTCCAAGTAATTCAATATACCCCCTTGCAGATGATAAACCTCATCAAAGCCTTGCGCTTTTAAGTAGGCGGTTGATTTTTCACAGCGTATGCCACCGGTACAAAACATGGCCACTTTCGGCTTGTCTTGCAACAGCCCTCCGGGCTGGGACTGCGCCTTTACCCATGCCGGAAACTCCGTAAAGGAGGTTGTTTCAGGGTTTACCGCCCGTTGAAAGGAGCCAATATCAATTTCATAGTCGTTACGGACGTCTACAACCACCACGTCGGGGTCGGAGATTATGTCGTTCCATGCCTCAGGGGCCACATACTCACCCGCCATGGTGGTTGGGTCAATATTCTCTACCCCCATTGTTACAATCTCGCGCTTTAGCTTGACTTTCATGCGATAAAACGGCTGATGGTCAGACCAAGATTCTTTATGATGTAACTCCTGAAACTCCGGGATACCACGCAAATATGCTAAAACACGCCGTATACTAGCTTCTGGTCCGGCGATGGTGCCGTTAATCCCTTCCTGGGCGAGTAACAACGTTCCCTTGATTTTCTCCTTGTCACACACCGCCTGAAGTGGCGCCTGTAAGGATTGAAAACGTGGCAATGATACAAAGTGATAAAGGGCAGCAACTAAATAATCGTTCATTTCTCTCTTAACCTGCTCTAACATCGTTGGCTGGACTCAGCCTTACGCACTAATTTTAAACTACTGTTGGCACGCGCCTACGCAAATACCGTATGACCCCTCCTGTTTCCCCGCCACTCATGAGTGAACTTAAAGTAACGTTGATTGGCGCCTTACTTATTGCCGTTGGCCCGGTTTCATTATCGCTTTATACCCCTGCCTTACCCGAACTTGTTGCATATTTCGGTACCACAGAAGTTCTGGTACAGCTGAGTGTGACCACCTACTTTCTTGGATTTGCCCTGGCCCAGCTTATTTGTGGGCCCTTGTCTGACGGACTGGGTCGTCGCCCCGTCATTATTGGCTTTATGGCCGTCTACATTAGCGCCTGTGTGGCCATTTTACTTTCTCATTCCATCACCCTGCTGCTGGCCGCCCGCACCTTACAGGGCATAGGAGCCGCCGTAGGGCTTGCCATTGCACGTGCGATTGTACGCGATGTTTACAGCGATGCCCGCGCTTTTAAAATCATGAACTTGATGGGCGTCTTCATTGCCCTTGCCCCCGCCATCGCCCCCACCATTGGCGGGCTTACCTTGATGGCAGGCCCTTGGCAAATATTATTTGCACTCATGGCCTTGATGGGGGTCGCCGTTATTCTGGTGACCGTGTTTTCGTTGCGGGAAACCGTGGTGCGCGATGTTAGCCGTATCCGCCCGAAGGCTTTATTGCAGTCTTACCGTATTTTGCTTACCGCACCGTACTTTATGCTCGCCAGTTTGGTGGTTGCCTGTTCGCTTGGCAGCATTTATGCCCTGGCCACGCTGTTGCCCTTTATTTTAATGAATCAGGTTGGCTTAAGCCCGGTAAGCTTTGGCATGAGCCAGATACTACAAGCGGGTTCCTTTGTGCTTGGTGCCATTACCGTTCAAAACCTGCTGCCCCGCGTGAACGCAAATGCCCTCGTGCCCTTTGGCCTAATGCTATTAATGGGCAGCAGCATTACCTTGATGAGTCTGCTCTTAAAAACTGCGCCCACATTTCTTAACGTCATGCTACCCATTGCGGTTTTTTCCTATGGCGTTGCGTTTATTTTGCCATCGATGCTGACCAACTCGCTGCTCCCTTACCCCCATCGCGCAGGCGCCGCCTCTGCCCTGACCGCGTTTTTGCAAATGGCCATGGGTTTGTGTATTAGTGGGCTGGCTTCCTTATTTAGCAACCCAACCTTTGGTCTGGCCTTGCTGTTTCCCACCATGGCAACCATTGCGACTGCCTGCTGGTTGGCCTGGCGTAGGCTCCCCGTCCCTGCGTCGTAAACCCCTTAAACAGACTATTTGAAACAGATCTCATCCCAGTTGCATCTAATGAAGTGAACCGGTCATGTTGACCGCCTAACCATTTCAGGAGACGATAATGCTTCGTTCAATACTTTCTACGGTTTCTGCCACTGCTTTATTGGCCCTTGCGGCAAGTTCCGCGCCAGTGATGGCAGCCGACAGTGCGGTTGATACCGCTCCGCCTGCTGAGCCCTACCAAGCCGTCAGTGATCTGGTTGAACTCCCCGACTTCATTCCTGGTCTGGGCCAACTGTTTGTGGACCCCGACACACTGCCCGCTGGCCCCTTCCTGGGCTACGACCACGATGGCAAGCTGGTAAACACGACCTACATGATCCCGCTGTCTGCCATGGATGCGGACCTGGACCTGTCGGAACTTGCCGTGCCCAGTGCTGACGTCGACCATACCGACATTAACTACAATGCCGGCCACCCTGGTGTTGAAGAACCACATATCCACATTGTGCTCTGGCATATTCCCGCCGATGAAACTGATCGTGTTGCGGAATAATGATCGCCACCCATAACCCCCGGCGCCGCCAACTATTGGCAGCTGGGGGCGGTCTACTACTGTTTGCCACGGTGACGCGATATGCACAAGGCCAGGAGATGGTAGAGATCGAGATGAGTGGATCCACCAGCGGTTCTCACGTCTGGTTTACGCCCAAGGGCTTGCTGGTTCCCAATGGTACGACGGTACGCTGGAACAATACCGACAAAGGGAACTCGCACACCATTACGGCGTATCATCCGGATAACAACAAACCGAATCGTATCCCCGCTGGTGCTGAATCGTGGGATTCTGGCTACATCATGCCTGGAGACGCTTTTGAACACCACTTTACGGTGGACGGGGTGTACGATTATTTCTGCATTCCGCATGAACAGGCTGGCATGGTAGGCCGCATTATTGTTGGCGATCAGGTCGCGTCAGGCAACCCCTATGCAAGCAGTGATAAGGAGCTGCCTGAAGCCGCCATTGACATGCTACCGCCAATTGATGCCATCCTTGAGCACCAGGCAATCGACTAACGTAATAACGGTTTGCTTAGATCCGCAAGCCTGTGGCAGGGCGCTTTGGAAGGCGAGCTGCCACACATTTCACCATATCGTCACAGCGGGTTCCCATAAAGGCGAATGCATCATGCACGTAGGGATCAAAATCATGAATAATGGTCGCCTGTAGCTTTTGCCGCGCGCGCATGTAGCGTACGCGCACGGTACTTTCCGGCAGCGACAATATCTCTGCAATTTCCGTATACTCCAAGCCTTCTACGCCTTTCAGCATAAATACCGTACGGTATTTTTCCGGCAACGCATCAATGTGGAGCTGCAACATTTCCCGGATTTCACTACGCCAAACAATATAGTCTGGCTGCGTGCTTGTGGGCGTGGCAGCTTGCAGTGTGTAGTCATTGACGGCATCCTGGGCCTGCTTGTCGTACAGGGACGATTGAATTACTTTCGCCCGTGCAGCAGCTTTACGTCGGACCATTAATGCCTGGTTAACGGCGATACGGGTCATCCAGGTAGAAACCGCGGCCTCCTCCCGAAAGCCTTCCAGGTTTGCATAAATTGACCACCAGGTTTCCTGCAGCGCATCCTGACTTTCCTGATCGCTGGGTAAAATGGCCCGAATTGTGCGAAATAGCCGTTGATTGTAGCGTCGCATCAATGTCACAAATGCCTCGCTATCCCCCTGACGACTGGCGCTTATTAGCTGTTGATCTTCACTCGTTTCAGGAATAATCTTCATGATGCACACTCACATAAAATCACATGCCGTTAAAATGGCGATGGTGAAATCCCATTAACTCTCAGATAAATTATGTCACAGGAGACCTTTATGAGAAGAAAATTCTTGCGCCAAAGCGCCATCACCCTGTTGGCCAGCACCTTTGCCTTGCTGGGCAGTCCAACACTGGCAGCTGACGACTGGCCGGCTGCCCAGCCCATAGAATTGATTGTGCCATTTGGCCCGGGATCCAGCCCGGATACCATGGCCCGGAAAGTGGCTGAACATGCCGGTGAGGCCCTGGGGCAAACCATCGTGATCCAAAACAAACCCGGCGCAAGCGGTAACCTGGGAACAAACCTTATCGCCAAAGCCAAGCCAGACGGCTATACCTTTGGAGTGTCCATCACCGGTCCCATGGTTAACAATACCATTTTATACAGCGACCTTCCCTACGACCCTGTCACAGACCTGGATGCCCTGACGCTTGCTGTCCACCAATATAATGTGCTGGTGGTGCCGGAAGCGTCTCCCATGAAATCCTTTCAAGATCTGCTGGATGCCTTAAAAGATCCTGAAAACGACTTTAATTTCCCCTCCACCGGGGCGGGTACCGTCTCCCACCTATCGGTTGAGCTACTGCTTGAGCACACGGATGGCAACGCAGTGCACGTACCCTACGCTTCCTCCCCAAAAGCTGTAACCTCGCTGATTGCCGGGGACACGGACTTTTCGGCCTTACCCCCGATTGCGGTAATGCCCATGGTGAAAGATGGCCGCTTGCGCGCCTTGGCCACCGTGTCTGCGGAGCGGTTGGACTTTTTGCCCGATGTGCCCACAGTTAACGAATTTGATGACCTGTCGGGTATTGAAGGCTCGGGCTGGATGGGCTTTGTTGCCCCTGCCGGGATGCCCGAGGACATTAAGACGCGCCTGACCCAGGCCCTGCGTGATGCGCTCAACGATGATGACATTAAAGCGCATCTTAAAAATCAATATATGGAAGCTGTTGGTAACAGCCCCGAGGAATTCCGTCAATATATGGACGATGACCTGGAGCGTTGGGGCCCCCTGATCAAGCGTCTTGACTTGAGTGTCAACTAAATGGCACCAAGGCTTGCCATAAATGGGAGTCCTAGGCGATTGCCCGCATAAAGGTTTCCATTTTGGTCGCCGTCTCCGTCACCTCACTCTCAGGATCGGAGCCGGCGACGGTTCCCGCGCCCGCATACAGGCGCATGACATTGTCTTGGCCATAAAACGCGCAACGCAAGGTCAAGGCCCATTCCCCATCCCCATTTTCCTGTTGCCAGCCCACCAGGCCAGCATAATACTGGCGTTCAAAAGGCTCTAGCGCCTGAATATAGTCAAATGCCACCGCCGTTGGATAACCACAAATTGCTGGTGTTGGGTGCAACGCACAAGACAACTCCAGCGCCGTGGTATGGGCGTCCTTTAATGTGCCAGTGATATAAGTGGATAAATGCCACAAGGCATCTGTCCCGATCACCGAAGGACCCTCCGGTACTTCCAGCGTGTCACAAAAGGGTTGCAGATTCTTGACGATATCATCCACCACATAGCCGTGTTCCCGTAAATCCTTCTCGGAAACCGCCAACCCCTGGCGCCTCGCCTCATCAATTTCAGGATCTTGATGGCGCCCAATGGAGCCCGCCAGCGGATTGATAAACACTTGCCGGCCTTCGCGCTTAACCAGCAACTCCGGACTGGCCCCCAGCATGGCACCCGCATACTCGCCATAGGGCGCATGGGACCATACCGGAAGAGCAAAGTTATACCCTTGCCGATTACGCGTAATGAGATCATCCATTATGGTTGGCAAATGCGCTGCCTTATTCAGCTGCACATCCATGGCTCGCGCCAGCACAATTTTATCGGCCTTGCCAGACGCAAAAACCGCCAGTGCCTGTCGCACGGCGTCAGCATAAACCTCCGGTTCGGGCACGGGTGTTCGACGAACAATTTGTGGTCGATCCGCGGGTGCCGCCCCAGCCGGAGATCCTGTCGGCACAGCCCCGCGTTGTACGCGCGATGGAATGACAAAACTGGCGGGCAGCCGAACATCAAACGGCACCACCCCAAACAAGACCGGCGCCGGAATGTCCTGTGCACGAGCCTGGGCAAACAAGTCAGCCACCCCTTGCGTACTCACGGGGATAAGGCTTTTTATGGCGAGGTCTGCCGCCTTGGCTACCAGCTGCGTCGTTGGGGAGCTGAAATACACATCCCCCCTTGCCAATGTGTTGGTCAGCCAAGCGGATGAGTTCGATGGTGTTGTCATAAGGCTTTACAAAAGACTGCAGGTGCTCTCGTCTAGCGACCCAAAGGCGGTTTCACCATCTACCGTGGCAATGCGCTTCATATAGTCCCAGGGCTTTTCAGACTCGTCAGGGGTTTTAACCCGAAACAGGTAGGTGTCGTGGATCATGGTGCCATCTTCGCGAATGTGGCCGCCCTTTGTGTACATATCATTGATGTCCATGCTGCGCAGCTGCGCCATTACCTCATCCGGGTCATCCGAACCAGCGGCCTCAACAGCTTTTAAGTAGGTCAAGGCTGCAGAATAGTCCGCGGCATGATTGCCATTTGGCATTTTGTTCATTTCTTCGTAATAGCGCTCGGCAAAGTCACGGGTATCATCATCAAAGTCCCAATACCAGGGCTCCGCAAGTAGCAGCCCTTGCGAGCTTTCCAGACCCATGGCGTGGATGTTGGTCACATACATCAGCAAGGCTGCCACACTCATTTGGTCACCCAGCCCAAACTCACGGCTGGTTTTAATGGCGTTAATGGTGTCATCCCCCGCATTCGCCAAAGCCAGCACCTGAGGATTGGCCGCTTGCGCTTGGAGGATAAAGGATGAAAAGTCACTGGTTCCCAATGGTGCCCGCACCCGTCCCAATACGTTGCCGCCATTTTTTTTCAATACATCAACAGTTTCTTTTTCCAGGTCGTGACCAAAGGTGTAATCGGCCGTTAGAAAGAACCAGTCCTCGCCCCCCTCTTCAAGAATTGCCGAGCCAATGGTACGGGCGACCGAACGGGTGTTGTAGTGGTACTGAACGGTATACGGCGTGCAACTGTCATTCGTAAATGCGGTTGAGCCACCGCCAATGTTCATGAACACAAACTTTTTACTGCTCAACAAGCTGTTCACGGCCAGTAACACAGCGGAATTATCGCCCCCGACAATCATGTCGAGCTTGTCTTCATCCAACCAACGACGCGCGATGGAGGCACCAACATCCGCTTTGGACTGGTGGTCGGCCACATACAGCTTGACGGGCTTGCCCGCCACTTCGCCCCCAAAGTCATCAATCGCCAATTGAATGGCCGTTTTTCCGCCAATGCCGGTATTGTCTGAATAAGGGCCGGATAGATCCGCCAGATAGCCAATACGGATCTCGTCTTGCGAAAATTCCGCAACGCTTGGCCCCGCCATTGCCAGTGCCAACGCCCCCACGGTTAACGTTAATTTTTTAAAGGCCATGAAATACTCCTAAAAATAGCCAAAAACTTGATCTTATCCCTGATGGCCACTGGTGGCCGTGCCAACGCGCAAATTGCGGCGTTGACGGTAAGCGAGCCATTCGCCGACCACCCCTTTGCGAAACGCCATCACGCAAATCACAAACACCACCCCAATGACAATCGTCACCGACTCCCCCAGGCTCTGGAACCATTCCAGCCCAGTGGCATTGGCCAACATCCGGCCGAATTCACCAATCTTGTTTTCCATGCTCACCACAATAATGGCGCCAACGACAGGCCCTACCAGGGTGCCCACGCCCCCAATCAGGGTCATTAACACCACCATGCCCGACATATGCCAATCGGCGTCCGACAGCGTTGCGGATGAAAATATCAACGCCTTGGTGGCACCCGCCAACCCCGCCAAACCGGCAGAAATCACAAAAGCAATTAATTTAAAACGATCGACATCGTAGCCCAGTGATGTCATGCGATCGGGGTTCTCGCGCAAGCCTTGCAACACCCGTCCAAAGGGCGAATGCACCACCCGCCAAATTAACCAGTAGCCGCCCACAAACAGCAGCATGACAACGTAATAAAGATTTAAATCGTTAGAGAGATCCAACCCGAATAGCGTTCCCCGCGGCACCCCTTGAATGCCATCTTCCCCGTGCGTAAAGTCTGCCTGGAGAAAGTAAAAGAACAGCATTTGTGCCAAGGCAAGCGTAATCATGGCAAAATAAATGCCCGAACGGCGAATCGATAGCGCGCCAAACACATAGCCCAAAACTGCCGCCATTAGCATGCTGCCAGAAAGCGCCGCCAAGGGTGGCCAGCCCCATACTGCCATAACGTGGCCACACATATAGCCCCCGGTCCCCAAAAAGGCTGCATGGCCAAACGATAACAAGCCCGTATACCCAAGCAACAGATTAAATGCGCAGGCAAACAAGGCATAGCACATCACCTGCATCACAAAAATGGGATACGCGCCTAAAGTGGGTAAAAGCGCAATCAGCACCAGGGCGATGAGATAAGATCCATACTGCTTATTCATGACTGCTTCCCAAAGAGGCCGGCCGGGCGGACCAATAACACTAAAACCATAATCACAAATACCACCGTGTTTGATGCTTCTGGCCAAAACACCTTGGTAAAGCCTTCAATCACTCCCAAGGCCAGCCCCGTAGCAATCGAGCCCATAATTGACCCCATGCCACCAATCACCACCACCGCAAACACAATGATAATTAAATTCGAACCCATCAGAGGCGAGACGGGAAACAACGGCGCCGCCAATACCCCCGCAAACGCCGCCAGGCCTGCCCCAAAGGCAAAGGTCAATGAAATCATGACCGGCACATTAACCCCGAAAGCCTCCACCAGTTTGGCGTTTTCCGTGGCTGCCCTAAGCAACGCCCCCAAGCGGGTTTTCTCAATGGCAAACCAGGTTGCCAAACAAATAAACAGCGATGCCAAAACGACCCAGGCCCGATAAATTGGCAAGAACATAAAGCCAAGGTTTACGCCCCCGGATAACAAGGCAGGGGTGGGATAGGATTGGCCCGACACCCCATAGATCGTGCGGAACAAGCCTTCAATAATGAGCGTAAGACCAAACGTTAATAACAACCCATACAGGTGGTCCAGCTTATAGAGGTGGCGCAGTAACAGGCGTTCCATCAAAAGCCCAAACGCCCCCACAATGATTGGCGAGAGCACCAGCATCAACCAATAGTTGAGGCCAAAATACTGCAAGCCCATCCAGGCCACAAACGCCCCCAACATATACAGTGCACCGTGGGCAAAATTAATTACATTTAACAAACCAAAAATAACCGCCAAGCCCAGCGATAAAATGGCGTAAAACGATCCGTTTACCAGGCCCAGCAGCAGCTGACCAAGCAGTGCGGGTAACGGAACTCCAAATATCATTGTCATAGGATTACTGATCCTGTTAGCGATGCATTATTCATTACACGCTTAGCAAAGCGTCTAGGGTTTCTTGTTTTTGCGCAAGCTGCGATGCCGGAAACTCTTCCACTATGGCACCATGCTCCATCACGTAAAAATGATCGGCAATGGGCGCAGCAAACCGAAAGTTCTGCTCCACCATGACGATGGTGTAGCCCTTGGATTTCAGCGTGGTGATCATTTTGCTTAACGCCTGAACGATGACCGGTGCCAAGCCCTCTGAGATTTCGTCCAACAACAACGTATGCGCGCCGGTGCGCAATATACGGGCCACCGCCAGCATTTGCTGCTCCCCGCCCGATAAACGCGTCCCCGGCGAATGCCGGCGCTCATAAAGGTTGGGAAACATGTCATAAATTTCATCCAGGGACATCGCATGCGCTTTGGCCCCCACCATGGGTGGCAAGAGCAGGTTTTCATGGCAAGATAGCGACGCAAAAATACCGCGCTCTTCGGGGCAGTAGCCCAGACCCAAATGGGCGATGCGATAGGTGGGGAACCGAATGGTTTCAGTGCCCCGAATTTTAATAGATCCCTGGCGGCTATCCAGCAACCCCAAGATCGTGCGCAAAGTTGTTGTGCGCCCGGCACCATTACGACCCAATAAGGTCACAACCTGGCCTTCTCTTACGTTAAGATTGACGCCATGCAAAATATGGGATTCGCCATACCACGCGTGTACGTTAGACAATTCAAGGGCAAACCGACTACTCATGATGCTGCACCCAATTCCTGGGCCTCTTGACCCGTCCCCATGTAAGCCTCCATGACGGCCGGGTTTTTTGATACCTCGGCATATGGGCCCTCGGCAAGTACCGCCCCGCGCGCGAGCACGGTAATTTTATGGGCAATGGATGCCACCACATTCATATTATGTTCCACCATTAAGACCGTTCTGCCCACACTAACTTTCTTGATCAATTGCGTGATGCGATCAACATCTTCGTGACCCATGCCTTGCGTGGGCTCATCGAGCAACATCAACTTGGGGTCCATCGCCAGCGTGGTAGCAATTTCCAGAGCACGCTTTCTTCCATAAGGAAGGTTTACCGTCAGTTCATCCGCGAACTCCGCCAAGCCTACCTGATCCAATAGTGCCATAGCCTCGGGCGTATGCTGATCGAGCAAACGATCGCTGCGCCAAAAATGAAACTCATAGCCTGTCATACGCAATAACGCGATGCGGACATTGTCCAATACCGTAAATTCAGGAAAGACAGCGGAAATTTGAAATGAACGGATTACCCCCAGACGGGCAACTTCCTGAGGCTTGTTACGCGTAATATCGCGCCCCTCAAAAATGATGGTACCGCTGGTAGGCTTAATAAACTGTGTCAATAAATTAAAGCACGTGGTTTTACCGGCACCATTGGGGCCAATCAAGGCGTGAATACTGCCACGCTCGACTTGCAAATTAACCGCATCCAATGCTGTAAACCCTAAAAACACCTTGGTGAGCTCGTGGGTTTCCAGAATAATCTCTTTACTACTGCCCATAGTTAACCTAGTTGGTTACAAATCGAATTCTTGCACATTTTTTTCTTTGATTAAGGACCGCATCATAGCATCCCGTTTGTTAATGAGCGCCTTTTGATCGATGCCTTGTAACTGATCGTCCATACCGTCAATCAACTTCTGCTTCAGCGCATCGGTAAGGGTAACGTCGTGCATGTCTGCCCACCACTCGGTAAATGCCGGGCCCAAATGCTCAAGCAAATGTTCCATACCGCCGCGGCCACCAGACAGGTGCAAATTCATGCAAGGCCCTAAAAACGCCCATCGCAGTCCTGGGCCATGCGCAATGGCAGCGTCAAGATCCGCAACGGAAATTACCCCTTCGTCGATTAAATAAAACGCCTCTTTAAATAAGGCGGCCTGCAAGCGGTTAACCACATGACCTTTAACTTCTTTTTTAATGTGTACCGGCTTTTTACCAATTGCCGTATAAAAATCCATGGTACGGGCAATAGCATCCGCCGAGGTTTGCTTGCCTCCAATGACTTCAACCAGGGGAATCAGATGCGGCGGATTAAACGGGTGGCCAAGCACAATACGTTCAGGATGTTGGGCGTTTTGCTGCATATCAGATACCAACAGACCCGATGAGCTTGACACAATCAAGGCATCCGTAGCAGCGGCTGACTCAATGGTTTTAATGATGTCGTGCTTGATTGCCAAACGTTCCGGCCCATTTTCCTGGATAAAATCCGCTGCTGTTACGGCCGCGGCCAAATCCGTTTCAAAACGGTAGCGGTCAGCCATCACGCGCGCGCCATCTTCCATGCCCAAATCCGCCAAATAGGAGGCAATCAACTGCGCCACATCGGGTGCCAAGTCCTGATTCGCATCGTAGGCAACGACGTTTAGCCCTTGGGCCAAGAAATTGGCGGCCCAACTTGCACCAATTACCCCCATCCCCACGACGGCTACATTTTTAATCTCCATATCCATCCCCTACAGTGTGGGCGCGTGTACTAATACACCGCCTCGGTATAACCATCAACGACCATTTCCTGGCCATGCACGTTTGCCGCGGCATCACTGCACAGGAACAACGCCATATTGGCAATGTCCTGCGCATTCACAAACTGTCCCAAGGATACATGCTGTGTGTACAGCTTTGTCATCTCTTCAATGGATGTGTCGTGCATTTGTGCTTTTGCCGCGATGACACGGTCAATACGGGGTCCCGCCACAATGCCCGGCAAAATACAGTTTACCCGCACCCCTTCCGACCCCAATTCCAACGCCACAGATTTCGTAAAACCAACCACCGCCCATTTAGAGGCCGCATAAGGCGTACGGCCTGCCACCCCCATGTGCCCCGCGATGGACGACAGATTGACAATGGCCGCCCCGCTACTTTTCAACAAATGCGGCACCGCAGCCTTGGTACATAAAAACTGGCCGCTAATATTGATATCCAGGGTACGCTGCCATTCGGAGAATTCCAGAGTATCCACCCGCCCGGTGGGACCTGAAATGCCAGCATTGTTAATCAGTAAATCGAGCCCTGAAAACGCCGTAATTACTTCATCAAACAGTTGCGCAACGTCCGCCTCACGAGACACATCAGCCGCGATCACCAGGAACTCCGGATGGGCTTTGCGCACCGCCTCTAACGCTGCTTCATCCACATCACAAATGGCAACCCGGGCACCTGCCTGGGAGAAAGTTTGTGCAATTTGCAGACCAATGCCATTGGCCCCCGCTGTTACCAGCGCTTTTTTTCCCTGTAAAGAAAGGCCCATATCAACGTTCATCCTATGCTGACTATAAACAGGCTAGATAGTTTACCCCAGGCGACGGCTTTAGCGCCTGCTTGTTACCGCCTTAGAGGCCTTGACCTCACGCCGCTCTACAAACGCCTCGTGGTTCTGTTCGATCTCGTCGAGACGGTATAAGTAGTTCACCATTAAACCATGCGCCTGCGTCAAACCATTGTCGGAGATATCCCCCAAAAAATTCAGACGATGCAGTTCGGCCCCATTGCGCAAATGGAAACGGGCCACCGGGTCCACCGGAGTGCCACGGGCGTTACGCGCCTGCAGGAAGTAGGTTCGCGCTGACTCCATAAACGCCTTTTGCACGGCTGCAGCTTTCTCCTCATCTTGATGCCATGCGGGGCTGTCAAGAACTTCTAGCGCCTCCAATACTTCCGCGGACAAATATTCTGGCGTGTCTGCCGCACGCTCCTGGGCAAGCCAACGGGCAAATCTTGGTACTGGTGACAAGGTTACAAAATTGCTAAGGTTCGGGAGTTCCTGCTTGAGATACTCAATTACCTGCTTTAACAAAAAGCTGCCAAACGGCACCCCGGACAATCCTTTCTGTGTATTTGAAATGGAATAGAAAACGGCAGTTTTTGCCAGTTCAGCAGGAATTACGGTACGGTCAACATCCAGCAACTGCTGAATAGAGCCAGGAATATCCGTTGACAGTGCCACCTCCACAAAAATTAACGGCTCACCGCTAAGCTGAGGATGGAAGAAAGCAAAACAACGGCGATCCGTCGGGTCCAATCGACTCCGCAGATCATTCCAATCATGGATGGCATGAACGGCCTCATATTTAATCAGGCGCTCCAAAATGTTGGCAGGCGACCCCCAATCCATGGGACGCATTTCCAAGAAACCCGGATTAAACCAGGACGTAAACAAATGCAGAAAATCGGAATCTACCACCTTTAATTCAGGGTGCTCTTTAATAAAGCCCAGCAAGCGCTCGCGCATCTTGATTAAACGATGCGTACCCCCTACGGAATAATTCAGACGCCGAATTAGTTCCTGGCGGCGTGGTTCCGCCGCTTTGTGCACCCGATGCAAGGCTGCATTATCTGGCGCTTGCTGATACCCTTGAATCGCTTCATTCAAGTGCTCGGTATCCACCCCAAAGTCGGCTTCCAACTGAAGAAAAAACTCTAATTGCGAATCACTGCTGGCGCTGTCAAACTGATCCAGCAAGCGCTGTGCCAGCATGGTTCCAGAAGCCTCGCCACGGCGTGATAATAATGCCTCACTAATGCTGGTCAAATCTAATTCATCGCCATCTCCCGCCCCCACCGAGGATTTTCGGAAAATACTCCAATCCCCCCTAAGCAAGCGGGGAAAAAGATCAGCTCTACTGCTGGATTTTGAGGGTTTAATGGCCATGTAACATCTCCAATACAAACAATAAGATAAGTTAGTATTTGCTCGAAGACATTATAGAGGGTGTTAGCGGGGGACTTGATTAACCCAGGTCTGCATTTGCTCAAGTTGATAAGCCGCTGCTAATAAAGCGGCCTCCCCGCGCGGCTTACCCATCAATTGCAAGCCCACCGGCCGGCCATCTTGCGTAAGCCCCACCGGCACCGAGATGGCGGGACAGCCTGTGAGCGTCAAGACAAACGTCAGGTACATCCAATCGATATAGGAATCCAGCGCCTGGCCATCAATTTCGGTTGGATACCGTTGCTCCACCGGGAATGGCGGCACCGCTACTACCGGGCAAGCCAGCAAGTCGTGGTTTTCAAAAAATGCCATGACACGCTGAAACAGCTGCGCCCGCAAACGCTCGGCACGTGCCATATCGCTGCCTGACTGCGCCAGGCCTTTTTCGATATTCCAAATAATCTCGGGGCATAAAAGTGCGCGGTGCTCATCAAGCAGGGGGCCACGTACCGCAGCCACCAAATTGGCCCGCAACGTTTGAAAGGCTTCTAACGCCCCTGAAAAATCCGGGCTGGCGGCCTCAACCCGGGCCCCTAAATCCGCAAACTTATGCGTGGCCTGCTCACATAAACGGGCCACTTCCGGATCCACACGCCCAATGCCCAAATCTGCACTAAAACCGATGCGCCGTGGCGCCGCCCCCGTTGTTATCGTTTGGTTATAAGGCTGCGATGGTGCAGGATAGGACAGCGGATCCCTGGCATCCTGATACGCCTGTGCATCTAGCATTAAGGCCACATCTGCGACACAACGTCCCATGGGACCTTCTACCCATAAGGCATCGTAAGGCATATTGCTGACTGGCCGCGGCACACGCCCAACGCTGGGCCGTAAACCAACAATGCCACAATAGCTTGCCGGAATACGCAAGCTGCCACCGAGGTCATTACCCGTGGCCAACCACACCTGGCCCGAGGCCAATGCAGCAGCTGAACCGCCGGAGGACCCCCCGGCAGACCATTCGGTATTCCAGGGATTACGGGTGGCACCAAACACGGTGTTAAATGTATTGGCCCCAGCGAATTCGGGAACATTGGACTTGGCCAGTGGGATGGCGCCCTTGGCTTCCAGATTACGAATGGTTAAATCCGATTGTTTTGCCTTGTGGTCTTTGTAAATGGGCGAACCACAGGTGGTGGGCAGCCCTTTAACATCGTTATAATCCTTAACCGCAATTGGCAAGCCCGCCAGCCAGCCGGGGTGCTGCTGGTAGTCAGCGGGGGGACGAAATTGGCGTGCCACCTCGCGTGCTACCTCAAAGTTACGGCTTGGCAAGGCATTAATGGCGCCATCCACCGCTTCTATTTGGTGAATTGCCGCATCCACCATTTCTAGCGGGGATATTTCCCCTTTTTTTAATCGATGCACGGCCTCGGTGGCGGTCAGGCCGCATAGCTCACTGGCAACTTCCTGGTTCATGATGACGGTCTCCTGTTTGGGGTAATTTTAGATGATATTTGCAATATCCTCAGCCTCAAGCAAGCCACCCTTCATCAACAAGTTCTCACTAAAGTTCGGATTTCTTTTGGACTTAAACGCATCAAGTATCTTTTTTAATCCATCCGCTTCGATTAACGAAATGTTTACTTCCAATTCCCGTTTACTGCTTCTAATGAACTCATCAGTAAAGCTAGGCGCGACCACGAGTACTTGCAATACCTTCTTACCCAAACGTTCGTAGTGCCGCGCATAAGATTTTACCTGCCTTGAGGTTCCAGCATAACTTTTATGTTCGCCACTTTTATTAGATTTTATCTCGCCAATAATAATGTCTGTCTCATTCAGTGAGATAATCATATCTGCCCTGCCCCGTCTTGGGCTTTCATCTTTTCTTAGGTCCTCATCAACATTCAAACCCAGCTCCTCAAATATCAGACGAGTGGTTTCTTCAAATCGTGATCCTATCTCAGCTTCTTTAATGTTTAATCCATTCAATTGCAATTTATTGAAATCTCGTGACGCCAAGGCCTCATATTGTTCAATATATTTATCTCTCGCATTTACAAAATTTAATAGGATATTAAGTCTAAAATTCCCACGTTTTGATATATTGTTGCTGTCACAAAATTTCTTCATATCATCGTTAGGAATTAAATACAATAAGTCAAAAGGACTGATTGATAGCATCCGCAATCGCTTTACATCTAACGCCTCATACTTTTCAATCTCAAACTCTGTTCGAACAATATCCTCAAAACCTTCAAAATATTTGCATAACACGTTAAACATGTCCTCATATGCGGTCATACTTAATATTTTTAGCTCATAATCCGTTGCCGCATATAACTCATCTACGATAATCCCAATTCTCTCCTCCAATGTGAGCCCAAGCCTATCCGGATTTATATCCAGATCATCCATCAAAATTTTTAATCTATTCTTTCTTTCCGTGAGTGTCGCGTCCGGTAAATGCATATCTTCACCGAGT
>Ga0079225_10000114_pt1 | contig 40313 bp, 28 predicted proteins | sample Poulit2012_FD_76344 | JGI IMG/M metagenome (GOLD analysis project Ga0079225, IMG submission 76344) | Agricultural soil microbial communities from Georgia to study Nitrogen management - Poultry litter 2012 | ecosystem: Environmental > Terrestrial > Soil > Agricultural land | place: USA: Georgia... | reverse complement strand
AATATAAAATATTATTGAATTATCAAAGAAAAGATAAGAATATAATTGTTAAAATAAAAATAGCCGCCTCAGTTATGAGACAGCTACTTTTATTTCTATTATATATCTACCTTAGCGTAAGTAGCATTCTTTTCTATAAACTCTCTTCTCGGACCAACTTCATCACCCATTAATCGAGTAAATACTTCATCAGCTAATGTGTAATTTTCTATTGAGATTCTTTTTAAATTACGAGTTTCTGGATTCATTGTAGTTTCCCATAATTGTTCAGCATTCATTTCCCCTAAACCTTTATATCGTTGCACATTTACTGAAGCTTCTCTCCCTTTTCCAATTCGCTCAATTGCTTCATCTCTTTCTTCATCGGTCCAGCAATATTCAGCAACGTTTCCACGTCTAACTTGATATAATGGAGGTTGAGCTAAATAAACATGTCCACCGGTAATTAAGGATTTCATATGTCTAAAGAAGAAAGTTAAAATCAAAGTGGCAATATGTGCACCATCGACATCAGCATCCGTCATAATTATTATTTTATGATAACGTAATTTCTCAAGATTTAATTCCTTAGAATCTTCTTCCGTACCCACGGTAACTCCTAGAGCGGTATATAAATTTTTTATTTCTTCGTTTTCATAAATTTTGTGTTCTTGTGCTTTTTCTACGTTCAGAATTTTACCTTTTAATGGTAAAATTGCCTGAAAAGAGCGATCTCTACCTTGTTTAGCGGTTCCACCTGCTGAATCCCCTTCGACTATATATATTTCACATTTTGCTGGATCTTTTATAGAGCAATCTGCTAATTTCCCTGGTAAGCCCCCTCCAGATAATACACTTTTCCTTTGTATCATCTCTCTTGCTTTTTTAGCAGCTGATCTAGCTTGTGCCGCAAGAATTACTTTATCGATTATAACCTTCGCATCTTTTGGATTTTCTTCTAAAAAAGCCTCAAGTACTCTACTTACACTTGTATCCACAACGCCCATTACGTCTGTATTTCCAAGCTTTGTCTTCGTTTGTCCTTCAAATTGAGGTTCGGGAACTTTAACAGAAATTACAGCGCTTAAGCCTTCTCTAAAGTCATCACCTGTAATTTTTACTTTGGCTTTTTCAAATAGTTTGTTCTTATCCCCATAAGCATTAAAAACTCGAGTAATAGCTCTGCGAAAACCTGCCACATGTGTTCCTCCTTCAATGGTATTGATATTATTTACGTAAGAGTATAAATGCTCATTATAGCCGGAATTGTACATTAAGGCAACTTCCACTTTCACATTCGATTTCTCATCTAAGTTATCAACGAAAATCGGCTTTTCAATAATAGCTTCTCTTTTAGCATGTTGGTCTAAAATAGATACAAATTCAACTATTCCACCTTCGCTGTAAAAAACCTCTTCTCTTTTATCCATTAAAATATCCTCTTCAGAAGAAATTTGCTTTCCATCTTCATTCTTTATGATTTCAGGAATTCTTTCGTCTACTAAGATGATTTTTATACCTTTATTTAGATAGGCTAATTCTCTTAAACGTTTAGCTAAGATATTTCTATCATAAGTGGTAGTGGTAAAAATAGTAGGATCAGGTTGGAAAGTAACATATGTGCCTGTAATGTCTGTTTCACCAACTGTTTTAACTGGATAATCAGGAATACCTTTTGCATACTCTTGCTGATAAATCTTCCCTTCCCTATGTACGCGAACTGTCATAGGGTCTGATAAAGCATTTACACAACTAACTCCAACCCCATGCAAGCCCCCAGAAACCTTGTAGCTATCTTTATCGAATTTACCACCAGCATGTAAAACAGTCATAACTACTTCTAAAGCAGATCGATTCTCTTTTTCATGTAATCCGGTAGGAATTCCTCTACCATTATCCTGTACAGTTATGCTGTAGTTCTCATGAATGGTAACTTTAATTTCATCACAATGACCAGCCATTGCTTCGTCTATAGAGTTATCCACAACTTCATAAACTAAATGATGCAACCCTTTAACACCAACATCTCCAATATACATGGCGGGACGCATTCTTACGGCTTCTAGTCCTTCTAATACTTGAATGCTACTTGCTCCATAGTCTTTTTTAACTTCTGAAGCGATTTCTTTATTTTCTTGATTTTCTAAATCCATTTTAATTTGAATAAAAGTCAGAATGTATTAATAAGTATTAATTTAATACTACTTATTTTCACAGCAAAGTTACAAAATATTATGAGGAATACCTATCTTTTTAAACGCTAAAAAGAAGAGCCTAGACAAGGATTTCTTTACAACTTGATTTTATAATGAGTTTTAAACGCAATGCACTGTTGTTCAATTGATTGCCTTGTGGATCTTAACGAAGTAAAGTTACATTTCCTTGTAAATGTTTGGTCTCTCCATCCAGAAACTTTACTTGTAAACTATATCCGTATACCTCCATTGGTTGTGGTGTCCCATTTAAGGTTCCATCCCAGCCTTTGTTAAGATCTCTAGATTCAAAAACTAATTGCCCCCATCTATTGAATATTTGTAAATGAATTTCTTCGATATTATATCCGCGAACATATAAAATGTCATTTTCTCCATCCCCATTGGGACTAAAGGCTGTTGGAAGATCTGCTGCAGATTGGACTTTTACACGAATTTCTTTACAAATTATATCGGGACACATTCCATCAAAACTAGCTTCTAAACACACCTGATAATTTCCAGTCCTATTGTAAGAATGTATTGGATGCTCTTCAGAACTGTGGTTCCCATCACCAAAATCCCATTTGTAAGTATTGCCATTTGGGCTTTCGTTTAAAAAAGAAATGGGCGTGTTTAACTCAGGTGGATTGGGAGTATAATTGAATTTTGCTTCTGCATTTGATAGTACATCAATATTTACTTCTATACTATCGGTTTTGTTACAAGATTCTGGATTTGTAGCAACTAATTTAATGCTATATGTTCCAGGAGTATCAAATGTAAAATTAGGATTTGTTTCACTGCTATTTCCAATCCCAGGGATTGTCCATATATAACTTTCTGCGTTTTGCGAATTATTAATCAAGCTTATTGTGGACCCAACACATATTGGATTTTCAACTTCAAAATTAGCTTCAACATCAAACGGATAAATTTCAATTTCCTTTGTTATCGTTAATGGCGAATTACATACTTCATCTTGTGATAAAGTTAAACTCACTTGATAAGTTCCTGGGGAATTATAATAATGATTAGGTGCTTGTAATCCTGAATAAGTAGTACCGTCGCCGAAATCCCAAAAATAATCTATATCATTTATATTGTAACCTGGTGCAGCTTGTATATTAGGTTGCAATGCAATGTATGGATTTTCACATATGTCGAACAGTTCATAATCAAAATCTGCATCAAATTCAATATCCGAAACTATAATTTGTACGTAGGAAGTATCATACTCCTTACAAGCATTTGGATTATGTGCTACTAATCGTACTTGGTAAGTTCCAGCTTGCATGAAAGTATGGCTTGGCTCATAGGATGTAGAAGTGTTTCCATCACCAAAATCCCACTGATACTCTGTTGCATTCGATGAATTATTTTGAAATTGAACTGTAAATGGAGCACAGCCAGAAGTGTCAGGCTCAGCTTCAACATTTGCTTCAACGCTTCCCAAGTTGAAAGCTATTTTTATTGCTCCTAAATTACAATTACTATGGCCTTTTTGACTCGCATAAGCTCCAGGTGTAGCAGGGAAGTTATTTCCAGGTCCACAACTAGCACACATGGATTGATATACTACTCCTTTCCTATCAAAACGAGCGGTTCCTCCATCAACATGTTCTGATTTTCCTGCTGCGCCAAAATAAGAACCTAGTAATAAATCCTGTGCATTCTTGCTGAATACGATAAAATAAAAATCTGCATTGTCTGTTGTAGATTGAAAAGCATTTGAAGTAATTGGCATATTCGCAGTGCTGGATCCTGGAGAAATTTGAGGTGATGCCCAGCCAGATATATATACATTTTCACAAGTGTCTACTAAAAAAGCAACAGGCGAAATATTGGGTTTATTGGCTGCACCTGAACCAAAAACTGTTGAATAGGTTATTTGATTCAAACTTGGAGGTAACTTCATTACAAATTGCGTGGAACTGGGATTAGAGTATACCCCATTGCTAACTGGGAAATTACCTAAAGTTTGACCCATAATATATACTTGATCATTTAAATCAACTTCAATTCCATAGGTTTGGTCATAGTCAGAGGTTCCAATGTAGGTGCCACCTATAATCGGATAATTTCCAGAATTTGCAAATTTTAGAATAAATCCATCAGCTAAGCCACCTTGAAAATTAGTATGTAATCCATTTAATAGAGAATTGTGAAAATCATTACTTGCAGTTCCTCCTGCAACATAAATGTTTTGCTGATTTTGATCTAAAGCTAAAACATAAGCTGCATCATCATTTCCGCCACCTATAAAGGTGGAATAAATCAATTGGCTCAATTGTGCATTCATTTTTACTAAAACTCCATCTTGATTTCCACCTAAATTTGATTTTGCTGCATTACTACTTATAGGAAAATTGCTAGACTGAGTGCTGCCAGCTAAATAGATATTATTTTGATTGTCCACTATAACTTCACTACGGAAAGCATCCCCATAATTATATTTTAATGTATTCTGATCTGCATAATAACTTATAGAAATATTCACTCCATCATCTGCATTACCGCCTAGATATGTTGAAGCTAATAATTGAGAGCCATCATTACTAATTTTACTTAGAATAATATCATATCCACCATTCTTACTGCTTTGATAAGCGTTACTTGTAACTGGATAGTCAGGTGAGTTTGTTTTTCCAGCTATAACTAAATTTCCTTGATTATCAACAATTAAACTATGTGGCATTTCATCTACACTGCCTCCTAAATAAGTGGAATATATTGCAGAACTGCCATTAGGACTGAATTTTGTAATTGTTATATCACAAGGCATGGTAGTGGAACCTCCACCACCATAATTCACCTGAAAAGCACCAAGTGTTGTGGGATATCCTGTTCCGTTTGCTATACCTCCTGCATATAAATGCCCTTGTTCATCATAAGTAGCTGAAAAACCCCAATTGTCTGCTGTGGAACCAGTCATAGTTGCGAAAACAATTTCAGGATCAATAATTAATGGATAAGATTTATTATAGCCCGATGGTAATTTAAATCCTATACTTCCATCAGTGTTTATTTTGAAACGAATCTTAACATCTTCCTTAGTTCCTCGTATATTTTGATAAGCAATGGGGGCATTTTCAATTATAGTTCCTACGCTGCTTTGAAGATGAAGATTGCCTTTAATAATTTTTATATCTTCTATACCTTCAATATTAAATTGTAAAATATTAGGATCTCCTCCGGGATGCACAATTATATCATATTTCAACTGCCCATTATTAGAGTAATAATGTAAATCTGTGTTTGGATATATATCTTTTTGTTTTACTCCTAAATATACGGGAACATTTCCTTTCCAGCGATTGGTATCATTTCCTAAAAAGTAATTATGGTATATTTCTTGCTTTTTTAATCCTTCAAAACTGGAATTAGTATTAGCTGATTTCCATATTGTTTTATAGGCATGAAAATGTAAAATACTTTCTTCTTCTAAAAGGCTTTCTTTGTATTTATGGATTTTTTCTTGATTTTCTATTGCGCCAACCACACTTGTCATTCCTGTTTTTTCTATATAAACATCTGCATCTTTATGTAGCACTTTAAAAGAAAAGTTTTCCTTCCATTGGCCTTCATTTTGGACAAAATGAATATCTTGACTATATACTTTTGTAAAAGTGATAAAAATTATAGATATAAAAATTGAACATACAGAATTGCGCATCATAAGGAAAGTTATTTATGCTATAAAAATAATAATAATAATATAGAATGTAAAATTTTTAGCTTACCAAATAAAATTTATGCTGTTGCAAAGTAGAAAAAGATGTGTTGTTTCTTTAAATGTATTTTTCTTTTTTTGCTAAAGCTATAGCATCTGCTCTTGAGCGAACATCAAGTTTTTGATAAATGTTTTTAATATGCGTTTTTACAGTTTCTATATCGATAAATAATTCATTAGCTATTTGCCCTCGTGTTTTTCCGTTTGCAACTTCTTTAAGTATTTGAGTTTCTCTTTTCGTTAATGGACTATTAGGGTTTTTTTGAAAAGAGGATACAACGAGGCGGGCTACATTAGCACTCATTGGGCCACCTCCGTGTAAAACATCATGAAGTGCTTCTACAATTTTCTCTGGATCTGTATCTTTAGTGAGATATCCTGATGCACCATTCTCTAAAGCTTTAAATATATTTTGCGCTTGTTCAAATACGGTAAGCATAATAATATATGTATCAGGACAATTATTTAGTAATTCAGGAATAGCTTGAATCCCAGAAATGCCTGGAAGCTCAATATCCAATAAGATAATATGCGGATCTAGGCTTTGCACATTTTTAATAGCATCCTCTGCATTACTAAAGGCTCCAACTATATTAAAATCTGCGTATTGTTCAATTAAATAAGCATATGATTCACGTATAGTTTGATCGTCTTCTACTAACATTATGCGGAAAGCTTCTTGCATTGCTATTCTATTTTTCACTTAAAATTATATCCAAAATACGAAATTAATCGTTAACAAAATAAAGATTAGACAGGGAATTAAAAATTTATAAAAAAATAAACTTTTTTATCGAGTATAAGCTATTTCTTTAAATTGATTAAAATTTGATTTTTTATATAAAAAGGTGTAACTTTGCATCGTTTTTGTGTTGAAAATTAGGGAAACATAAAATAAATTTATTAACAAGCTAAAAAATTATAGAAATGAGCGTAAAAATTTCCGCTGCAGAAGTGAACAAATTGCGTAAAACTACGGGTGCAGGAATGATGGATTGCCGCAAAGCTTTAATTGAAAGCAACGGCGATTATGAAAAAGCGATTGACTATTTAAGAAAGAAAGGACAAAAAGTAGCTGCTAATCGTAGCGATAGAGATGCAAATGAAGGGGTTGCAATACCTTTAACAAATGAAGAGGGTAATTATGGGGTTGTTTTACAACTTTCTGCAGAAACAGATTTTGTAGCTAAAAACCAAGAATTTATTGACTTTGCAAATGAAGTAACAAAAATTGCATTAGAAAATAAAGCAGAAAATATTGAAGCTATTAAGTCTTTACCTATGCAAGGAGTAACAGTGGCTGATAAATTGCTAGAAATGGTAGCTAAGATTGGTGAAAAAATAGATATTGTTGGTTACGAACAAATTAATTCTGATAGCGTAATTCCTTATATACATGGAAATTACAGAATTGGAGTTTTAGTAGGTTTAAATAAAGTAGCTAATGAAACTATTACTAATGCAGGAAAGGACGTAGCTATGCAAATTGCTGCTATGAATCCTTTAGGATTGGATGAAAATGATATTTCTGAAGATATAATTGAAAGAGAGAAAAACATTGCAAGAGAGCAAATTATAGCAGAAGGCAAACCTGCAGAATTAGCAGATAAAATTGCAGCTGGTAAATTAAATAGATTCTTTAAAGATAATACTTTAATTAATCAGGAATTTGTAAAAGATAACAAATTATCAGTTAAAGAATATTTAGAAAGCCAAGAAAAAGGCTTAGAGGTTGTTTCCTATGTTAGGTTAGCAATTGGTTAAAAATATTTTTAAATACTTTATACGGCACAGCCACTTTGAATAAAAGTGGCTGTTTTAATTTAAAATGCCTGAGAATTTCTTGATTTAGAGAGCGCTTTAAATGAAATAAATTATCTTTGTTAAGAAAATAAGCAATTATGAAAAATTATAGAAACTCTAATCTAACCAAAGCTAGAGGTGTAGGAAGTATTCTTATGGCCGTTCTTTATTTTGGAATGGCATTTATTGTAGTGCAATTTCAAGAAAAGGGTTTATTGGAAATAAACAAAACATTGGCATATTTTGCTGCAGGCTTTTTGGTGTTCTATGCGATTTTTAGAGTTTATAGAGGTATAAATATTTTAAGAAATGCAAAAAATGAGGAATAGAGAACAGGAGGTGAATTTTGAAAATGAGCATTCTGAAATTGTTGTTAATTTAATAGATAAATTACAAGATTTTTTGCTGCAAAAGATAAAAAAAGAAGCTAAATGGCAGCAGTTTTATATCCAATATGTTTTTCTTGATGATGAGGCATTATTAGAAATTAATAAAGAGTTTCTAAATCATGATTATTATACAGATATCATTACTTTTGATTTATCGAGTGAAGAAGATTGTTTAGAAAGTGATATATATATAAGTTTAGATAGAGTAAAAGAAAATGCGAAAAACTTAAATATTACTTTTGATGAAGAGCTTCATAGAGTATTATTTCATGGAATACTACACCTTTTAGGTTGGAATGATGCAAGTAAAGAAGATGAAGCTAAGATGCGTGAGCAAGAGAATATATGGATTGAAGAATTTAATACTTATTTAAATGAAAATTGAAATCCTTTATGAAGATGAAGACTTAGTAGTGGTTAATAAACCTGCTAATGTTTTAAGTATACCCGATAGGTATAATTTAAAATTGTTTAATGTATATCATTGGGCACAAAAAAGATGGGGTCAAATTTATACGCTTCATAGAATTGATAAGGCTACTAGTGGAATTTTATGTTTGTCAAAAACTAAAGAAGCTTTAAAGTATTATGCTCCGCAATTTGAAAAACAAGTGGTAATAAAAGAGTACTATGCCTTTTGTAAAGGAGTTCCTTATCCAGAAGATGGAGAGAGTTTACAAAAAATTGCTCCACATCCAACTATCAAAGGAAAGATGCATATTCACCCTAAAGGAAAAACTGCACATACTATATATAAAACACTAAAAAAATGGGCTTCAAGTTATTCTCTTATTAAAGTTCGCATTGTTACAGGAAGAACGCATCAGATTAGAGTGCATTTAAGTAATATTGCTGCTCCTATCATTGGTGATGAGCTGTATGGAGATGGAAGAGGATTTTATTTAAGTGATGTTAAGAAACGCGTAAACTTAAAAAAAGATACAGAAGAGAAAGCTATTTTAGATAGATTGGCTTTGCATGCATCCTATATTGCTTTTCCTGAAAAAAGAAATGAAGCTTCTACAAAAATTGAGGTGGAAGCTCCATTACCAAAAGATTTTACTGCAGTCCAAAATCAATTGAACAAATGTCTGAGAAATTAGTTTCCTTTATTTTTTATTTCATTTAAAGCTCCTTTGATTCGCTTTTCTAAAGTATTATAGTCAGTATAACCTTTTGCCATCAAATGAAATTTTGATTCATTTTCTTGTAATAAAACAATGGGGAAGCTTGTCAAACCCAATTGTTTAATTAATGCAAAATCATACCTTGCTTTTTCTTCATACTCTTCACTATGCAAAGCTTTGTAAAATAAGGAAGGTTCAATTTGATATTTTTCTATCAGATGACGATATGCCTCGTCGTCCGTTAAGTCTCTTCCTTCATTAAATAGTGAAATTTGTAGATCATTTGCAAAATTGAGGCTTTGCTCAGGCATAATGTCCTTAATAATACTAAGGGCTATAGCAGGCTTTAAGGAATTAGGAAACCAGTCACTTTGCTCAGGATCTTCAACATGCCACAAGAAGTCTGCCCCAAATTTAACTCCTGTCATTTCTTCAACTCTTTTATATCCCTTCGCTATGGGAGCAGCAATAACAGAAATAGGTTGTGGACTTTCTGGTAATAACATACCGCCACTTAATACTTCTATTTGTAAAATATCCTTAAAGTTAGTTGCAACCTCTTTCATAACGGAACCTAATCCATAGCACCAGGAGCAATAAGCATCATAACAGTATATGAGATTGAGTTTTTCGTTTGTATGCATAAAATAATCTTTTTACAAAGATAGGTATTAAAGAATAAAGCTACAGTATCTATGCTAATGAAAATCCCACTAAGTGGGGGATTGGAATCTTAAAAAGTTCTATTATCTTTGTTTTAATTAAAATTTTATAAAAATGAAATACAATAGGTTTTCCAGTATTGGAGCATTTTTCCTACTCCTATTTGTTTTAGGGAGCCATACAGGAATTTGGGCGCAAACAGCATTGCCAAAAAATGAAGAAGTACATATTGGTACTCTTGAAAATGGTTTGAAATATTACATTCAGCCTAATCAAAGACCGAAAGAGATTGTTGAACTTCGATTAGTTCTAGATGCGGGTTCTATACTAGAGGATGAAGACCAACAAGGTTTAGCTCATTTTACAGAGCATATGCTATTTAATGGAACTGAAAGTTTTCCGAAAAATGAATTAGTACATCACTTACAGTCAATGGGTGTAGAGTTTGGTGCTGATTTAAATGCATATACTTCTTTTGATGAAACGGTATATATACTTCCAATTCCTACTACAGATCCTAAAAACTTAGATATAGGATTTCAAATATTGCAAGAATGGGCCAGCAAAGCAACTTTAAGTGATAAGGATATTGATGAAGAAAGAGGAATCGTATTAGAGGAAAGTAGAAGTGGGAAGGGTGCAATGGATAGAATGATGCGTAAGTTTTTACCATTAATGTTGAATCATTCTCGTTATTCAAAACGCTTGCCAATAGGAAAAGAAGAAATTATTAAGAATTTTGATCCTGAAGTATTAAGACGCTATTATAAAGACTGGTATAGACCAGATTTAATGTCAGTAATCGTAGTTGGTGATATCACTGTGGAAGAAGCTGAAAAAAAGATAAAGGAATATTTTGGCGTATTGAAAAATCCAAAGAATGCAAGAAAAAGAGAGTATGCAAAAATTGATGCTTATGATAATCAATACACTTTGGTAGTGACTGATAAGGAAGCGCCTACCTATAGCTTTTCATTAATGTATTCAGCAAAGGAAAAGAAGAAAGTTACTAATAAAGAAGAGTATAGAGAGAAATTAATAGAAAATTTAGCATTAAATATGTTGAACCGTCGATACTCGGAAAAAGTGAAAGCTGAAAAAACACCTTATGCTTATGCCTATGTAGGATTTGATGGCTATGCTAGAAATTATGAGAATTTTAGTATCGCTGCTGCACCAGTAGATGATATTGAAAAAACTATTACTGCAGTTCTTCAAGAAATTTTACGCGTAAAGGAATATGGATTTAAAAATGGAGAATTTGACCGAGCTAAAAAACGTATGCTTAATAGTGCAGAACAAGCTGTAGAGTCCAAAAATGACAGAAGATCTGGCGCAATTACAAATAGATTTGTACAACATGCTTTACATGGAGGAGCATTATTTAGTCCAGAAAATACTTTGGCATTATATCAAGAGTTTTTACCAGGAATAAACCTTAATGAAGTGAATCAGAAGATGCGAAATATTTTAGAAGAAAATAAAGAATATTTTGGTTTAGTATTTGGCAATGGAACTGATATTAAAGTTCCTACAGATAAAGAATTGAGAAATTTTATTAATAATGCAATGAAGCAAGATGTGGAAGATATAGAAGAAACTGAGGTAAAAGAAATGCTAATTAATAAAGATCTTGAAGGAGGTACTATAGTAAGTGAAAAGTATAATAAAGTATTAGATTACACTACCTATACCTTAAGTAATGGTATAAAAGTACATGTTAAGCCAACAGATTTACGTTCTAATGAAATTATTATGTCTGCTTCTAAAAAAGGCGGTACATCTAAATACGGTGTAGAGGATAAATACAATATAGGTATAGGTTATGGTCAAATGGTGAGCTTAGATTTAGAATCAATGGGATTCGGAGAGTTTACACCTAATGATTTAACTAACTATATGACAGGTAAGAATGCAAGTGTTAGTACGAGAATAAATCCTACGAGTTCTAATGTGAGTGGGCAATCGAATATTAAAGATTTTGAAACTCTTTTAGAATTGACTTACTTGAAAATGACATCTTTAAGAAATGATAAAGAGTTATTAAAGAATAATATGAATACTATTAAGGCACAGATTGGATTTTTAGCCAATATGCCTCAAATTGGATTTGTAGATTCATTTTCGGCATTTGTATATAACAATGATGAAAGAGCTCCTTTAACTATTCCTAAAACGGAAGATTTTGATAAAGTAGATCTAGATAGAGTTATAGAAATATATAATACAGAATTTGCAAGTGCAGATGGATATGAGTTTGTATTTGTAGGTAATATTGATACAGAAACTATGCTGCCTCTTATTGCAAAGTATCTAGGAGCAATACCTGTAAATCATCAAACTTCAGAAGTGGTAGATAATGGATTAAGAACTATAAAAGGAAAAAATAAGTTTGAATACTTCAAAGGATCTGAACCTCAAAGTATGATACTTGTTCAAGTAAATAAAGAAATGCCTTATGATATTGATAAAGCATTGCGATTATCATTATTATCTGACATAATTACTAACAGGATTATCGAGGAAATTAGAGAAGAACATGCCTTGATTTATGGCGGTGCAATGCAAGGAGTAGCTCAAGACTTACCATACGAAGGTTATACCTTAATTGCTCAAATGCCTTGCGGACCTGAAAATGTTGATGCAGTTTTGCAGATTTTGGAAGATGAAATTCAAAAAATGATTAAAAAAGGTATCGATAAAAAAGATTTAGAAAAAGCTCAAAAAGCTGCCTTAGAAAGATTTAGAAAAGGATTGGAGGAGAATAATCGTTGGGCTTCCTATATAATGGATGAATCTTTATGGGGTAAAAATGCAACAAAAATGATGAACTTTGTGGATAGAGTGGAAAAGATTAAAACTAAAGATTTAGAAAAGCTTCTAGATGAGATGTGGAATAAAGGTGATCAAATAATAGCAGTATTAAATCCAGAAGAAGGAGAAGATTAAAATCTTAGATAAAAAACATTATAATGGGAATGAGCTAATATTCATTCCCATTATTTATTCCTATTTGTTTTTAGATATTATCCCCTTAAACAATATATACTCCTCAAAATTGTTAATAATCTATTCCTAATCCATAATAATTACCCAATCAAAATTGAAGCACTTTATTCAATAATATTATTTCCTTTCTCATTTTTCCAATTATCTTTATCTTTGGAGAAAAATAGAATTCATGCATATATTACCAGAAGAAATTAAGATTGAAGACTTGCAGGAGTTATTGCAATCAAAAATTCAATTATCAGAAGAGCAAATATTAGCTGTTAAACGCAACAGAGAATATTTAGATAAAAAAGTTAAGAGTGGTCAAACATTCTATGGAATAAATACTGGATTTGGAAGCTTGTGTAATGTGCGCGTAAGTGAGGAAGAGTTAAGTCAATTACAAGAAAATTTAGTAAAATCCCATGCTTGTGGAATGGGAAATCCTGTTCCAAAAGAATTAGTTAAGCTGATGATTCTATTAAAGATAAAGGGTTTATCAAGAGGATATAGTGGAATTCATCCAGATACTATCAATCGTTTGGTATATTTTTATAATGAAGACATATTACCTGTGGTTTATGAACAGGGCTCTTTGGGTGCCTCAGGAGATTTAGCTCCCTTAGCGCATCTATCTTTACCCTTATTGGGATTAGGAGAGGTTTGGGAAGGAGAAAAAATCGTATCTGCAGAAAAGGTTTTAGATAAACATGGATTAAAACCTTTGAAATTACAATCTAAAGAGGGCTTAGCACTATTAAATGGCACACAGTTTATGAGTGCATATGCAGCTTATTTATTATGGAAATCAGGAAGACTCTTTGAAGATGCTTTAAAAATTGCAGCTTTGTCAACGGAAGCATTTGATGCTAAAAAAGAACCTTATTTGCCTTATATTCATGCTATTCGACCACATAATGGTCAAAAGTGGGCTGCTAAAAATATGCTTCAATATTTAGAAGGAAGCCAATTGCAAGAAAAAGAAAAAGAACAAGTGCAAGACCCATATTCTTTCCGCTGTATACCTCAAGTACATGGAGCATCAAAAGATGCATGGGAGCATGTTAAGCAAATAGTAGAAACAGAAATTAATAGCGTGACAGATAACCCTATAGTTTTTGAAGAGGAGGATTTAATAGTAAGTGGAGGAAACTTCCATGGACAACCCTTAGCATTAACTCTAGATTATTTAGCAATTGCTATGGCGGAAATTGGAAATATTTCAGAAAGAAGAACTTATTTATTAATTTCAGGAACCAGAGGCTTACCGGATTTTTTAAGTCCCAATCCAGGATTGAATAGTGGCTTCATGATAGCTCAGTACACTGCAGCATCCATTGTAAGCCAATCTAAACAATATTGCACACCAGCTTCAGTGGATAGCATAGTCTCTAGTAATGGTCAAGAAGATCATGTTAGCATGGGAGCAAATGCAGCTACGAAAGCATATAAAGTTTTAAAAAATCTACAACGCATCTTAGCTATTGAACTATTGTGTGCAAGCCAAGCTATGGATTTTAGAGATATAGACAAAACTTCACTTTTTGTAAAAGAACTGCAAAGTGATTTTAGAAAAGTAGTGACATTCAATAAGGAGGATAGATTTTTACATGAGGATATGATTAAAGCAGAAGAATTTTTAAATAATGGAATACGTTAGAATAGAAGAACTTTACACGTTTTATTTACAATCGAAAAAAGTAAATACTGATAGTAGAATAAAGATACCAGAAGCTTTGTTTTTTGCCTTGTCTGGACCTAATTTTGATGGAAATGCTTTTGCTAAAGAAGCTTTAGAAAAGGGTGCATCGGCAGCAGTAATGGATAATAAAAGTCAAGCTGAAGCTTTAGAAAAAGCAGGATATAGAATATTTTTAGTTGAGAATGTTTTAGTAGCATTACAGAACTTGGCGCATTTTCACAGAAAACATTTTGATTTTCCTGTTATTGCAATTACAGGATCAAATGGGAAAACTACAACTAAAGAGTTATGTTCCTTGGTATTAGCATATCAATGGGACGTAATGGCAACAGAAGGAAATCTAAATAATCATATAGGAATACCTTTAACCTTGCTTTCTTGGCCAACATCTTTACATATGGGAATTGTGGAAATGGGGGCGAATCATCTAGGCGAGATTGCAGATTATTGTAAGATAGTGGAACCAGATTATGGGTTGATAACCAATTGTGGTAAAGCACATTTAGAAGGTTTTGGCTCTTTAGAGGGTGTGATTAATGCAAAAACTGAATTGTATGATTATTTGCGAGAAAATAAAGGTAAAGTATTTCTACATCAAGATTTGGAATACCTAAGGGAAAAAGCGAAAGGAATAGAAATTGCTTTAGATTATGGTTATACTAATGGAATGGTGCAAGGAGGAATAGTTGAAAGTAATAAAAATTTAGCAGTAGAACTTTTTGAGCCTTTTAAAGCTAAAGTAATTACGCAACTTATTGGAAATTATAATTTAGATAATGTTTTGGCAGCTATTACACTTGGAATTTATTTTGATGTTCCTTGGCCTTTGATTCAATTAGCTCTGGCAAAATATAGACCTGAAAATCAACGCTCGCAATGGTTGGAAACAGAAAGTAATAAGGTTATTATCGATGCTTATAATGCGAATCCGACAAGTATGAAAGCGTCTATTACTAATATGCAAAGTTTTCCTATAGAGGAGGTGGTATTATGTTTAGGGGAAATGAAGGAAGTAGGAGAAAAGTCAGAGAAAGAACATGAGGATTTACTCACTTTTATCCAGAGGGAAAAATGGAAAAATGTGTTTCTAGTAGGTGCTGGTTTTAAAAATTTAAAAAACGATTATACTTACTTTGATAATGTACAAGAGTTAAAAAAGTATTTAAAGGAGAAACCTATAAAGCAATCTTACGTACTTTTAAAAGGATCAAGAAGTACCTGTATGGAAGAATTAATTGATGTACTTTAATAAAGATTGAAAATGAATCGAAATATTACCAATATTATTCGATTTTGTATGGATGAACTATTACCTCCTATAATTCGGGATAATAAATATTTTATGTATCCTTTTTTTTACTATGCTTTTAAAGGAAAAAATATTAAAACTATGATGGAGTTTAAAAGTATGGCTGGAAAAATGTCTACCGAAGAATATGAGGATATTTATAAGAATTTAGATACTCTCGGAGCAAGAAGACCAACAGATTTAAATAGTTCTTGTATTCGCTATATTCTCAATAAAATAGAGAAAGAAGATAAGAAAATAATAGATGTAGGTTGCGGAAGAGGGTATTTTGTAGAGTTATTATTAAGAAAATTCCCTGAAAAGGAAATATGGGGAGCGGATTTATTACAAGATTTAGAAATTCCGAAATTGAATTATATCCAAGGGAATATTGAAAACCTCCCATTGGAAAACAAAAGCATGGATGTGGTAGTTTGCAGTCATGTCTTAGAACATGTATTAGATTTTGATAAAACGCTTAAAGAATTAAAACGTATTGCTAGAAAAAAAATAATAATAACTGTTCCGAAACAAAGATATTATTATTATACCTTAGATTTACATTTGCATTTTTTTTATAAAGAGTTTGAATTGATTGAAGCAATGAAAATGGAGAATTTTGAAATAAAAAACTTGCAAGGTGATTTTGTTTTTGTAGGATACTTATAAATATAATAAATAAATGATTGATCTTTCCATTATTATACCTTGTTATAATGAAGAAAATAGAATTCGGGATTTGTTAAAAATGCTGGAGGAATTTTCTGTAAAATGGGAGAATAATTATGAATTAATCTTCGTGGATGATGGTAGTGAAAAACCAATAAATGAAATTATTAATGCTTGGTTTGAAGATAAAAATGTAGATTTTTCGGTATTGCGTTTAAAAGAAAATCAAGGAAAAGGCGCAGCATTAAAAGAAGGTGTTGAGAAAGCAAAGTATGATTTTATTCTAACAGTTGATGCAGATGGAAGTTATAATCCATTACAAATAAAGGAGTGGATTATAGAAAATCAAGGGAAGGGGCCAAAGAATGAAATATGGATTGGAAGCCGCATGCACGATAAATCTAAAATGGAATGGGAGGAAGGCGTATCAAAAAAAGAACAGAGAAGACGCAAAAATATGGGCTTTGGGTATAATGCGTATATAAAAATGATAAGTAATATTGATTGCTATGATACACAAAGCGGATTTAAGCTATATCCCAAAGATATTGGAAAATTTCTATTTAAAGATTTAAAAGACTCTAGTTGGGCACATGATGTTTCTTTACTTTATAAAGCACAACTCAATGATATTGAAATTGTTGAACAGCCTGTATATTGCATACATAAAATGGGATCAAAAGTTCATTTAAAAAAAGATACTATAGTTATGTTTTTCCAAACTTTAAAAACAAGTATTCATGAAAAATGGAAACACTTTTTTGTAATTCCTTTTCAAGCAGCATTTCAACCTACAGAACTGAAAGCGCCTTCCTTAGAAAAAGGTAAAAAGTATAGAAGAGAAAGTATTTTCAGAGGGTTATTTGTTCTTTTTTCGCTTTTCTTATTGCTTTTTATGCCATGGATTAGTAAGGATTTTGCTATTGCTGGTGATGAATGGATACAAAATGAATACGGAAAAGAAATTTACAACTATTTTGCTCACGGAGACCCTCGCGCATACCAAGAAGTGGGCCGGATACAGAATTACGATGCTATAGTTTATTATAGTGGAGGTTATGAGCTGTTATTAATTACCATAGCAAAATGGTTCCCTAACGCTTTTGAATATGATATCCGGCATTTTTTAGTCGCATTTACAGGGGCATGGTTTTTTATATTTACAGGATTATTTGGAAAAAGGTTAGGAGGTTGGACTGTAGGTTTTTTTAGTCTATTTTTTATAGCATTATCACCACGTTTATTTGGAGAAGCAATGAATAACTCTAAAGACATCCCATTTGCTTTAGGTGTTGTATTTACGCTTTATCACATGATTCCGTTTTTGAAAAAACTACCATATCCTTCATGGCGATCCGTTTTTTGGATTACTGTAGGTCTGATTTTTACTTATAATATTCGCATTGGAGCCTTCTTAGTCGTGGGTTATTTAGGCCTGTTTTCTTTAATTGCTTTATTGCGTTTGGCAATCAAAATGAAGAAAAATTTCTTTAGAGAATTTAGGGTTAAAGCATGGGGCCAATTGGCTTTAAAATTTGCTACGATTTTAATAGTTTCTTATTTTTTAGGTATTATAACCTGGCCTTGGGCAATGCAAGACCCTATTTTTAATCCCTTGGATTCAATGAAACAAATGGCTCGCTTTCCTATTACTTTAAGAATCTTGTTCGGAGGTGATACAGTTAACTCTGCATTAATTCCTTGGACTTATATTCCTGTATGGATGAGTATCACTAATCCCGAAATTATCTTAGCTCTTTTTGTTTTAGGAAGCTTGGGATCTTATTGGATTATAAAACATTATAAAAATCCTTGGATGTGGATTTTACATTTTTTAGTATGGTTCCCAATAGTATTTGCTATACTTCAGAAATCTGTACTCTATGATGGTTGGAGACATTTTCTGTTTTTATATGCCCCTGTTTGTATTATTGCAGCAAGTGTCATTGGATTTATTTATGATAAAATAAATGGTTTACTAGGAAAAGCTGCGATTATTGTTGTCATTGCTGTGGGAATGCTTTTTCCTGTAAAATCTATGTTTGACTTACATCCTTATGAATACCTGTATTTCAATCATGCATTTGGTGGTCTGCAAGCAGCACATGGACAATATGAGACAGATTATTATTTTAGCTCTGCTAAGGAAGCAATTTATACATTAGCAGAGAAAAAGGATTTTTATAATTTAAAAGATTCAGTATATATAAGGACGAATATGACTAAAGAAGTTGCTGAATATGCAAAAACTATTTCACCTTATATTGTTGTTGATTATTCAAAATTCGAAACGCGGCATGAATCATATTATGATTTTGCTATTTACAATTCACGATTCTTAGATATTGAATTGTTAAATAATAATAGTTGGCCTGCCAAAAACGAAGTATATTTCAATGTGGAAAGGCAAGGAGTTCCTTTGACAACGGTATTATATAAAGAATCTAATGAAGATTATTTAGGATTTTTAGCTCTTGAAGAAGAAAGAATTGAAGATGGTTTAAAACATTTTAATAATTACCTTACTATTAATCCCGAACATGAAGGGGTGCTCTATGCAGCGGGTGTGGCTGCTATGATGGTGCAAGCTTATGGTTTAGCAGCAAGTTATTTAAAAGCTTCAATAGATTTATATCCCAATAGCTCTGCTGTTCTAAACTATGCATTATCTCAATTACATAATAATCAACCTGATGCTGCTCTGAAAATGTTGCAAAGACATATGCCAAAATTAGAAAAATCTTATTATAAATATAGAACTTCTTACATGAAAGATAGGAATGATATTGCATCTTTTAGTCTAATGCAAATGGATGCTCAAGAGTTGGCGGGTTATTATCAAATGTTGATGGAATCTTATAAAATGCTAGGAAATGAAGCAAAAGCTATAGAATATTATAAAAAATTAGAAAAGCTATAAAATATTTACTTGCTTTAATCAAGTATTCCCATTAATTTAGAGCTTTTATAGAAATTGATTAAATTAAAAAAAAAACAGAAAACTTATTTTATGAATAAATATATTGCTTTATTTGGTCTTATATTGAGCCCCTTATTTGTGAAAGCACAATATGTGAAAATTGGCCCAGAGCTTGGTGCAACTTATTCTACCATGTCTCAAACACATCAAAGTGAAACTTATAATTCACAATACCAAATGGGTTTTAAATTAGGGGTAAATATAGATGTGGAAATCAATAACGATTTTTATATTCAAACAGGATTATACTATAAAAATGGTATTGGAGCTCATACGAGTTTTGAAGATAGATTCTCTACAGGTGCAGGCTTGCCTACAAGTGTATATGATAGGAGAGAATATTCCGTAAATGCTGTTCATATTCCGGTGTATGCAATGTATAAAACGGGAAAGGAATTTGACGACTCTAAATTTTTTGTTGGTGCAGGACCTTTTATAGATATTAATACTGGAGGTAGATTTTTTCAAGAATATACACGTGCTTTAAATGGTGTAGGAATAGCAGAAAAATATGATGATGTTCTTCGTTTAGGAAAAGGACCTGATAAGCATTTTCAAAGAGTGAATGTAGGAATAGCTGCAACTTTAGGATATGAATTTTCTTTCGGCTTATATATTAAAGCTGATTACGGTTTAGGTTTCTTAAATATGGCACCTTTAGCTGATGGAAATAATAAGTTGTACAGCCATGGAGGTGGATTGTCTATAGGTTTTTTATTACCAACTGTAGATCGTCAATTCTAAATTTTGAAAATCATTTTATAAAATAATGCAGAAAAAAATAACCATTTTAGGAGCGGGACTTGTAGGGTCATTATTGGCAATTTACTTTAGACAAAAAGATTACGAAGTGGAAGTGTTTGAAAGAAGACCTGATATGCGTAAAGAAAAAATTGCAGGGGGAAGATCAATTAACTTTGCAATGAGTGAAAGAGGTTGGAAAGCACTTAAAATTGTAGGTATGGAAGAGGAGATTAAGGAAATGACAATTCCAATGCCAGGTAGATACCTACATCAAGAAGATGGAAAAGAGCAATTTCAAGCCTATGGGAAAAATAATGAAAGCATTTATTCTATAAGCAGAGCGGGAATTAATAAAGCACTTATGAATAAGGCTGAAAAATTAGGTGCAAGAATATTTTTCAATAAAAGAGTAAAAAAAGTACAATTAGAAGAAAAACAATTTGTATATATTAATGAAGTAGATGGTTCAGAAGAATATCATTCTTATGATTTGCTTTTTGGTGCTGATGGTGCACATTCTGCCTTACGATCTTCAATTACTTATTTAGATAGAACAAATTATAATCAACATTATTTAGCTCATGGATATAAAGAATTAAATATCCCACCAGGAAATGAAGAAAATAAATGGCATATAGAAAAAAATGCCCTACATATTTGGCCACGGAGAAATTTTATGATGATTGCTCTGCCAAATTTAGATGGTAGTTTTACTTGTACATTGTTTGCTGCCTTTCATGGAGAAAACTCTTTCGATGCATTAAATAATGAAGAGGCGATTTTAAGATTCTTTAATGAGCAATTTCCTGATGCAGTACCTTTAATGCCAAGTTTATTAGAAGATTTTAAAAACAATCCAACTTCATCGTTGATTACCACTAAAGTATTTCCATGGATTTATAAAGGAGAAGCGGCATTGATAGGAGATGCTGCACATGCAGTAGTACCATTTTATGGGCAAGGATTAAATGCGGGTTTTGAGGATATTACAGTATTAGATAGTATTTTGAAAGAGCAGGAAGAAAAAGAAGTGGATTGGGAGCAGGTATTACAAATTTATCAAAAAAGAAGAAAAGAGAATGCTGATGCCTTGGCGGATTTAGCCTATCTGAATTTTATAGAAATGAGAGACTTGGTTGCAGATCAAGAATTTTTAAAAAGAAAAAAAATTGAACAAGACTTAGGAAGAAGATATGAAAAGGTCTTCAACTCAGTTTATGAAATGGTCTCTTTTACGCATACCCCGTATATAATAGCATTAAAAAATATGGAATTACAAACGGGTTTATTGGAAAAAATTATGGCATATGATTTAGATTATTTTGAAAATATTGAGAATGCCAATTATCAAAAACAATTAGAAGCGTGGTTGGATGAATATGCTGCAAAAAATAAGGCTTTGTATGAAAAATACAAATTTTAAAACATTTCAAAGTGAAAAGCATTAAAGATAAATTCTTATATTAAATGATATAATGATTATTTTAATATCTTTGTTTTATAGATAAATCATTGGTTTTGTTCTATAGCATAATTTTACTCAGCTTTTCACTTTGTTGTATGTATTTTATAAGTTATATAAAACTTCATTAGCTTTTCTGTAATACAACCAAATATTGTCCATATGCATCTTTATATTGGAATTTTAAATTCCAATTACAAGAAGAAGCAATATTTTTCAAGGTTTCTATATCTACATAAAGCCACTTAAACCATTCACTGAACTTGCCATTATAAGAATATTGACAATCTATTTCACCAAAATAAACATCTCTTGGAAGACTCCTTTCTTCATAGAGATAATCTACTGAAGAGCTATCAAAAATTAATTGCACATCATCTTTGCAATTCCGATGTAATAAATGTAAAAATGCAGTTAGCTTCTCTATAGTTCCAACAAAACCAATACCATTCATAAGAAAAAGCAAAGTGTCATAGGAATTTAGATTGTGATTCCAAATAGATTGATGGATTACATTTTTCAAACCTCTACCTTTCATAACTTTGCAATTATACTCAGAAATGTCTATAGCGGTGATATCCAAATGAAAGCTTTGTAAATATAAAGAATGGCTTCCAGCACCGGCACCAACATCAAGAATTTTCCCGTCGCATAAACTTAAAGCTTCCTTTTCTAATTCTGGCATAGCATTAAATGAACGAAAATAATAAGCTGTATCCATTTCTACCGGAGCGCCAAACAAATCATGCACCCATAATTTATCCTTTAGATTGTTTGTAAAATAATCATAAATTGCCTTACCCATTGGGTCATTATTATTAACTATAGAGGAGTAATTTATATCTTGCATTTAGGAATAAAAATATTTTGTCAAAATTAATATATTGTCTATCTTTGCAAAGTTACGGAAAGGGAGGGGGCATTTAGCCCCCTCTATTTGTTTTTTGAAATAAATAAAAAATAAGAGTGGCATGCAGCTAATAGAGCAGAAAATTCAAGAAATTTTAGAGAAGATAATCGAAGATTCCTCTTTGTTTCTAGTGGAACTCTTTATAAAACCTACGAATAATATAAAAATATTCTTGGATGGAGATCAGGGAGTTACCGTAAATGCTATTGCAAAGATTAACAGAGCTTTATATGTAAAGATAGAAGAGGCGGAATTGTTTGAACCTGGAGATTTTTCTTTAGAAGTAAGTAGTGCTGGTTTAAGTAAGCCATTGAAATTAAAAAGACAATACAATAAAAATATAGGAAGATTAGTTCAGGTCCATATAAAAGAAGAGCCTAAAAGCTATGAGGGAATCTTGGAAGAAGTGAATGAGCAAGGAATTATAATTAGTTACGAAGAGGGTAAAAGGAAAAAAGATAAAAAAACAATTCATAAAGAGATACTTTTTGAAGCTATAGATAAAACAATAGTTCAAGCTGTATTTAAATAAAGAAATTAGAAAATAATATTCACATGGCAAGTATAAATTTAATTGATTCTTTTGAAGAATTTAGAGAAGCCGAAAATATAGATCGTCCAACATTAGTAAGAGTAGTGGAAGATGTGTTTAAAACGATGTTAAAAAGAAAGTACGAAACGGATGAGAATTTTTCCGTTATTGTAAATGACAACACAGGAGATTTAAACATAATTCATCATCGTATTATTGTTGAAGACGATGAGGTGGAAAATGAACTAGCAGAAGTATCTTTGTCAGAAGCACAAAAAATTGATGAAGATTATGAAGTGGGTGAAGAACTGAATGTTGAAATTGATGTAAAGGATTTTGGAAGAAGAGCAATTTTAGCAGCTAAGCAAACTTTAGCAGCAAGAATTAGCGATTTGAAAAAAAATAATTTATACCAACAATATCTTGAGCGTGCAGGTGAGTTGATTAATGTGGAAGTTTATCAAGTTTGGAGAAAAGAAGTGATGGTATTAGATGAGGAAGGAAATGAATTAATTATTCCTCGTTCGCAACAAATACCAGGAGATTATTTCAAAAAAGGAGAAATGACTAAAGCAGTTATATTGGAGCCTGAATTCAGAAATAATACTCCCATCATAGCTTTAAGTCGAACGCATCCTGATTTCTTAGCGAGATTGTTAGAAATTGAGGTTCCTGAAATTGCGGATGGAATTATTGCTATTCGTAAAATTGTAAGAGAACCAGGTGAAAGAGCTAAAGTTGCAGTAGAAAGCTTTGATGATCGTATAGATCCAGTAGGTGCTTGCGTAGGAATGCGCGGTAGTAGAATTCATGGAATTGTAAGAGAGTTAAGAAATGAAAATATTGATATTATTAATTTTACTACTAATACATCTTTGTTAATTCAACGTTCTTTAACTCCAGCAAGAATAAATCGCATGAGCATTAATGATAATCATGTGGATGTGTATTTAGATGTGGATCAAATATCATTGGCTATTGGAAGAAGAGGGGTTAATATCAAATTAGCACAAGAGTTGATAGGTATGAATATTGAAGTGAAAAAAGATATAAAAAATGAAGCTGAATTTGATATTGGTATTGATGAATTTAGAGATGAAATTGATGGTTGGGTAATTGATGCTTTAAAACAAGTTGGATGCGATACTGCATTAAGTGTTTTAGAATTGTCCATTGAAGAATTAGCACGAAGAGCTGATTTAGAAGAGGAGACTGTACGATTTGTTCGTGACATAATGGAATCGGAATTTGAAGAGGAAGTTGAGGAAGAGATTATAGAAGAAAATATAGAGAATGATGATTTAGAAGAGGATGAATATGATGATGAAGAGAGTGGTGACGAAGAAGATAATCTTCAAAAGAATGAAGAGGATGAAATAGAAGAAGATTTTTAAATAATAGGGATTTGTAATTAATTAGCTTTCTATATTAATAAAAGCTAATTAATTATTAACTTTGCAATCCCAAAGGTGACGGAAGATATATTTCATAGGTGATTCATACTATGAATGAAAGGAAAAATGAATCAAATTAATGATTGAAACTTTAAGTTAAAGAATGTCAAAAGCAAAAAAAACTAGAATCTTGGCTGCAGCCAAAGAATTAAATGTGGGTAGGGAAACCGCACTTGAATTTCTGAAAAAGAAAGGATTTGAAATAGATGATTCTAAACCAGATCCTAAAATTTCAGCAGAAATGTATAATGCGTTATTAGAGGAATATGCAGATGACAAAGCAGTGAAAAAGAAAAGTGATTCTATTGAGTTGCCTAAAGGGGGTGGCGCATCTAAACCTTCTGAAAAAGAAGAAAAAGCTAAAGCTGCTAAAGAAAAAGAAGAGCGTGAAAAAGCTGAAGCTAAAAAGAAGGCGGAAGAAGAAGCTAAGCGTATCGCTGAAGAAGAAGAAAAAAAGAAATTAGAAGAGAAAGCAAAAAAAGAAGAGGAGGAGAGAAGGTTGGCAGAAGAAAGAAAAGCTCAAGAAAAAGCGAGAAAAGAAGCTGAAGAAAAAGCGAAGAAAGAAGAAGAGGAAAGAAAATTAAAAGAATTAGCAGCACAAAAAGAAGCTGAAGAAAAAGAGCAAGAAAGAAAAGCTAAAGAAGAACAAGAAAAAGAACATATTTCCGCTGAAGCTCCAACTCTGCATGGTCCAAAAGTTGTAGCAACTATAGATTTGACTCAATTCGATAAACCAATTAAAAAATCGATTAAGAAAAAAGATTCTAAAGAAAAAGCAGATTCTAAAACAAAAGTTTCAAAGAAAGAAGAAACTAAAAAAGTTGAAGCTAAAAAGCATGAAAAAAATATAGAAAAACAACAAAAGACAAAACAAGAAGAGCAAAGAAAAAAAGAAGCGCAAAAAGACGAAACTAAGAAAGAAGAGAATGTTGAAAAACCACAAGAAGAAAAAGTGGAACATATCTCTATGAATGCGCCTAAATTGGAAGGACCTACTGTTGTTGGAAAAATTGAATTGCCAGTTGAAAGTAAAAAACCGAGTAGAAAGGAAAGAAGAAAAAGAAAAAGAATCCCGGTTGATAAAAAAGGAACACCAACAGCTGGTCAAAAAAGAAAACAAAGATCTGCTGAAGACGAAAAAACAAATAGGCAAAGACCTGCTAAAAAACAAGAGAGAAGAAGAGGGCCGAAACGTGCAAAAGTGGCTAATCAACCGCAGGAAATTGATGCAAAAGAAATTCAAGAAAGAATTAGAGAAACTCAAGCTAAATTAGCTGGTGGGCTTGGAGGAAGAGGAGGAAGAATGAAGTCTCGAAGCACAAGAAGAACAAAAAGAGAAGAGGCTGATAAACGTGCTATAGCAGCTGAAAACCAAGAACAACAAAAAGTAATTCAAGTAACAGAATTTATATCAGTTTCTGAATTAGCAAGCTTGTTAGATGTAAACTTTGCAGAGGTTATAAGCACATGTATGAGCTTAGGGATCATGGTTTCTATTAACCAAAGATTAGATGCTGAAGTTATTGAGCTAGTTGCAAGTGAATATGATACGGAAGTGGAATTCTTAAGCTTGGAAGATACAGATCAAGAAGAGGAAATTATAGATAAAGAAGAAGACCTGGTTCCAAGAGCTCCAATTGTAACAATTATGGGACACGTAGATCACGGTAAAACTTCTTTATTAGACTATATTAGAAATGCGACTGTTGTTGCAGGTGAAGCAGGTGGAATCACGCAGCACATTGGTGCCTATAAAGTTACTACTAAAGATGGTAAGCATTTATCGTTTTTAGATACACCAGGTCACGAAGCCTTTACGGCAATGCGTGCACGTGGAGCAAAAGTTGCTGACGTTGCTATTATTGTAGTTGCTGCTGATGATGCGATTATGCCTCAAACTAAAGAAGCTATTTCACATGCTCAAGCTGCTGGATTGCCAATGGTTTTTGCAATTAATAAAATAGATAAAGAAACAGCAAACCCAGAGAAAATTAAAGAACAACTTTCTGCTATGAATATTTTAGTGGAAGATTGGGGTGGAAAATATCAAAGCCAGGAAATCTCTGCGAAAAAAGGTATAAATATTGACGAGCTTTTAGAAAAAGTCTTGCTAGAATCTGAATTGTTAGAATTAAAAGCAAATCCAGATAGAGAAGGTATTGGTACCATTATTGAAGCAGAATTGGATAAAGGTAGAGGTTACGTATCCACAGCAATTGTTGAAACAGGAACTCTAAAAGAAGGTGATATGATTGTGGCGGGACAATACTTCGGTAAAGTACGTGCTATGATGAATGAAAGAGGACAACGTACTAAAGCTGCAGGACCATCTACGCCAGTACAAGTTCTAGGACTTAACGGTGCTCCTCAAGCAGGTGAACGTTTTAGAGTATATGAAGATGAGTCCGAAGCTAAGAATATAGCGAATAATAGAGCGCAAATACTAAGAGAGCAAGGGTTGAGAACAAGAAAACACATTACTTTAGATGAAATAGGTAGACGTTTAGCTTTAGGAAACTTTAAAGAATTAAATATCATCATTAAAGCAGACTATGATGGATCAGCTGAAGCTTTAAGTGACTCTTTACAAAAACTTTCTACTGAGGAAATTCATGTAAATGTAGTATTGAAAGGTGTGGGTCAAATTACAGAAAGTGATGTGAACTTAGCAAGTGCTTCAGATGCTATTATTATTGGATTCCAAGTACGACCATCCGTTCAAGCTGCGCGCTTAGCGGAAGAAGAAAATATTGAAATTAGAAATTACTCCATTATTTATGATGCAATTGAAGAATTGAAATCAGCAATGGAAGGTATGTTAGAACCGAAGTTTGAAAAGAAAGTAGTAGGTAATATTGAGGTGAGAGAAACTTACAAAATTTCAGCTATTGGTACTATTGCAGGTTGTTATGTAATGGACGGTAAATTCACAAGAAAAACACAAATTAATGTCATTAGAGATGGTATTGTAATTCATACTGGTGAACTTGCTTCCCTAAAACGTTTTAAAGATGACGTGAAAGAAGTAGTTGCAGGTTATGAATGTGGATTAAGTCTGAAAGGCTTCAATGATATTAGAGTAGGTGACGTGTTAGAAGGATTTGAAGAAGTAGAGATTAAAAGAAAATTATAATACTAATTTCTATTAAAATATAAAAGGTTGTCTCTAAAAGGCAGCCTTTTTTTAATGTAGAATCCTTATTAAATTTCATCTAGAAAAGATTAATAAAATAATATAAATTTTATAATTTTGAAACATGAGTAATAAAGAAATTAGAGTACGTTTTGCGCCTAGTCCAACAGGTGGCTTACATATTGGAGGAGTACGCACCCTCTTATATAATTATTTGTTTGCTAAAAAGAATAAGGGAAAATTAATTCTTCGTATTGAAGATACAGATCAAACTCGATTTGTTTTTAATGCAGAAGAGTACATATATGATTGCTTGAAGTGGTGTAATATAGAGGCTGATGAAGGTGTAATACAGGGCGGAGATTATGGCCCTTATAAGCAAAGTGAAAGAAAGGAAATATATTTACTCTATGCGCTGGATTTAGTAGAAAAAGGACATGCTTATTATGCTTTTGATACCGTGGAAGAATTAGCAGAAATGCGAGAAAAATTTAAAACCAAAGAAAACCCTTCTCCGCAATACGATGCTAATACACGTATGCAGATGAAAAACTCTCTAACTTTAGGTATTGAAGAAAGTCTTAAAAAAATTAAAGCCGGAGAAGACTATGTAATTAGAGCTTTGATACCTCAGAATGAAACTGTAATTTTTGAAGATGCAGTTCGTGGAACTATACACCATGATACGAATACTTTAGACGATAAAGTGTTAATCAAAACTGATGGTATGCCTACTTATCATATGGCTGTGGTAGTGGATGATTATCTAATGAAAATATCCCACATCATGCGTGGAGAAGAATGGTTACCGAGCACTCCTTTACACGTACTTTTATGGAAACAATTGGGTTGGGAAGCAGATTTGCCAACTTTTGCACATTTGCCTTTGATATTAAAGCCTGATGGAAATGGGAAATTAAGTAAAAGAGATGGAGATCGCTTAGGTTTTCCAGTTTTTGCTATGGATTGGAAAGATGCTAATTCCGGTGAAATAGTAAAAGGTTTTAAAGAAATGGGCTTTTTGCCAGAAGCATTTTTAAATTTGCTGGCTTTCTTAGGATGGAGCTCGGGAGAAGAAAGAGAAATATATTCTATGAAGGAAATGACCGAATTGTTTAGTCTTGATAGAATTCATAAAGGTGGAGCTAAATTCGATTATGAAAAAGCAAAATGGTTTAATGAGCAACATATAAAAAATATGACCGCTCAAGAGTTACTTCCATTTGTTAAAAATTTCTATCCAATTGCAGATACAATAAAAGAAAATGATTTGCTGTGGGTAATAGACACGGTTAAAGAGCGTTGTCAATTACTTACAGAATTTTGGGAACAATCTTTTTTCTTCTTTGAAGATCCAGAAAGTTTAGATATGGATAGCTTAAAAAAGGGCTGGAATGAAGAGAAAGAATTATTTTTTAAGACTTGGATTGAAGAAATTAAAAAACAAGACTTAAATAATCCTGATTCCTGGAAAGATTCTTTTGAAAATCTAATTAAAGAAAAAGCTATTAAAAAAGGAGCAGTTATGATGCCCTTACGAGTTATGTTAGTAGGTGGAAAATTTGGTCCTGGAATTTTTGATATTACTTCTTTTATTGGAAAAGAAAAAACAATGAAAAGAATAGAAAAGGCATTGACTGCGTTATAAAATGCATCATTGTAATTATTTTTATTTATCAATAATTAAGGGCTAAAATTAGAAACAGCCCTTAATTATTTAAGAGTTAATTTTAAATATTCTTCCAATTTCTTATCTAAGAAACTCTTCCTATACAAGCTATCCTGCCAATTTTTAGGTATATTATTAATGCCAAATTTTGCACCTAAAATACTACCTGCAACACATGCATTAGTGTCTGCATCACCTCCTTCATGAATAATTTTTAAAATACCTTCTTCAAAATTTTCTGCGTGAAAAAAAGCCCATAATCCTGCCGCTAATGCTTTTAAGGTGTAGCCCATGCTCTTAACTTCTTCCAATTTTAAAAGGGAAATATCATCATTCTTAGCCATTAAAATGTATTCTTCAATTCGAGAATCATATCTTTTTCCTATTTCAATTATTTCCTCTATGCTTACAACTCTATCATTTTGAATTAAATGGGCAATAATGTAATTTAAAATAACAGCAGAGCCTACACATCTAGGATCCCAATGCGTTGTTTTTATATTTTCTTCCGTATTTTTAATCACTGCATCTATATTATTAAAATTATATGTTCCTAATATCGACGCACGCATTATTCCTCCATTAGGTGCATTTTGCCTTCGAGATAATTCCCATGCAAATTTAGAGGCTTGAAAAGGCTTTTTTGTATATTCAGGTAAGGATAATAATTTCAAAGTGCTTTGACCAATCCCCATAGGGTTGCCTTTAAACCATTTATATAGTTCTACAACAAATGCTTGTGGATTAGCTGAATTATTTTTTAATATTCCATCACAAATACATAAAAATTGATCCGTATCATCAGTCCAGTCTCCAATTTTCCACCTTTCTCTATGTTTGTCTTGCACTATTTGAGCATACTCATTTAAACCATTGGGATAATATTCTTGTATAGTTTTCTTATTTAAAAACTCAGTACCTAAACCTAAAGCATCACCAATTGCTTGTCCATAAAAAACTCCTTTAATTTTTTGAACTTGTATTGTATTCATTTTTAAATTGTTTTTGAATTAAGGCAGGATAATAAAATCCAAGACTACATCCTCGAGCTATAACATAAAGTATAAAGGATATCCATAAACCGATATTTTCATACGAGTTTATTAGCAAAAGACTAGAAACTAATAAAATAGCTAAAGAAAATAGAGAAGAATTACGCATTTCCTTACTTTGTGTAGCGCCTATAAAAATACCATCTAATTGGAAAGCTACAAAAGACAGTAAGATATATATGCTTGCAAATAACAAATGTTCTTTAGCAACAATTTGCACAGCTGTATCTTGACTTAGCCATTTTATAAAAATTGGACCTAAAAAAAGTATGAATAATGCTAGAATTAATGCAGTTATTCCGGCTAAAATACTTGAATCCTTTACTTGTTTTTTAAATTCCTTTATATTGTTCTCACCAATTGCTTTCCCACTTAACATTTCTACCACGTAAGCATATCCATCTAAAAAGAAAGCTGATAAAGATACAAATTGCAATAAAACATGATTAGCAGCTAATATAGTGTCACCAAACTTAGCACCTTGATCTGCAAACCATGCAAAACCTGCTAAAAGGGCGAAAGTGCGAATCATAATGTCGCGATTGACTTTAAATAATGCAATTACTTTTGATTTTAAAATAATTTGGGACCATAAATTGCGAATTTGTTGAAAAGGATTTTGCAAACTTAAATGTCTTTTGAGAAGATACCAGGCAAAAACAAAAGCAATCCATTCTGATAAAAGTGTTCCTAAAGCTATTCCTTTTATTCCCATATTAAAACCCAGCACAAATACTATGTTTAAAATAATATTCATACCGTTTAATAACAACTGAATCCATAGTAATTCCTTTGTTTTTCCCAAGCCAATAAAACTGCCTAATAATGCATAAGTTACTAATGTGGCAGGTGCACCCCAAATTCGAATATTGAAATATTCTGTAATTAGTGTTTTTATTTGTTCACTTGCACTCATCCAGTTTATTGCAAGAAACAAAATTAAACTTTTAAGTAAAATCAATGCAAGCCCAATGCTTAACCCAAGTAAAATGGAACGGAAAACAATAATTACTACTTCCTCTTTGTCATTAGCACCAAATGCTTGAGATATAAAGCCAGTTGTGCCCATGCGTAAAAAGCCAAAACCCCAATATACAAAGCTAAAAACTAGAGTTGCTAATGCAATTCCACCTAAATCGGCAGCATGTCCTGTTTGTCCTATAACTGCTGTGTCTGCTAAGCCTAAGAGTGGAGCAGATGCATTTGCTAAGATAATGGGAAATGCTAATCTTAGAATTTTTTTTAAATTACCTGAAAAAATAGACATTATACTATGTTTGCAAAAATAGATTAATTTTAGTGGAAAGGGGAATTATATTTGGACTTAAACTAAATGATAAAAAGGAAAAAAATATAAAGAAGGTAAATAATGTCTTTATTATTGAATCAAATGATAAATAAGTGAGAAATATACTTGCTTCTTCTTAAATTTGCAAAGTAATTAATAAAAAAAGCGTATTTTTAGGCTATGAATAATGAGCAGATAATTAGTAATTATGATGAAGATAGCATCAGAAGTCTTGATTGGAAAGAACATATACGATTAAGACCGGGGATGTATATCGGAAGACTGGGAGATGGAAGTCATGCGGAAGATGGAATTTATGTATTATTAAAAGAGATTGTTGATAATAGCATAGATGAGTATTTCATGGGAGCGGGTAAGAAAATTGAAATTTCTATAAATGAGGATATGGTTCGTGTGCGTGATTATGGAAGAGGTATTCCTTTAGGTAGTTTGGTGGATGTAGTAAGCAAAATTAATACAGGAGGAAAGTATGGAGGATCTGCTTTTCAGAAATCTGTAGGATTAAACGGTGTGGGTTCTAAAGCAGTAAATGCATTAAGTACCTATTTTAAAGTAAGCTCTTATAGGGATGGTTTATCAAAAACAGCAGAATTTAGCCAAGGAAATTTAACTAAAGAATATCCTGAAGAAAAAACAGAAGAAAAAAATGGGACAGAAGTTGTTTTTAAACCTGATGATACTGTATTTAAGAAGTATCATTTTCGAAAAGATTTTATAACTAGTCAGATATGGAATTATTGCTATTTGAATGCGGGCTTGGTAATAGAGTTTAATAATCAACGTTTTGTCTCTAAAAATGGACTTTTTGATTTATTAGAAAGTAAGGTAAATGAAGAAGAAATGCGCTATCCAATTTTGCATTTTAAGGGAGAGGATATAGAAGTGGCATTTACTCATAAAAATGATTACGGTGAAGAGATATATTCTTTTGTAAATGGTCAGTATACAACTCAAGGTGGTACACATATGCTTGCTTTTAGAGAGGCTTTTGTGCGTACAGTTCGAGATTTCTATAAAAAGGATTATGACGCTACAGATATCAGACAAAGTATTTGTGCAGCTATTTCTATAAAAGTTCATGATCCTGTTTTTGAATCACAAACAAAAACCAAGTTGGGTTCCACGCATATGCAAGAAGGGGGCAGTTCTATACGAAATTATGTAATCGATTTTCTAAGCTCTGTTTTAGATGATTATTTACATAAAAATGCTGAAATTGCAGAGGCTCTAAAGAAAAAAATAGAGCAAAGTGAAAGAGAACGTAAAGAATTATCTGGCGTAAGAAAACTTGCAAATGAAAGAGCAAGAAAAGCTAATGTACATAATAAGAAATTAAGAGATTGTAAAATTCATCTAAATGCTAAGCCACCGGCAAGAAATCCTGAAGATTTTATAGCTAAACAGCAAGAGTCAACAATTTTTATAACAGAAGGAGACTCAGCAAGTGGATCAATTACCAAAAGTAGAGATGTACAAACTCAAGCTGTTTTTAGTTTAAGAGGTAAACCTAAAAACACTTATGGCTTGGCGAAGAAAATAGTGTATGAAAATGAAGAGTTTAATTTATTGCAACATGCTTTAAATATTGAAGATGGATTAGAAGGTCTGCGTTATAATAATATTGTTATTGCTACGGATGCCGATGTGGATGGAATGCATATTCGCCTATTGATTATGACTTTCTTTTTACAATTTTTTCCTGATTTAATTAAAAATGGTCATGTTTATATTCTAGAGACTCCTTTATTTAGAGTCAGAAATAAGCAAAAAACTATTTATTGCTACTCGGAAGAAGAGCGCTTAGCAGCTATAGAAAGCTTAGGGAAAAATCCAGAAATCACTCGATTTAAAGGTTTAGGTGAAATTTCTCCAGAAGAATTTGCAGAATTCATCGGAGAAGGAATGCGCAAAGAGCCCGTAACCTTAAGTAAAGATGCGCCTATCCAAAAATTATTACGTTTCTATATGGGAGATAATACTCCACAAAGGCAAGAGTTTATTATAGATAATTTAAAGGTAGAAAAAGATTTAGTGGAAGAACATTAAGAAAACTGTATTTTTGCAGTATTTTTAAATAAATATTTATAAATTTAAGTAGTGAAATATCGTTATAGCATATTAATAATACTCCTAATTCTAATTTTAGATCAATGGTCTAAGATTTATATAAAAACCCATTTTTTATATGGAGAGTCGGTAAATGTATTAGGTACTTGGTTTCAGTTATGTTTTATTGAAAATGAGGGGATGGCATTCGGAATGAAAATAATGGATTCTAATTTAGGAAAATTGATTTTAACTTTATTTCGCTTAATCGCAGTAACATTTGGTTTCTTTTGGATTGCAAGGTTGGCAAAAAAAGGAGCTACAAAAGGTTTGATGATTTGCGCATCTTTAATTTTGGCAGGTGCAGCTGGAAATTTACTTGATAGTATATTTTATGCAAAAATATTTTCAGATAGCACTTCAATGACAGTTGCAGAGTGGGTGCCTTGGGGAGAAGGGTATGGCGATTTATTGCATGGGAGAGTAGTAGATATGCTCTATTTTCCTATGATTGATACACAATGGCCTAAATGGGTTCCTTTTGTAGGAGGAAATAGATTGCGCTTTTTCGAACCTATTTTTAATATAGCTGATGTAGCTATATCAACTGGAGTAATTACACTTTTGGTTTTTCAAAGAAAGTTTATTCCGCAACATCAAAATAAAAAGTAATTTTTTATCAAAATAATCAATAAGAGGTATGATTTTAAAAGCTGAAGAATTTCAAAACAATCTTGAATATGCACGTTTTATGGATGATATTGATTCCTTATTCTCTATAAGACATCGTTTCCAAATTCCAGAAAAAGATGGGAAACAAATAATCTATTTCTGTGGAAACTCCTTAGGGTTAAAACCGGCTAGTACTGCTTATTTGATGGATAAAGAATTAAAAAAATGGGGCGATTTAGCTGTGGACGGTCATTTTGCTGAAGAAGATCCTTGGTTCTCTTATTCTGAGGATAATAGAGCCTCACTTGCTAGAATTGTTGGAGCTAAGATGCAAGAAGTAATTCCTATGAATTCCTTGACGGTAAATTTGCATTTACTCATGATTTCTTTTTATAAGCCAACAAAAGAAAGATACAAGATTATAATGGAGGGTGGAGCCTTTCCTTCGGACCAATATGCAATGGAAACACAAGTGCGGATGCATGGTTTAAATCCAGAGGAAGTAATAATTGAATTACATCCTAGAGAGGGAGAGTACACCTTGAGAGAGGAGGATATATTCAATACTATTGAAGAGCATGGAGAGAGCTTAGCATTAGTGATGATGGCAGGAGTACATTATTATACTGGACAATATTATCCTCTGCGAGAAATTACTGAAAAAGCACATAAAGTTGGAGCACTTTGTGGTTTTGATTTGGCACATGCAACTGGGAATTTGCCTTTAGAATTACATGATTGGAATGTAGATTTTGCTTGTTGGTGTAGTTATAAATATTTAAATTCAGGTCCTGGAGCTGTGGGAGTTGCTTTTGTACACGAGAAATGGGCGAATGATCCTGATGTGTTTCGTCTTGGAGGCTGGTGGGGAAATGATCCTAAAACACGATTTAAAATGGAAAAAGGATTTCTGCCAGCAAAGGGTGCTCAAAGTTGGCAAATGAGTAATGCGCCTGTTTTTAATATGATTGGTTTAAAAGCTAGTATGGATATATTTGATACCGTTGCTATGGCTGATTTAAGGAAAAAAAGTATAGCTCTGACAAATTATTTGTATTTCTTATTGAATGATTTAACGAAGTTTGGATTTAAAATTATTACACCCGAAAATCCAAATCAAAGGGGAGCTCAACTTTCTCTTTTGTTCAAGGATAAAGGTAAAGAGCTTTTTGATTATCTAACGGAAAATGGTGTAGTAATGGATTGGAGAGAACCTAATGTTATTCGTATAGCGCCTGTACCATTATACAATACTTTCGAAGAGGTATATACTTTTGCTAAATTGGTGGAAAATTATTTTAACCAGGAAAATTAAGCTGATAATTTATGGCTATTTATAGAGATTGGAACGCATTGCCAGAGTTTAAAAATGCTGTAATTACTATTGGCTCTTTTGACGGAGTGCATTTAGGACATCAAGAAATACTGAAGAAATTAGCAAATTTAGCAGATAAATATGATGGAGAAAGTGTATTAATTACCTTTCATCCACATCCTAGAAAAATAATAGATCCTTATGCAAAACTTGCCCTGCTTTCTGAAGAAGAACAAAAGTTACAACAAATTCTTGATCTGGGAATTGATAATATTGTTTTAGTTCCTTTTACAAGAGATTTTTCTTTATGGTCCGCAGAAGATTATATTGATGATTTTTTAATAAAAAAATTTAAACCAAAAGCTATTGTGCTAGGGTATGACCATCATTTTGGACATGATAGAAAAGGAAATCTGAATTTATTAAAAGAAAAAGTTCCAAATAGTGTGGAAGTTGTTGAAATTGAAGCGCAGTTAATTAATGAAGCTGCTATTAGTTCAACCAAAATTAGGAATGCAATATTAAATGGGGATATTAAAAATGTCTCACTCATGCTAGGTCGCCAATATGGACTACACGCAACTGTAGTGCATGGTAAAAAGTTAGGAAGAAAATTAGGCTTCCCAACTGCTAATCTTAATCCAGTTTTTCCTGATTTGATTTTGCCAGCAAATGGTGTATATATGGTAAAAGTTAATATTGAAGATAAAGACTGGGCAGGAATGATGAATATTGGTGTGAAGCCTACTGTTGAGAATGAAAGTGTACGTAGTTTAGAAGTTCATATCCTAGATTTTGAGGAAGATATTTATGGAAAAACAATTCACATTACTTTCCTAGATAAAATTCGTGAAGAACAAAAATTTGAAAATATTGCTGCATTAATTGAGCAACTTAAAAAAGATAAAAAATGGGTGGAAGCGAATTATAATTGATTCTTTTGCTCTATTAAACTTTTTAAATTCCAATCGTACAGCATTCTATTTTGCTAAAAATGTCTTGTTAATTTGGTATCTTTGTAGCTATATATTAATAAGAAAAAATAGAATATATGGTGAAAATTGGAATTATTCGCGAGGGTAAAAGTCCTCAAGATACAAGAGTTCCTCTAAGTCCAAGTCAATGCAAACATTTATTAAAAGAATATTCTGGACAGATTGATATCATTGTTCAAGGTTCACCTATTAGATGCTACACTGATGAAGAGTATAGAAATGAAGGTATTAAAGTAGTAGAAGATGTATCCTCAGCCGATGTATTATTAGGTGTGAAAGAGGTTCCTATAGAGCAATTAATTCCAAATAAAAGTTATTTTTTCTTCTCTCATACTATCAAAATGCAAGAATATAATCGAAATCTTATGCAGGCATTGATTAAAAACAATATTCGCATGATAGATTATGAATTATTAACTTATGCTGATGGAAAAAGAGTAATTGGCTTTGGGTATTTTGCTGGAGTAGTTGGAGCACATAATGGAATTCTTACTTACGGTAAAAAAACAGGACTTTTTGATTTAAAGCCTGCTCATAAGGTTTCAAATCTTGAAATATTAACTAAAGAATATAGGAAGCTTACACTACCAAATATAAAAATAGTATTGACCGGGTCAGGAAGAGTGGCTGCAGGCTTTTTGAGAATTATGGAAGAGCTAGAAATTAAAAATGTGGAACCTGAAGACTTCTTAAGACTTAAATTTGATTATCCTGTTTATACGCATTTAAAAGGGGAGAAATTATATACAAGAAAGGATTATCCGCATTATGATAGGAAAGACTTTTATGAAAATCCCGAGAAATATAAAAACTTATTTCCTAATTATATTTCAGAAACTGATGTACTCTTACATGGGATTTATTGGGAAGAAAGAATAGAGCCTATGTTTAAAAAAGAAGATATCCAAAAAGAATCTTTCAATATTCAAGTAATCGCAGATGTTACTTGTGATATTAATGGGTCAATACCAATAAATATTGCGGCTTCTTCAATTGATAAGCCCGTGTATGGTATTGCTAAAAAGGATTTTTCAAAACAGGATCCATTTCAGAATACAATGGATATTATAGATGTTATGGCTGTAGATAATCTTCCTAATGAATTACCTAGAGATGCGTCGGAACATTTCGGAGAGTCAATGATTCGATTTATTATTCCTGAATTGCTTAAGGAAGAAAGTGAAATCTTAAATCGAGCAACTATTTGTGAAAATGGAAAACTCACAAAAAAATACGAATATTTGCATGATTACGCCTATGAAGTCTAGAATGGATGAATTTTAAAAAATAAGGAGCTGATGATTTATGGAAAAGAAGCGATTTGCAGAAGAATATGCAACATTAATTCCTAAAGTGGCAGGAGTTTATCGGTATTATGACGATAAAAAAACATTACTATATATAGGAAAAGCAAAGAATTTAAAAAATAGAATATCTTCCTATTTTACTGGAGAGCAAACAAGGAAAACTATGAATTTGGTAGAACAAATTCATCATATAGAATGGACAGTTACGCCTTCAGAACATGATGCTTTCTTAATGGAAAATTCCCTAATTAAGCATTTTCAGCCTCCTTATAATATACAATTAAAAGACGATAAGTCTTATCCTTATGTAGTAATTAAAAATGAGCATTTCCCCCGTATTTTCCTTACAAGAAGAAGATTGCGAGATGGTTCTACCTATTTAGGACCCTATACAAATATTAAAAGGATTAGAGCGCTTTTAGAAGTAATTAAGAAATATATTCCATTAAGATCTTGCAATCTTAATTTAAACCCAAAAGTAATAGCTACAAAAAAGTATAAAGTTTGTTTAGATTACCATATTGGTAAATGTAAAGGACCCTGCGAAGGTTTACAGGCAGAAGAAGATTATGCTCAAAATATTGAGATTATCAAAAATATATTACGTGGTAATTTTAATTCTTTAATTGAAAAATTAGAAAAAGATAGAGATCGATTTGCTGCTGTTTTGAATTTTGAAATGGCACAAAAATTCCAACAACAAATTGAAGAAATTAAAGAATATAAAGTTAAAAACTCTGTTGTGAGTAATGGGTTTTATCATTTGGATATTATTACTGCTTCTGATGCGCCAGATGTGATTTATATAAATTATATGATGGTAGAAGAAGGGCAAATAATTCAAAGTCATAATCTCTTTATAGAGAAAAAATTAAATGAAAATCCTGAAGAAGTCTTGGCACATGCTTTAATATTTTTTCGGCAAAAATTTAAATCAGATTCTAAAGAAGTGATTAGTCCTTACAATCTATATTTAAATGAGAAAGATTTAGAAATGACTATTCCTAAAGCTGGGCCCAAAAAGAAATTTTTAGAACTAAGCGAAAAAAATGTGTATTATTATCGTTTGCAAGAAGAAAAAAAATTAAGTGCAAATTTGAAAAATGTAAGTGAAAATAAAAGTTTGGAATTAATACAAGAATTAAAGAAAAATCTGCATTTAAACTCGGTGCCGTACCATATTGAATGCTTTGATAATAGTAATTTACAAGGATCGTCGCCAGTTTCAGCAATGGTTAGTTTCAAAAACGGCTTGGCTTCTAAAAAAGATTATAGACATTATCATATTAAAACCGTAAAAGGCATAGATGATTATGCTAGCATGCGAGAAGTAATCTTTAGAAGATATAGTCGTTTATTAAAGGAGAAGCTAGATTTACCTAATTTAATAATTATTGATGGTGGAAAAGGACAATTATCTGCTGCAATAGATAGTTTAAAGAAGTTGAAATTGGAAAATGAAATTGATGTTATTGCTATAGCTGAAAGAGAAGAGCGTATTTTTAAAGCTTTTCATTCAGAACCTATTTTATTACCTTATAATTCAGAGGTTTTGTTGTTTTTACGAAAAATTCGAAATGAAGTGCATGATTATGGCTTACGCTTTCATAGGAAAATACGATCTAAGAATGCCTTTAAAAATATCTTGGAAGAAATCCCTGGAATTGGACAAAAATCAGCTGAAAATTTATTACGAAAATTTAGAAGTGTAGAGCAAATTAAAAAACAAAGTAAAGAGAATTTAGCAAAGGTTGTAGGACCTGTTCGAGCTCAGAGTATTTTGGATTATTTTGCTGCAGATAAGAAGTTTTAATAATTGTTATTAACATAATGCTTGTGTCCTTATAAAGAAAAAACTCCGAAATAAGACACAATAGCTTAGAGTCGGAGTTTATCTTTTAAAAATCCTTTTATGTAGGTGCAGTTATTAAGTGAAATACAAAAATAGCTCCATTTCTTTCCTGAACAAGATTTAGAGTGCTTTAAAATCGTTTTTTAAAATATCGAAATGTATTTTTATTGCTGAAAAAACAGACAATATCTTGCTTTTTGAATGTGAATAAATGTCAATTATCAATTATCAATTCTTAAATTCAAGTCATAAATGCAACACGAGGTTTATTAGATATTGATTATTTTTTCAAGCGAAAGAGGACAGAGTCCTCCTCCGCATGAATGGTAAAATAATCCTTATCTT
>Ga0079225_10000111_pt1 | contig 41005 bp, 20 predicted proteins | sample Poulit2012_FD_76344 | JGI IMG/M metagenome (GOLD analysis project Ga0079225, IMG submission 76344) | Agricultural soil microbial communities from Georgia to study Nitrogen management - Poultry litter 2012 | ecosystem: Environmental > Terrestrial > Soil > Agricultural land | place: USA: Georgia... | reverse complement strand
ATGAAACTAATGGATTGTATGACTTTTATCCACAACTAAAAAGTTTTTCTAATAATGGAAGTAGTATAGTTAGAGATAACTCTAATAAAAGTGTTAGAATTATAAGGTTTACATATGGTTCAGGGTCAGAAAACAACCCATACTTAATTAGAAATGAAGAAGATATGAAAGCTTTATCAGATATTACAAAAACTGATAATTTAGACGGAATATTTTTTAAAGTAATGGATGGAGTTAAAGAATTAAATTTAACAATTGAAGGCTTAGAATTTGAAAAAATAGGACAAAATAATGCAAGACCGTTTAAAGGTGGATTTGATGGTAATGAAGTAACTATTATTATAGGGACTGAAGTTTCTAATGGTGATTATTTAGGACTATTTGGTTATTTAGCGGAAGGGTCTATAATTAAAAACTTTACAATCAAAGGATTCGTAAATGGTAGAAATAGAGTTGGAGCACTAGCTGGAGAAGCTAATGGTGCAACAATTTCAAACATAAGAAATAAAGCTAATGTGACAGGAAATCAATATATAGCTGGTCTTATTGGTAGAACAACAAATACAAACATTGACAACGTTTATAATATGGGTGATGTTACATCAACCAGCCGTGATATTGGTGGTATAGTAGGATATGCAACAACTACTATAATTAAAAATTCATTCAACAATGGTGATATACAAGGAACGACCGTAGTAGGTGGTATATTTGGTTATGCATATAACAATAATGAATTAAAACTTGTATACAATACAGGTAATGTTATATCAACTGTAACAAGCGGTAATGCTTGGGTAGGTGGAATTATAGGTGCTCATAGAAACTCAATGTTATATACTTCATATAGTGCAGGTTTAGTTAAATCAAAAAGACCTAATTATAATGGTGGAATAATTGGTGGAGTTGAAGGAACAACACATGAAGAAGATAGTTATTATGATAAAACTATTATTGAAGCTTATTTAACCAAAAATAATGAATATGTTCCAAATAAAGCTATTCATAATAAATTAAACCAGGAAAACGTTAAAGGTTTAGAAAAAACAGATTTAATAGGTATTAATGCTAGAGTAAATACTAACTTAAAAGAATCTGAATGGACATTTAAACAAACAGAAGAATTAAATGCATTTTATCCAGAATTAAATGTATTTAGTAATCATTTAAATGATTTTGTAAGAATAGATTCATTGAAATCTGTAACATCATATTTATTTGTAGGTGAAGGAACCTTTGAAATACCATATATTATAGTATCTAGTTTTGATATGGACAACATTTCAAAACTTGTACAAATGGGAATTGACTTTGAAGGAGAATACTTTAAAGTAAAAGAAGATGTTTCATTTATTGATTTAACATATGGTGTTAATTATAAACCAATTGGAACTTTAAATAATAAATTTAATGGTTACTTTGATGGTACTGGAGTAGAGTTTTATATAAACAATAACTCAAGTGAAAATAACCAAGGTGTATTTGGTTATAATGATACTGAAGCACTAGTAGAAAACTTTTCAGTTAGTGGCATTATTAAAGGTAATAATAGTGTTGGTAGTATAGTAGGATATAATGAAGGAACAATAAAAAATGTTTACTCACTTGCTAAAGTAGAAGGTAATAATAATATAGGTATTATTACTGGATATAATAGTGGGGAAATTTATAACGTATATTCTATAGGAGAAGTATTAGGAAATAATAATATAGGTGGAATAATTGGATATAATGAAGGTACGCTTGAAAATGGATATTCATCATCAAGTGTTTTTGGTAATGCCTTAGACAAAATAGGTGGAGTTATTGGTTATTCATTAGGTGATGAAGATTACGCTTATTATAATGATTCAAAAATAGATTTAGTTAACCATGACACATTAAAGAAACCAATTAAATCAGTTGGTAATAAAATAGACAATGAAACTTTAACAAAACTAGCAAACAATGCTTTATATAGTAGAAATAATTTGTTTAATAATGAAGATTGGACATTTGAAAAATCAACAGGCTTTTTCGCATATTACCCACAAATTAATTCATTTAGTAAAAACATGTATAAAGACATTAAAGAGAAGTCATTAAAATCTGTAACGGTAAGTAAGTTTAATGAAGGCGATGGAAGTATAGATAATCCTTATATAATTAGAAATGAACATGACATGGAAGCTGTATCTGAAATGATACAAGCAAGATATACTTTAAAAGACGTTTATTTCATCGTAGCAGATGATGTAGATTATATTGATCTAACCAAATTAGATAATATGTATATTCCAATAGGAAATAATTCTATTAGATTTGAAGGATATTTTGATGGAAATGAAACAGTCTTTAAATTAGACATAGATAGAACCGGAACAAGCTATCAAGGTTTATTTGGAGTAATAGGTGTTAATGCTACTGTTAAGTCCTTAGGCGTAGAAGGTAATGTAATAGGATATGATTTTGTTGGTGGTATAGTTGGAAGAAATTATGGAAAATTATTAAACGTTTATAACAAAGCTAACATACTTGCTACAAGACAGTATGCAGGTGGAATTACAGGATATAATGATAATTTAATATACATAACATTTAATAGTGGTAGTGTAGTTGCAAATAATAGATATGCAGGTGGAATTAGTGGTGCTGTAGCTAGAAATAAAGAAATTCATAATAGTTATAACACAGGTAACATTACATCACATGGATCAGGAAACACATGGACTGAAACAGGTGGCATTACAGGATATTTAACAGGTTTTATTACTAACTCATATAGTAGCGGAAAAATAATATCTAAAAATAGTTATGTAGGTGGATTAGTAGGTAGGGTAAACGGACAAGTAACAATTGAAAATAGTTATTATGTGTTAGAACCTATGATTCATTTAGAAAGTCAGTATAATAAAGCAAATTCTGCTATTGGTAATTCAAATTTAGATGGCGCTAAGGCTGTTTATAAAAACCAATTAACTAGTGATTTATTATTTGGTATTGATTTAAATGAAGAGATATACATATTAAAACAAAATAGTGGACTTGAAGTTTATTATCCACAGTTAAATGTATTTAGTCAAAGTAACAATATAAAAATCAAAAATGATTCCTTAAACTCAGTTATTGCCAATATGTTTTATGGTGAAGGTTTAATAGATAATCCTTACATAATTCAATCGGCTTATGATTTAAGAAGTTTAGGAATAGTTGTAAGACAGGGTCTTGATACTTTTGATACATATTTTAAATTGTATGAAGATGCAAATATCGATTTTAGTTTAATTAAAAACAGTTATTACGAAATTGGAACAATAGAAAATCCATTTGATGGTATATTTGATGGAAGTAATGTAAAAATGAATATTAACATTAATAATCCTAATAAAGACTATATGGGATTGTTTGGTGTTACTAATGAAAATAGCATTATTAAAAATATTCATGCAACAGGAACAGTTGTTGGAAATGATAATGTTTCATTCTTAGTTGCATATAATGAAGGTATGCTTGAAAATATTGTTCTTGAAGATATAGAAGTAATTGGTAATAATAATGTATCAGGTTTAACTACATTTAATAATAGAAATTTAAATAATATTTCCGTAAGTGGCTTAATAAGTGGAAATAATAGCGTAGCTGGTATTTCTAATGTAATAGAAAATTCAGAAGTTAAAAACACCTATTTCTTAGGAACTATAAAAGCAAAAGGAGACAATGTATCAGGGTTTGCGAATAATACAAACAATTCAATTTATGCTTTTATATTTAGTAGTGGTTTAATAAAAGCTAAAGATAGTAATAATGTGTCAAGTTTATTTAATATTTTTGATGGAGAGTTATTAAATTCATATTCGACAATGGATATTTTAGCTAATAACAATGTGGCTGGTATATTTATTACAAACAATGGTCATGTTGAAGAAGTTTATTATGCAGGCGAAATTAGTGCAAATAATATAAAAGCTGGAATTGGTATTAATAATAATGGAGTTCTTACACATGCTTATTATAATGAGACAATTATTACTGATAGCATAACAGCTATATATGGTGAAGATAATAATGAGTTATATAGATCTGTAACATTAGAAGATATGACATCTGAGTATTCATTAGGATCTGATTTAACTCAGATGAATTTTGACGGATCATTATATGAAACTAAAAAGGGTACAGATTTCACTCTTTATTATCCAGAGCTTAGAAGATACAAAAATCACTATAACGAAATATTTGTAAGAGATTCTTTAAAGTCTATTACATATAAGAAAATAGAAGGTGAAGGAACTAAAAATAATCCATACATTATATATGATGGATATGATATGAATACTATTAACGAGTTTGTGAGAAATGGTAATGATTTTAAAGGTAAATATTTTGTAGTAGCAGATGATGTTTTAGAAATAGATTTAACGCTAGAAGAAATTAACTATAAACCAATAGGTAATGAAATGTATAGTTTTGGTGGAAATATTGATGGTAAAGGTGCTAGATTTATTTTAAATATAAATACTGATGAAACTTATCAAGGAATATTCCACACTTTAAAAGATAGTGCTAATATATCAAACTTTATTATTAATGGTGAGATAAAAGGAAGTGCTTATTTAGGATCGCTGGCAGGTAGCAATTCAGGGACTATTACTAACGTTATAAACTATGCAAATATTACAGGGTATAGTGAATTAGCTGATGGAGCAAACAACGTTGGTGGTATAGTTGGTAATAATGAAGGTACTATAATCGGATCTATTAATAATGGAGTAATACTATCTTCTAGTAGTTATATAGCTGGTATAGCAGGAACTAACCAAGGAGATATAAAAGAATCTTATAATAGAGGAAATATTACCGGTTTTGGTAACGTTGCTGGTATTAGCGGATTTAACACTGGAACAATTTTAAATACATATAACATAGGAGACATAAAAGCTAGTGAAAGTGTATCTGGTGGAATTACAGGTACAACTAGTGGAAATATTTCTTATAGTTTTAACAGCGGTAATATTACAAGTGTTAAAAGTGTTACTGGTGGTATAAGTGGTGTATTAAATGGCGCAAGAATTGAAGGAGTATATAATGCGGGAATTATAACTTCTAAAGAAACACAAGCTGGAGGCATAGTTGGCTATTTTGATGGTGGTACTATTTATGATAGTTACCATTTTGGAAGTGTGTTTGCTAAAGATGATGTTGGTATAATAGTCTCATTTTTAGAAAGAGGAACTATTATAAGATCATATTATGATAAAGATATTTTAAATATAGATAAACCTAATAAAGGATTTATTAAGCCTAACAGATCAGTTGGTAATAAAGAAGAATCAACTCCGATTGGTCTATATCACGGACAGATGTTAGGAATGACTGCAATTAGTAGTGGAAATATTAATTTAGGATATCCTAATAATTATGAAATGACTACATCTTTAAAAGATGAGTCATATTATCCTCAAATTAAATTTTTCAGTAATAATAAAAATAGTCAAGTAGTAAAAGATTCTTTAGATTCAGTTCGAGCAATTACATTTATAGTAGGAGATGGAACTAAAACTAATCCATTTATTATTAGAAATGAAAGTGATTGGTTATTACTTGCAGATTCAACTAAAGGTGGAAACGATTATAAAGATAAGTACTTTACTATTAGTGATAAGTTAGAAGAGTTAAATTTTTATGACTCTGAAAATAATTTTAAATTAACTCCTGTAGGAAATTCAAACAATCCGTTTAATGGTAAGTTTGACGGAAAAGGAATTAATTTTAAAGTTAATTTATCTAATAATTTAGATTATCAAGCAATATTTTCTTATATTGGAACAGAAGGAGAAGTTAAAAACTTTTCAATTAGTGGGAATTTAAAAGGAAAAGACTATACAGCAGCAATAGCAAGTATAAATAAAGGTGAAATTTCAAATGTATATAATAACGCTACAATTAATGGTAGTTCTTATACTGCTGGATTAGTAAGTAAAAATGAAGGAGTATTAAAAAACTCTTATAACCGCGGAAAAGTTATTGGAACTAATAATGTTGGTGGTGTTGTTGGAATATTAAATGGAACATTATATAACGTATATAACACGGGAGTTATTTATGGACGAGATATTGTTGGTGCGATTGTAGGATATTATGAAAGTGGAAACTTCTCTAATAGTTATTATGATAAAACTATATTAAATGGTTATAGAAATTTATCAAATATGTTTAAACCAATTAGCGCAGTGGGAACATCTTATAACGGAGATTTTGTAAAAGGATTAGACAAAAGGTTTATTATCGGGTTAGATGCTATAAATAATGGATCATCTACAATGGAGTTTATAAAAGATTATAACGACAATTGGACAACAAGCTTTAATATAAAAGATGAAACAAACTACCCACAACTTAAAGTGTTTTCAAGAAATAGTAGTATGCATATTAAAGAACTATCATACAATTCAACAATAACAACACTTTATAAAGTAATATTTGATGAAAGAAATGAAGAAGAACAAACAAGTAATTATTTAGAAGTGTTAGAAAATGAACACTTTGAATTATATATACCAAAATACTTTGGTTATAATTTCCTTGGTTGGTATTTAGATGAAGAATTAACTATAAAAGTTACTGATGAAAAGGCAAAATCTATTTATGTATATGATTTTGATACAGACATAAAATTATATGCTAACTGGGAAGAATCATATCATTTAATTGAATTTTTAGATGGCAATAATAAAATAATTTATGATATGGAAGTTAGACATGGAGAATATTTAGAAAAACCTGAAGGGTTAATACCACAAAAAAATAGAGATAATAAATATGTTTATAAATTTATAAATTGGGATTTTAATTTTAATGATACTGAAATATTAAAGCCATATAAAATTAAAGGATTATATGAAAAAATAGATAGATATTATACTATTACGTATTTAGATGGTAATGGTGATGAGTTTGAAATTGCAAGAGGAGAATATGAGAGGTATATAAATCCGACAAATAAAATACCTTCTAAAGAATATCATGATGATGTTGCTTATAAATTTGTTGAATGGGATTTTGATTTTAATACATTAATAAAAAGTAATTTAGTTATTGAACCAATATTTACTGTGGTAGATAGATATTATGAAGTTAAGTTTTATAATGAGGATATTTTATTAGATGTACAAATAGTAGAGTTTTTAAGTGGAGCGATTCCTCCAGAGCAAATACCTGAAAAACCTTTAACAACAAAATATGAATATAAATTTATTGGTTGGGATCAAGATATAACAAGCGTTACTGAAAATTTAGAAGTTTATGCAGTTTTTAAAGAAGTATTAAGAAAGTATACCGTAAACTTTTATGATGGTAATAATGTAATATTTGATACGCAACAAGTTGAATATGGAACAAGTGCAGCAACACCAAGCGATAAACCTTCAAAAGATTTTCATGGGAATATAGCATATAAATTTGTTGAATGGATTGAAGATTATTCAAATATTACAAAAGATTTAAGAGTTGACGCTAGATTTTTAGAAATAGATAGATGGTATGAAATTGTATTTAATGATGCAGAAGGTAAGAAAATTAAAAGTGAAATTGTTGAATATTTAAAAGATGCAACTCCTCCAAGTGATTTAATAACTAAAGAATCTACCGATGAGTTTGATTTCACTTTTATAGGGTGGGATAAAGATTATACAAATATTGAGGAAGATTTAATATTAAATCCAGTATTTAAAGAAACACTTAGAACGTATAGTGTTTATTTCATGATAGATGAAAACAATTTATACGAAGAAGTAGAAACGACTTATGGGTCAAATGCAAAGCTACCGTCCGGAAAACCTTTTAAAGAAGGAACTGATGAAATAGGGTATAAATTTATTTCATGGCAAACAAATTATAATAATATAACTAAAGATACATATGTATATGCTAATTATGAAGAAGTAAAAGGACTTTATACAGTGACTTTTATAGATGGAGATATGATTTTAAAGACTGAGACAGTTAGATATGGGTTAAGTGCGACTGAACCTAATGTTAATTATGATAATCATCCTAATAAAGACAATGGTTATGAATATTACTTTATAAGTTGGAGTACTGATTTTAACTTTATTGAACAAGATTTAGAGGTAAGATTAAATAAGGGTTCAAGAATAAAAACTTATGAAATAACTATTATTAACGGTGATGAAACTACTAAACAAATAGTACCATGGGGTAAAAATGCAACATTACCTACTGGGTATAAGACAAATACAGATAAAATTAAATATATGTTTGTAAAATGGACTGATGATGGTAAAAACATTAAAGAAGACAGAGTTATAGAAGCAATCTTTGAAGAAGAGTATTTATATTACACAGTTACATTTTATGATGGGGATAATAATGTTGTAAAAGTTGAACATGTAATTCCAGGTGAAGATGCAACTGCGCCTAATCTTGCGATTAAAGATAAAACGGATGATAAAGTATTTGTGTTTATTTCATGGGATAAAGATTTTACTGAAGTAAGCGAAGACTTAGAGGTTTACTCAATCTTTGAAGAAAAAGATAGATATTTAACTGTGACATTTAAAGATGCATATAACAATGACCATAGTGTTCAAACAGTTGAATATGGAAGCAGTGCATTACTTCCGGCAGATCCTGAAAAAATAGATAAAGATGAATTGAATTATATCTTTATCGGCTGGGATAAAGATTATACATATATAACAGAACATATTACTATTAATCCAATCTTTGAAGAAGAAATTAAAACATTTATTGTTAAATTTTTTGATGGAGATAATAAATTAATTAAAGAAGAAATAGTTGAGTATGGATTAAATGCAATAGCTCCAAGTGGTGCAAGTAAAAAACCAACAGAAAATATATACTTTGTATTTAAAGGATGGGATAAATCATTTAATAATATTAAGAAAGATTTAAATGTATATGCAACCTTTGATGAAGTAGATAGATGGTATAACGTTATTTTTAAAGGTGAAAATGATGAAACACTTGATGAGCAAGTTGTTGAATACGGAAGTGACGCAGTTGATCCTAGACCTTATTTAGGTTTTGATATTATAGATGATAATTATGTAAGAGCGATTACTTCATGGGATGGATCACTAGAAAATATTAATGAAGACAGAACTCTTTATGCTATATATGAAATAGTGGATAGATATTATGAAGTAAGGTTTTATAATTATGATGGTTCATTAATTGTCGAACATTTAAATGTTGAATATGGCAGTAGTTTAGATGCACCAAGTAATCCAGTTAAAGAAGGAAATGAAGACTATTTTTATGTCTTTAACAAATGGAGTGAAGATTTTACATTTGTTACATCAAATTTAGAAATATATGCTATATTTGATAAATTTAAAACTAAATATGAAGTTACATTCATAGATGGAAACGGAAATATCTTTGATATACAAACTGTAAATTATGGTGGAGAAGCGATAAGTCCTGGTATTCCAAGGAAAGATTCAACAGACAACTTATCGTATAAGTTTATAGGTTGGAAAGAAGACTTTAGTAATATAACTGAAGATTTAATTGTAACTCCTATTTTTGAAGCTGTAGCAAGAACTTATTTAGTTGTCTTTAAAGATGAAAATGGTATTACAATTAAAGAAGAATTAGTTAATAAAGGAATGAGTGCTAATGCACCTATTATAAGTTTTAAAGAACCTACAGAATATTATGAATATATTCCACTTTGGGATAAAGACTTTAGTAGTGTAGAAGAAGATATGGTTGTTAATTTATATTATGAAGAAATAGATAGAATATACACATATACATTTTACAGTTATGATGGAAGTGTATACCATACAATTACAGGTAAGTATAATGAAATTGTATCAAAACCGGAAGGACCACATAAACCAAAAGATGATAAATATAATTATATATTTAGAGGATGGGATCCTTTAGTATATGAAAATATAACAAGTGATACTGAGTTTTATCCTATATATGATGAAGTATTAAGAGAATTTACTGTTACATTTTTAGATGGTGACAAAGAAGTATTTGATGAACAAATTGTTACCTATGGTCAAAGACCAACTACGCCAAAAGGAATTCCAACTAAAACACCGACAAACCAATATTACTATGAGTTTAGAATGTGGGAAACAACAACGATTAGAGTTTATGAAGATATTGTTATAAACGCATTGTTTTACATTAACTTACAAGAATACATAGTTACTTTTGTTGATGAATATGATAATGTAATTGAAAAACAAAAAGTTAAATATGGTAATGGTGCGGTTGAACCTAATAGTAGTAAAATTCCTAATAAACCATCAACTACAGAATATGAATATGCATTTGGTGGATGGGACAAGCAATTTAGTTATATTACAGAAGATATAACAGTTAGAACTTATTATGTTGGAACGCTTAGAAAATACACATATACATTTTATATGGATGATGAAGTAACTATTATTAAACATATTGTAGCTTCATATGGTGATAAAATTACTCCACCAAGTAATATTCCTACAAAAGAAGGAACTAATGAGTATATATATGAATTTATTGGATGGAATAGACCAGTACCTGAATTTTTAGAAGAAAACGCAATCTTTATAGCAAGATTTGAAAAGAAGTTAAAATCATTAGATGTAATTTTTAGAGATGATGAAGGATATATGTTTATTAAACAAGAGGTTGAATATGGTAGTTTGGCTATCAATCCAAAAGATTATTATGGAATTCCTCAAAAGAGTTCAACAATAATGTATGAATATAAATTCATTGGCTGGTACTTAGAAAATGAATTATTTGATTTTGACACAAAAATAATTAAAGATATTACACTACATGCTAAATTTGAAAGAGTTCTTAGAAAATACGAAGTAAGATTTATTGTAGATGGAATTTTAGAAAAAGTGGTTGAAATCGAATACGGTAATAGTGCAGAAAGAGTAATGCCAACACCACAAAAAGAAGGATATAGATTTATAAGATGGGATAAAAACTTAAAAACAATCACATCTAATGTAGTTACAAATGCTATCTTTGAAGCTAATATTATCGAAGTATTTTTTGATGATGGTTTTATAGAAGGCGACTTGATTGAAGTTGAAGGATATATGTCATCTATAATGGTAGATTTTGATACAAAATTCACTATTCCTAAATTAAATTATTATAGAAAAGGCCATCAATTTATTGGCTGGATGATAGAAAATGAATTTAAATTATACAAAGATTTAGACAAGGCTAGAATAACTAATTTAGAAAATGTAGTATTTAAAGCCTATTGGGTACCAGATGAATATTATATTGAATATATTAATAACGGTGGTGAACATTATAACCCAAATATATATACTATTAACTCAAATATAGTATTAATGAATGCAAAAAAAGAAGGTTATAAGTTTGAAGGATGGTACAAAGTTAATCCATTATCAAACTCAATAATGTTTATGAATACAAAATTTGAAGATGAAAGAATTGAAGAGATACTGCCAGGTATGATTGGAGACATTACTTTAGAAGCAAGATATAGTTATGATGGTTATATAAAATTAAAAGATGAGTCAGAGCTTGAAATGGTATATGCAGATTTTGCATCTACAATACCAATAGAAGAAGAAAGAAAGTATGATGAAGAAAAACCAACATATTTGCTGGGAGTATTCTTAGGTCAAACATTGGAAAATTTAAGAGAAAACTTTATTAATGAAGATCTTATATTTTTAGATAATAATGAAAATGAATTAGATGATAGTAATGTTGTAGCAACAAGTTATCAAATAGTGTTAAAAGATGAAGGTAAGAATGTAATGGATAGAGTTCATATAGTACTTAAAGGAGATACTAATGGGGATGGAATTATAAATGCAATGGACTTATATTTTGTTGAAAACACAATAAAAGATAAATTGTATTTAAATGGTTCTAAGTTATTGGCAGCAAACATTAATATGGACAATGTTATAAACGCAATGGATGTATATGAATTAGAACAACATATCTCTAATGTGAAACCATTCTGGGAAAGCAATAAAAACACAACGATGGAGGAAGTACAATGAAAAAAACATTTAAAAAAGTTTTATTTATGTTTTCATTATTATTATTATTATTAGTTATTAAACCAAGTTTAATAGATTATGATGATAAAATTGTGGAAGCACAATCAAAAGAGATAGAATTTTATTTAACAACTTATGATAATGGTGAGAGAAATATAACTAAAGAGAAATTTACAGAATATGCCTATGAAAATGATTACTATGTTCCGATAACACTAATGGCTAGAAGTTTAAAAGGAAACGAAATTGATTTAAGAGTAATACAATCAAAAATTGATATATTAATAGATAAATATAATAACTACGAAATTGAAAAAATGTATGGTCAAAATCAACCTGGAGAAATTGTTGGTCCACCAGGTAGAGAACAAGTTTCAGAGTTTTGGAATTTGCGAGATCCTTATGATCCAAGTGGAAATGGAGTTATCAATGCCTTTTTTATGACACCTAATGCTAATTATGACAAATCTCATCCAGGAAAAAATGCTAATTCGGAAGGGATTGAGATTGCTTATTTTGATATCATTATGCATGACTTTACAAATATATTAGACAGTCTTAATGGTTTTGAAATAAAACCATCATTTGATTTTGCTGAATCTACACTTGCAAATGACCAAGGTGCAATGGAAAAAGATTTGATTTTAACATCTCCACTAATTATTGGAAACCCACAAGCAGGCCCTTCTGCTGAACTTTCATCGATTGAAATTACAGGTGAAAACAAAACGTATTTAAATAAAATTGAAAATATTACTCCTGATAGGGAAAAAATTACTAATATTACGTACAAAGATAGTCAAGATGGACTAAAGATAGATTACACTTTAAAAAGTACAAACGCTGAAGTTCAAAGTATTAAACTTCATAGAGGGGGTTCAGAATTAAGAGATATTACAGATACTAAAAATACAGGTAAAATAAAAGTGGGTGATGAAATTAGAATAGCTATTAAAGATGGTTCTGCCGAAGAGTTATATATTATTGAAATAGACTCTATCATAGATGCCAGCGACAATACAGATTTGAAAACGCCCGTTAATACAAACTTAGATAATGATACTTCCGGTAAAATCAAATCAAAAAGTTTAGATGGAAATACTTATACAATAACTGTTGATTATACAGTAAATAGCATTAAAATTCATCCAGAAGCTTATGATGATTTATCAACAATAAATATTAACGAATATGAGTTTAATGATTTAACCGTTGGAAATGAAAACAAGTTAGAAGTAAAGATTACTTCTGAATCAGGAATAGAAACAAAGTATGATATTTTAATTAATAGAGAAGAGCCTTCTAATGATACTGATTTTGATGTCACTGTAAATAATAATAATGTAATTAAATCAGATAATAAGTTTGAGTATAAACTAGATGGAACTAACGGCAATTACTATATTATTTTAAAAAATTTAGTTCATACTGCATCATATAAATATTTTGAAGGAGAGACTACATCAGAAGATCCAAATGATTTTATATCGTTTGGAGGGAATTATCAAACTAATGGTAGTTTAGATACTGGAGAAAATATAACTTATACTGTTTTAGCAAAAGCACAAAACAATTCGTTTTACTTATATTATATTAATATAACAAGAGAAAAAAGCGATGATACATCTATAGATGGAATTGAAATTGAAGAAGGAAATAACGGATTAGTAAATACATTAAAAAACGGAAATGATTTTGAATATGAAATTACTAATAACGATGAAAATTATTTAAAAATATATGTTAATAATAAAAAAGGTCAAACAGTAACAATTACAAATAAAGATAATGAAACAATAGATATAAATGAAAACATTGATATATCAAATTTAACGTATGGTAAAAATGAGTTTAATGTTATAGTTATCGCCCAAAATGGTGTTGACAAACAAACATATAAATTAAATATAATAAAACTATCAACAAACAATAATTTAGAGAGCATTTTATTATATGATGATAATTCTAAAGATCAAATTAAAGATATTTTAGACTTTGATAAGATTAATGAAGGTTATTATGACTTATATAAGATTACAATAAGTTATAATGAAGCAACAAAAATAAGAGTACAATTACGTTCATCTAATTATTCAAAATTTATCAATTTAAATAACAATAACATAAGTAAAGAAAATAGTTTAGATATATATTATACTTTTACTAACAATACAGTAGAATCATTTGAATCGAATGAATATTTAATTGAAGCACAAAATAAAAATTATAAAAGTCGTCCATTTAAAATAGTTGTAATTAGAGAGTCTGCACAAACAGATGACACTTTAAACTCTATTATTATTTCAGATAATCCGATAGAAAACTTTAATCCAATCAACGATGGACCATATAATGTTTTAGTTAGTAGAGATACACCAAGTGTTCATATTGATTATGAATTGCCGGAAAATTCAAGAGCAACTGTTAAATTAATAGCTAATAACATTTCAAATCAAACCTTATACTTAGAAGAAGGAGCTTCTAAGCAGCTAATAGTTAAAGTTGTTAGTGAAAGTGGAGCTTCACGAGAATATATTATAAATATAATAACTAAAAGTGATGAAAATGAAATTGATAATATAGAAATAACAAATACTAACGAAAGTCAATTCGTATTTAGCAAAACAATATATGATTATGATTTTATAGTTCCATACACTACAAGTGAAATTGATATTATTGTTACCTCTAGTGAACATTCTAATGTTACTAACACAGGTTTAAAACAACTAGAAGTAGGAAAGCAATATGAGTTTATAATAAATGCAACTAGTGAAGCTGGAACAAAATCAGACATTACATATACTATTAGAGTTAAAAGAAATTCCGCAAGATCCTTTAAAGATTTAGAGAGTTTGACCTTTAATATAGATGGTAATAATATGATTGATGTATTAAACGATGAAACACAAACATCAAAAACTAATTTTGTATACAATTACAATAGAACTGTTAATAATATTAATATTTCTGCTTTAATTAATGGTTCTAAGGGTGAGTATTTTAAAGATGGTCAAAATGCATCTAATAATCAAATAACAATTGAAGAAAAATTAAATAAAGGTAAATCAAATATTTATAAATTTGTTGTCAAAGATGAAAAAGGCGATGAAAAAACATACACACTTACAATAAATGTGTTTGAAGATAACACAAAACTTGATAACATTGTTATAAATAATAAAGAATACACATTAGATGATTTCAGTAACAATATTTTAGACATAAAAGAAGATGTTTTACATAATGTTGAAAGTGTTAATTTCTTATATGAATTAAACGGAAGTTATTCAACACTTGAAATTAAAGATTACAATAATGCATCACCTTCTAAAATGAACAAAACATGGCTTTTATTAACAGGAGAAAATATTTTTAGATTTTATATTAAAGCCGAAGATGAATCAGAAAGTGTTTTATACACAATTAAAATTAATAAATTAGCTCCAAACAATAATAAAGAATTAGAAGAGTTAAAACTTACATGGGATGATACTACATATGTTTGGGATAAAGAAAGTGAAACAATTGATATAAGAGTCAATAGAGATGTAGAAAAGATTAATCTTTATGCATCTGTTTTAAGTGAGCATAGATCAAAAATTACAGGTCTAGGAGAAAAAAACATTGAAAGCAAATATATAAAGTATGAGTTTGTTATTAATAAAGATACTAATAACAAAGAGTTTTATGTAGTTGCTGAAAATGGTGACCAACAAAAATATACAATTAGAATCACTAGAAAAAACATTGAAACAGAAATTTTAAATGTTAAAATCATCAACAAAGAAAATAAAGATGTTATATATGATGGTGCATATATAGATGGAGAAATTAAGATAGATAGTTTAATTCCTTATCATATTGATTTAATTGAAGTTATTGTTACTAAAAAAGATAAATATACTAAAATATATATTAATAATAATTTATTAAATAATGAATTGATTGTTTCAAAAGACGTAAACATTACTAATGATGGTTTTATTAATATTATTGTTGAAACAGATTTTTCAGAAAATGACCTACCAACAGACAAAAATTATTATAAAAAACATGAAATGGTAATTGAATATGAAAAATCAGAACCAAGAGATTATAGAAACTTAGACTCTTTAAACATTTATTATATTGATGCTAAAGGTAATAAAGTTGATGCATTGGAAAACATTTTTAATTCGGAAAATAGAAGTTACGATTTAAGATTAGATAGAACCATTAGCGGTATAGAAATAGAAGGAAAAACTTCAAATGGAGCTAATATTATAAGTGGTCTTGGTGACAAGATATTATCAAAAGGAAATAAGAATGATTTTGACATTGTAGTAGCAGCAGAAAACACTAGAACAAGAACATATAGAGTTACTATATATAATCAAAATGACAATAGCAAAATTGATGATATAAAAGTTAATGAAGAGTCAATTAACTTTAATGAAGATATATTAAATTATACTATTGATGAAGCATTTAAATATGATACAACACATATTAATTTAGAAGTATATTTAAATGATAAGAATGCAACATATGAAATTAAAAATAATAAAAACTTAACCCCAGGATATCATACAATTGAAGTTGTGGGTATAAGTGAATATGGAACAAAATCAAATCAAATATATAAAATAAATATTAAAATAAATGAACCGTATACTAACTCTAAATTGGATAATTTACAGGCTTTTAATGAGCATGGAAAATTGATTTCATTTGATAAAGATTATAATGAAGTAGACAATGTGTATATTATTGAGTTAAATGATGATTATGATTTCAAATATATTAATTTAATAACCGAATTAAAAGATAATAGACAAAAAATCACTAACATAACAAATAATCTTGACTTATCAAATATTGAAATAATCAAAATAGCAGGTAAAGTTAATATGGTAATTAACTTTACAGTTATTGCTGAAGGTAATAATAATCAAACTGAATATGCTATTAGAATTGTTAAAGATGTTAGTTTAAGTAGCAACGCTAATATAGATGATGTATTTATTGTTGATAGTGAAGGTAAAAACATCAACATAAACTTTAATAAAGATATAAAAGACTATGAATTTAATGTTGATTATAAAATTGACCATATAAACATTACAATAAATCCGGAAGACTCTAATGCTTTAATTAAGCCATTTATTAATAATAAAATTAATTTAAATGTAGGATCAAATAATATGTTTGAATTTTATGTAATAGCTGAAGATGGAGTTACTATTTCAGATAAATATAAAATTAATATTACTAGAAAAGAAGCGAACACAAGTGTATCGTTAAAAGATTTAACGATAACAGATCCACTTAATGATGGGAAGTATTTGTTAGGATTGAATAATATTAGCAAGGAAGGCGTTATTTTTAATTCAAACAAATATGAGTATGTTATTAATTTAGGAATAGAATATTTAAATAAAAGAATTACTATTGATTACGTAAAAGAATTTATTGGACAAACAATAGAAGGAAATCTTAGAAAAGAAATTAGGCTAAATGAAGGTATAAATGAATTTGAAATATTAGTAAAAGCAGAAGACCCTAATGTAGTTGCAAAGTTATATGTTATTAATATTAATGTTAAAAACAAAGACAATGAGCTGTCTAGTTTAAAAATAAACGGAGATAAAATAGATTTAACTAATAAAGAAAACATTATATATGAAACTGAAAAAGAAACTGCAAATATAATTCCTGAATTAAAAAATACAGGTCGCTATGAAATATTAGATAAAAATAACACTTTAATAACTGAAGATTTAAAATTAAATTATGAAGATAATGAAGTAACTATTAAAGTGTATAATGACTATGGTGAAGTTGTTGAAGAAATTAATTTAATAATAAAAAGAAATAAAGATAGTAATAAAGATTTAATAAGTGTCACACTAAAGGATAATGATAATAAGAATTATCTAACTAACTTTATTAAAAATAAATATGAGTATAATGTTGAAATTCCTGAAACGGTTGAAGGAGTTACTTTAGATATAGTAACAAGTCCAAAAGCAACCGTGTTTGGTGATGGTTATTATAATATTAATCCAGGTGAAACTATATCAATTGATTTTTATGTAAAAGCTGAAAATGGCGATGAAACAAATTTATACGTAATAAATGTAACAAGAGTGGAACTTTCAAAAAATAATATATTAGATGAAATTTATTTTTTAGACCCGCTAGATTCAACAAGTTATTTATTTGGCTTACAAAATAGAAATCCAAAATATGAATTTGATCCTAACACTTATTCATATACTTTAAATTTAGGAATTGAATATGATGGAACAGATATAAACTTTAGATACTTATTAGGACATAATAAACAATCAATTATCGGAATTAATAATAATACAATAATTCCTTTATCGTATGGTGAAAATAAAATAGAGCTAATAGTTCACGCTGAAAATAAAGATATTACGCCGAATAAATATGTAATTATAATAAATGTATTATATATGGAAAATGATTTGGATGAGCTAGAAATAAACGATGAAAAAGTAGAGTTAAATGTTTTTCCTATAGTTTTTGAAACAGAAGATGAACAAGCAAAAATAAACCCGATTTTAAATAATGAATATGGATCATATGAAATACTTGATAGAGATGGGAATAAAGTAGATAATTTATTAAATTTAAATATGGGTGATAATAAGGTTACTATAATTGTTAAAAATGAAAATGGTGACATAGTTAAAGAATATGAAGTAATTATTACTAGAAATAAAGATAGTAATAATGAAATAACTAATGTATCATTAATTGGCAATGATAACGAAAATTACTTAACTAACTTTGATGAAGATGAAAATGAATATAAAACCATTGTTCCTTACAATGTATATGAAGTAACTTTAAACGCCAAAACAAACCCAAAAGCAAAACTATATGGGCTTGGAGTATATGAGTTAATTGGTGGGGAAGAAAAAATAATTGAATTTTATTCTGTGGCTCAAAACGGGAATAAATCAAATAAATATGTTATTAAGATTACTAGAGAACTTAATACCGAAAATAGGTTAGAAGAGTTAATCGTTAAGACAAATGTAGAAACATTATTAGACAGTTCTAACTTTGAGCAAGAAAATCATACATATTACTTCCAAGTTAATGAAGATCACAATTATGCAATATTTAACTATGTATCTAATTATGGTCAAACAGTAAGCGGAATTGATTTTAATACAAAATATGATTTATCTCATGGATTGAATACATTTGTAATAAATGTAAAACCAGAAGATAAAGATATAGATTCATTTAAATATACTATTGAAATAGAAGTAATTAATTCGAAAATAGATTTAAACGAATTAAATGTCAATGGTGTAAATGTGTTAAAAGAAGGAGTTTTTGATTATAAATTAGACTCAGTATCAAGTGATGTAAGTGAAATAAATATAGAAGCTATTTTAAGTGATGATAATGGAACTATTACTATTAACGGTGTAAATACTAATGATAAAAATGTTAGTTTGTTACCAGGTAATAATGAAATTATAATAGTAATAACTTCAGAAGATGGAACTGAAGAAAAAATTTATAAAATTGAAGTTGAGCAAAAATTAGAAGACATTGATACTTTAGATGAATTAATTATTAAAGATAATAATGGAAACACATTATTAGATGATAGTAACTTTGATAAAGATACATTCGAATATAGTTTTTTAGTTAATGAAGATGTAGAAAGTATAATTGCAAATTATGTACTAGGTAGTTTAAAACAAACAGTTTCGGATAATTTTAACAAATATTTAGATGTTAATCACGGAATTAATGTTTATAAATTTAAAGTTTATCCAGAAGATACTAACCTTTTAGAAAAGACTTATAAAGTTACTATTGAAAAGATTAATACAAATACTAAACTAAACGGATTATTTGTAAATGATAAAGATATTTATGAAGAAGGCGTTAAGGATTATTTATATGAGGAAATAATTACAACTGATCAAAAATATGTTGAAATTATTCCAAAGCTTGTAGATAACTTAGCAACATATGAAATATATGACAATAATGATAACTTAGTAAACGGCAATGATGTTAAATTAACATTTGGTAACAATGTAATTAAAGTGATAGTTATAGCAGAAGATGGCATAACTAAAGAAAAATATACGATTGAAATTAATCAAGAGTATAGTAACGACAATTCAATAATAAATGCTTCATTATTTGATACATTAACATTGTCTAATAAATTAAACTTTGATAAAGATACTTATAAATATCAAGCTGAGTTTTCATACTCAACTAAAAAAATAAGGTTAAGGGTTGAAACACACGAAAAAGCTAAAGTTTATATAGATGGACAACATCAAATAAACACTAGAAAAGATTATGACTTGATTGCTGGAGAATATATTGATATTGAATTTTATGTTGAAGCAGAGAATGGAGATACTGGAAATACGTATAGTATTAGAGTTTATAGACGAAAAGAAAATGAAGCTGTAATTAGTGATAATACTAACTTATTTGATGTAACAATTGAAATACCTATGAATATCATACCGTTTAATTTTGATCCAAATGTGTATGAGTATAAAGTAAATATAGATTATAAATATGATGAAATATATGTAAAAGGTCACCCTGAGCATAAAGGTGCCGTAGTTGATCAAGAAGGTGCATATAAATTAGATGTAGGAAAAGAAAAAGTTATATATTTAAGAGTTATAGCTGAAGATGGAACGGTTGCTCCTAAACCTTATAAAATAACTTTTATGAGAGAAAAACCTAATAATGATACCACTTTAAAGGACTTAATTGTAGAAGATTTAAACGGAAATAAGATTTCTTTCGATCAAAAAGATTTTGATTCAGACAATAGAACTTATTATATTAAATTAGATGAAGGCAATTACGTAAACGAAGTAAATATAGTTGCTATTAAAAATCATTTAACTCAAACTATATTAAATGATGGCAATGTTAGCTTAAAAGGTGAATTAGAAGGTGTTTATAATACAGTAATAACTATATCAGTGGTAGCTGAAAGTGGCGATATAGGTGAATATACTATATATATATTGCATGATCTAGATTTTAGTTCAATAGCAGAAATTAAAGATATATCGATTATTGGTGATGATGGTGTTTCATATTTTGGTAGTGATTTTGATAAGTCAAAAACATATCATGAAATAATAGTTCCTTATTATTTAAATGAGACAAAGTTAATTGTTCAAACTCTTGGTAATATAATATACTTAGATGAAAACAATAATGAAATAGATGACAATAGACTTCAGCAATTTAATGATAAGTTTATAATTTATCGTTTTAAAGTTAGATCACAAAATTTAGCCAATGAATCAAATATATATGAAATTAAAGTAATAAGAGAAGATGCAGATAGTGATGCATTACTTGAAACGTTAATGATAGATGGTAAAGAAATATTAGGATTTGACCCAAATAAAAATAATTATACATATGTTCATCCAATTACAATGAGTAATGAAATAGATTTAGTTGGAGTAGCAAGAAGTGACACTAGTGAAGTTAGTGGAAGTAAAACATATTTATTAAAGGAAGGAAAATCTAATTTTATTACTATAGTAGTAAAAGCACAAGATGGCACAACAAACACATACACGGTAGAGGTTAAGTATGTTGATTCAAATGCTTTACTAGGGGAGTTAACTATTTATGAAGTAGATAAAAATAATAATGAGTTTGAAAACCCAGTAGAATTAGAAGATGGTGTTTTTGAATATATTATCGTTGTGGATAGAGAAGCTGAATATGTTAACATTAAAGGATCAGCTATTGATAAAATTGGAGCTAGAATTAGAGGGTTTGGTAAATACAAAGTTGGAACAAATGACTTAATGGTGCCGATTGTAGTTACTAGTGGTGATGGAGAAGAAGAAATCACCTATTTAATAACCATATCAAAAAATTATGATTTTAGAACTAATTCTGATTTGGAGTATATAAAAATAGATAATGTCAATATTGAAAACTTTGTATTTAATAAATATAACTACTATTATGATGTTAATAATAAAAAAGATAGTGTAAACTTATCTTTAAAAACTAAAGATGGTAATGCAACAATATACGTTAATGATGAAAAATATGATAATCAAGCATTACTTTCTATTAATGATTTAAAAGAAGGATCAAATGCAATTATTATTAAAGTTGTTGCTGAAGATGGACTGACAACTAGTTATTATACTTTAACATTTGATAAAGAGGTTGCGCCTAGTTTATTGTTAACTATATTACTTATATTAAGCTTATTATTATGGATAATTACTATTTTAATTTTAATTATTAAAAGAAATATTAATAAAAATAAATTTGACAGAGATGAGTTAATCTTTTAAGAAAGGAAATGAATATGAATACGTTACAAAGAGTGTTACTTAGTTTCGGTATTATAGTTATATCAAGTCTTATAATATATTTTCTTATAATATATTTCAAAAAAACGAGAAAGAAAATGCAACATAATAAAATGCTAACTATGAACTTAGTAATTAAATATAATCCTTTCTTAGAATATTTAAATTATCAAATTGAAAACAATGAAAGGTTTTATATTTATTTACTTAAAATTAACAACTTTAAATTGTTAGAAAAACAATATGATGATAACATAGTTAAAAGTTATTTAAGAATGATAGCAAAAGAATTAAGTGTATATTTACCTTTTGGAGGGAAAATTTCTCAAACAAATAAAAGAGACACTTTTATAATTTATTATCCAGAGACAAATGAAGATGTTTATTTTATAGGCGAGAGATTTAAATCTCTCGCTAACAAAACATATAATAAAAATGGTTTAAATATTAGCAAAGGTAATAGTATTGGTGTGTTAAACCATGAAGACTTTGAAATGAAAAATTTAAACTATGCATTGGTTAAATCAATAAGAACTTTAGGTAAAGTTACTATTTATAATAAAGAATATAATTTAAATTATAATGATTTTATTTCAAGTGCTGAAAAATTATATAATTCTTATATAAAAATTAATAGTTATAATGTGGAAAAGATTTATGATTCAACATATAAAGAAATTTATAATGAGTTAGTTATAGATGGGGTAAACTTAAAAGATTACTTATTAAGTTATTCAATATATGATCAGGCTTGGATAAATATTTATATGATAGAATATCTTTTAAATGTTTTATATGAAAATAATCAATTTAATAATATAACTATTCCAGTTTTATTTAAAACTTTAGAAAATGAATTATTTTATGATGTTATAGAAAAAATGATATTAAGTAATTATTACTCTCCAGACAAAATAATATTAACAATTTATGATTCAAATGAAAGTTATAATGAGAATATCGTAAAGAACCTTTTAAATTTGAGTAATTTAGGAATAAAAACATCACTTAAGATAAAAAGTTTAAATAATAATATATATTCGTTAATTCAAAAATATAACATTAATAGAGTAATAGTAAATGATAATGTTATGAATGATGAAAATATCGCAGAGTTACTATATTATTGTAAAGTTAATTATTTAGAAGTTTTTTATGAAACAAATAAATCTCTTGATAATATATCAAATTTAAATGTTACACATATAAAAACTAATGAAATAAAATTAAAAGATATTATTAAAAGAAAGCGAGGGAGAAAATAATGGAATATTTTTCAGAATGGTTTATAGATTTTTTCACCGAGTTTTTTATAGATTTATGGGAAATAATAAAAGGTTTTTTTGTTGGACTTTATAATTTAGTAATAGGAAATCCAATTAAATATTTTAAAGATTTAAGTTTATATTCAAAAAACTTTTTATTAACAGATTGGATCTTAACAATAATATTTTTACTTATATTTAGTTTGTTAGTAATAATGATATATATTGTATTGTTTCAAATGGTGAAAAGATATTTTAAATTTACCAAAATTGAATATGACAAAATGATGTTGTTAAATCAAATGAATTTATTAGAACGCAAGGTTAGAGAAGGTAGTGTTATAAATATTCAAAACCCACAAATTAATCAAAGTAATCAAAATAGAAAACAAGAGCAAAGAATTAAAGGAAATAGATTTACTAAGTTAAATTTAATTGACGAAAAGTATAAATACTCTAAACTTCCAACATTAATGACTGACAAAGATAGATTAAGCTTAAGTGAATTAGTAACACATTTTATTAATTATGCTAGTTATCATCATAATTTATATTATACCGAAGAGATAGCAAGTGTATTTATTGCAGGACTAGCAACAAGTAAAATATTAATTTTAGAAGGTATTAGTGGAACAGGGAAAACAAGTCTTCCGTATGTATTTGGTAAATTTATTAACAATGATGCTTCAATTATATCTGTTCAACCATCCTGGCGAGATAGATTTGAGATGATGGGTTATTACAACGAGTTTACTAAAAAGTTTAATGAAACAGAGTTTTTAAGTAGCGTCTATGAGTCAACATATCGTACTGATGTAAACTTAATTGTTTTAGATGAGATGAATTTAGCTCGTGTGGAATATTATTTTGCGGACTTTTTATCATTGTTAGAACTTCCTAATAGTGATGAATGGTTATTAGAAATTGTACCTGAGGAATTAATTGGAGATCCGTTTAACTTAAAAGAAGGAAAGATTAAAATACCTGAAAATGTTTGGTTTATTGGAACAGCAAATAATGATGATTCAACATTTGGTATTACTGATAAAGTTTATGATAGAGCAAGTTCGATTGTTATGAATGAAAAAGCTATTCCATTTAATGGGAAAGATTTACCAAGTTTAAATTTATCTTATGAATATTTAACTGAACTTTTCGATAATGCATTAAAGAAACATGAAATATCAAATAACAATAAAGTAGCTTTAGAACAACTAGACAACTATATTAGTGAAACATTTCAAATAACATTTGGTAATCGTATTATGCGACAAATGGAAACTTTTATTCCAGTTTATGTTGCTTGTGGTAGAAGCGAAATAGAAGGTATAGATTATTTGATAGCTAGAAAAATAATTAGAAAGTTTGAAACATTAAATTTACCATTTTTAAAAAGAGAATTAGAAGAGTTAATTAAATTATTTGATACACTTTTTGGGAAAGATAAACTAAAGGAATCAAAAAACATGATATTAAGATTTATTAGACAAGTATAAGGATGATTATATGGATAGTAAAAAGAAAATAAAACTCTATCACAATATGGCATTAGATAGAATTAATAAAGTTTATGAAGATTTAATATTTCCTAATATATTTATTAATGCGACTAAATCAAATGCTAATATAAGAAGCCAGTTTGATAAATTAGAATACAAAAAGTTTACGGAAGATTGGATAGTTAATATTGAATCATTTTTTCCAAGCTTAAATCAAATTATAAGAAACTTGAGAAACACATTGAAGTATGAGGAAGAGATTCTCCCAATTGAAAGAACAAGAAGGACTAATAGTGAATCAATTAGACATTTATTAAGGAATACAAGATATATAAGAGAAGTTAATGAAGAAGAAATAATACCAGACAAAATATTAAATACTGTAAGTGAGATTGATTACGGTATTTATGAAAATAGGTTTATTATGACATTAATAGATAGACTTCATACATATTTACTTAATAGATTAGAAACTATTAAACAAAATATACACGGATATAAACAAACAAACTTCAAACTATTAAATGAGTTTAAAATAAATGAAGCTAATTATACAATAAAGTTTGAATTAAACGCTAAAGAAGATTTTGACTCATCCTTAATAGATTCTCATAATAAAAGAATTTATGAAAGAACAAAAGAAGCTTATCAAGTTGTTTCAAGAATGTATCATAGTGATTTTATGAAAACTATGTCAAGATATAAAAAAGTAAAACCGCCGATACTCAAAACTCAAATCATCCTTAAAAACCCAGACTTTAGAAATGCATATATGTTGTGGTTGTTTTTAGATAGGTTAAATGTTTTAGATTATACTTTAGAGCAAAGATTAGAGCGAAAACAATTTGATGAAAATTATAAGGATGAAATTGATAAAAGCTTAATGATGCTTTTTTCAACAATATTTGTAAATAGTGAATTAGGGCAGTCTGTTTTTGAAGAAAGAAATGTTTCATTAAAAACAATTATGCCGACAAAAGAAAAACTAGACGAATATATTAATGATTTAAATGTAATGGTTCCTGAGTTTGCGCTGGAACCTAACTTAGCGACGGAATATCATCTTAACAAAGCATTAAAAGATTTTGATGATAAATATAGTATTAAAATAACTAAAAACAATTATAATAAAGAAACTTTAAAACAAGTTCTACTAGACCAATATAGTATTGCAGATCAAATATTTAATGCATATTTTAATATAGATCAAGATGACGATGTATTTGATAAGTTATTAACAAATAATGATGCTTATAAAAAATATAATGAAGCATATGATAAATACAATATTACAAAAGCTACAAGACAAATAAAAGAACAACTTTATTTAGACTCGATTATTTTAGAAGATAGATGGATAAAAGAATTGCTACATTTAAAAGATGAAGCAATTGAAAGTGTGAGAAACAAAATAATTGAAGAAAATAAAAAAACATTAGATGAATTAGAATTTAAATATAACGAAGATGTTGCTAAAAAGGAACAAGAAGAAACTGAAAAAACTAAAAGAGCTATTCAAAATCAAAGAATAAAAAATAATGAAAGTATAAAACGTCTAACAAAGCAAATGAATGAAAAATTAAATTCTATTAAAGAGAAAGAAGAAATTAAAATTCAAAAAGCTAAAAAGCAATTAGAAGATTTTAAGAAACAAAAGTTTGAAAAAATAAAAAATGAAAATAAATTAATTAAGGAACAAGAAATTAAAGCCTTAAAAGAGAAAAGAAATAAAACTATAAATCAAATTGGTAATAAATATAAAGAAGAAATTGTTTTTATTAAAGATAACACTAATAATGAAATTAATGCTATAATAAGAAAAATGGATGAATTAAAAAAACGTGAGTATGTTAATATTGAAAACTTCTTTAGATTAAATAAAAAATATTTAACATTTTTAGCCAAAACACAAGAGTTAGTTGGTTATAGTAAACTTAATAAAAATGAATTAGCTGAATTTGTTGCTTTAAATATTAAAATAAACAACTTAACGGTTAAAGAATTAAAAGAGATAGCTAAGAATATGAAGTTTGATAATTACAATACTTTAAGAAAGCAAGAATTAATTAATCTAATTTATATAAAATAATAGGAGAGATAACATGAATATAGCTTTAATTGCTCATAATAAAAAAAAGCCTGATATGGTCAAGTTTGTTAAAGAAAACAAAGAGGCTTTTAAAAATCATAATTTATATGCTACCGGAACAACCGGTAAAATTTTAATGGAAGAAACAGGCTTAGTTATAAAAAGAAAAAAATCAGGTCCTTTAGGTGGAGACCAAGAAATAGGTTCTATGGTTGCAAATAAGAAACTAGACGTAGTAATATTTTTTAGAGATCCGCTAACAGCTCAAGCACATGAGCCTGATATAAGTGCTTTATTAAGGCTTTGTGATTTGTATGAAGTGCCACTTGCGACAAATAAAGAAAGTGCTAAGTTATTTATAGAACATATTACTCATACAATTTAATATTTATAAATAAAATACCTTCAAAGTATACATTAAATGTTTGTTATTTAACGTGTCTACTTTGAAGGTATTATGTTATTAGTTTGTATTTTTTACTTCAATATGTAATTCTTCTTTTTCTAACTCTTCAATCTCAAGTAAATGTTTATATTCTTTAATTAATGATAAATCATCTTTATGAAAAACTATTTCATATGTAACTTTGTCGGTATATTCTTTATTTAAATAAGTAACACTATTAGATAAGTCATGTTCTAGTTTATCAATTAAACTATAATCAAAAGTAAGTTTATATTTATGTGCCATTTTCTTTTCATAAAGGGTGGCATTTTTTACTGTTTCAGCAGCACTTGAACTATATGCTCTAATTAGTCCACCAGCTCCTAATTTTATTCCACCGAAATAACGTATTATAATAACTAATACATCTGTTAATTCGTTTTTCATTAAAACTTCTAAAGCGGGATATCCAGCAGTTCTGTTAGGCTCGCCATCATCATTACTTGATGCATACTGTCCGTTTTCACCTCTAACCCAAGCTGTAACATAATGGGTTGCTTTTGGATATTTCTTTTTAGCATCATTAATTGCATTAGTTATATCATCATCGTTAGTTATTGGAACTAAAATTCCGATAAATTCCGATCTTTTTATTTCAATTTTAGATTCTACATATTCTTTAACATATTTCATATAACCACCAATACAATTATAACATATTAAATCATTAATATATTAATTGCTAAGGGAAGAAACAGAGAAAGTCTTCTATTTATATTTTTATATATCCATTAAACTAAATATTATACTTAAAAAATCCATTTAAAATTGGTATAATGTATAAGAGTGGGTGAAGTTTATGAACAACTTAAAAAATGCCTTAATGGTACTAAAGATTTTAGAAAGAGAAGGCTATGAGTCGTATTTAGTTGGCGGAGTAGTTAGAGATTATATTTTAAAACGTAAATTTAATGATATAGACATTACAACAGTAGCAAAACCAAACGAAGTATTAAAACATTTCAAAGGTGTTCCAACAGGTGTTAGATATGGTACTGTTACAGTCTCTTTTAGAAATGAAAAATTTGAAGTAACAACTTTTAGATCAGAAGATACTTACAATGATTATAGAAGACCTGAAAGAGTAACATTTGAAGAAGATGTATTAAAAGATGTTCTTAGAAGAGATTTTACAATAAACGGCTTATTAATGAACAAAGATGAAAAGATAATAGATCATGTTGGAGGATTAGAAGACTTAGAAAATAAGTTAATTAAAACTATTGGAAATCCTTTAGATAGATTTAGTGAAGATGCACTTAGAATGATGCGTGCTTTTTACTTTCAAAGTAAATTGGGATTTAAAATTGAAGATAACACTTTAAAAGCAATTGAAAACAATAGAAAATTAATTAATGAAGTAGCAAGCGAAAGAGTTTTAGAAGAACTAAATAAGTTATTAAATGAAGAAAATTATTTAATGGCTTTAAACTCAATGTATCAATCAAAGGTTCATGAAGTTATACCTGGTCTTAAAAAAGGTGTTGAAATAATTGTTAATAGAAACGAAGAAATTAGGCCAGCAATCTTTTTTGCACTATCTTTTTATTTAAATAAAAGTATTCCAAAATACTTTAAGTTTCCAAACAGATTTAGACATCAAATAAGTCAAATTATTGAACTGTTAAATAAAGGTATTAATTATGATAAAATTGATTTATTTAATTATGGACTTAATAATGTATTAGATGCTAACTATATTAACTATTTATTAAATAAAGATAAATTAAAAGAAAAAGAAATTAAAAGGTTATATGATAATATAAATATAACATCAACGCTTGATCTTAAATTTAGAGCAAGAGATATTTTAACACTAACAAAAAGAAAACAAGGCGCTTGGTTAAATAATTTGTTAAATGATTTAACCGAAAAAGTTATTTTAGGAGAACTAAAAAACGAATATGAAGAATTAAAAAAATATGTGTTAGAAACTTATGAAAGATTTTAGGTGAATAAATTGAAAAAAGATGTAATAGCAAAAATTGAAACATTTAATATTGGTGATCATTATTCTAATATGGCTGTAATAGACTTAAATGAAAAGGTCTTTAGTATTAGATTTAGTAAAAAAGATCTTAATAACTTTGAAATAGGAAAAGCTTATTTATTTAAAGTAAATGTAGAAGAGTTAGAAGATAGAACTATTCACACTTTAATTAAAGCTGAATTAATTGAAGATGCTCTTGATGAAGAAACATTAAGTGAAGTTTTACCAAAGCTTTACAAATATGCACCAATATCAAGAAAAGATATGAGAAAAGGAATAGAAGGTTATTTAAACAAAATTACTAATAAAAACATAAAACTTATTACAAACGAACTTTATAAAAAATATCAATCTAAGTTTTATGTTCATCCAGCAGCAACTAAAATGCATCATGCATATGTAGGTGGGCTTGCTCACCACACTTTATCAATGCTAAATTTAGTAGATTCATTTATTAAAGTTTATCCATATTTGAAAAAAGATGTTTTATATGCCGGAATTATTTTACATGATTTAGGTAAAATCGATGAAATGACCGGAGTAGATGGTGAATATACTAAAGAAGGTCAATTAATTGGTCATTTAGTTGGGTTAGCAATTGAAATTGAAAAAGTAGCGATAAAACATAATATAGAAGATAGTGAAGAAGTTTTAATACTTAAACACATCGCAATATCCCATCATGGACTTCCACACTACGGAGCAGCTAAAAGACCACAAACAGCGGAAGCATTGTTAATTTGGTATTTAGATACGATTGATTCTAAATTAGGACCTTTAGGCGATGAATTTGATGAAACGGCTGAAGGAGAGTTTACTAACTCATTAAATGTTTTAGATAGAATTAAATTTTATAAAGATAAAATTAAATAATTAGTTTTAAAAGATAAAAAGCAACTAAAACAGTTGCTTTTTTATTTTAAACAAATATTTATTTTTTTGAAAACAATTCATTTTCATACATAACATTTAAATCTTTATTGTTTTTTATAAACGATATTAATAACTTAATATCAGTATTAGTTATTAAATCATCATTGCTATAATTTATTAATTCATTAGTACTAACACTATCTTTAGTTTTTAATAAATTAATTAATAATTCGAATAAATCTGGATCTACTAAATCATTAGCAAGATTTAGTTCAATTAACTCATTAATAGTATTAGCTTTATTAGAGTATAATCTTAAATCATACTTAAGTAGTTCTAATAAATTTTTAAATTCATTTTCATTATTATTAAACTTAAAACCAATTTGTTTTAAATGTTTAATATAAGCATCATGTAAGTAAGCTTCGCCTCGCTTAGTAAAATAATTCGTTAAAATTCTTTTTAATTCACCATCATAATTTTCTTTATAAAGATTGTTTTCATTTATAAAGGAAATTAAATTATTTAAAGAGTTATTATTTTCAATATAAAATTCATCACTATGTAATAAGAATATCTCTTCACTTGGTAAATAAAAGGGAAGGTTATTTGACTCCAACAAAAGATAATTAGCTTCAATTAAATCATCATCGTCTAAAGGGTCAAAATCACTTGAATATATAATGTTATCTATAAAAGAAATATCAAAATTAATATCTTTTGTTAAAGTGTTTAATTCCTTTATTAATTCATCTTTAGTTATATCATTTAAATAATGATTTAATACTTTTAATAAATCATTTAAACTAATTACACCATAAAGATTTAAGCTTGATAAAATGTGTTTATTCATATAATCACCTTATAAATATAATAACATACTTTTTATTTATTTTATAAAGCATTTTACTGTATTATATTTCGAATTCGAAATATAATGTTTATGGAAGGTGATTTTATGAAAGTAAAAGGAATACATCACATATCAAGTATAGTTTATCATCCACAAATGAATGTTGATTTTAACACAAGTGTACTTGGACTTAAAATGATTAAAAAGGCTGTAAATTTTGATGACGCTAAAAGTTATCATTTTTACTACGGTAATGACTTAAGTGAAATAGGAACAGCAATTACAGCATTTCCAATGGGTGAAAATATTAAAGATGGAATTACAGGTGGTGGACAAACAACTAGTATATATTATAGTATTCCAGAAGGAAGTATGGATTTTTGGGAAAAAAGATTAAACGACTTTAAAATACTTACTTCAAAAAGATATAGATATAATAAATTACATTTAGTTTTTACTGATGAAGCAGGTATTCAAAATGAATTAGTAGAAAGTAATGATTATCGTATTAATACATATGAATATAATGGTATTAGTAAAAATGAATCAATTAGAGGATTTTATGGTGCTTTAATATATTCGACTAATTATGAGAAAACAAAATCTTTTTTTGAAAATATTTTAGGAATGAATTTAATAAATGAAGATAATAATAGTTATAGATTTGAAATGGAAGCTAATATAGGTAAATATTTAGATCTTTCAAAAAGAGATTATAAAAGAGGAAGACTATCTAAAGGTACAGTTCATCATATTGCTTTAAGTGTTGATAGTTTAGAAGAATTAGAAGAGTTTAGAGAAAAAATAGAAAACTTAGGAATTAATGTAACAGATGTTAAAGAAAGAAATTTCTTTAAATCTATTTATTTTAGAGAACCAGGCGGAACTGTTATAGAATTAGCTACTAAAGATCCTGGATTTAGTAAGTTTAATATTGATAGTAAAGCAGAAGAATTATATTTACCAAAACATTTTGAACATTTAAGAGAAGAATTAGAAAATACTTTAACACCGATATTTGTAAAAGAAACAAAAGAATTAAAAGAATATAAATATCAAAACAAACAAGAATACGACGCATATTTTTATCATCAAAACTTACTTAATAGAATAAATGAATTAGCTAAAATAAATAAAGAAAGAAAACTAACAAAAGAAGAATTAGAAGAAAGAGAAATTTTAAGAAGAAAATATATTGATAATATAAAAAGTGGGGTAAAATCGCTTGCTGACAGTATTAAAATAGAAGATAGCGAAGGAAACTTAAAGAAAATAGAGAGGAAAAGATGAATATGGAATTAAGAGGAATACACCATGTAACAGCAATAACTTCAAGTGCTGAAAAAATATATGATTTTTTCACTTATATTTTAGGACTTAGATTAGTTAAAAAAACTGTTAATCAAGATGATATTGATACATATCATTTGTTTTTTGCTGATGATTTAGGAAATCCAGGAACTGATATGACATTTTTTGACTTTAAAGGAATAGGTAAGGCTATTCATGGTAATAATGAAATTAAAAGAACAGGTTTTAGAGTTAAAGATGATAAAGCGTTAAAATACTGGCTTAAAAGATTTAAACATTATAACGTTAAACATAGTGAAATAGAAACTATTTTTAATACTAAAGTAATTTATTTTGAAGATTTTGATAATCAATTATATGCACTATTTTCAGATGAATTAAATGAAGGTATCAAAGCTGGAGTTCCTTGGGTTAATGGACCTGTTCCAGAAGAATATGCAATCAGAGGACTTGGGCCAATATTTATTAGTGTAAATAAAATAGATAGTATGGATAACATTTTAAAACATGTGTTTAATATGAAAAAAGTAAAAGAAGAAGGAAACGATCATTTATACGAAATGGGTCAAGGTGGTAATGGCGGAAGATTAATTGTTACTCATGACAAATCACTTAATCCTAGTTATCAAGGATATGGTGGAATACATCATATTGCTTTTAGAGTTAAAGATAGTGAAGAATTAAATTTATGGCAAAACAAATTAAATAATTTAGGTGCACCTAATAGTGGATATGTTGATAGATTTTACTTTGAATCATTATATACTAGATTATATCCAAATATATTATTTGAAATAGCTACTGATGGACCTGGGTTTATTGATGATGAAGAAAGTTATGAAAACTTAGGTGAAACGTTAGCACTACCACCCAAATTTAGAAATGATAGATCATATGTTGAATCCAAAGTAAGACATATTGATACTGTAAGAAGTAATAAAGTTTTTAAAAAGGAATATTTTGATTAAAATGAATAATCCAAAAGAAGAACTAAAAGCTATGATAACTTTATTTAAAGCTCATAGATCACTACTTGAGTTTATAAAAGAAGATATTAAACAATATAATTTTGATATAAACGAATTTAGTGTTTTTGAAATCATTTATCATAAAAAAAGATTAATGATTAATGAAATTAAAGAAAATATTTTAATAGCTAACTCCTCACTTTCTTATATATTAGATAAGTTAGAAACAAGAGGTTTAATAAAAAAAGAAAAATCTAAAAAAGATAAAAGAATTACTTATATATCATTAACTAAGAAAGGATTAATTAAAGCTGAAGAAATATTTCCAACTCATTATAAAACATTAATTAATTTATTTAATGTTTTAAATAAGGAAGAAAAAGATACGTTAGTTAAACTAACAAAAAAAATAGGTCTTTACACAGAAGAGGTGTTAAAATGATTCATATATATATTAATAATAAAAGTGATAAAACATTAATTATGCTTCACGGTACTGGTGGAAATGAACACGACTTAATTAGCTTAGCTAAAAGAGTTAATGATAAATATAATATTTTAAGTATAAGAGGTAATGTTTTAGAAAATGGAATGAATAGATATTTTAAAAGAATAAGTGTCGGTGTATATGATTTAAATAGTTATATAAATGAAACTAATCACTTAATAGAAAACATTAAAATGTTTGGTGAAAAATATAAATTTGATATAAATAAAGCTATTGGAATAGGATTTTCTAATGGTGCTAATATTTTACTAGGAATATTACAAGAAAATCCCATATTAAATAATTACGTATTGTTAAGTCCAGATTATATTAATAGTAATAAAGGGTTTAATAATTTAAAAAACAAAAACATCTTTATTTCGACTGCTAAAGATGATCCTTATGTAAATTATGAAAATATGAAAAAACTTATTAATGAATTAAAGAAAAATGAAGCAAATGTTAATGTGTTAACTACAACCGGACATCAAATTAATTTAGATGTATTAGAAAATATGAAACTGTTTGTAAAAAACATAAACCACTAAAATAGTGGTTTTTCTTTTAAATATTTAAGAAAAAAAGGATTAAAATTAATTAATCCTTTCTTCTTAAATAATATATTAAATAACTAAAAAATATAAATATAGAAGTAGCTACAATATAATAAGTAAATGGTTTTACTTTAAAAGTTAAATGAGTAAACAAACTAATCATATAAATAAAGACCGCAAAACTAATATAAGTAATATAGTCCTTTTTCCAAACTAAATTAAATATAAAAAAGATCAAACCACTAAAAGATGAAGCAAGTATAAAAAGATGCCAGGCTTTATAATTAACTTTTAAAAGAATTAATATTGAAAAAACAATAATGGTTATTAGCCACACTATTAAAGAATATAGTAAAGGCTTTTTTTGTTTATATTTTTTTGTTGGTTTAACTTTTCTTTCGTTAACTAAGTCATTTAAAGTAATATTAAAAAAATCAGCCAGTTCATTTAAAACAATTACACTAGGCATACCCTCTGCTCTTTCCCATTTAGAAATAGACTTATCAGAATAATTTAATTTTTCTGCTAACTCCATTTGAGTTAACTTGTTTTTTAGTCTGTAATAAGTAATATTACTACTAACATTTTTAATTATATATTCTTCTTTTTTCATATATTTATTATACCATAAATTTAATTCTACTAATAGTAGAGTTAATAAATTTACTCTATTTTTTAAATGTTGATTAATAGGTAGGAATACCTTTAGAGCCGTTATATACTAAAAGTGTAGAAGGAAAGGGTGTTTATAATGAAAGATCATATAATAACAGTAGAATCAACAATAGATTTAAATACAGATTTAGTTAAGAAATATAATATAAAATATATTGATAATATTTATTATTTAAATGAAGAAGAATATTTTGATAATATTAAAGATGGCAGACAAGCTGAAAAGTTTTATAATTTATTAAAAGAAGGAAAAGATCCTAAAACAACTCAAATTAATAGTAATAGGTTTTATGAGTTTTTTCTTAAATTTGTAAAAAATAACAAAGATATTATTCATCTTAGTTTTTCAAGTGGTCTTTCAGGCACTTACCATCAAGCTGTGCTTGCTGGTGAGTTAATAAAAGAAGATTATCCTAATAGCAACATTATAATAATTGACACACTAGCAGCTAGTAGTGGTTATGGATTGCTATTTACTAAAGCATATGAATATAAAGAAGATGGTTTAAATATTTATGAGTTAGAAAATAAATTAAATGAAATTAAATTAAATTTAAATCATTGGTTTTATTCAACAGATTTAACATACTTTATTAAAGGTGGAAGAGTAACTAAAGCTGAAGGATTTATTGGAAAGACTTTAAACATTTGTCCAATTCTTAATGTTAATGATGAAGGAAAATTAATACCTAGACATAAAGTGATAGGTAAAAAAAGAGTAATTAATAAAATGTTAAATATAATAAATAATAATATATTAAATAAAAATGATTACAATGATTATATTTACATATCACATTCTAACATGTTAGATGATGTAGTTAGTATTAAAGATAAATTAGTAGAAACGTATCCTAACATAAAAGATATAATTATTAATGATATAGGTCCTTTAGTAGGATCTCATACTGGAGAAGGAACAGTAGCAATCTTTTTCTTCGGTGAAATGCGTGAACGATAAATTAAATAAAATAATTAGAATAATTACTATTCCGCCAATAATAGTTTCAATAATATTAATAATGTTTATTCATTATGGAATAATTTATACACTATTAGATAAGTTTTTATTAATAATATTTTTAGTTATAATCACAGTTCTTTCTTATCTTTTTAATAAATTATTAAAAGTAAAGAGAGAAGATGAAATAAAATATGCATTTATTTTTACTATAATATCTTATACACTCGGGTTTATATATGCATTAATATTTGTGGATATCAAAGAAATTAAATTTATTTATTATATATATTTTATTAGTAGTGTTATATTAACTTTATTTAATTTAATTAAAATTAAAGCTAGTGGACATATAGCAAGTATAACTGGTTTTGTTTTATTACTTTATTTGTTTATAAATAAAGTAACCTTAATATTTACAATACCAATTTATTTGTTAGTAGCTTATTCATCATTAAGTCTTAAAAGACATAAAGTAATTGATTTAATTTTTGGTACTTTATCAATTATATTAGCTTATGGAATTAGTTATTTAATTATTTAAAACTAAAGCATTAATAAAATACACCTCCAAAAATGGAGGTGTATTTTTATTCATTAATTAACTTTTTAATTTTTACTATTTCATCATCTTTCTCTAATAATTTTAAAACATCAAACAATACTTCAAAACTTCCGATATCATACCAAGTATAATTAACTGGTATTAACATCATTCCTTCTCTTTCTTCTAAAATAGATCTAGAGAAGTTTTCAACGTGAGTTAAATCAAAAAACTCATTAGTTGATATAATGTTTTTATTATGTTTGTTTAAAAGGTCATATTGACTTGGTAAAACTTCTTTAATAGCTTCAAACATTAATTGTTTGTTTGCTAGCATAATAGCGTTATTCCAAAAGTAGTTTGGGTCATTATAAATTGTTTTAGCAATTTCTAACTTTGGTTTTTCTACAAAAGAATCAATTAAGTGATTACCATTTAAATCTTTTGTTTTAATATATCCATAATTTGGATTAGGATCTGTTGGAATAAGTCCATATAAAACAAAGTTATTATATTTTTTAAATATTTCTAAACCTTCTTTAATTGACTTGTCAAATAAGTCTTGTTCTTTAATGTAGTGATCCGATGGGAGAAATAGATAAGTAACATCATCGCCTTTAATTTTGGATATATAACTAACAGCATGACTCATTGAAGCTAAAGTTTCTCTCATATTTGGTTCTAGTATAATGTTTTCATCTGGTAAATCAGATAAAGCCTCTCTTGCTATTTTTTCTTGAAGTTCATTAGTAACAACGAAAATATTTTCTACTGGAATTAAGTTTCTAACTCTATCAACGGTATCTTCAACTAATGTCTTTCCAGTAATTAATTTTAAATATTGTTTCGGCCTTTCTAAAGTTGAAAGTGGTCTAAGCCTTGTTCCTTTACCACTTGCAAGTATAACTGCAACTAACATTTAATCCTCCTAAAGTTTTTTTAATGTATAAATATTATAACATATTAAAGGTTAAAGAGGAATAATTGTTAGTAGTAGTAACGAAGGTTTGTCTTTCTAACTATAAAACAACTTGATACATAACTTATTAAAGCTATAACAATCTTTTAAATTAATTTTAATTATTTAAGATTATAGAATATTAATATCTTATATGATATTATAAATGTAGGTGATAAAGTTGAAAAAAATTAATGTAAGTATATTAAACAAACAAACTCTAAGATTAGAAGAAAATGCGAGAAAAGGGGATATTATTGATTTAAATGAACTTTTAAGCGTTGATTTAGATCCCATCAACAAACTTATTAAAGAAGAAAAAGATAAAGTTTATTTAAACCTTTTAAATGAGGAACGAGAAAAATTAAATAATGAATTTAAATTAAAATTAAATGAAGAGTTAGCTAAACAAAGAGATGAAATAGTTAAACTAAATGCTACTTTAGAAAAAGTTAAAGAAGATAATAAAACTGAGATTGAAAGAGTTAAACAATCAACTTTAAAAGATATAGAGTATAAATATCAAAGAGAAGTTGATAATCTTAAAAACGAATTAGATAAAGTATCTAAAGAAAAGGATTTACATTATCAAAGTTTAATTAATAAAAAAGAACAAGATTTAATTAATTTAAATAATACTTTAAAAACTATTACTTTAGAAAATGAAAATAAATTTAATCAAAAGATAAGTGAAAAAGAATTAAATCATTTAAAAGAAAAACAAGTTTTAGAAGAAGAAATTGCTAATTTAAAAAGAGCAAGATCAGCACTTTCAGTTAAAAACATTGGTGAAGATTTAGAAACATGGTGTGACAATGAATATCATACTCAAGCGATTGCTGGCCTTTCCAATGTTACTTGGGAAAAAGATAATGAAGTAATTAATAGAACTAAAGCAGACTTTATATATAAAGTATATGCAACTAGTGAAAAAAGAGAAGAAGAACTTTTAACTAGTGTTATTTTAGAAATGAAAAGTGAAGATCCAGAAAGTACTAATCAACAAGATATAAATAGAATGTTAGAAAAATTAAACAAAGATAGAAATAATAAAGATATTGAATATGCTTTTTTAGTTAGTGAATTAGGTCAAACTAGTAATAATAGTTTACCTATTAAAAGAGTGTTAGAGTATGAAAAAATGTATATGGTAAGACCTGAATACTTTATTTTACTTCTTAATATAGTAACTGCGTTTGGATTAAGTTATAAAGATTTATTACTAGCTAAAGAAGAAGAAAGATTAAAGTTTAAAGACTTTGAAGATATATTAACTGAGTTTGAAGAAATGAAGTTAGAAATATTAGATCATTCATTAAAACATATTAATACACATTTAGAAGAAATTATAAAACAAAGTAATAATATTAAGTCAGCTAATAAAAAGTTGTTAGATTCAGCTGAATTAATTAAAGAAAGACATTTGAAGACTGTTGTTAATAAGTTAAATGACTTTAAAATTAATCAAATTGCTGAGAAAGTTAAACAATTATAATAAAAAGGTTCAAACGATTATAAGTTTGAACCTTTTTATTAATCAAAGTAAATATTTAATATTCTTTCCATTCTTGAAAAATCAACAATTCTTGACTCTCTATGAATTTCTTTGTTTTTATCAAATAACAAAAGTGTTGGAGCCGTAAAGATTAAGTGTTGTCCTCTAAAGTTTGGGCTTTCTTCAATTGTTAAGTAGTATATATCTAAATCTTTGTATTTTTCAGGATAAGTTTTATTTATTCTATCTTCAATTGCATGACAGACACTACAGTTTTCTCCTTTACCGAAAACCATTATTAATTTTTCATTTTCATTTAATACTTTTTCTAATTTTTCATCATTAATATATTTTATCATAATATCACCATGAAATATTTTATCACAGTTTTAAGGTTTTGCGAATGATTTGCATTCTTTGATAATAAAAAAAGTGCATCAAATGCACTTTTAATATTATCTGTTGTAAAACTCAACAATTAATTGTTCATTAATTTCTGGTAAGAATTCATTTCTTTCAGGTAATCTTGCGAATGTTCCAACTTTAGTTTCTGGATTAAATGAAACATAGTCTACTTTATTAAACTGTGCTTCTAAAGCTTCTTTAACAATAGCTAAATCTTTTGATTTTTCTCTTAAAGAAATTTCTTGTCCAGGGTTTAATCTATATGATGGAATATCTACTTTTTTACCATCTACTAAAATATGACCATGGTTAACTAATTGACGTGCTTGAGCTCTTGTTCTAGCTAAACCTAATCTATATACAATGTTGTCTAATCTTGATTCTAAAAGAATTAAGAAGTTTTCACCGTGTACACCTTGGATTTTAGCAGCTTCATTAAATGTTTTTAAGAATTGTTTCTCTCTTATTCCGTATGTAAAACGAACCTTTTGCTTTTCAGCTAACTGTAATCCATAGTCACTTTGTTTAATACGTCTTTTACCGTGTTGACCTGGTGGGAATGGACGTCTTTGTAGTTCTTTACCTGTTTCACTTACTGAATATCCGAGTCTTCTTGATACTTTCCATGTTGATCCTGTAAATCTTGACATTAACTTTTCCTCCTCTATATATTTTTGAGTTAAAAAGTTACTTTTAATTGTTATTAGAAATCCATATATCCGCCTCACCTTAAAGCAGTAAAGGTTACTACGTGCTTCATATAAGTTAGGATTTTTGTAATAATTTTTAAAAGCCTGCTTTTTGACCGCATATTATTTTACAACAATATAGCTAATAAGTCAAATATAAGTGTTATTTTCAAAAAGTATCATAAATATGACTATATTTACATATTTAATAAGTATTTATATTGTTTTAATTGTTTTAAAATTAAACATTATAAAGTTTTAATTTATAATACTTTGAAAATATTTTAAATAATGGTATAATTATAACGAATATAATAAATGTTAAAGGCAAACTTATGGAAACGTAAGGACGCAAAGCTATAGGGCCGATTAAAGGTAGCCAGTTGTCAATAAGTTTTGACAATGGCTTTTTTTATTTATTAGGAAATTGTAAACAAATGAAAATAAAATAAATTTTTAAATTAAACTAACTGATAAAACAGAAAAAACCGTATATAACGGTAATAATTTAAAAATATTAAATTGTTTTACTTTCT
>Ga0079225_10000108_pt1 | contig 41586 bp, 45 predicted proteins | sample Poulit2012_FD_76344 | JGI IMG/M metagenome (GOLD analysis project Ga0079225, IMG submission 76344) | Agricultural soil microbial communities from Georgia to study Nitrogen management - Poultry litter 2012 | ecosystem: Environmental > Terrestrial > Soil > Agricultural land | place: USA: Georgia... | reverse complement strand
TATAAGTATCTATTAGATTTTACACTTTCCTCCGCTAGTATCATCTAGTTCAGGTTCAAAGGGTTTGAGGTTGTACTCATCTCAGTTAAATAACACCCCTAGTGCATATATTAAGTTAAATTATATGTTATAGCTTTTAGAAAATTATGTCAAGGTTAGGACTGGGAGAAAAATTTAATATTATATGTTGAGATGCAGCAGTTATACAAATATAAAAGGAGGATTGCGGAAATTATAAAACATTTGAAGCTAACGCAAGGAACCGTTTATAAGTATTTGAACTTATCATTTAAATAAGTAAAGATTCAAACATAAAAATCCGACTTCCCCAAAGGAAAGTCGGTTTTGTTTAGAGCTTCAATTCTCCCATGCGTAAAAGCTCTACAACAGCCTGTGAACGCCCCTTAACGCCCAATTTCTGGATTGTGTTGGTCATTCATAGTAATTGCAAACATTTTTCTTGTTGACTTAAAAGGCGAGTTTAGCTTACAGTACCAACGGATTGACAGGTCTTATCCATCGAATTGATCTTTATTTTATTGTCTTATTTATAATGTTTTTAATTCTAAACATACATAATTCTTCAGTTACACAGAAATCTTCAGATAATATTTTAGTGATACAAGGATCATAAATGTTATATTCTTTTAAAAGAAAATAAGGTAAAGTTAAATACATTTTAAAACGACGAGCTTTTTCTTGTAGTAATTGACGTTCTGATTCTAACAAAGCTGTCTGATGTCCTTTGTTATATATAATGTAATAAAGTGTACGGAAGAATTGTTCTTTTTTCTCTTTTTTATTACAACGACTATCTAGTACAATACCTTTATACCCTTTAAAAATATCGTATCTTGCTGGCATAGGCTTGCAAAGCACTTTAATCTTACATGCTTTCGCAAACCTTTCAATATTAATATCGGGCGGCACTGTCACACCACTAGATGCGTAGTGCTTCCTTATACGTTCTTCTAATAATGTCTTCTTATACATGTAATCCTCCTATTCCTTATTCACTAAGAAATGTGAACAAAGTATATATTCCGCCTAATTATATGCCAAATAATAAATCGGATACAAACATTTGTTAATTTTTGGAGAATTCCATATAATCTTACATTCATTTCAACAAGAGCGAAGGAATATTAATTCGATTGATCTTCTCTGTCTTTAGCTTTACTCGTTATATACTTAAAGTGATTTTCCAATTCCTTCAAGTCTTCTTCATTCATTATCTTCCAACTATTCACGTCAAAAAAGCCCGATTCTTCAATGTCATACTTTTCAAGTAACAAGTTAATTTCATTTAATGTTTCAAGTCTGTTGGTACTCTCCTTAGCAGGCTCCCTATAATTAGTTCTTCCGAGCAAATAATCTACACTAATCTTTAATGCATTCGCAAGAGATAAAAGCGTATCTGTATCAGGAGTCCTAGTGCCATTCTCATAACCTGAAATAGATGATTTAGTGACATTCACTCTACTTCCTAGCTCGCTCTGTGTCATCTTCTTCTCAATTCTCAACTCTTTTAAGCGAATACCTAACAATGTTGTTAACACCTCTCTTAAAGAAACTTTTAACCATGTCCTTTTTTTATTATAAGTTAGCACGTAGTAAACTAAAAGTTAGAGGCTGAAAAGTAAACTAAATAGCGACACTTTTAGGTATATACTTGACATGTACACATAGAGTAAACTATAATAAGTTTACTTGCAGTAGACTTATTTATATCAAATGTGTTTTATATGGAAAAACAAAAAGGTTTGTCCATGTTTTAAATGGTTATTTGATGAAATTTAAGCTAGGGCTATTTTTTTACTCGAAAGGTCAACCAGTAGTAAACATTTTATCCATATACAAAGTTTTTATACATCTTTTTAAAAATAATAGGTTAGTCCTACATGAAGTGATGCATAAGCATATAAAGAGGTGGTTTATATGTCAAAAAAGTCAACTACAGAGAGAAAAAGCAAACTTAGACTAGGGAAAGAAACCTATGGAGATATGCCCATTGAAGAATGTTTTCGACGGGCTTTAGAACCATATTTCGAACCAGAAAAATATGATGAGCCTTACCTGAAAAGGATAGGCTAATTTTTTTTAAGTGAAAAGTGGACAAGCTCTCTTGAAAAAATCTCTGTACCAAAGAGATTTAATATATTTTTGGGTCATCAGAACGACCGACAAGATAATCAAGAGATATATCAAAGTAATCAGCAATGTTCATTAAACCTTTAAAATCAGGAAACCTTTCATTTTTTTCGTAATATTGTATAACCCTTAATTTCAGATCAAACTCTTTAGCAATAGCTGATTGAGTCAATTCTTTAGATGTTCTTAGTTCTTTAAATCTTTGACCAAAATTAGCCATATATATTACTCCTTTAATACGAAATTAAATAAAACTCTTGACATGCACAAATAGTGCATGTATTATAATGATGTGCACAAATAGTTCGCATTGAATTAGCCAGAAGAAGGTAATTAAATTGACAATACTAAAAAAACTAAGACTTGAAAAAAACTTAACTAAAAAAGAAGTTTCCAATTTAATAGGTATAAAAGTTAGACATTACCACAATGTCGAAAACGGAAAATCTTTTTTATCGCAACAAAAATTAAACCAACTTGAAGATTTATTTAAATTACCGCAACGAATTCTCTTTTCCGAGAGAGTCAAAGACATACCAGAATATTTAAATGTATTTACTATTGAAATCTTTGGTACAGATTAGCTTCATTATAAACTATTAATTGTTTTATAAGTAGTAGAACCTTGTGTACTTCCGTTAATTAAAACTACATATTCCATTATGAATATGTAGTTTTTTTAAAAAAAATAAAAAAGTTAAAAAATAAAAAGGGAGAGATTAATAATGGGAGCAGTATTTGCAATTCAAGTTCCGTCAGGAAAAGAAATTTTGGCAAAAGAGAGTATTAAGCAGCACATTGCTATGAAAAACGAAAAGCAAATTAAAAGCATCTATTCGCTCGAAACTTATACTGAAATAGTTTCTGAAGAGACAAGTGGAATTAATGATTTTTCTATAACTGAACATGACATAGCAATGCACTTAACCAAAGAACGCTATCGTTCGTCTATCAATAACATTAGATTACAATTAGAGTCTCTTGACAGATACACTTCAGAAGAATATGAAAAAATTAAAACTAAATATAAAAGAGAGATCAATGGGTTGAAAAATGAAATGCACGAATACACGAAACAATCTAAAGCGGTTCATAGTGTTATGAAAGGCTATCTACTTGTAGAGTTAAATCAAACTGACGAGTTTATGCCAGATGATGTGTATCATTTCATCAAAAACACACCAAATGTGGTAAGTGTGTTAAGTACAATTTCAATACCAGCTGAAGAAATGGATTACTATATTAGTAATTTAAGTAAATTAGTAGAACCAGAAGTTATCATCAGTATCGATGAAGAAGCTGATGTTGTAGAGATAGAGGAACAAGTAAGTGAATTACTACATGAAGCAAACCAAAAAGAAAAAACGCAAAAGGAACAATTAGAAATTTTTGAAGAAATTGATGATTTGCAATTAAGTGTTGTGGAAAAGACAAAGCAGTTAATTAAAGAAAAGCCTTTAAATAGCTTGTTAAGTAAAGTAAAAGCCTTTATCAAACGTAAGACAGAAATGGTTTCAATGCCTTTATCATTGTTCTTGGATATGTACACTCGCCATGAAATAGAAAACTTCGGTAAAGAAATGAAGAAGAAAGATCTCCTGAATCGACTGGAGAATATAGTCAGCCGAGGGGTAGTGCTAGAACAATGAAGGATTACACAGGAAAAGTAACTTCTGTTCTATTTCAAAATGATGATTTTATGATCGGTGTACTAACAACGGATGATAATTTAGAAGTAAAATTTACTGGGAACATCTACGGAGTGAATAAAGATGAGGACTTAACACTCAAAGGCGAGTGGATAAATCACAGTAAATATGGTGAGCAGCTAAAAGTCCACGAATGGAAAAGACCAATACCTAAGACAAAAGAACAAATAATTGCATTTCTTGGTTCAGGACTTGTTAAAGGTGTAGGTAAAAAACGTGCGATTGATATAGTTGAGAAATTAGGCAATGATGCAATAACCATAATCAACAATAAAGAAGAAGAAGCATTAGCAGGTATAAAAGGCATTGGTAAAAAAACTGCAACAAACATTGTAGAAAGTATTAAGGCTACTTTCGAGGTACAAAAGATTATAACCGAACTATTGAGATATGGTATCCCTGCGAACTTAACATTAAAGCTATATAAGAATTATGGTTCAGAAACAGCTTTAATGGTAAAACAAAATCCTTATACATTAACCGAAATTGATGGTGTAGGATTTCATAAAGCAGATGAAATAGCACGAAATATTGGTATTCTTCCAACATCAGGCTATCGTGTCAAAGCTTGTATTGACTTTATACTAAGTCGCATTTGTCATCAAAAAGGTCATACATATGTAAACGAGGAAGAACTAGTGAATGAAACTCTATCCACATTAAACCATAACTCAAGTATGAATGAACAAGTATATGAAGAAGAATTAATGCAATCTATATACAGTCTAGAAGATCGTACATTAGTAATAGAAAATGAATTAGTATATCCTAAGTATTTATTTAAATATGAAGAAGGTTTAGCTCGAAAACTCTCAAGAATGAGAGAATGCCGAGATGGCGAAGCCTTGTCTTTTTTAGATGAAAGAATAAAAAAATACCAAAAGAAGAATCAGATTATCCTTGCAGATAACCAACGTCAAGCAATTAAATTGATGATGGAAGAACAATTACTAGTTTTAACAGGTGGTCCAGGAACAGGAAAGACAACAGTTGTTAAAGCTGTGATTGATATTTATAAGAATGAAAATCCTAACTCTGTTGTCATGCTTACAGCACCTACTGGCAGAGCAAGTCAAAAGTTATCTGATTCAACAGGTTATAATGCCATGACAATGCACCGAGCTATTGGCTATAGGCAGGGTGAGTTACCTGAATATCATGATGGAAACAAGTTAGAAGTTGATTTGCTAGTTATAGATGAAATGTCTATGGTAGACTTGCAAATCGCCCATTGGACCTTTAATGCACTCCCGAGACACACTAAGGTTCTTTTTATTGGCGATACAGACCAACTCCCAAGTGTCGGTTCGGGTAATGTTTTGTATGACGTGATTAGGTCAGGGATAACCACGATCGAACTAACTGAAATATTTAGGCAAGCAGAAGAAAGTCAAGTTATCACAAATGCACATAGAATCAATAATGGTCAATCATTACTGATAGATAAAGAGAAAGATGACTTTTATTTCATTCACGAAGAAAATCTTGAGAGAATGTGCAGTCTCATTGTTTTAAGTGCAATACGATTCACCACACTCGGGTACGATTTGGAAGACATTTTAATACTATCTCCTATGAGAAAGGGAGAAGTCGGTACACACCTCTTAAATGAACGATTAAGAGATAAGCTAAACCCTAAAGAACCCAATAAATCTGAATTTGTCGTTGGCAAGCGCTTCTTTAGAACTGGCGACAAGGTATTACACAATACAAATAATCGAGAAAAAGATGTTTACAATGGTGAAATTGGTATTGTAAAAGAAATATCAAAAGAACGTAATGAGGATAATAATAAAATTATAGATGTAATGATATGTGATTATGATGGTAAAAAAGTTAAATACTATAAAGAAGATTGTATTGAAGTTGAATTAGGATATGCAATAACAATCCATAAGTCTCAAGGTGGAGAAGCACCAATCATTATTATGCCAGTTACAACAAGCCACTACGTCATGTTAGCTAGAAATCTTTATTATACAGGTGTTACAAGGGCAAAGGAAAAAGTTGTCTTAATTGGTTCAGAACAAGCAATGAATATAGCGATAAACAACAACAAAACATCTAAACGAAACAGTAAATTGTCAGAACGCATCAAATATCAGACAGAACATATCAGAAACCTTAATGGGGAAAAATTAATTAAACACTCCTAACTAAAAAACAGTTCAGGGGTATTTGGTTTTTCCTATCACATAAAGGGAGGGATATAAATACATGAAATCATTAAAGGACCAATTAAATCAGGCTGAACAAAGAGCCAGACAACGTGACCAAAAAATCCAACAAAAAAATCATATTGACTTAGAAGTAGTTAATCAAGTCGAAGAAAAAGCTAAAGATTTAGGTTATGGAATTTATAAAGTTAGATCAAAAAATCAAGCTGCTTTCGTACAAACGATTGAGGATAATTGGGATATTATTATTAGAAAAGGTTTTTTAACGAGTGGTGAACTCTCTTTTATTATGTCTATACAGTCTTTAATCGAATTTAATGTTAATGCAATTGCCGATAGAGAGACAGGTCAATTCATGACAATATCAGAAATAGCGAGATATTTAAACATGTCAAGAACTAGAATTAGCACACTTGTAAAAAATCTATTAAAAAAAGGTGTGTTATTTGAATTTGTAGATGTTGAAGAAATTAAAGAGTTTAATAGAAATGTTACTGCTCGATCACTTTTTATCAATCCAGAATTGTTTTATGCAGGGGATAGAAATAAAATAGATGGAACACTTTCAATGCTTGTATCAAGATATGATAAATTAGAAAAGAACAATATTTTATTAGATTGGAAGGTCTGGAAAGAGTCGGGTCATTCTCACGGAAGACTCTACAGAAGAAAAACCTATTTGAACTTCAAAAATAGAAAATGAGATATTTGACTACACATAAAACATTGTATTATCAACGTTTATAGATTGATTTAATTTAGGGTGTTAAATTTATTTAACACCCTATTTTGGTTCGTTTTTCATGAAAAAGAGGTGTTAAATATCTTTAACACATGTGTTAAGTTTATTTAACACCCTAAAATGCCTATAAACATTGTCACATCAAGCAAAACAGGATTTTTCGTGATGGTAAGCTATCTCACTCTATATATATACAGGCGAAATAAGTTTTTACGTAATATTAAACTCATTTTAAAGGGGTGCATTAATAATGGAAAAACAGCTAAATAAGGCAATGGCAGAGAATGAAGTTTTATTAAAAGCAATAGAAAATCAAAATTTATTAATAGATAAACTAACATCATCATTTAATAATAAAAATGATTTTCAACGTGAAGTTGAATATAAAGTTAAGGATAAGAGTCCCGAGACACTAGCTTTAAAAGGTTTATTACCACTTATATTGGAATTGCACATTTTCTCTATCGAATCTAATGATAATGAAATAATATCGAAAGAAGAATTTTGTAATGAAGTCACAAATAAGATGGATGAAATCGTGACTTTAATAATTAATGGTTTATTAAAAACGAATCATCTCGATAAACATTTTGAACAAAATATTAATGAAGGAGAAGAGATCATGGATGCACTCAATAATGTTGTTGGATTAAAAGATAATAAATCTTATAATGATTTAATTGTATTAAAAAACAAAGACTTTTTCGGTTAACCTCTATATATAATATGAGCTAAATCAAAATTGAATAAGTTCTTGGCTGAACAATTAAAGGAGGAAGATTGGTCCTTCTTTTTTTGTTTGGCTAAATATCAAGTGATGTACTTAAACTAGCTAATTTAACGTTATGTAGGTCCTCTCCCAGATTGAACAACTCCCTCCTACATGTGTTAAATTAGCCAGTTTGCGTACATCCATACTATTTACTTTAAAATGATTTTTAAAAATTGCTATAAAGGTGAGTACGCAGACGTAATTAACACAACCCCAACAATGCTACCCGATATGGTCAGCCAAGTACTTGAGCATTTGTGTTATTTACTATTAACAATATTTGAGGTGGTTTACAGATGAAAAGAATGACAGCAGATGAATATTTATCTTTGGGTAATCGAAGCAAATCTAAATACAAAAATATAACAGTTGTTATGGATGGATATACATTCGCATCTAAATTAGAAGCTAACTATTATGCTCAACTTAAACTTAGACAAAGATCGAATGACATTTTGTTTTTTAGAGTACACCCTAGATATTTGCTGCAACCTTCATTTGAAAAGGATGGAAAGAAATACAGAAAAATAGAATATGTTGGAGACTTTGAGATCCATCATACTGACGGGTCCATTGAAGTAGTTGATACGAAAGGTACTATTACAGCTGTATTTCGAATGAAGGAAAAGATGTTTCATAAAAAATTCCCACACAAATTAACGGTAGTTAAGCAAGGAGATTTGTGAATGGGGTAAGAGGTGATGCTAATGGAGTGGACCACACATTGCTTGTCAGGTGTCGTTGCAGGTTACATGGCAACGGGTGGTGATTGGAAAGGGGCTGTTGTTGGTGGTATTGCTGGAGTTATACCAGACCTAGATGAACCAAAGTCTAAATTCGGTAAGGTTTTATTTCCTATTTCTATACCAATTAATAAAATATTCGGTCACAGAACATTTACGCACTCATTGCTATTTGCAGTCTTATTGGGTGCTGTTTTAATGCCATTTACCGAATCGTGGGTTTGGTTATCAAGCACAGTTGGGATTATCGCTCATGCGATCGGAGATATGCTTACTGGCACAGTTAGATTTTTATATCCATCAAAAATTCCAGTAGGTATTCGAATACCTCACTCGCAATTCAAGTTAGTCGATATGATTGCACGTGGCGTTCTGATATTATGTTTATTTTTTATTATCGTAGATTCAATGCCTGCTTCAATTACATTCAATAAATGATTAGAGGTGAATAAAATGAGTTCTTTAGTAGCGACATTAGAAAGAGAAAGAAAAAATAATGAAGATCACTTAATCGAAAGACCAAAACGGAGATTCACTTTAAAGTTTTGCTATAGCAATTATAGAAGAGATTTTGGTAAAGGTAATTTTGACGGAAGATTAGATGATTATTGGGAAAAACAGTATGAAGATATGTTTAGAGGGTGGGGTGATCTAAATGAATCTTCAACTTCTGATTCGAAAAAACAGAATGAATCAAAGGAAAAAAAGGTTATCTATCCTGAATGAAATTTACAACATACAAAAAGATTATAAATCCAAGCCTGAAAAGGAACAAGATAAGTTAGATGTTCAATTAAAGAAATTGGGCAGAGAACTAGAAAAGTGTTCACGCATACGCAAATATAGAAAACAACAAATTTTAAAAGTAAAAGCAAATTAAGTTTTTTTAAAATCTATTTTAAAATTGAGCTCTTTAAAAGTTATGGAAAAGGTAAAAAAAGGAAGGATGATTTTATTGTCTAAAACAGAACATGTAGCGATCGACTTAGGTTACGGATTTGTTAAAGGTATTTCGTCAAAAGGTAAACGGATTTTGTTTCCTTCAATTGTGGGTACTGGATTTGATGGTGCATTAAATATTGATGAGATGTTTGGTACTGGTGGAAAAAATGATTTAAGCAATATTCTAGTTAATTATCAATCTGAAGATTATTTTGTTGGTGAGTTAGCGAAGGAGTCAAGAGCACCTTCAAGAATTTATGATCAAGAAAGATTCAGGCATGAATACACAAGAATTTTAATGAATGTAGCTATTCAACTCCTTACAGAAGGAAGGACAGATAATGTGAACGTGACAACAGGATTGCCATTATCTTTCTATTCGTCGCAAGCAAAAGAGTTCCAACAAACACTAATAGGTGAACAACCTTCAGTTAGATGGAAGTCGGGCTCACTTCTAGGAGAAACATTTAATTCAAATATAAATAATGCATTGATCTTACCGCAAGGTGCAAGTGCTATTTATGCAGCTATTTTAAATTCGGAGGGTAAGTTCGCTTATCCACATTTAATGGATGAAGGAATTAGGGTTGGATTAATAGATATTGGTTATCGTACAACAGATTTTGTTGTTGTTGAAATGAGAGATGACAAAGGCGGATTTGACCCTGTAATAAGTTTAACTGACACAATTGACGAAGGTGTATCCAATTTAGACTTAGAAATCGAGCAACGCTTTAAAGATAAGACAGGCGGTACTGAAATGAACGAAAACCAACGAACTAGAATTTTAAGGGGCGTTAATGTTTCTCATAAAGGAAAAAGATTTGATTTTACTGAAGATGTTCTAAATAGCAAAAAGTCTATTTCTACAAATATAGCTGACAGACTTAAATCCTTTTGGGGTAAACAATCAGATGGTTTTGATGCTATTTTCCTAGCAGGTGGCGGAGGTAAAGAGTTTGAAGAATTCCTTCAACCACACTTTGATAACAGACTTGACCTTATTAAAGAAAATCAATTTGCAAATTCAATTGGTTATTTAAGGTTCGGTAAAGGCTACTTTCAAAATAAAGAGTAGGTGTTATAGATGTCAGATTGGTATAAAAAACATCATTCTTTTCGTTTGAGAAGGGAAGATGCACAACTCTTTAACCATTTAGAGGGTTCTAAAAACAAAAGTGAAACGATTCGAATGATGCTCTTATTCGCTTTAGAACACATGGAACTTGCGAATAATCAAATGAGTAACGAGTTAGATTTAAAGGGGGTGATTAAGGAACTAAAAGAGATAAAAGAATTACAAAAAGGTAATCACGAAGCATTGATGAACAAAATAAGTGACGGAGTTGTTCAAGGTCAAGTGTCAGAAGATGGCGAGGAAGATAAAAGCGACTTATCAGATGAAAGCATATCGAATAATCGAGATTCATTCTTTAATGCTTTTAATGTTGACCTTTGATGCTATCGCTAGGAAGGAGAGGTTTTATTTTGAGTATATTATTTGCTTTGTTTACTATAAGTGTTGTTTTTAATGTACTGGCAATATATTTACACAAGAATTGGAAGTTTCATTTCACGCAAAAATTAAATGAAAATAACTTCTTTAATGACGAACATGTAGACGTGGAGATTTCAAGAAGTTATAACAAGATTTTTTTATCAGTCACTTCCACCAATCAGGAGCTGTTCTTTAACGTCAATCATGATTTAAAGCCTTTGGAAGACGAAAGCTCTAAAACTAGTAGAAATAAAAGAGATAGAAGCTAATGATCTCTGACACTAGATTATTGTTATTACTTAAAGGGAGGTGCGGCAATGAGATATTTATTAGGTTTAGTATTTGGTATTTTTCTACTTATGTTTATAGGAAATATATTATTAACTGAATTTCCTTCGTTAGTACCTCTATTTGAAGAAGGTAAAACAATGGTAGCAAACTTATACAACGTATCACTTGTACGTTATGGAGCAATGGCAACTGTATTGTTCATTATAGGTCTGTTATTCGTCTTTGGGGATTCAAAGAAGGGTAGGTAAGGCTATTGGGCAAAAATAAAAAGAAGAAAAATGGTTTTTTTAAAAGAACTAGAAAAGTAGCTTCTAAGCAATTTGAAGTAGATAAGGTAAAAAGCAATGAGAAAAAAAGATTGAAAAAGGCAAAACCTAAAGGATATGGTGCTAGACGAGCAGGTGCCATAACTTTTTGGGTGATATTCTCTTTCATGTTTTTAGTTATATTTGTAACTTTACTTACTGGTTCAGACAACGAAGCAGCTGAAAACATAGAAACCGCTAATGAAAGTAAGATTACTAGTCAAGAAAGTGTAGAGTTCGCCAAGTCCTTTCTACATGAATATTTTAATGTTGATGTCAACACGGATGCAGGTGATGATTCAGAATTGATAAGTAGAACAAGTTTATCTAAATATCTAGCAAATAATGTAGTTGATGCTCATATTGACTTAGGTAACGGTAAGGTTTCTACCCTTAACAGAAATGAAATTATCACAAAGGATGTTACGAAAATTGATGATCAAAATGCAAGAATCACTTTCTTGGTTAATTTAGTTGTTAAAAGACCCTTGACCGAAGATGAGTTGAAAGAGGTCGAGAAGCTCAAAAAGGATGGAAAAGATATAAATGAACTCCTTGGAGATGAAGAAGACAAAGATATTAAGAGTGAGATTAAAGGTAAAGAAGAAATACAGTACATTTCTATGTATGTTTCTGTACCTGTTCATCTAAAGGATAACGATAAAGGATTTATAATAAGTGAGTTACCTTCATTTACTTACATTGATGAAACCAATGATGATAATAAAATTAAAAGTAAGTATAGCGAGTTGGAGGAAGTGAAAGATTCAAATGTTGAAGAAAACATACAAGCGTTCCTGCAAACATTCTTCGAATCTTATTCACAAGATTCAAAGGATAAATTAAGTTATATCTTACTGGATGAGGATTATGAATATGGATTAAATAAAACACTCAATTTCGAAGATATATCTGATGTCAAAATATATAGGGGAAAAAGCGGTAAAGAATTTATTGTTGATGTAAATGTTAATTTTATTGAACCAAATACAGAAATGAAGATGACATCTAATTATATGTTAGTCATTGCTGAAGAAGGCACCAGATATGTTGTTAAACATATTAACAATGACAATTATATCGAAGATGTTTTGAAACAAAAAGACGCTGGAGAAGATGATGCAGACTCGGAAAATCAAGATAATGAAGAATTTGATGAAGACGAAATAGAAAATGAAGGGAATGATGTTGACGAAGAAATAGATGAAAACGAAATTGAGGAAGAGATCGAAGAAGAGATCGAGGATGAAACTGAAGAAGTAATCGAAGAAAATGAAGAAGATGATGTTGATGAGGAAGAAGACAAGGAAGACAAGAAAGACAAGAAAGACAAAGGTGAAGACAATAAAAAAAACACTAAAAGCAATAAAGCATAAAAAATAGTGTTTTGTGATGAGTAGTGAACTTCTTGAAAGGGGTGATGCCAAAGAAGAATCATTACTCTTATTTGTTGTTTTCACCTCAATAAAAATAACAAAATAGAGAGGTGTTTTTATTCATGTTTAGTTTTTTAGATAGTTTTTCGGCAAAAACATTCGTAATTGCTGCAAATTCAGGTATTAGCTTGAGAGGATTTTATACTTGGTTTAGCGATCAGGTAAAGTGGGCATTATTTATTGTTTTACTTGCCTTGCTCATTGTAGCAATTGTCAAGCGTGCTTGGATTTATGCAGTAGGTGTGCTTGTAGGATTAGCACTAATTGGTATTTTCATCTTAAACCCTGAAGCCTTGTTAGGAATTTCAGAGTGGCTAGGTGACTTACTGAACATAGGCTAATTATATTTGCACGTTAAGGATAGATAGGGAAAAGAAAGACTTCCCTATCTATTTTTATATAAAAGGCGGTGTTTAAAATTAAGGAACAGAGAAGAATTCCACTTTATGTACTTAATAATTACATAAAGTTTGAAAGAAAGTTGTATCAAATAGCAGGCATTAGCTTAGGGAGACCACTTAGGGTAAAGTCCGCTATTTACTTTTTAGTAATTTCAGCTATATTAGCAGTGCTTTATTTTGCACCAATAACAGGGGCTGTAATAAGTAAAATGCCTTTTGGTGTATTAATTTTAATACCGTTTGGATTAGCTTGGTTGCTATCAGATGTTGGCACAGAAGATCGTTCTCCTGTAGCATTTTTCCGTTCCTTTATTGCTCATAATATTAGAAAAATTAAAGGTTACTCAATTTATCGAGGAAGAAAAGTGCCAAGGGCGAAAGTTTACTCTTTTAATAGCCATATCAACTATATTCAAACTGATTCAAGCAAAGTGGCATTAGAAATTAAAAAGTTTAACGAGAAAAGGAAAAAAGAACTGGAAAAACAACAAGAAACATTGAGCTATATTGAAAGAATGAGAAACATAAGTGGTCAGAATAAAGTGTCAGTAGCAACATCTGTAATGAATAATAATTATGTGGAAGATGAAAAAAATGTAGCAGAAACAATCCAATCTGAAGATGAAAAAGAATTATCGTTTGATGATTTCGGAAAGAATCTATTGAGTATTCAATATGAAGAGAACAATCCAGATTCAGTAAAAGAAGTTCAAAAAGTAAATCAAGAAGCAATTATTCCTATTGTTGAGGAAGAGATTGAAACTCAACAAGTCAATGATTTAGAAGAGGAATTGAATACAAGTGAAGTCCTTAATTTAGCAAGAATTCATAATTCAAAAGACAAAGAGCCTTTAGGAGAATCAGGTTCTAAAAGAAAAGAAAAAGGTACAGCTGACAAAAGAAAGTCTCTACCTGTGATTATTGCTGCAGGTGTCGCATTAAGTTTAGCGGCTACGTTATTTCTTCTTATTGTTACAAACACAATAGATGTTCATGAGATTTCGCCATTCAATAGTGCTGATCAGGTTGTTGCAGATAAAGGTAATGAAGATTTAGTTGATGAAGATGATGTAAACGATCATGAAGAAAATTTAATGAATGGTTTAAGGAGTGCTTCAATCCAGAATTATGATGAAGCAGTTGAATACTTCGATAATGTAGATTTCCAGATTCTAGATCAAGATGATAAAGAGATTGTCTTACTCTCTTATCTATTCACGAATCAGGCAGAAAAAACATTGAAACTTGACCCTAAATTCGACGAGGTTGTAATCAGTTATTATCATGCAAAAGAGAATTTAGAACCACTTCGGGAACTAATAAGTTATTCAAAAGATATTGAGTTTGAGATTGCTGTATATGATGAAGATTATCAAAAGGTCATTGATATGAAGGATAAAGTAACTTTAAATGATGAATCAGAAGAATATATTGTTGATGCGTATTTAGAGTTAAATCAAATAGATGAAGCTCTTTTCTTCGCAGATGCAGTAGAAGATAATAATAACTTAATTATGAAGATTGATAATTTCAAGGAGGATAAGGATGCCAAAAAACGAAAAAGAAAATAACAAGAAGAAAATAATTGCACCAATTGTAATTTCTACTGTCATATTGAGTGGTGTTGGTGGAGGAACATATATACATCATAAATTAAAGGATGAGACAGTAGAAGAGACATCTAATAAAGCAAATCAAGAAAAACCCAAACAAGATGATGAAGTGAACAATGAGAAAGATAAAGATGAAAATGATTCAAAAACAGAAGATGATGATATTGAATTAGATTATGAAAAAGATGATGAAGGCAACATTTCGTTCATACCAAAGGAAAATGAAGAAGATGAAGGGTATGCCCATCTAAAAGAAATAGCAGAAAGCGAAGCGAAAGGCGAAAATGAACACTACGTTTCAAAAGATGAAGATGGCAATTTATCATTCAATGATAAGAATGATGAAGATGATAGGAATCTTGTTGCAGACAAAGATGGAAATATAGATTTACCAAGCGACAATGAAGACAATAGTTCAGAAGATGGTTCAGCCAATCCTGATGATGGAAATAGTGATGGTGAAGATAACGTTGATACACCAACAGAACCAGGCGAGCCTAATCCAGAACAGCCAGAAGAACCTGTGGACCCAGACCCTAATCCAGAACAGCCAGAAGAACCTGAAGACCCTAAACCCGAACCAGAAGAACCAGAAGAACCAGAAGAACCTGTAGACCCTGAACCCGAACCAGAAGAGCCAGATTACCCTGATACTGACAAGGAATCAATGCAAGAACTAATTGATCTAGCAGAAAGTTTAGATGAAGAGCATTATACCGAAAGAAGTTGGGATAGGCTACAAAGGGCTTTGGAGAGAGCGAAAGAGATCAATGAAGATAAATGGGCTTCTCAATGGAGAATTAATGTAGTAACGAACAGACTAAATACTGCTATAAATAGATTAGATTTCGTTGCACCTACCATTGAAGTAACAGGATTTGATAACGTTGATGAAGATGGTGTAACAAGGTATAAGGAATTGAATTTAGTTATTAATGGTAAAGATTACAAAGGTGATAGCTCTGATGTAGAAGTTGTATTTAACCATTTCACAAAAGTTGAAGGTGTAGATGGGGAATATTCATTTGATCTAAAGGCAGGTAAGAATACCATCAAAGTTACCGTTACTGATGAATTAGGTAAGAGAACAACAGAAACATTTAACGTAACTTATGATGACTCTCTCATACCTATTCAACCACCACCTCAAGTAGATATTGAAGGATTAACAAATGGTCCTTCAGAAGATAAAGAGATTATATTTACAGTAAAAGCTGAAGACGAAAGTGGTCAAACCATTGAACCTACTGTCACTCACAATGACCAATTAATCGAAGGTGACGGAGAAATGTATCGTGTTAATTTAATGGATGGAGAAAACATCATAGTAATCAAAGCGGAGAGCGAAGATGGAATTATCTCAACTAGAACATTTACAGTCATATATGAAGAACCTTCTAATGAAGATAATAATAATGGTAACTTAGATGACAATAATCCAGAAAATAATAATTCACAAGATGATACTATCAAAGAAGTTGAAAATGGAATCAATCATGACGAAACAGATAAATCTTCGGTTAATGAAAAAAATGAAGAAACAGACGTGGTAAATGTTGAAGAAGTAGAAGAAGCAGTAGAAGCAGTAGAAGAAATAAAAGAAGTGACAAATGAAGAAGTGAAAAAGGAACCAGAAGAAGAAATGGTCCAAGAAGTAGCAGAAGAAATAGTTCAAGATACAAATCAAGAAGTGGATAAAGAATCAGGGGAAGAGGTTGTCGCAGAAACAGAAGAAACTATTGAAGTTATAAGTGGTCAAATTGCTAATAGCAATAAAGAACATGACACTAGAGAAGCTGCTGAATCATGGGCTGAACAACTGGTTAATAAAAAATTAGAGAAAGAAAAAGGTCATGTTATTTGGATAGTTAATCCAATTCAATATGGCAATCCATTAACAGGAGAAGTAACATCAACAACTTATACCGTTGAATGGTTATCTGGAATGTAATGAAACGGGTTTTGAAAAATAATTATAAAGACAAAAGTGGCACTTGCTCAATTAAATGGCGAGTGTCACTTATTTGTTCTGTAAAAAAGGAGTAATACCAATGATAAATAGATCAATATACATCAAGCCAATTTTAAACTTGCATTTATACAACCACTTTTAAAGATTTGGTTGGGTATTTTAAAATGCATTTCAATTTATATCTTTATTTTAAAAGGAGAGGTTTTAATGAAAGTAGAGATACCAACTAAGCACATTGAGGATAACCTAATTTTTAACCATAACGGTAAAGTGTGGGCGTATTACAAAATTGAAGGTTATAGCTATGACTTCTTAGATTTTGAACAAAAGAAAAATCCATTTAACAAGCAGTTTGCATTTTTAAGCAACGCAGGATTGGACTTACACTTTTTAGTTGTTCCTAATCCTACTGATATAACAGGGATTTTAGACGAAACCATAGCTGAAATGGAGTTAAAGGAATATGAACTAAAACAGAATGGTATTACATTTATCAATCAAGTTAAGGAGGTTTTAGAGGAACAAACAAAACAAAATGAGTCATCAGAGTATTATCATTATATAGGTATCCAGCTCGACCCTGAAAAAAATGAGTACTCAGCCATAAACCCTATGATTGATATGTTTACGACTGTAAAAGAGTATTTCGGTGGACTTAGTTCTGCTGTTTATAGTGCAGTTGGATTACAGGCAGATGATATTTTGCAAAGTGTGATTTTGGCTTATAAACAACAGTCAAATTCAATTGAAGCATCACTCGGAGATACATTCAGCTCTGTGATTAAACCTGCAACAACAAGCGAATTAGTACAAATCAGCGAAAAGGCATTTAGTGTACGAAACAATAATTCGGATGTCAGTGTTAGAGAGGATTTTGACTTTGGCGAGGTAGTAGAAGGTATTGATAATGATAAGAAAAAGCATAAGGCTATACGTCATAGACCTACAGATTTCTTAGAATTCCAAAATACAAATGTCGATCCACTTTATAATGCAAAGTTATTAAAGTTATCGAAGGTTACTGAAGATAATGAAATTGAAGAACTTTTCACGCAACACTTTGTTGTCAGTCAAATGGAGAATGTAAATTGGCACCCAGGATTTGAGTGGTTGTACTACATTCAACTTCGCTTAGGATTCCCTATTACAGCATCAATTAGAATAGACAATATGCCTAACGAAATGATAAAAAAACGCTTAGGTAATGTGAAATTAGAGCTTCAAGATCAGAAGATGGAAGCGTTAAAGGGTGGAGAATCATCAGACTTAACAGTTGAAGCATCAGGAGTAGGTGTTGTTCAAATGGAAAAGCACTTTCAAGAAACAGGTTATCCTGCTCATGTTTGCTCTTTTGTAATAAAAATTACAGGAGAAACAGAAAGTGAATTGAAAACACGTGGTGAAAGTTTAAGAAATGAACTGTCTAAATTTGGAGTTAGAATTGTTGCACCTTATGGAGAGCAATTCAACATTATGTACGAAACAATTCCTGGTTCAAATAAGGTTAATAATGACTATAAAATGGAAGTCGATACAGGAATCATTGCAGGTTTAATGTTTGGTTCATCAACTAACATTGGTGATAATCGTGGCTTTTACATTGGACACACATCAAAGTTTAATAAACCAGTATTTGTACAGCCTGACTTAGCGGCTAAAGCTTTTGAGGGATTGGGGAACGTTGTTGAATCAATTAGTGTCCTAGTTGCAGGAATGACAGGTAAAGGTAAATCGTTTTTTATGAACCTATTCATTTATCTATCAGCTTTAACAGGGAGTAGAGGACTAATAATTGACCCTAAAGGAGATAGAACTGGATGGGATAAAGGATTGCCTTATATCGGAAAGGAACACATTGAAGTATGGACTTTAGGTAGTGATGCGAGTGATGCGGGCTCATTAGACCCATTCCGCACAAGTACGAGTCTAGAGGAAGGTACGGAGTTATCGCTTGATATTTTATCATTCCTAACAAATGTGAGTATTGAAGATGCAGGTTATAGCATTTTAAGTCAAGCAGTGGACATTGTTGCCAAAACAGAAGACCCATGCATTGGAGCAGTAATAACATTATTAACAGACTGGTACAAAAACAGACCGAAAGAAATGACGGATAACAGATACGGAGCATTGGAAAGTGTTCAAAATGCATTGGAATCATTAAGTAGCAGTAGGTTATCCTCCTTACTATTTGGAAAAGTAGGACAAAATTTCAAGGTGTTAGATCATAAGAAAACCATTCAAGTCCTAATGATTCAAAACTTGAATTTACCTTCTGAAAACACTAAAAAAACTTTACCGACTCACAAAATATCGGAAGCTATTATGATTTCCATTACAGCATGGACAAAGCAATATATGATGTCAGATGATAAAAATACACAACACAAATTCATTCTACAAGATGAAGCAAGTGCAATCGAACGTAATGAAACAGGTTCAGCTCTAATGGACCATATTGTACGTCAAGGTAGGTACTGGAACACAACGCTATTAAAAGGTTCACAAAACGCAAGTGACCATGGTAGAGATGTTGCGAACATGGGTATGAAGTTTAGCTTTGGTTTACGAAAAAGTAATGAAGCAGAAGAAATGCTTAATTATTTAAACTTACCAGTAATTGAAGAAAACGTGAAAAGATTAATGGTTTTGGACAGAGGTGAAGCTTTATTCCAAGATATTTATGGTCGTTCGGCAGAAATATATATTAACCCTGTTTTCCGAGACTTATTAGATGCATTTGACTCGTCTACATCTACAGAAGAAGAAAGGGAGAGAGAGAAGGCACGAACGCATTAAGAATATGTTTAACTAGGAGGTTGAAAGGTGGTTGTGCAACCTTTATAACGTAGTTTATACAGGTTGCTCATATTACCAACAATATATGAAAAACAAAATTATGAAACATAAAAAGATTTTATCAACTGTTCTTCTAACAGTTGCTTTTTTATTTCTATTTTCTAATGGCGATATTGTCAATGCAGAGGATGCAGAAGGTGGTTCTTTAAATAAAGATGGAAATGCGAACTACACTGTAGATACTGTTCCAGATGCGGCGGTAGAAGATGAAGGTTGGCTTTCAAAAATCGGGGGAGCAATAGTTGATGGTGTTAAATGGGGCGTTAGTAAAATACCATTAATGGGTTGGATAGATGATGTGCCAAACATGTCAGAAGTATTACCAACCGTCTTAAATTTCTTTGTAGACGTAATATTTAAGCTAAACATACAATTAACACACGCACTAATCTTCATTTTAGAGTTAGCGTTTGATTTTAACGTTGTTAATATTCTTCTAGAAGAAGTTGAAGGTAGTGTTCAAGATATAAGCGGTATTGGTGCTGATGGTTTAATTCAAAGTACAGGTATGTTTGGTACATTTGGGTTGATCATAGTTATCATTACAGTAATATACGCTGTGTTTATAGTTCTATTTAAACGTTCAATGCTCGAATCTTTTAGCGTAATGCTACAAACTGTATTTGTGATAACTCTAGCCATTTTACTGTTTACAAACTTTTCATTTTATATGACAGGGGCAAACACATTAACAACGCAAGCTTCATCTTTAATATTAGGTGGTAATAGTGTTTCCTATGATATTACAAAAGATAGTGATGACCAAAGTGAAGATGCTCAAAATTTAAAAGATGGTATGAGTGATAACATATGGAAAATGTTTGTTGACAGACCGTTTTTATATATGATGTTTGGAGAAATAAATTATTCAAGATTACACATATATAAAAATGATAATGGAATGTTGGTTCGAGGTGATGACGCTAACGAAGGAAGAAAGAGAGTAGAAAGAGTAGTATTTCTAGATGGAGAAGATAGATATGAAGCATTGATTAACGATATGAAGACTTATCACAACCCTAAACCATTACATTCGAGTGTCGGGGAACGCATTGCCTTTACACCATTGTATTTTGGAATTAATGCCATGGTCTCAATACCGATTTTATTACTTTGCCTTGCAATGATTTTATTCCAATTTTGGTTTTTGATTATTGCTGTATTTGCACCTTTTGTTTTTATAATAGCTGCAATTCCAGGGCAAATCGGAGTGTTAAAGCAATATGGAAAAGAGTTAATGTTGCCATTGCTTTTGAAAATGGCTTTGTCCTTTTTCATGTTAATATTCTTTGTGTTTTCAGATGTTCTGTATAACCTCAATGAGAAAGTTTCAAGTTTAGTAGGAAGTTCGGATACTGTAAATGCCATATTGATGGCACGACCAGATATATATTTGGTGTTAGTCGGAGTATTAAACTTAGTGGTATTTGCTTCAGTACTATTATTAAGTAGACGAATATTCGGTATATTTTCTGCTAGTCCTTTAGGAAAAGCTGCAATATCTCCAATTAATTCAGGAATACAAAGTACAGCTAGTTTAGTTGGAGCAGGTGTCGGTGCTATTACTGGTGGTCCTGGTGGTGCTTTGGCAGGAGCTTCTTTAGGTGATTCAGTTGGTAAAATGGCTACAGGAGAAGGTTCAGCTGGTGATGTCGCTACCTCTGCTATGAGAGTTGGTTATATGAAGAATCTATCCAGTTTGAAGAAAGATGGGGGTGCAGGTGATGCTCTATCAGATGCTGATCTAACAGATGATACAGGGAATAAAGCTAATGATACATCTACAACTGACAATGTAGAATCTTTGAATGATGAGAATGTAGATGCAGAAAAAGGAACAACTCAAGCAAATATGGATGGTTCTGATGATAATCAAGATGAGAATGAAGGAGATAACCAAACAACAGGACAATCAAGTAATCTTGATAAACAGCAAGAATCAACTGAAAACCATGACGAACAAAACCCGATTATACATTCAGAAGAAAAAGAAGATGAAAAGAAAGACGAAACTAATTATGGAGAAGATGATTCAAGACCACAATTAAAAGAATTCAATGCAAATGAAAATCATGAAACAAGTAATCAAGAAGAAACAAATGATTTATCTTCATTAGAACAATCAATGCCATCTCTTGATAGAGAACAAGGTGATATAGAGCCATTAGATTTCACAGATGAAGACAACACATCTAATTATCAAGATCAAGCAGATGCTAATTTTGATTCATTAGATAATACTAGATCGAGCAAAAAAGATCTAAACGATCTTAATGACGAAGGTAATAGGGAGTGAAGCAAAAGTGAGTAATACAACAAAAATATTATTAGCATTAGCAATACCTATTTTCATTCTAGGTATTGTCTTTTTTCTAATAAGCATATTTGGTGATGGTGAATCCGAAGAATCTGAAGAAGAAGAATCAACTGTCCAAGATTATGAAGAAATAATATATAGTGGTGAAGAATTGGAAGAGCCAGAAGAGTCAGAGGAACCAGAAGTAGATATTCATGATGAAGAAAATATACCTAGTGACTCCACACTAGATTCTCCAAAAGACATTGAAAGTGGAGAAACAGATGAAAGCTTGCTCGCACCTCCACTCAAAGACATATATGGCGAAGAAGAGGTTAAGCAAGCTAAAAAGACAGCTGAAGCCTTTTTAGAATCATATTACAACTTTGATGGTGATAATCCTAAACAGTCGGGAGAAGATGCGGAAGAGTTCGTTACTGAAAAAATGTATATAACACTTATAAATGATCCTGAAACACCAACTCATGACAACTTTAAAAGAGTGTTTAAATCAGCTGAAAATCACGAGTCACAATTTGTACCAAAATCTGCTGATGAGAACATGCCTTTAATTTATGTTGTTGAAGGCGAATGGACAGATGTTACTGGCGAAAACAAAAGAAAAGTTAGAAATAATTTTGTAATTAGTATGAAGCTAGAAGACGGTGAATACAAAGTTAGTAATTTCGGGGTAGATGTCCCGTTCAACTAACCATGTTCAAACGTTTGTAAATAGAAACACATCTCATTTAATTAAATGGGGTGTGTTTTTTAAAAGCGTTTAAAGGAGTTGACAGTCACTTTATGAAAAAACTAATTATCGGATTACCCTTGTTAGCATTTTCTTTAGTTATAGGTGTAGTACTTATTATATTACTAGTATTGTTCTTTGTGTTTTTTACTTTATTTGGTTCACCAAAGGAATCAGATCATAATCTTACACAACCTAGCGGTGCAACGTGCAGTCCTACAGAAGAAATACAAATGGATGTATGGGATATTAGATTCGAAAGAGCAGGAGTCTTTTCGGATATGGGGGATACAATTATTGAGGTGTCTGAAAAAGAAGGCATAGACCCTGTATTGTTTGCAGCAATAGCTTTTTTCGAAACAGGTAACGGTACATCTTCAGCTGTAACTAATTATAATAATCCTGGTGGATTAATGGACCCTGCAACTGGCAGTCAGCAACTGTTCCGTTATGACACGCTTGAAGAAGGTATCCAAGCAATGGGAGTTACACTTAGAAACAGAATACTAGGTGATGGCTTGGTAACGATAAGTGATTTAGGTGCTGTATATGCACCTGTTGGAGCAGATAATGACCCCAATGGAATAAACCAAAACTGGGTTCCATCTGTAACAAGCATATCTGAAGAATTAGGTGGATTAACTATGAATTGTGAAACAAGCAATGTTGAATTTTCGGGCGATAATGCTTGGGTTGTTCCACACACAACAACAATAACATCAGGATATGGACCAAGGTCATGTACGGGTTGTTCTGATTTTCATAGAGGTATTGACATTGCAGATGCTGGCGTTAATGGAACTCCTGCTGTTGCTTTTGCTGATGGAATAGTGACTACAAGTACAGCTAATGGAACAGTCCATGTATCTTCTACAGCCAATATGGGGTCTGGTTATGGTTATTATGTTGTTATTGAACATGACAATGGAATGGAAACAAGATATGCACACTTACAAGAATATGGTACACCTGTTGGAACTGAAGTAGTTGCAGGACAACAAATAGGAAAAGTTGGAAGTACAGGAGCTTCATCAGGACCTCACTTGCATTTTGAAATATTGATAAATGGCGATTGGATTGACCCTATGGATTATCTAACTGATTTCGATCTTTAATAAACATGTTAGCTATAAAGTATAATGGAGATTTTTTAAAGAAATAAGTCAATAAAACAATTAAATAGCAAAAAATAATTTGTATGACAAAAATAGGACTCTGTTAGCATTGATACTACAATGTTTTATGTGAATTTGTGTTACAAACTCAAAAAAATTTGTCATACGTTTTATAGAGTTGTTGTATCGCTTATATGCCAACGGTTAAGGGGGTGATTTCAAACAAGTTTGTAACACGTTTTTTTAAACAATAAATATCCAAATAAAAAACTAGTTATATTTGTATGACAAACAATACAAAAAGGCTGTTGTATCAATAGTTATAAGCATTAAAAAACGTATGACAAATTAGAAAGGGAAGATAAGATAACATGTGGGTTAATCAAAAAGAGTTAGAGGATACACTTAAAAATATCGAAAGGCTTAAAGTCGGTATCATGAAGCAACTCAATGAGCTTAATGCTAATAAGGATTCTATTGCACCGACAACTGTTTACCCAATGGCGAAGGTTCAGCCAATGATTATCAATGAATATCCTGTATTTCAGTTCAGTTATGAAGGGATGTTGCCACATTATAAAGAAAATGATAAAGAATACAATTCTATGATAAAAGATTATTACTTCCGTTCAACCATTGATGCGTATGACTTTGAACAGATTACGCACGAGTTTGAACAATCATATATTATATTCGTGCAATACTTTGAAAATGAAGTAGTACGCGATTTAGATAATCGGAATAAAAAACATATTCAAGATGCCATAAGAAACACAAACATTATCGCTGATGATAACTGGCAAAACGTATGGACAACAGACTTGGGATTCAAAGATGTAGACAAAAATCACGTTCAAGTTTATGTAGTATCAAGGGATAACTACATAGATTTCATTTCATATCTGTTAGAACACCACGAGGAAATGAAGGAATCTAAAAAAGATGCAATTACTAAAGAAGAGTTTTTTCTGGAATATCAAGAAAGAAAAAGGAAAGAAAAAGATGCAAGGAAATTAAATTTAACTGATCAAGATAGGTCATTCTACTTTGGATAATAATATGTTATTGGTCTCACGAAAATTAGTGTTAAATGATGATACCAATACCGCCATTCTGAAAAAGTGAATTAGTATCATGAATAAATCTAGTATAAGTCACATGAATCTTCTAACTCAAACCATTGACACACATGGAAACTTTGTGTTTTTATCTGTGTTGGGTAAAGTCCGATAAATTCAAGAAGTGATGTGAAGCCAATTCGTATGGAAGTAGAAATGCCTGGAACATTACAGACTGTGTACGATTAGACAAAAAGGAGAGAGGCTATGCTAAAACAGCCCACTAAATATGAAATAAAGAGAAGGAAATTGACGTTCGATATGCTGAAAGATTTATATAATTTGCGGGCATTAACGGTGAAGCAGCTATCAAGCCGATTTAAATATTCGATACGACATATGGGCAGAATTTTACGAGAATTACGAGCCGACAATTTAGTTATATCAGAAAAAGTAAAAGGTTATAACCGAGAAAAAGGGCATCAAGGAAATTACCACCGTATATCAACGAAAGGAATACGTTACTTGAATCAAGCCGATTTTGATACAAGCCGAACTGCTGACCAATTAAGAGTGAATGAATACTACCTGCCTTATGTCTTATCGGTAAATGATCTAGTTATCAACCTAGAACCCCATGGCTGGCAAGTTATCGGAGGTCGTGATACAAAAATCAAATATAAGATGAATCGTGGTGATAACATTCATGGGATGCTGATAAGTCCAGATGGTACAAGGTACGGTTTGTATATATTCCTGAATCCAGTTACTCAATTAAACCTGAACAAGATTAAAAAAGAGGTAAGCCGATATAAAGACTTTCCAAATATGTTGATACTGACGAAAAATGAAGCGAGTTTTGAACAAGTTGTCTGGGAATTTCAGCATTATAACGACATTGTGAACTATATCACATTCAAAGTACTTCCATTTGGTTTTGCAATCAACTATTTAATTAGTCTTAACACTCAAGCCGAACTAATGAGTTTCATGGAGCAGTTTGAAGTCGTACATTTTCCGCACGCTGATATAGAAACAGCACCAAGTGATCTGCAAACAATAGTAATACACGAAGATGAAGAAAAATACTTTGTAAATATGCTGTGTAACGACTTAACAATGCTACAAAAAATAAGGAATTATCGTAAAGAGAGTTATGAATTAGATGGAAGAAGGGTGCTCGTCGTTACTAATATGGAAAATCGGTATCCTGAAATTTTAGAGGACATACACCATATAGACTATGTTGACATTAGACGTGATGAATTAGCAGATTACTTTCGTAGTTATTAAGCAAGGCGAGTTCCTTCATTTTCAGAATAAACAACTAATTACTTTGAAATATTACTATGAAAAAGCCAAGCAAAATATTTGTGCTAAGTCGGCATGGGCAACCCTGTCCTTTAAAAGACGTTTTAAACTAGCTTTAACTATAATAAATATTCGCAGGAGATGATTCAATGTGTGTTATTAAAGAGTTACGTAGTTTAACAAAAATGACAAATAAAGAAATTGGACTAAATAAAAGCATAAGTGAAAACTTCACCAAAGCTGAACAAGTCAAGCTATTTAAAATAGCACAAGCTTTATTAGAAGATGAAATAATTCACGCTATGTCAATTTTGACGGTTGAAAACAAAATAAAGAGTGATATTGGTGATTAACCCACTTTTATTATCGGTGTTAAGTTTCTTGTTATCAGGAGCAGGTGTTGTATTAATTTATAACGACCTATTAATATTACCGCCGAAGTATTACATGTTTATTATGTTTGGTTTGATTATTGTTTTCTTTGTTCTTAGACGGACATTCGCTACAAATAAAAAAGCAGATAGATTAATGGTGTTAAGTCAGAGTATATTAGCAGCTAACATGTTAATTTCTCTTATTAATTCACAATGGAAGCTCACCAATCTAATTTCCACAGTTACAATGACTAAGATTGCTACGGTAATACTGGTAATTATAGCAATTTACCTTAATTTTATTTATATGAGGGCAGAACAGTCCTACAAAAAGAAACGTGGAAATCAACGAATCAAAGAGGAACCAAAAGAAGGATTTGTCGAACAATTACGAGGTAAAAAGAATACAGACAAAAATGAGATCATGTTGACACTAGGTAAGTCAGCAGAGAACGAATAGGGATTCTCCCCTCCGCATCATTATTTAAAACGCATTTTAAATAAAGTTTATAACAATAGAAAAGGTGATACTTCATGGCAACGGTTGAAGAAAATAGAAAAACGGCTTTATACGCTTTGTTAGACATTGGTGTTGAGATAGAATCAGATGAAATTTTAGAAATTGTTAACAATGCATTGAATGGCTCTCAAGTTACAACAGGAAATGACGAAAGAGTGGCTGGAGGTAAGAGACTTTTTGAAGAAATGTTTGATAAAGATATAGACGAGAATCAACTTTCTCTTTTTATTGACCACGAAAAGTCCTTATAATATAACACTTTGGTAAATATGTGGATTATATGACAGATAAATAAACCAACATAGGAGTGAGTTGAGTGTTGTCAAAGTTTATTCTGATACTCGTGTCATGGGCGGTTATTTTAGTGATATTCAATTTCTTTATAAGCAAAATAAGAAAAAAAGATACGATCAAAAAGGATGGTGAATTATAGTGGGTTTTGTTAAGTGGTATGAAGAAAACAATAATGAAACGTGGAATGATGTAAAGGACTCAATTGGTGCTATAGCATTAATTAAACTAACAATTGAATACGAGATGTTTTGTATTAGTAAAGGTTTGATAGCTAGATGGGATGGTTAAATCATGAGATTTTATTGTTCAGCAAATGAATTTTATTTTTGTCGTGTGTTTGCAACATATTCAGGTGAAGGTGATCTACATGATACATTAACAGAATTAAGCAAGGGTGGCTTCAGAAGAACGCTACTCTTTTTTATTTCTGCATTTCCAGTTGTTATTGTACAAGGAACTTTGATGAATCTCCCGAAATTTCCACTTCAGATGCAGATAGGTTTAATCTTAACGCTTATTTTTGTTGCATTAATATTAAGTGGCTTTTTAAATATCAGAAGATCGAATCAAGAGTATCGTCATTTTGAAAATAATTTTATGAATCGACCTAAAACACTTAGTGAAGAAGTACTGATATATGAAATCAAGCCAGAAGGTATATATTTTAATTTATACAATAAAGTTAATGATTTCGACATGCTTCTTATTCCGTGGAGTGCCATCAAAAAGGGTGAAATTGATTATTTAAGGTTTCCAAGTAGACGTAATTCAAGCCGAGAACAATCACGTCGAGCAATGTTAAAGGATTTCAAGGAAGTAAAGAGAGAACATCATGATTTCAAATATCCAAACAAATTAACTCATAAAGATAAGGCAGCTTTGTCACTTTACACAAGTGAACCTTACCATAATCTAGCTAGTTACATTCCACTTCCTGTTAGTTGGAAAGAAAATAACAAAGAAAAACGATTTATTGAAGAAGTGAGAAAGTATATACCAGTTGAAGTTGTTGAACATGAAGAAATTCAATTATTAGACTTATTCAGAAGAAGTAAGGCAAAGTAATGTTTTTTAAAATTCGTTTTAAACACAGTGATTTTAGAGTATTTTACAGAAAGGAAAATGCAGATGGGAAGAATAATCGAACTAGGTGGTTCAGATATTTTCACGCACTTACTGGTGGTTGGTCCAACACGTTCAGGAAAAACAGCAACGATTCTAAAGCCAATGATATATCAGTTACTTATGGCTAAGAAACGTGGCGTTCCTTTGGGAATCAGTTGTGTAGAGCCAAAAGGAGACGTAGCACAAATAGTAGCTGATATGGCTAAAGAAATGGAATTACCTTACACCCACATTGATCCTATGCAACCAGAAATTACAGGAAAGTTTAATCCAATGGAAGGAGAAATCAATACAGTAGCAGAAGCAACAGTTATCGTTTTGAAAGGATTGTTCGGTAAACAAGAAGATTTCTTTGCAACAGTTCAAGAGTTGTCAGCTAGAAACGTTACGAAGCTTTTAAAAGAATTAAATGGCGACAACATGGATATAACAGATGTACTCCACACCTTGAGAGATGATAATGTTTTAAGACAAAAAGTAGCAGAATTGAAACAGCGTGATGGTACAACAGATTTAGTACACTTTTTTGAATCTGAATTACTTGGAAGTATGGCAGAAAAGTATCGGCAGTTTGTACTTGGTTTAAGGGCTCAACTTGAGAATATAATTTCAAATGATGCACTTAGAAAAATCATGTCAGGTAAAAGTAGTGTAGATATAGATGAACATTTTGAAACAGGTGGAATCCTTGCAGTGAATACAGCACTCGGGATGTTAAGAAGTAGTGGGGATGCATTTGGACAATTCGTTATTATGCACTTACAAAATGGAACATTCCGTAGACCTGGAACAGAAAATACAAGAATTCCGCATTTTTTAATCGTAGATGAATATTCACGTTACATTAACCCTGATGTTGAAATATTTTTATCTCTTGCAGCGGAATATCGTGTTGCAGGTATTTTCGCCACGCAAAGTTTAGGGCAATTAGCCATTGAATCGGGTAAGTTAAGTGGTCAAGAAATGAAACGATCTATTTTAGCTTCATGTCGTAATAAGATTGCATTTGGTGGAGTCACTTATGAAGATGCTGCGGATTTTGCTAATGAATTTGGTAAAGACAAAATTATTATGCGACAAAGTACGTATGATAACAAAATAGTTGGACTCAACTTATTCCCTGCATCATTTAGAGATACCGAAGATGAAGAATATCGATTTGACCCTACAGACATTCGTGATGGATTAGCCAGATTCACTTATATCCATCAATTAATGAGTGGCGGAGTCTTACAAAAGCCTGCATTAGCAGAAGGTACATTTGTTCCAAGAGATTGGAAGGAACTAAGAGAATGGGAAGATAAATCAGCGTTAGGTATGATAAAGAAAGTTAAGAACTTTTTCACTAAAGACGAAAAGTTATTAAATAAAGATGGTACTGTCGGTCAAACAGACGAATTATCCGCAGAAGAAGTCCAAAGAATATATAATGAAGCTGAAAAAGAAGCCGAAATGCTTGAGGAAGCTGAACAAAAGAAAAATGAGGAACTTAACTTGCTTCATAAAGATCAGGCTGAAGTATCGGGAGAGGAAGCGGAAGATAGTTTACTAGATACAAGTAATGATTCAGAGGTACCCAAGAAACAATCTGCTAATGATGGATGGTTGAATGTTGATGACCTCAAAGAACTGGCAAGTTCAGATTCATTAGATTCAGTTGAAAATCATAAAGAAGCACAACCTGAAGTTGAAGAAAAGTTAAAGCCTGAAACAAAACTTAAACCTAACCATAAATCTAAAAACAAAGGAAAAGTGGGAGTAGGTAGCATATCTAATAAAGGGGGTGATGCAGAAACGAAGAAAGAAAATCTATCTAATCCAGATGGATTTTGGAGTGAATGAAACATTCGGTTCACATGTAGTTGTTCAAAACACGTTTTAAAAGGAACTCAATAACACCAATGGTTTTAGCGTGTTTTATTCCTTGACATCAGCTGTTGAATTGGTATAATTAGGTTAGAAATTAGGTCATGCTATGTCCATTTTTAGCAATTGCCATATAATAAAAACAAAAGCTTTCTTGCTTATTGCTTCGGTAATAGGTGAGGGGGCTTTTTTGTATTGGCAAAAATAGTTTATTAAAAAATATTATTATAAAGGGGATATTAAAATGTCAGAAGAATTATTGCAGGACAGTATGTTAATTGAAGGATTTGACCCAGAAAAGTTAGCCGAGTTGCAACAAGCCGAGAAAGAGAACAGAGGTTGGAAAGAAGTTTATGGTGCTTACCAAAACCAAAAAATTCTACAAGCTGAAGTTGATGGTATTGAAGAAATAGGTAAGATGACTTGTGCAATTGTAATGGTAAAAGATGTTCGAGGTATCATTCCGTTAGAATTTTTCGGTGTAGAAAACAAACGTCAATTGCGTAGGTATATTGGCAGACCTGCTGCTTTCATGGTTAAAAACTACGATCGGGATGAAGAAATCTTTACAGGTTCTCGCATTGATGCACAAGAACAAATGGCAGAAATCTTTTTAAAGCGAACTGAAGTAGGTGATACGAGAGTAGCTGTTGTTAACGGAGTTACGAACCATAGCTTGTATGCAGATGTTGGTGGTATCCAAGTAAGAATTTCAATTGATGAAGTTAGATACGGTTGGATTGATGACTTGCGTGATGAATATAAAGAAGGTGACCACCTTTTAGTCAAGATAATGGAGATTGAAAAGCCAGAAGCTAAAAAAGGTGAAGATGGAAGTGAGAATAAAGTAAATGCATTGGATACAAAAATTACAGTAAGTGCTAAAGCTCTTAAAGATAATCCTTGGAATGGTAAAGCTCAAAGATACCTTAGAAATAATGAATACAAAGGAGTCGTTTCTGGGGTAGATGAGTTTGGTGTGTTCGTAAATCTTGCTGATGGTATTGACTCACTTGCACGTCACATGAAGTTTGAGAATGTATCAAAAGGTGATAATGTTTTAGTTCGTGTATTAGATGTTGATGTCAAAAAGGAACAGATTCGTTCACGTATTATTAGAGTTCTATAAGGAGTGATTCAATATGCCGAAAGCAAGTCCATTTTCGCTGTCGCATGATTGGTCACTTGGTTGGACAAGAATTCCTTCTAACTATAAACCTTTTAAATATTATAATATAAATTCAATGAAGGAAAAAAAGGCACTGGAAGGCATTGCATCTGTTGGAGTAATCGGGGAAAAACAGCTTTCCCGATTATTCTCACTAGGTGCTAAAGAAATAAAAAATATGGTTAAGACAGATAAAATTGTTCCACATGCTTTGAACAGAAACCATAATAACAGGATACCGATTTACTCATTAGGGATAAATGGTGCAAAAGCCATAAACTTGGATGTTTACAAAGAAAACTATTGGGTTGAGTACAAAATAGATGAAGTTTTAAAATCGCTTTTGTTTTTCCAGTTGTATCATTATTTTCCTACATTGAATGTCCGTCCAACACCGAATCCTTTCGTTGCGGCAGTTAAAAATAACGATAATTTAATTTATGTATATGTAGTTAAAGGTGACACGAACGATCTAATGCGTTATTTGAAATGGGAAAAAAATAGTAATCACAGATTGATGTTAGTAACAGAATCGATCTCGCAACTAAAAGAGATTGAATTATATACAAAAGATTTAAAAATGCGTGTTGTAATAGAAGATGATTTAATGAACAGGGAAAAATCAGATGAAGACATATTCTACATTTATAAGGATGGGGAATTGGTATAGATATTGCCAACCCTATCCTTTTTTTCTTGTGCTTATTAAGTAAGGGGGAAAGATTAGATGAATATAGATGTTAACAAAGACAATAAAAAAATTAGAAAAACATCTGAAGAATCACTACACAAATTCAGACGTGTACAACAAAAATTGAGCATAGATGGTTATTTACCAAAGAACAAAGAAGATTATACCGAAAAGATGGAAGAGGAAGTGAGGTATTCTAATAGGATAACTAGTGTTTTACAAGGTATGTGCAAGGAAGAATCGGCACTTTTAATTCACCGTTATTTAAATGGGAACGGACAAACATATGATTATATAGTTAGAAATAAACTAGGTGTAAGTGAAAGAACTTATTACAGAATAAAAGCAGATGCTTTGATTAATTTTCATTATCTTGCTCATTAAATATATGAATTCATTAAACATAGGGGGATAAACGTGTTGCAGAAACTTGCTTACAAAGACGATTCATTCGGACAACGCTTTTTAAAATTGATTTTAAATAACGAGGAATTCCTTGATTCTGATGAGTATGAAAAATTATCGTTAGCAGAAAATGAAGTTATTGAAGCGTGGATTGATTCAATACCTGAAAGTTATTCGACTTATGAGGGGTTTGATTCAATAGAAGCATGTTTAGAAACATTGCTTTTACCAAAATCAAAATATGTTTTTATTCATTTTCAAGGGCAGTATTATGCTGTAGCTTACGAAAGCGGAACAAGGCAAATCATAGTTGGAAAAGATCAATTTATTTATACAAATGACACCCGACTTTTATATGACGAGGAACACCCTTCTAATTATCCCATTAGACAGAGGGTTAAATATATTGGAGAACCTAAAACAATTTTATGCGAAATGCTAGCAATTGACCCAGACATGAAAGCCTATATTTATAAACAAGAAAAAAGTACCAAGATATACGAAGCGGATGAAGGGTACGAACATAGCTTTGCACAATTGGGTAGCACATTTAAGGATTACGACTTCACAAAACACAATGTTGGATTACTTCATTTTTATTATACAAATCTTGAAGTTGAGTTTTTTGAGTATTACCTAGAGTATTATGATTTTATTAGCATCAATCCTTTTAGATGGAACGGAAAAGAATATAACGAAGAAACACAATCGTATGAAATAAAAAGATTACCTGCCCCATATTCAGCATATTGCAGGAGATGGATAGGTGCCAATGACTAAATGCAGATGTTTTTAAAGCTTTATTGTATTCCTACCACAACATGTAGTTTAGGGTACTTTTAGGATGATACAATATATATATAACCGATAAGGGAAGAGGTGGTAATAATGTTTAATAATGTATGGGAAGAACTCTTGATGCTTCGTTTCGTTTCCAAGAATATGAAGCATCAAAGAAAAGTAAGTGAACAAATGGTTAAAAATCAAGAAGAAGCATTAAGATTACAACGTGGCGAAAACATCAGAACAACTGAACCAAAGGCGTTAACAAAAAATAATACAAGCAATGAAAATAACGATAAATTTGATTTGGCAGAAGAATTAAAGAGTTTCAGACCATTGCAAAAGGACGGAATTTCAAAGCCTAAAGAAAAACATATCTGGCTTTCAATCCTATTAACATTGACTCTCGGACCTCTCGGATTGTTTTACACTACTCAAAAATATGCAATTGCTATGACGATCATCTTTGTACTCGCAGTTATCCTTAGAATTGATAGCTTAATTGTATGGGGATTGATTAACGCAACAATCGTAGCCATTGGCATTTTAAAGTCAATGGAACAGAATGAAGATTTAATTGCAGCAAATAAACAATAGGTATGAGGGGTGTTATAGTTGGAGGTTCTTTTAGAAGAAGTTTCATTTCAGGAAGCTATAAATGCTCTAAAAGATGGATTATCCATTCATTGGTTTTCTAGAGATACGAACAAAATCATTCATTATAAGCCGAATTCATATTACAAAACCTTGAATTTAACACCTGAACAAATAAATGAAGGTAATTGGGCGATAGAAAGTAGGTATCATTAATGAATAGAGTATTTAACTTCATAATAGGCATTGCCTTAGTTGTCGGGATTATCATAGTTGGCTTTACAGATAATGGATTAAATGATTATTTTGGTGGAGAAAAGAGCCTGTTCAGTACCGAAAATGTACAAGGTGGGTCGGACTCTAAATCATTAATAACTGAAGACAAGGTTCTTGAAACAGATGAAGCACTTTTACAACGAGTAGTTGATGGAGATACAATAATCGTCATTACCGAAGATGGTGTGGAAGAACGTGTAAGACTTTTGTTAATAGATACACCAGAATCCGTTCACCCAAATGGAGAAGTTGAAAAGTACGGTCCCGAATCATCAGATTACGCTAAAGAATACTTCGAAGGTGTCAGGAAAGTGACACTTGAGATCGGCGAAAATGAAAGAGATGACTATGATCGACTTTTAGCTCACGTTTGGGTGGATGGAGAAAACTTTAATCTGCATATGGTGGAAAAAGGATATGCAAGAGTCGCTTATGTATATGAACCTAACACTAATTATGTAGATGAATTCAGGGAAGCGGAGAAACAAGCGGAAAAAGATGGGCTGAACATCTGGTCCATAGAAGGTTATGTGACTGATAAGGGGTTTGATATGTCAGTTGTAGATTAGAAAGAAGTTAAAACACTAATTCACCCTTGTTGTTTGTAACGGTTTTGATGTTGTTTTCCATCTATATTAGTTTGTATATTATTCCAAACAAAAAACGTTGATTGTAAAGAAATAATGTTGGTGTTTCATCATGAAGAGTATTTTGTAAAACTATAAAGTTAGATAAAAATTTCATTACAAGTAGTGAGTAATTCATGATTTTGTAATAAAACTTGAGTTTTTTACAAATAAATACAAGTTTAATTATGCGAAAAGTATGGAATGTAAGCAGTTGATGTGTCAGCCAAAGATATTGAAAAAATAATGTGACAGGAGTAGGTCGAATTGAAATTAAAATACATTTTATTATTGATGGTTAGCGTATTGTTTGTAACTATGCTAGTGGCATGTGGGAGCTCAAAAGAGGAATTACCGTCTCCAAAAGCTTCTACTGGTAAAGTTGCTGCAGAAGAATTATCTGAAGAAGAAATGGATAAGAAAGATGTGGAAAAAGACAAAAAGAAAAAATCCAATGACAAGAAAAAAGATAGCAAAGACAATGGTACAAAAAAAGATCAATCTTCAGATAAAGATAAAAAGACCAACACTAAATCGAATGACTCAAGTAAGAAAGAAACTAAGGACGACACAAAGAAATCCTCTAACGATATTAATGTAAGTGAAGCAAGTGGGGTTTTCTATGTAGTAAATACTTCAGGATTAAATGTACGTTCAGGTGATAGCACGAGTTACGCTATCATTGGTGCATTGAATCAAAACGACAAAATTAATGTAACAGGTAAGACATCTAATGGTTGGTATCAGTTTGATTACAATGGTAAGAAAGGCTATGTAAGTGGAAATTATTTGTCTACAGAAAAACAGGATACCAATACTGCTAGCAGCAGTAAAGGTAGTAATGAAAAGAGTAACAAAAATACAGGAAGTAGCAATAATGGAAATAGTAACAAGGGCAATGGTAATAAAGGAAGTAGTAGTGATAACCAAAATGCAGTAGACAAAATGAAAAACTTAGGTAAGAGTCAGCAAGTTATTCTCGTTACAACAAGTGGTTACAATACAAGTACTGGTAAAATTAGCACTTATGAAAAAGATGGCAATGGTAAGTGGAATTTAGTATTGAGTTCAACAGCATATATTGGAAAAAATGGTTTTACAGATAATAAAGCGGAGGGTGACGGTAAAAGTCCAACAGGGAAATACACGATTGGACAAGCTTTTGGTTACGAAGGAAATCCTGGTACGAAATTAAGCTTTAAAAATTCTACAGAAAATGATGTTTGGGTAGATGATTCAAACTCGAAATACTATAACACTTGGCAAAAAGATGATAAAGCGGATAAAGATTGGGATAGTGCAGAAAGTATGATGCACCGTTTGTATAATTATGGCTTTGTCATTAACTATAATACAGCACAAACACCTGGAAAAGGAAGTGCGATCTTCATGCATGTCGGAAGCAGTTATACTTTAGGTTGTACTGCAACAAACCAAGGTGACTTGATTAAGATTATGCAATGGGTTGACCCAAGCAAGAATCCTGTAATTATTCAAACACCAGAATCGGGTTTAGGCAATTATTAATAAATACTATATAGATATAAAAGATTCTTCACTATTTAGTGGAGAGTCTTTTTTTATATACAAATATTTTATAAGTAAGTTTTAATAGCACTTTTGTCAACCTGACAGAAATTTGGCAGGAACTTGGCAGGAAGTGTCATCTTTTTAAAAGTAATATTACAAGCGAGGTGAAAACAACATAAAAAAAGGAAAGGGTGAAAAGATTTTGAAGAATACAGGTATTATGGAAAACGATAAATTGAACGAACCCAGTGAATTAATTAGTGATCAGTATTTAAAAGGTGTTTTAAAAGAACTGTTACAGGGTCAATCAATTAAATTCCATGAACTGATTTACGAAAGAGAATTATTGCTAGAGAGGTTACATCAGTCAATAAGCAAATCGTGTTTTGAATTAGCTAAACAGATATGGACCCAAGTAAAAAGGCTTTTTAGATTAAGCGACAGCAGAACACCATTTGTCTATTTTAACCAAAACAAGCAGTGGTTTGAGTTATCTCAAGGTACTAACAAGGAAGATTTGCAGTTCGATATAGAAGACGACAAATTAGTTTATCTGGATAACGATAAAAGTAATGACGTAATTATTAATCCAATATTCTTCCAAGAAGGGTACAACTCTCTCCTAGGGTGCGAAGAATTCATTCGCCATCAGTCAGCCAGAAAGTTAGAGAATTATTTGTTAGGAAAGTTACAGTTAGTTTGAACTAAGATTAATTTAATGATAGACAAGTAGGAGAGGAAATTGCTAATGAATGAACACTATTTGAATACGAAAAATCAAAAACGATTTTCATTGTTGATGATTTTTACATTAATGTTAAACCTATTTACAATGAGTATTATGCCTGTTTCGGCTGAAAGCCCAACAGTAGTAGCAGAGGATAAATCAGCACCTAAAGAGAAGGTATTCAAATCAATTGATGCAGGAAACTTCACTTATGATAAAGAGATTAACTCTATCGGTTGGTTTGATAAAATAACAGACAACAATCTAGATGGTGGTTTTGTTTTAGGAACACGCTATAAAACAGATGGTGCTGGAACAGCGGTCTATTGCTTGAATTGGGATTTAGATAGCCCACAAGAAAAAGGAAACACTTATATAGCAACAACCGAAAAGATTACTGATAAAGAATATACTGCAATGTATTACGGTTATGCGGGAGAGGAAGATCGCACAGGCGACTTTATTGATCCTAAGACCAATAAAGAGTTTAGTCAAAACGAAAGATATTACATTACACAAATGTCTCTATATGCTGTTACAAATGATAAAGCTACTAAAGAACATTTACGTGTAGAAGATATGATTAAACATACACGTGGCATGATTGATGAGGAAATGTCAGAAGAAGTTTTGAATGCTGTAAAAGATCAAGTGGACTTTATCAATGAAAACACATTGAAGGTACCAAAAGCAGAAGTAATCGAGATTGTTATTGATGGTTCAGAGGAAAACGAAATGATTCAAAAAGACACTTATTTAGAGTTGAAGAATCCTATTCAGATTAATGTTAGTAATACTAAGGGTGAATTAACACTAGATAATAGTGGTTTAAATAAAGCATACTTTGTTGATGTTGAAGGTGAGAAAGTTGATGATTCATATGTATTAGAAGGTAATGAAGTATTCTTACGTGTAGACATTGAAGATGCGAAAGCTGAAGATTCAATCGAATTTAAAGTGTCTGGTGAAGTAGAATACACAAACCTAACAAAATATGCTCCAAAGAACAGTAGCGAAACAGGCGTAGATGGTGATGAGTTACAAAGAATCACGTGGGTTTCAAAAGAAAAATCAGAAGCAGAAAGTAATTTCAGAGCAACTTATGAAGTCATTGAAGGTGACATAGAAATTACTAAGAAAGAACTCGGTTCAGATAGAGTGTTACCTAATGCAGAATTTGTTATCAAAGATGATAAAGATAATATTGTTCACGAAGGAAAAACAAATGATGATGGTGTTATCAAATCTGGAAAGTTATTAAAAGGTAAATACACTTACCAAGAAACAAAAGCTCCTGAAGGTTATGTTTTAGATGATACAGTTTACCCATTTGAAATTAAGGAAAATGGCGAGGTCGTTAAAGTTACAGTCGAAAACAAAATGATCGAAGGTTCTTTAGTTATTGTGAAGAAAGACTCTGAAACAGAAAAGGTTCTTGAAGGTGTTGAATTCAATTTAATTGATAAAGACAACGAAGTAGTTGAGACAGGGAAGACTGATGAAGAAGGTAAGTTGTCATTTACTGAATTACCTTATGGAAAATACACCTTAAAAGAAACAGAAACACTTGAGGGTTATGTAATAAACAAATCAGTATTCGTATTTGAAATAGAAGCAGAAGATCAAGTGGTTGAAAAAGAAATTACTAACTCACCAATTAAAGGTGATTTAGAAATAACAAAAACAGATGTTGCAACTGGTGAAGCTTTACCGAATACTAAGTTTGAAATTAAAGATTCAGACGGTGATGTAGTACGTGAAGCAGCAACTGATGAAGAAGGAATAGCATACTTTGAGAACTTGCCATATGGCGAATACACGTATAAAGAAATTGAAGCTGTAGAAGGTTACGTAATTGATGATGCTGAATATCCTTTCGAAATTAAAGAAAATGGTGAAGTTGTTAAAGCAGAAGTTACTAATAAACCGATCGAAGGCGATCTTGAAATTACAAAGACAGATGTTTCAACAGGAGACTTACTACCAAATGCTAAATTCAAAATTAAAGATGCAGAAGGTGAAGTTGTTCGAGAAGGTGCAACAGATGAAGACGGAATAGTCTACTTTGAAAATTTACCGTATGGTGAGTACACATATCAAGAGTATGATGCACCAGAAGGTTATGTCGTGGATGAAACAGAATTCCCATTTGAAATTAAAGAAGATGGTCAAATAGTTAAAGCAGAAGTGACGAACAAGCAAGAAGAAGTTCCAACTAAACCAGAAGAACCTGAAGAGGAAAAAGAAGAAACTATTGTTGGAGAAATGTTACCCAAAACAGCAACAGATGTATTCAACATGTTACTGATTGGCTTTGCGTTAGTGCTAACAGGTGGTGCAGTGGCGTTCTACATGAACAAGCGTAAGAAAACTACTGACATTGGTGAAGTTGATGAATCTGACAAAGAATAAAATATGACAACAAGAACCTAGTCTATGCAGGCTAGGTTCTTTTTCTATTTAAAATTCAAGGAGTTTTACGTATGAAAAAATTGATGAATGCCTTCTTTATGCTTTTAGTAGTTTCTATCATTCTAATTGGAGTTGGAATGATCGGATGGTCAAGCAAGGAGTACATTGAAACAAAGACAAGTGAGCATAAGGCGAAAGAAGAAATCGAAAAAATATTATCTGCCAAAGAACCAATTGATAAAGAGGATTTTAAACCAAATTTTGGAGAAGCGGCAGGAATGTTAATTATAGACAAAATTGATGCAAATTTACCAATAGTTGAAGGTACAGATGAAGACGATCTGAAAAAAGGTGTTGGGCACTATACAGGTACATCATACCCTTTAGATGGTGACCAAGTTTTCCTATCTGGACATAGAGATACAGTATTTAAAAGAATGGGCGAATTAGAGGTAGGTGACATTTTAACTGTTCGTATGCCTTATGGAGATTTTGATTATGAAATCGTAAGTACAAAAATAGTGGATGCTGATGACAGAACCATTATCGTACCACATGATGAAGAAATACTAACTGTATCGACTTGCTATCCGTTCGGTTATATAGGAAGTGCACCAGACAGGTATATCATTGATGCAAAGCCTGTATTTAAAGATAACAATGATAATGAAGTTTAAAAAATATAAAAATTTTAAAAGGAGTTTTAAAAATGAAGAAGTTTATTAGTTTCGATAAAATGATCACACCAGCAGTTATTAAAATAGTGTTTTGGCTCGGAGTTGGATTTTCAGTTTTAATGGCAATTATCTCTTTTGGAAGTGCGTTTACAGAACAGGGCAGTGTTGCTAACGTCGCTCTTGGAGTTTTAATTCTAATGGTTGGTCCTTTAATGGTACGTATTTACTGTGAGTTAATTATGCTTGGTTTTAAAATGTTGAATTCATTAGATGAAATTAACAATAAGTTAGACAAGAAATAAGTAGTAAAATACCTTGTTTATTTTACGTAAGTAAGATTTTTTATTTGTCTTATCTATACAAAAGGAGATCGGCATAACAGTAAAATCATTTTAATACCCAATTATAAAAGGAGTGCATGAAATGGCAATACATCTTATGGATGATGAAAAAATTATTTGGAAAAGTTTTCAGGGGAAAAATTACAGACTTACTATTTTGATACGTGATATTTTACTTTCAACTTTAGCAATATTTCTCATTCACTATAGCTTTACTGAAATTGGTATGTTTAAAGGCAATGGTACTAATTGGAAAATAACAGGTGTTTTATCGCTATTAGCTATTTTAGTCATAGGAGTCAATCAACTAAAGTTATTGATGCAAATTTACGTCATAACAAATGAACGAATCATTATAAAAAGAGGTTGGTTAAATAGAAAGCTGACTTCAATCAAATTGGTAAATATACTTGATACAAAAGCGGAGCAATCTTTTGGAGAAAGACTAATCAAAACAGGAACGGTATATTTATTTACAGCTAATGATAGCCATAACAATGATGACAGTTTTATACAAAACGTACCTAAAATAGAAAACATAGATAATCCATTTGAAAGACATTCTAAAATAAGCCAATTATTAAAAAAGAAACAAAGATAAAACAGTAAGTTCTTGGCTGAAGAATCTCTTGAGAAAAAGGGGCTAAGTGAGGGTTATTCAAAATGAATTTATTTTAAAAAATCATATTAATTAAGACTAAGAAATTTTTTTACCTTGTTTTTTTTATAGTTGTCTAGTAATATAATAAGTAATCCATTTAAAAAGGATTAAATCTCGTTCCTTTTTTATTTTTTAAAACACAAGAAGTTTTGGTGCAAACGGAAAGTACCAGAACACCCCCCTTATCATTGCGGAAACAATGATAGGGGTTATTTTTTTCTGTATTTTAAGCTGTTGATTTCATTAATAATAATTGCTATACTATATATATCGTTATATTAGTTGTTAAGTTTTTATTTATTGTTCCTATTCTTTTCCAAGAATTATTTACCCAAGAACTCATAAATAAAAAAAGCGTTAAACTCTTGTCTTTC
>Ga0079225_10000107_pt1 | contig 41679 bp, 33 predicted proteins | sample Poulit2012_FD_76344 | JGI IMG/M metagenome (GOLD analysis project Ga0079225, IMG submission 76344) | Agricultural soil microbial communities from Georgia to study Nitrogen management - Poultry litter 2012 | ecosystem: Environmental > Terrestrial > Soil > Agricultural land | place: USA: Georgia... | reverse complement strand
GACCACCTGCGCTGGCGTCACGACACCCTGGATGAGGCCCGGGCCCGGGCCCGGGAGCTGGGGCTGGCCGGAGCCAGTTTCCCGTGGCGCACGATCACCGGCCGAGAGTGCTCGGGGTACTGGCCAGCCGGCACCGCTGGGTTCCACATCAACGCCGATATCGCCGATGCCACCGCCCGTTACCTGGCCGCCACCCAGGACACCGATTTCGAGGCCGACTGCGGGGTGGAGCTACTGGTGGAGACCGCCCGGGTGTGGATGTCCCTGGGCCACTACGACGGCGACGCGTTCCGGATCGACGGGGTGACCGGCCCCGATGAGTACACCGCAATCGTCGATGACAACCTCTACACCAACGTCATGGCCCAGCGGAACCTCACCGAGGCTATCGCTGCCTGTGAGCGGCGCCCGGAGATTGCCGCCCTGTTCGGAGTCACCGGGGCCGAGCGGGAGGACTGGCGCCGGGCCGCCGATTCGGTGGTGCTGCCCTACGACGACGAACTCGGAGTGCACATCCAGTCCGAGGACTTCACCCGGCACGCCGAGTGGGACTTTGAGAACACCGACCCGGCGCACTACCCGCTGCTGTTGAACTTCCCGTACTTCCAGCTCTACCGCAAGCAGGTCATCAAACAGGCCGACCTGGTCCTGGCGATGCACCTGCGCGGGGACCTGTTCTCCGAGGCGGAGAAGGCTGCGAACTTCGCCTACTACGAGGCCCGCACCGTCCGCGACTCCTCGCTGTCGGCGGCCACCCAGGCGATCCTGGCCGCCGAAACCGGGCACTTGGATCTGGCCTACGACTACTGGGCCGAGGTGGCGTTCGTGGACCTGGGCGACCTGCACAACAACACCGCCGACGGTCTGCACATCGCGAGTATGGGCGGGTCCTGGCTGGTGGCTGTGGCCGGGTTCGGGGGAATGCGTGACCACAACGGGCAGCTGACCTTCGCACCGCGCCTACCGCGGGCACTGACCCGGATCCGGTTCCAGATGATGTTCGCCGGGCGGGTGCTGCAACTCGATACCCGCCGCAACGGCAGCGACAGCCCGGAGGAGACCACCTACGAGCTGCTGGACGGGCCGGAGATGCACACCTGGCACCACGGGCAGAAGATCCGGCTGGTGCCCGGGGACCCGGTCACCGTGCCGGTACCGCCGGCACCCGAAGTGGAGCCGGTGACCCAGCCGGCCAACCGCGCTCCGCTGCACCGGCGCCGGATCACCCCGCGGCTGCGGCGCTGAGTAGCGGCACCGCAGGCGGGCGCTGGCTGGGTTTGGACACCTGCCGGTGGCGACGGGCGGCGGTTACGGTGAGGCGATGAGCCTGTCTGAGGATCCGCACTGGCCCCGCGCCGGAAACTGGCACGACCGGCACCACCACCGGCGCGGGACGGTCGACGTCGCGCTGCTGGGACTGCCCACATTCCGGACCTCGCTGTCCACCACCGGGGCACACACCACCCCTGCGGCGATCCGGGCCGCGCTACGCCGGTACAGCACCTTCCACACCGGCCCCGGGCCGGGCGGGGGCGCCGGGCAGGGCATGGATGCCGGGGAACTGATCTGGTCCGACGCCGGCGACGTCGCCGAGCCCGACGGCGCCGGTGAGGGGGCAGCGATCCAGGCCGTGTCCGAACACGCCGCCCGGGCCCGGCTGCTGATCGCCCTCGGCGGGGACAACGCAGCCACCGTCCCGGCGGCCCTGGGCGCCTGGGGTGAGCAGATCGGTTCAGCGGGGCTGGTCACCCTGGATGCTCATCACGACCTGCGCGATGGCATCTCCAATGGTTCACCGGTGCGCCGGCTGCTGGAGGCCGGGCTGGACGGGCGCCGGGTGGCCCAGATCGGGATCGCCGACTTCGCCAACTCCGCCTACTACCGGGCCCGGGCCGCCGAACATGGCATCACGGTGATCGGCCGTGACGAACTGCACCACCGGCCGATGGCGCAGGTGCTCACCGAGGCGTTAGCCCTCGCCGGCGGCGCCGGCGGACCGGTGCACGTGGACCTGGACGTCGATGTGTGTGACCGCGCGGTGGCGCCGGCCTGCCCGGCCTCGATCCCCGGTGGGATCAGCGCCGCCGAGTTGCGGATCGCCGCGCGGACGGCCGGGGCCCACCGGCAGGTGACCTCGATCGATATCACCGAGGTCGACGCCAGCGCCGATACCGACGATCAGCGCACCGTGCGCTTGGCGGCGTTGTGCGTGCTGGAGGCCGGAGCTGGACTGATGGCCCGGGAGGTCTGACCGACACCGAGCCCAGCGCTGTGGGCCTCAGCTGTGCCCGTCGCCGCCTTCGAGCGCCTCCCGGAACACTGCGAGCATCTCATCACCGAAGAGCACGAACCGCACCTGCTCGATCGCCGCGCCGTCGGGCCCAGCCAGGAAATCGCGGACCGCGTCGATACCCACCCGGGCAACGTCGGGCCCCCGCCAACCGAAGACCCCGGCACTGATCGCGGGGAAGGCCACTGTGGACGCCCCGAGGCGCGCCGCTTCGGTCAGTGAGCTGGTGAAGCACGCGGCCAGCAACGCTGGGTCGTCCTCGCCCTTGTTCCGGTCCGGGCCGACGGTGTGGATTACCCACCGGGCCGTCATCTGCCCCGCGCCGGTGGCCACCGCCGCCCCTACCGGCAGACCGTCCGGGTATTGCTCGGCGCGCACCTGCTGGCACTCGGCCAGCAGATCCGGGCCGGCCGCGGCGTGGATCGCGCCATCCACCCCGCCACCGCCGAGTAATGAGCTGTTGGCGGCATTGACCACTGCATCGACCTCTTCGGCAGTGATATCGCCGCTGCGGACTGTGATGCGCTCTGTCATCGCTGACCTCCCTGGGCCGGACGTTGTGGGCTGGGGTTTGCCTCGATCATCCCCCTAGCGCCGTTCGGCATGCCACTGCAGTGCCGGCCCGAGCGGCCCGCGGGGTGCTTAGCCGGTGGCCTCGGGTCGCTGACCGCCGATCCGACGGCGGAACTCGGCGGCGGCCGCCAGGACCGCTTCGGCGTACTGGGTAGCCCCGGTAGCAGCTTCTTCGGATGGGTAGGTGAGGGCCAGTCCGGCGATCGGCCGTCCGGTGTGGTCGTGGACTGCGGCAGCGACCGAGACCAGCCCGGGGGTGACCGCACCGTCTTCGGCCGCATAGCCGGAGCGGCGCACCTGGACCAGCATCGCCCGCAGTTCGGACAGCGAGCCCACCGCCGGCTCATGGCGGTGGACGAAGGCTGCCGGTCCGGGGAACAGTGCCCGCACCTGGGCCTGGGGAAGGTCGGCCAATATGGCCCGGCCGCTGGCGGTCAGCTGTGCCGGGAGGCGAACACCGACGTCGGTGACCAGAGGCGGGCGACCCGGGGCGCGTTCCTCGATCACGTACAACACCTCGGTGCCGTGCAGCACGGCCAGGTGGGCGCTCTGCCGAACCTGGTCCACCAACCGGGCCAGGATCGGGCGGCCCAACCGCGCCAGTGGTTCCTGGCGGGAGTAGGCGGTGCCAAGTTCGAAGGCGCTGACCCCCAAGCCGTAGCGGCGTTCCTCGGGGAGGTGCACCGCGAAGCCTTCGGCCACCAAAGTCGACAGCAGGTGGTAGGTGCTCGAGCGCGGCAGGCCCAGGTCCCGGCCGATCGCCGCCGCGGGCACCGGCCCGGCCTGGGCCGCCAGGTAGCGCAGCACGGCCAGGGTGTTGCTCGCGGCCGGCACCGCGCTGCTGCGGCCCATCGCTCCTCCTGTCTGGGATACCAGACAGGATGCCATCGGCTGGGCTACCACCGCACCGGCTTCCGCGATGGACTATCGCCATGGCAGAACACCTCATCACCCTGGGCACCGGGCCGCCGTCCATCACCGAGGTCGTCGCCGTGGCGCGGCACGGCTTCCAGGTCCGGCTCAGCCCCGAGGCCGAGACTGCGATCACCAGCGCTCGGGCGGTGGTCGATTCCCTTGCCGGACAGGACGTCGCCCACTACGGCATCTCCACCGGTTTCGGGGCCCTGGCCACCACCCACATCCGGCCCGAGCGCCGCGGGGCCCTGCAACGCAGTCTTATCCGATCCCACGCCGCCGGATCCGGACCAGAGGTGGAGACCGAGGTCATCCGCGCACTGGCGTTGCTGCGGTTGAGCACCCTGGCCACCGGCCACACCGGTGTCCGGCCGCAGACGGCCCGGGCCTACGCAGACCTGCTCAACGCCGGTGTGACCCCGGTGGTCCGCGAATACGGCTCGCTGGGCTGCTCCGGGGATCTGGCGCCGCTGGCGCACGTTGCCCTCGCCCTGCTCGCCGAAGGCACCGTGCGCACCCGTGACGGTGAAACGATACCCGCCGCCGAGGCGCTCGCCCGGGCCGGCCTGGCCCCGATCGAACTCGCCGAGAAGGAGGGCCTGGCGCTGATCAACGGCACCGACGGGATGCTCGGCATGCTCACCCTTGCCCTGCACGACCTTGCCGTCCTGGCCACCACCGCCGATATCGCCGCAGCGATGAGCGTGGAGGCACTGCTGGGCACCGACGCCGCCTTCGCCGGCGACCTGCAGGCACTGCGCCCCCATCCCGGGCAGGCCGATTCCGCGGCGAATCTGCGCGTTCTGCTGGCGGATTCGCCGATCATGGCCGGCCACCGCGACCCTGCGGCCTGCACCCGGATCCAGGACGCCTACTCGCTGCGCTGCGCACCCCAGGTGCACGGCGCGCTGCGGGACACCGCCGCACATGCCCGCCTGGTCGCGGAGCGGGAGCTGGCCGCGGCCATCGACAACCCGGTGATCGCCACCGATGGCCGGGTGGCCTCCAACGGCAACTTCCACGGCGCCCCGGTGGGCTACGTGCTGGACTTCCTCGCCGTGGCGGTCGCTGATACCGCGAGTATGAGTGAGCGCCGCACCGACCGGGCGCTGGACGCCGGCCGCAACCAGGGGCTGCCGCCGTTCCTGGCCCATGAGGTCGGGGTGGACTCCGGGCTGATGATCGCCCAGTACACCGCCGCCGGGATCGTGGCCGAGCTGAAACGCCTCGCCGTGCCGGCCAGCGCCGATTCGATCCCCTCCTCGGCGATGCAGGAGGATCATGTCTCGATGGGCTGGGCGGCAGGGCGCAAGCTGCGCCGCGCGATTGACGGGCTGCGCCAGGTGGTGGCGATCGAACTGCTCACCGCCGCCCGCGCCCTGGACCTGCGCGGCCCGCTGTCCCCGGCGCCGGCCACCGCCGCGGTACGCGACACTCTGCGCACTGCCGGCGTGAGCGGCCCGGGCCCCGATGAGCCCCTCTCCGCACAGATCGACATCGCGGTCGGCGCCGTGGCCGATGGCAGCGTCCTCGCCGCCGCTGAGGAGGTCACCGGCCCGCTGCATTGAGTGTCGCCGCTCTAGCCGGCCCCGCCCGCGTGGCCACCTATCCGCAGCCGCCGTCGTACCCGACCAACCACCGCCGTCGTCCCCCACCTCCGGAAGGGGCCCATGATGCACCCACCCGCTGTTCGCTCCCCCACCGGCACCACCCTGACCGCGAAGTCCTGGCAGACCGAGGCACCCATGCGGATGCTGATGAACAACCTGGACCCTCGCGTGGCCGAACGACCCGAGGACCTGGTGGTCTACGGCGGCACCGGCAAGGCTGCCCGGGACTGGCCCAGCTACCACGCGATCGTGCGCACCCTGACCCGCCTCGAGGCCGACGAGACGCTGCTGGTCGCCTCGGGCAAACCGGTGGGGGTGATGCGCACCCACGAGTGGGCCCCGCGGGTGCTGCTGGCCAACTCCCACCTGGTCGGCGACTGGGCCACCTGGCCGGAGTTCCGCCGCCTGGAGGCCCTGGGCCTGACGATGTACGGGCAGATGACCGCCGGGTCCTGGATCTACATCGGTACCCAGGGCATCCTGCAGGGCACCTATGAGACGTTCGCCGCAGTGGCCCAGCAGAGGTTCGGCGGCACTCTGAGCGGCACCCTGACCCTGACCGGGGGCTGCGGCGGCATGGGCGGGGCCCAGCCGCTGGCGGTCACCCTCAACGGCGGCGTGTGCCTGGTGGTGGACGTGGACGAGGGCCGGCTGCGCCGCCGCGCGGGGACCCGTTACCTCGATGAGGTCGCCACCGACCTCGACGCCGCCATCGCCCGGGTCGAGGCTGCCAAATCTGCCCGGGAGGCGGTCTCGGTGGGGGTGGTGGGCAATGCCGCCGATGTGTTCGGGCAGGTGCTTCACCGGGAGGTCGCCATCGATGTGGTCACCGACCAGACCTCCGCCCACGATCCCCTGTCCTACCTGCCCCAGGGCGTCAGCGTGGATGAGTGGCACAGCTACGCCGCCGCCGAACCGGAGGAGTTCACCGCCCGCGCCCAGGCCTCGATGGCCGCCCAGGTGGAGGCGATGGTGGGTTTCGCCGACGCCGGTGCGGAGGTATTCGACTACGGCAACTCCATCCGCGATGAGGCCCGTAAGGGCGGCTACCACCGCGCATTCGACTTTCCAGGCTTCGTCCCCGCCTACATCCGGCCGTTATTCTGCGAGGGTAAGGGTCCGTTCCGGTGGGCGGCGCTGTCCGGGGACCCCGCCGATATCGCCGCCACCGACCAGGCGGTGCTCGACCTGTTCGCCGACAATGACCACCTCCACCGCTGGATCCGCGCGGCCCAGGACCGCGTTAGCTTCGAGGGCCTGCCCGCCCGGATCTGCTGGCTCGGCCAGGGGGAGCGGGAACAAGCCGGGCAACGGTTCAACGAGATGGTCGCCGACGGCACCCTGAGCGCCCCGATCGTGATCGGCCGCGACCACCTGGACTGCGGGTCGGTGGCCTCCCCTTACCGGGAGACCGAGGCGATGGCCGACGGTTCAGATGCGATCGCGGACTGGCCACTGCTGAACGGTTTGGTCGCGGCCTCCTCCGGGGCCACCTGGGTCTCGCTGCACCACGGCGGCGGGGTGGGGATCGGCCGGTCGATCCACGCCGGGCAGGTCACCGTGGCCGACGGCACTGACCTGGCTGGGCGCAAACTCGCCCGGGTGCTGCACAATGACCCGGCGATGGGTGTCATCCGGCATGTGGACGCCGGTTACGAGGCCGCCGAGCAAGTGGCCGCCGATTCCGGTATGCACATCCCGATGCGGGAGGAGAAGTGAGCGCGATCGCGATCACCGGGATCGGTGAATTGATCACCAATGATCCCGGACTCGGAGCCGGCCCGCTGGGAGTGCGCGAGCGCGCCGCCCTGGTCATCGAAACCGGCGACGACGCTGCCTCCGGCGCCTACGGCGCAGATGCCAGCCGTTCCCGCCCAGCGGCCGACGACGACGCCACCCGCCCGAGCGGGCGGGTCGCCTGGGTAGGTGACGACCAGGCGCTTCCCGCGGCCGACGCACAGGTCGACGTCGCCGGGCAGTGCGTGCTCCCTGGCTTCGTGGACTCCCACACCCACCTGGTCTTCGGCGGGGACCGGTCGGCGGAGTTCGCAGCCCGGATGAGCGGGCAGGCCTACGACGGCGGCGGGATCGCGGTGACTGTCGGGGCCACCCGGGAGGCCAGCACCGCGGTTCTGCGTGAACGGCTGCGCGCTTTCATCGCCGAGACCCGGGCCCAGGGCACCACCACAGTGGAGATCAAATCCGGGTACGGGCTGGATGTGGCAGGTGAGGTGCGCTCGTTGCAGTTGGCCGGTGAGGTCACCGACGAGGTCACCTTCCTCGGGGCGCACGCCGTCCCGCCGGAGTTCACCGGCCGGACCGATGAGTACGTGGACCTGGTCACCGGGGACATGCTGGCTGCCTGTGCGCCGCATGCCAGGTGGGTGGATGTGTTCTGCGAACCGGCCTCAGCGCACGCCTTCGATGCCGATCAGGCCAGGGCGGTGTTACAGGCCGGTGCGGCTGCGGGGCTGCAGCCCCGAGTCCATGGCAACCAGCTCGATCACGGTCCGGGGGTGCAGCTGGCGGTGGAGCTCGGGGCGGCGAGTGTGGATCACTGCACCTACCTGTCCGGGGCGGACGTCGAGGCCCTGGCCGGTTCTGCCACCGTGGCGACCCTGCTGCCGGGGGTGGAGTTCTCCACCCGCTTCCCCTACCCCGATGCTCGCGCGCTGCTGGACGCCGGAGTGCAGGTGGCGCTGGCCACCGACTGCAATCCGGGCACCTCGTTCACCTCCTCGATGCCGTTGTGTATCGCCCTGGCGGTGCGGGAGATGGGAATGAGTCCGGCACAGGCGCTGCGGGCCGCCACCGCCGGTGGGGCGCGCGCGCTGCGGCGCAGCGATGTCGGTCACCTGAGTGTGGGTGCGCGGGCGGACCTGACGGTGCTGGATGCTCCCTCCTATGTGCATCTGGCTTACCGTCCCGGGGTGCCGATCGCCCGGGTGCTGGACCTGGGCTCTGTCATGGGCTGACCCGTTGATCACCGAAGGTGAGGTGATGCGGCCCAGATCGCAGAGGGGGCCGCATACCCTCACACTCGGCGGGGGCGGTGGGGTTGACCCCAGGGCGGGGACTGGGGGCACCGGGGGATTGGGGGAACCGGGGATGGGGAGGATTGGGGGAACCGGGGGATGGGGGTTGTGTGCGGGAGAGTCCTCGTGTGGCCGGCGTTGGGGTGTCAGAATCATCCGATGGCGTTTCGTCGTGATCCCGATGGCAACCAATTCTTCGCCCTTCGCACCTACCGCGCCAACGGGACTGCGGTGACCACACCGGTGTGGCTGGCCGACTCCGGCGGGCACTGGTACTGCTACACCCCGGGCAGGTCCTGGAAAGTGCGGCGGATCCGGGCCAATGAGCAGGTGCAGGTGGCCCGCTCGGACTTCCACGGTGAGCCCTACGGTCCGTTCACCCCGGGTACCGCACGTGTGCTGCCGCGCACGCGGCTGGGCGAGGTCAGGCGGGTACTGGCCAGGAAGTACGGGCTGAAGTTCCGGTTGTTGACGGTGTTCATGCTGCTCGCCCGGAGCCGCAAGGCCATGGGCCCGGCCGTGGGATTGCAGATCACCCTTGAGGCCGACCTGAAATCCTGACTCCCCGGCGGGACGGGGCAGGCTCAGCCGGCAGGGTCAGGCAGGCTCAGCCGGCGGGGTAGACCAGCCGGAAGCCTTGGTTGCCGGAGGCCGAGTCCGGGGTGTTCTGGGTGCGGGCGGCCACCCGGTACCTGTTGCAATAGGAGTCGTGGCACAGGTAGGACCCCCCGCGCATCACCCGGGCGGTGCCGGTGGCCGGCCCCGCTGGGTCGCTTTGGGCATCGGGGCGGTGCTCGGTGGTCCACCAGTCGGCGCACATGTCCCACACGTTCCCGGCCACGCCGTAGATCCCGTACCCGTTGGGCTCGAAGGCATCGACCGGACAGGTGCCGCGGTAACCGTCCTCGGCGGTGTTCTTGGTGGGGAACCGGCCCTGCCAGATATTGCACCGGTGCCGGCCCTGCGGCATCAACTCCCCGCCCCAGGGGTAGCGTGCGCCGGCCAGCCCGCCGCGGGCGGCGTACTCCCACTGAGCCTCGGTCGGCAGGGCGCCACCGGCCCAGTCGGCATAGGCCTGGGCATCGCGCCAGGAGACGTGGACCACCGGATGGTCCTCCCGGCCGGCGGCGGTAGAGCCGGGGCCCTCGGGCGCCGACCAGGTCGCGCCGCTGACAGCGCACCACCACGGCGCCTGAGCCACCCGCTGTGAGGCCTTGCGGACCGGTGCGCTGAGGAATCCGGCGAAGACGAAGGACCAGCCGAACTCCTCGGCCTCGGTGACGTAGCCGGTCTGACCGGTGAACCGGGCGAAGTCTGCGGTGGTGACGTGCTCGGTGTCGATCGCGAACGGTGAGAGGGTCACCGGGCGGATCGGCCCCTCACCATCGAGTGGGTTGGCGTCAGCATCCTCACCGCCCATCTGGAAGGACCCACCGGGTAACGACACCCTGGGCCGCTCCCCGGCCGCGCGACCGGGGCCGATACCTGCCTCGAGGGCGCTCGCGCCGGCGGCTCCCGGACTCGGGGCCGGAGGGTGTGCCGGGCCCGATCCGTCCCGGTCGGGCGCACAGCACGAAGATGACATGGTCCCTATCGTTCCAGATCGGCGAGCAGCCCCGAGGCCGCAGACAACGCCGGCGCCTCCGACATCACCGGAGCCAGGTGTGGTCCGCCCCCGCAGTACAGCCCTCGCAGCACCGTCCCCGCAGTACAGCCCTCGCAGCACCGTCCCCTGCAGGACCGCCCCTGCAGGACCGCCCGCTGGCGCCTTCAGTGCGGGCCGTAGGTCCAGCGGCCGGCGAGCATCGTCGCCGAGACCTTCATCGTGCGCAGCGCCTGGGTGCCGGCGGTCAGCGGGTCGTCTTCGATGAGCACCAGGTCGGCGACGTCACCGGTGCGTACCTGTGCCCGGCCCCGGGTGCTGGCGGCGAGCGCCACACGGGGATCGAGTCGCTGCTCCGGGTGCCAGGCCGGGCGGCCATCGCGGGACCGGCCCACCGCCGCCGCCATACTCACCCACGGGTCCAACGGGGCCACCGGGGCATCTGAACCCAGGCGCAGCCTCGCCCCGGCCCGGTGCAATGCGGCCAGCGGGAAGGCTCGTGCCGTGCGATCGGCCCAGAACTCCTCGGCCAGGTCGCGGTCATCCATAGCGTGTTCCGGTTGCACGCTGGCCACCACGTCCAGGGCCGCGAACCGGTCCAGATCACCGGTGCTGATCAACTGGGCGTGCTCGATCCGTCCGCCCACCCCGACCTGGGCGAACACGTCCAGCGCAGTGGCGACGGCGAGGTCGCCGATGGCGTGGATGGTGGCCGCGATACCGGCTTCGCGGGCGCGGGTGACCAGGTCGAGGATCTGCTCGGGGCTGAACTCCAAGTGCCCGTAACCACCTGCGCCGACCCCGGCGCCGGTAGCGGCGGCAGGCGCGGAGGTGTACTGGTGGCGACAGTAGGCGGTGCGGGTGTTCAGGGAACCGTCGGAGAGGATCTTCAGCGGGCCCACCTGCAACAGTCCTTGGCTGCCGGGCACTACTGCCCCGGTGCGCAGGCCGGCCGCGATCGCCGCATCCAGCCGGTCGGGATAGATCCCGGCCTCGATGCGCAGGTCCCGGTAGCCGGCGCCGATCCGATCCGACCAGTCGCCCACGGTGTCAGCCATCTCCAGATCCACCACCCCCACCACGCCGCGCGCAGGAAGGGCTGGCAGAGCCGCCCGCAGCGCATCCTCGCCCTGGGTGATGGTCAGGTCATCGAGGTGCGCCGCAGCCCGGAACCAGTCCCCCTCCCGGACCAGGCCATCCGCACCGGGCCGGGCGTGCAGCAACTGGGCGCCGGCGGTGTTCAGCCAGCCGCAGTGCAGGTCACCGGAGACCAGCACCACCGGCCGGCCGGCGGAGACGGCGTCCAGGGAAGACAGGGAGGGCTGATCGGCCCATAGCCCATCCCGGAAGCCGTAGCCGACGATCGGTCCATCACCACCATCGCCGGCCCGCTGGGCGACCAGGCCCAGCACTCCGGCTGCTGAGGTGGCCCCGCTCAGGTCTAGGCGCTGGCGCCCCAGGGCCCACTGCACCATGTGGGTGTGCTCATCCCACAGCCCGGGCACGATCACCCGGCCCTGACCGGGAACAATATGAGCGCCGGGCGGTGCCGGTAGCTGTCCTGCGGGGGCGATCTGCTGCACCCGCCCACTGCACACCAGCACATCCTGTGCGGTCCCGCCCGGTGGCCGGACCTGCGTGATCATCGTCTGGTGGCGATCCGGTCCCTCGTCGTCGTGCATGCACCCTCCCAACTGGCCTGTTCGCACCCTGAAGACTACGGCGGCGGCCTCGTGGCCTTCGCCTACGGTTTCACTTTCCAGACCGGACATTGGTGGCCCGATCGGGTGCTGCCGGCGCTGCTCGGGACCGGCCACGAGGAGTAGGGCTAGGTGGACACGCGGTTTCAGCGCTCAGTAGAGGAAGTAGGGGAAGAAGTCGGGGTTGTGGGCGTGCACGATCGCCAGGAAGACGACGACGTCGAACAGCAGGTGCACGATCACCACATACGTCAGGGACCGGGTCTTGGTGAAGATGTACCCCTGCAGCAACGCGAACGGGATGGTCAGCAGCGGGCCCCAGTGGGTGTAGCCGAGTTCGAAGAGGAAGGAGACGAAGATCGTGGCCTGCAGCAGGTTCGCCTGCCACATCGGAAAGTGCCGGCGCATCAGCACGAAGCAGGTGCAAATGAAGAACAGTTCATCCCACGTACCCACGTAGTTGACCCCGACGAAGAACCGGGCCAGTTCGGAGAACTCGGTGATCTGCGGCCAGTTCTGGTACGCCCCGGAGCGGATGAAATAGAACGGCAGGATCAGCCAACCCAGGAACGGCACGACCAGCATGTAACTCTTCTGCACCCGGGTCCACTTGCGCCGCCCGCGCCACGGGAACCGGATCACCGTGCGCTGATACACCAGCCGGTCGATCAGCAACGGGGCGGCCACCGCGAGCGCCAGCACAGTGCCGATGGTGAAGAACCGGTCCCAGCTCACGTCGGCCGCTACCGACGTCGTGGATACGATCGTGATCCCGACGCCGATCAGCAGCAGATCCTTGACCAGCTCCCGATCTACCGCGGCCGCTCCCAGGAGGCTGAGCACCAGCACCAGATGCCCCGGCCAACCCACCTCGAAGCCGAACAGCAAGACTGCCGAGATAGCCACCCCGATGGCCGGGATCAGCTTCGCGCTGAGCACCGGCATCGGCTCCGCGAGGTCTTCGGTGAGATCAGGGGGAGCCGGCACGGGTCATAGTGTGCCAGCTGTGAGATCGGTGCGCCGGAACCTCCAGTGGCTCAGCAGGTCTCGACCCGCGGCGGCACCGAGCGGGCGTGGATACCGATCGGTTGCTGCTCCTGTTCGGTCAGATACCGCGCCACCGCCACGGCGTCGGATCCGGTGTACACGCCACAGCCGTCGGTGAGCACCTCCTCCAGCGGCGGGGCCGGCCACGGCGGGTTGGTCGCCCCGGGGCCGGTCTCCACCTGCACGGTCTGCACCGGCGCGGTGGTGCCGTCCGAACGCATCGAGGTCTCCAGGTCCTGCACCAGCGCCTGCAGCGCAGCCAGGTCTTCCTGCTGACCCGGCGTCAGGCCCCCGCCGCTTGCGTCCATGCCCAGGGTGCGCACCGACTGCGGCCCCTCGCGGCCGTAGTAGGTCAGGATGGTCGGGGGGGTATCGGTGGCCTCCACCTGGTCCACATCGGGCTCGCCGGCGAAGAACTCCTCAGCGGCCTCGGTCAGTTGCTGGAGGTCGCACTCGGCGAGGTAGGCATTGTCCCACACTCCGGGCCCGTCGTCGTAGGGGGTGAAGATGTGGGCGGCCAGCACTCCCCCCGGGTCCAGATCGTCCTCGCTCGCCTCCCGGTGCGTCAGGGCCGAACCGTCGGCGTAGATCACCCACACCAGCCCGGCCACATCGAGGGTGAACAGCAGCGGCGCGTCACCGGGCTGGCCCTTCGGCGGTTCATAACTGCACGGCACCAGTGGGTCATCAGGCTCCGGTGCCGGGGTGGTCACCGGTTGGTGCCGAGGATCGCTGCAACCGGCGATCAGCAAGGCACCCGCGACGAGCACGCCCAGGGCAGCACTGAGCCTGATTCTCGCTCCTGCCTGCCCCACGAGCGTCACGGTAACCACCCCGCCCCGGGCAGAGCCACCGGGACCGGCCGATCGTTACCGAATCCTCACCAGGACTGCGCGCCCCAGAAACCGTCCGGGGCGAACAGCTCGGCCACGCACTCCTCGAGCAGATTCGACTCCAACAGCAGGTCCAGGACGGTGTAGCGACTGCGGATCATCTGGGCCCGGTCGTAGGTTTGGCGGAATCGGTCCATGTCCAACCCGATCTGGGCGGGGTGGCTGATCGCGCCCACCGTGGCCAGCCGCTGCTGGATGTCGGCGGCTGGCAGCAACTGCGCCTGCAGTTTGGGCGCCAGCTGCGGCCACAGCGTGCGCACCTGCTCCAGTCGCTCGCGCAACTGCGCCGCGTCGATGTACTTGGCCATCGACTGGGTCACCGCCGGCTCGACCACCTCACCGCCGTGGGCGGCCCGTACCCGGGCCTCCATCTCCTCTGCCGAGGGCCAGGCGGCCACGGCAGCATCGACGTCGAGCGCGGTGAGGTCCTTGCGCAAGACCACCTCGAACAGGGCGGCGATGGAGACCGTGCCCAGGCCGACCTTGAACCCGTGGGACAACGGCGGGTCCTCGGCCATCCCCAGCTTCTCCATCTCCCACAGGTGGGAGAACTGGTGCCCGGCACCGGACGCCGGCCGGGAGGACTGGTAAGCCTGCATCGCCAAGCCGGACATCATCAGCCCCTCGGCGAGCTTGCCGGTCACGTCCAGGTCGCCGTCGACCAGGCCCTGAGGATCAGCCAGGGAATCGCGCAGCGGCCCCTGCACCAACGTCCACACGTCCCGGTCGATCGCCTCGATGCCCAACTCGTCGGACAGGATCCAGTCCGCGCCGGCGGTCAGCTTCTCGATCAGATCCCCGTACCCGGTGGCGGTCAGCCGCGCGGGGGCGGCCGCCATCACCGGCAGATCGGCGATCAGCCCGGCCGGTGCGGGGCAGTTGATCGTCTGCTTGAACCCGTCCTTGGTGATCGAGGAACCGTAGGCGGCATAGCCGTCCATCGAGGCGGCGGTGGCCACGTTCATGTACTGCCGGCCCAGTTCACTGCTGGCCAGTTTGGTGACATCGTTCAGGGTTCCTGCGGCGACCGATACCGCGATCGCCTCCACCCCGGCGAGGTGGTCGCGCAGCAGCGCGACGTTGTCATACCCGGCATAGAGGGTGGGCGAACCGGGAAAGATGTAGGGCTCGGCCTGCCCCACCCCGGCCGCCTGCAAGGAGGCCTGTACCTGCTCCCCGGCAACGGCGTACGTGTTCCGGTCAGCGACCACGATGGCCGTGGCGTCGGCACCGAACAACTCGGTGAACACCCGGCCGGTCTCGCCCAGCACATCGGTGCCGAGGACGATCTGCTGGGTGTCGTTGGCACTTTGCAGCGCCTTGTCGATCAGGCTCTCAGCCATCTGGCCTCTCCTTACACGTCGTTCCCCCACCGCCTGACGGCGGGCCGGCCCGGACGCTGCCGGCCCGCCGCGGTCGATCAGGTGGAGATGTGGTCCTGCATCTGGTGGATCTGGTCGCGCAGCTGGGGGTAGGTGTCGATGTAGGCGTCCACGAAGTACTTGTACTCCTCGTGTTTGGCCATATCGGGTTCGATCACCTCAGTGCGGTGCACCATCGCATCGGCAGCGTCGTTGACCGAGTCGAACAGGCCGGCACCGGCCGCGGCCAGGATCGAGGAGCCGAGGGCGACGGCGTCGCCGCCCACCTCGGTTAGCGAGATCGGCAGGCCGGTGACGTCGGCGTGCATCTGGATCCAGTCCAGGGAGTTCGTGGCGCCACCGCAGGCGACGATCTCATCGACCTGCAGTCCGGCGCTGCGCATCGACCGCAGCGTGTGCTCAGTGCCGAAGCAGACCCCTTCCTGGATGGCGCGGTAGATGTGCTCAGGGCCGTGGTGCAGGCTCAACCCCCAGATGATGCCGCGCGCCTGGCCGTCGGTGTAGGGGGTGCGGTTGCCCTGGAAGTACTCGTTGATGATGAGGCCCTCCGAACCGGGCGGCAGATGCCGGGAGCGCTGATTGAGCAGGTCGTAGGCGTTCAGGCCGGTGACCTCGGCGGCGGCCATGACGTCCTTGGCGAAGTTGTCCTTGAACCACTTCAGCACCGATCCGGTGGATACCTGTCCGCCCTCCACGGTGTACTGCCCGGGCATCACGCCCTCGGTGTAGGCACCGAAGAACCCGTGACCCGAGATCGCCTTGTCGCTCTGCCCGGTCAGGACATGGGACGAGCCGGTGATCAGCGCCATCCGGCCCGGCCGCAGCACGTTCAGACCGATCTGCCCGGCCCAGGCGTCGATCGATCCCTGAGCGACAGGAGTCCCGGGAACCAGTCCCAGGGCGCTGGCTGCCTGGGTGCTCAGCCCACCCACCGGAGCGCCCAGCGCGAGAATCCGCTCGGGAATCTTCTCGAAGACATCCCCGACGCCCATCTCCTCGTAGAAGTCCGCCGGCCAGCCGCCTTCATCGCTGTTGTAGTACATCCGGTGCGCGGCGGAGTTCATGTTCAGGGTCCACTCGCCGGTCAACCGGTGAGTGATCCACTCCGGGAAATCGACCAGGTAGGCCGCCTTCTTGTAGGTCTCCGGCTCGTTCTCCTTCAACCAGGCAGCTTTAAAGGGGTACCACTCCGGGGTGGCCGGGGCGGAGCCGTCACCGTTGTAGCGCCGGGCCACCGATGAGCTGGCATCGGCCCGTTTGGCCTGGGCCACTGCGCGGACATCCATCCACAGGATCGCCGGACGGATCTCCCTGCCCTTGGCGTCCATCGGCACCACGGTCATCGACGTCGCGTCGTAGGAGACGCCCCGGATCTGGTGGGCGTCGATGCCGGACGCCTTGAGAACTTTGGCGGTCGATGCTTCCAGTGCATCCCACCAATCCTCGGGGTTCTGCTCGGCCCAGCCGGAGCGGGGGTGGCTGGTGGGATAGGCGGTAGCCGCGAACTGGATCGGCTTGCCCACGATGTCGAAGATGGCGACCCGGCAACTCTCGGTGCCGAAGTCGATTCCCATCACGAACGGGCCTTCTGATCGGACTGGGGTGGTCATGATTGCCTCGGGGGGTTGGGTGTTCGGGTGGGCGGTTGCAGATCACCAGCGCCGGGTGAGCGGGGCTGATGCTCCTATGGATGTCAGTCGTCGTCGCGCCAGCCGAGCTCTGCGCGGGTCACATCGGGCAGCAGGTGGTCCACACGGTCCAGGACGAAGGTGGGTCGTTGCTCGACCGGTAGTGCCTGGGCCTCGGCCTCGGTGGAATCGCCGGTGAGCACCAGCGCCGAGGGCATCGGGATGTCCAGGGCCATCTGGATATCGGTGCCGAGCCGGTCGCCGACCATCACGCAGTGGGCGGGGTCCACATCTAGGCCGGACAGGGCGGCGGTGAGCATATCCGGGTCCGGTTTGCCCACGTTCTTGGTCAAAGTGGTTCCGGTGCAGGCTTCGATCGCCGCCACGATCGCGGCGGCGTCGGGCTCCCCGCGGCCACCGGGGAAGGGGCAGTACCGGTCCGGGTTAGTGGTGACCAGGATCGCGCGCTGATGGAACCAGATCGCATCGAAGGCAATCTGGAGCTTTTCGTAGGTGAAGGTGCGGTCGTAGCTGGCGATGACGACGTCGATCTCGGCCGGGTCCTCGCTGATGGTGATGCCAGCTTCGGTGAGCGCATCGATCAGCGGTTGCTCGGCGATCGGGTAGACCACCTTGTTTGGGTGGTGATCCAGCAGCCAACGAGTCATCACCACCACGGTGTTGGCGATCTCGGCAACCGGGGTGGGCAGTCCAAGGCGGTCCAGCTTCTCGGCGTACTGGGCTGGATCCTTGGTCGGGTTGTTGGACAGGAACCGCACCGGGATGTCCCGGCGCCGCAACTCGGTGACCAACCTGAATGCCCCGGGTAGGAACTCATCACCCAGGTAGATCGTCCCGTCCATGTCGAAGATGTAGGCGTCATACAACTCGGTGGGTGCGGACCGGTTCAGGGGGGCCACAGCTCTCCGTCCTGGTAGTGGATCTGTTCGTCTTCGTCTGCCGACGTTACCGACGCTACCCAGCCGGTTCCGGGATTGCCCGCTGGGGCGGGCCTCCCGGAACCGGCGATCAGGCTACGTACCTCACTGGATTCGATCAGCCTCCGATCACACCAGCCAGGGCCATGATCAGGATGTGTCCGGTGAAGATCGCGAAGGCCGGCGGATCAATGTGAGTGTTACCGCGGTTGTGGAACAACCGTGCCCAGAACTCACCGAGGATGGCACCGATGACGGCGAAGACCACACCGATCAGCGCTGCGAGGACCATGTTGCCGTCGACGATGTCCAGGAACACGATCGAGCTCAGACCCGCTAGCAGGGTCATATGGTGGGTGACCGGCACGCTCAACCCAAGGACCAGCAGGGTCAGTGAAGCTGCCGAGATGCCGAAGCCGACCAGGTAGACCGTACCCGGGTCCTCGATATGGGCGCCGGCGACGTCGAACAGGGTCAGGGCCACGCCCGCCACCAAGATGCCCACGAAGGCACCGATAGCGATGGCCACCCCCCACTTGGACTGGTGCGGCACCCACTGGGAGTCGGCGTCGGACATGATGCCCACATCCTTGGGGAAGGGTCCCAGCGGATTGGACCGAGCAATGATGAGGCGGACCAAGATCGCCGAGATGACCACCGTCAGCGCGACCGTGTCAGTGCCGGAGAAAACTGCCGTGCCGCTGGCGGAGGGGGTTTCGTAAGCTTCCGAACCCAGCCACGGAACGGCCGCGAGGGCCTGGTTGATCAGGTAACCGATGCCACCGAAGACGGCACCGACGGCCAGGACGTCCGGTTTACCGAGTCCGGCCAGCGGGGTGGCGATGTCCTTACCGTCTTCGATATATCCGCGTCGCTTCGCGTACGCGGACGCGGCAACGGCGCCGGCGAAGGCGATATGGGGGCCGAAGTACGGACCGAAGGCGACCATGTCGATAACGACCGACTCGCCACCATTCATGAATAGGGCCAACCCGTACAGATAGGTAAAGCCGGTAAAAGCAAATGCCATCAGACCGCCGATAGCGGCAGCGAAGGCACCGCCACCGAGAGCGGCCAAAAGCCAGAGAACGTCGATGTCCACTGTGAACCCTTCCAGTTTGATGGAGCCGAACCGCGGACCGGGTGGACCGCGGGCTAGCCGGACGCGACCCCGGCCGGGCTATCGGCTACCCGAAGGGGGTGCGTGCCTGTGCGAGGCGGTGCTCAGCCCTCCTCGTACGATTCGATGGCATCGACCTTTTTGGCCGAGTTCGACGTGGGGTCGAACTCGTAGTCGAGCCACTCCCCCGCCAATTTCCGCGCCAGCTCCAACCCGATGACCCGCTGGCCGAAGGTCAGGACCTGGGCGTTGTTGGACTTCACCAGGCGTTCCACGGAGAAGATGTCATGGGCTACTGAAGCCCGGATCCCGGGGACCTTGTTCGCGGAGATCGCCACACCCATCCCGGTGCCGCAGATCAGCAGCGCCCGGTCCGCCGCACCGTCAGCGACCTTTCGGGCCCCGTCGACCGCGACGTGCGGATAATCGACATCCTGGTCCGAACCCACCCCGACGTCGATCACTTCATCGACCCGTGCATCCTTTTCAAAGTCGGCTTTGAGAGCTTCTTTGTAGTCGTATCCGGCAATATCCGAACCGACGACGATTCGCCACCCCATGGTGTGTTCCGTCCTCTCTGCGAGTTCCGCTGAGCGTATGCCGTCCATCGTCGCCTGTCAGCCGTGCGGTGACAAGAAGTTCTGACGCACGCGCAACCGGGCCCGACCCCGCGTGCACATTCGTGCAGCCACGTTGCGCGTTGGTGCGCATGGGGCGACCATAAAGTCGAGCAGGTCGGCGGGCCGCTGTGTCACCGGAGCCGACCGGCACCAACTAGTTTCCGGAGGAATCCGCAATGTCGTCAGCGTTGACTCGAGAATCACGGGCCCAGGCCCTGTCGGCGATGCAGGAGGAGGAGCTGGACATCCTCGTCGTCGGTGGCGGGGTGACCGGTGCCGGTGTCGCACTGGATGCCGTCACCCGTGGGCTGCGCACTGGGATCGTTGATATGCGCGACTGGTCCGGGGGCACCTCGGCCTGGTCCAGCAAGTTGGTGCACGGCGGGCTGCGTTACCTGTACAACCTGGATTTCAAGCTGGTCGCCGAGGGGCTGCGCGAACGTGCGCTGCTGCTGACCACCACCGCCCCGCACCTGGTCAAGGCCCAGCCGTTCCTGTGGCCGCTGAAACAGCGGGTGATCGAGCGGGCCTACTCGGCCCTCGGGGTGGGGATGTATGACGCGATGGCGGTGGCCGGTTTCCGCGGCAAGGCCGTGCCCACCCAGAAGCACTACAGCAAGAAGGGCGCCCTTCGGCTCTTCCCCGATATCAAGGACGATGCCCTGGTCGGCGGGATCCGGTTCTACGACGCCCGGGTCGACGACGCACGCCTGGTAGTGGGCCTGGTCCGCACTGCCCAGTCCTTCGGGGCGATGGCCGCCTCCCGGGCCCAGCTGGTGGACCTGATCAAGGAGAACGGCCGGGTGGTCGGCGCCGAGATCGCCGACCTGGAGGCCGGGCGCACCGTGCGGGTCCGCGCCAAGCACGTCATCAACGCCACCGGGGTGTGGACCGAGGACACCGAGGCCCTCGGCGGCACCGATGAAGGGGTCAAGGTGCTGGCCTCCAAGGGGATCCACATCGTGGTGCCCAAGGAGCGGATCAAGGGCCGGAGCGGCATCTTCCTGCGCACCGAGAAGTCGGTGCTGTTCATCATCCCGTGGCAGCGGTACTGGATCATCGGCACCACCGACACCCCCTGGACGGAGGACCGGCTGCACCCGGTGGCAACCCGGGAGGATGTCGACTATCTGCTCGACCACGCCAATGGGGTGCTCCGTTCGGATCTGACCTTCTCCGACATCATCGGGGTCTACGCCGGGCTACGGCCTTTGGTCCGGCCGGGCAGTGGGGCGGCCTCGACCAAGGTCTCTCGCGACCACACCGTCCTGGGGGTCGCCCCCGGCCTGACGGTGATCACCGGCGGGAAGCTGACCTCCTACCGGCTGATGGCCGAGCACGCCGTCGATCACGCACTGGGCGAGGAGCGGGCCAAGGAACTGCCCACCGCCACCCCGACCACACCTTTGGTGGGTGCCGCCGGCCTGGACGCCATCACCGCTCAGGCCGAGCAGATCGGGCGCACCCACGGCTGGGACCACCACCGGATGGAACACCTGCTGAACCGGTATGGCACCGAGGTCCAGTTACTGGTCGATGCAGTGCAGCAGGACCCAGACCTGGGGCGCCCACTGGCCAAGGCCCCGGCATACCTGCGCGGGGAGGTCGCCTTCGCGGTCACCCACGAGGGTGCGCTGCACCTGGAGGACATCCTGCAACGCCGGGTGCGGTTGTTCTTCGAATCCCGGGACCGCGGGCTGGCCGCGCTGGCGGAGATCGCCGAGGTCGCCGCGCCCCTGCTCGGCTGGAACGGGGACACCACCGAGAAGGAGATCGCCTCCTACCGCGCGCTGGCCGAGGCTGAGGAAGCGGCCCTGCAAAAACTGAACGACGCCGACGCCTCGGCGGCGCGACTCGCGGCTGAGGAACTCGTGCCGCCGCAGCCGCTGGGGACTTCCGACTGAGCACCGGCGCCAGGTTCGGCCCCCACCGCAGGGAGGTGACGCCGGAGCGCCGCGCCCCCAGGAGTCAGGCTGGCCCGCTCTGGCGGTGATCAGCTGGGCCACCAGCGCTGGGCTGTCTCATTGCTGGGGCCCTCGCTCATCGCTGGGGCCCGCGGTTCCGGCTGCCTCATCACTGGGGCCGTCGGTTCCGGCTGCGCCGGGCGGGTCCTGGGCCCCGGGCCGGCGCCGGATGGTCGGGCGATCGAGGTGCTGCTCCCCCTCGTGCAACTCCGCCTCGGCCCGGAACCGCGGGTCCTCGCCCTGGTCCTGGGTGTGGTGTGCCATCGGTCTCGGCCTTCCTTCCCCCGGGTCAAGCGCCGGGCTTCGGGGCTCTCCTCCACCGTATCGGCTCGATGCGCGGTCGGCCTGCCGGACCCTGGCCCGCCCCAGATGACCCGCAGGGCGGCCCTGCCCCGCGCCGGCCGGCCGGCCGGGAGGGGGCTACCGCTGACCAGGCTGTACGGCGACCTTGATGCCGCTTCCGGAGGCGACGGTCTCGATCGCGGTCATCGCATCGCTGAGGTCGAACCGGTGGGTCACCAGCGCCCCGGTATCGATCCGTCCGGAGGCGATCAGGGCCACCGCGTCGGCGTAGTCGCTGCGGCGGGCGTTCGAGGCACCGGTGACGGTGATCTCGCCGTAGTGCACCAGGTTGGGGTCCACAGTGGCGCTGCCGCCCTTGGGAAACCCGGCGAACAGGTTGACCCGGCCCGCCTTGCGGGTCAATGACAGTGCTTGGCCGAACAGCTCGGGCCGGCCGATGCACACGATGGCCGCATCCGCACCGCGGCCGCCGGTGAGGTCGGCGACCTGCTCGGCCAGGTTCGCTCCGCCGTCGAACACCAGGTCGGCACCCAGATCGGTGGCAACCCGGCGGCGATCGGGGTTGGGGTCGGAGACGATCACTTGCCCGGCTCCGCGCAGGCGGGCCAGCTGGGTGTGGATCAGCCCGATCGGGCCGGCCCCCAGGATCACGACGGTCTCCCCGGGGGCCACGCCATAGTTGCGCAGCCCGGACAGACAGCAGGAGATCGGTTCGGCCAGAGCGAGGTGGGCCGGGTCCAGATCGGCCTCGGTCCGCACCAGGTTCCCCCGGGCCACAGCCCTGGCCGGGACTTTCATAAAGTCGGCCAAGCCGCCGTCGACGGCGTTGCCGACGATCTGCACATCGGGACACAACTGCTCTGTATCGCGGTTGCAGTAGAAGCAGTTCCCGCAGCTGAGGATCGGGGTCAGCCCGACCAGGTCACCGACTGCGAAATCCTCGACGCCCACGCCGACGGCGCTGATGTGCCCGGCCACCTCATGGCCGAGGACCACCCCCGGGTCAATCCCGGTGGTCTTCTCCCCGCGGATGATGCGCACATCGGTGCCGCAGATCGTATTGGCACCTACCGCCAGGACCACTTCCCCCGGCCCGGGAGCGGGGTCCGGGACCTCGCGTAGCTCAACCTGGCCGGGGCCGTCGAAGACGACCGCCTTCATTTCTGGGCCTCGGCGTGCACGATGTCCAGCAGCTTGCCGGTGGCGGCGGTGACGTCCTCGGCCTGCCAGATGTTCCGCCCGAAAATCAGGCCGCGAGCGCCGGCGTCCAGGGCCCCGCGGGCGTTGGCGTGCACGTCGGCCTCCGAGCCGCGCGCGCCGCCGAGGGTGAAGACCGGGATGTCGCCAACCGACTCGATGATCTGGGACATCGTCCCCGGGTCACCGGTGTACTCGGTCTTGATCGCATCGGCACCTACCTCAGCGGCGATCCGGCACATGTTGCCCAGATGCGTGGGGTCGTAGCGGTCCTCGTTGCGCAGCCCCCACAGGGTGGCCTCGACGATCAACGGGATGCCCACCCGGCGGGCCTGCTGTGCGGCGGTGGCTACCGCGGCGACGTTGTCGGCGAACATCGTGCCGTCCTTGGGGCGGCCGATCAGGTACATCACGATCGCCTGGGCCCCCATCGCCAACGCGTCGGCAGGGTCCAGCAGCACCCGGTGGAACTCCCCCAGCTCGCGTTTTGCACCGTCGTCGAGCAAGGTCCAGTCCACCCGCAGCACCGGCGCCGGCGCGCCGCGCCGGGCGAAGAGTTCCCCGCCCTGCTGCAGTAACCCCGGGCTGAGGAGTACGCCCTCGGGGCCGGCCGCCACGATTTTTCGCAATACCGTCATCGGGTGCGGTGAGCCCGGCATCGGCAGGGAGGTGCCGTGATCGAAGGCTGTGATGAAACTGCGGCCGCTCTCGGAGTTGTAGAGCTGTGACAAGCGGATGTCGGTGCCGTCCATATCGCCTGGCCTTCCCTGATCGGTACCGGGGCGCCGATCTGCCTTTCGAAGCGATCGGCGCCGGGTGCTCAGGCACCCTGCTGACACCCAATCTACCACCGGTACTGTGACTTCAATAGTTAGTTTTCACACATTCAAGCGTGGTTGTTGGCTGTCGTGGTTACCCTGTTGTCATGACCGAGGTACCTCAGATCCCGCTGAATGACGGCCACTGGGTCTCGACACTCAGCCTGGGCACCTGGCTGATGAATGGACCCGAGGCTGCCGCTGCCATCGCCGGCGCCCTGCAGGCCGGTTACCGCACCATCGACACCGCCGCGCGTTACTACAACGAGGAGGCGATCGGTCAGGGCATGCGCGAGTCCGGGCTGCCACGGGACCAGATTCAGGTCACCACCAAGGTCCGGGGCGGGGACCAGGGGTATGACCAGACGATGCGGGCCTGTGCGGCCAGCTGCCGGCGCCTGGGCGTGGAGTACATCGACCACTACCTGGTGCATTGGCCCCTGCCTCGCCTGGATGCCTACGTGGAAACCTGGCAGGCGATGATCGAGCTGCGCCGCCAGGGCCTGATCCACTCCCTGGGCGTGTCCAATTTCAGTGCCGCGCAGATCGATCGGCTGACCGCCGAGACCGGAGTGACACCGGCGCTGAACCAGATCGAGATGCACCCTCACCTGGCTCAGCAGGAGCTGCGAGCGGCGTGCGCCGAACGCGGTGTGGCGGTGCAGGCGTGGGGGCCATTGGGCCGCGGTAAGGGGCTGCTGGACAGCGCCCCACTACAGGCGGCGGCCGCGGCACACGAGGTCAGCCCGGCCCAGGTGGTACTGCGCTGGCTGGTCCAGCACGGCGTCGCCCCGGTGCCCAAGTCCGCCGCCCGCGACCGCCGCGCCCAGAACCTGGACATCTTCAGCTTCACCCTGACCGATGACCAGATGAGCCAGATCGACGCCCTCGACCAGGGCCGGCGCTACGGTAAGGACCCGGCCGAGGCCGAGGAGTTCTGAGGCGGGGGCTGGGCGGCCCGGGCTCGATGGCCGGACCTGGGCGGCCGGGCTCGATGGCCGGACCTGGGCGGCCGGGCTCGATGGTGGGACGTACTTGCCCAGTTCAGCCCTCGGCGACCTCCACCTGCACCCCCGCTTCGCGGAACGGGGCCAGACCCTGCTCCGGGGTCGCGGCATCGACGATGAGCACATCGATCTCGGCTACCCCGGCCACGGTGTGCAGGCTGTGCCGGGCGAACTTGGTGTGGTCGACCACCAGGATCCGCTGCCGGGCAGCGGCGAGCATGGCCCGCTTGACCTGCACGTTCTCCTCATAGGGGTGGTAGAAGGCGCCATCGCCGACGGCGGTGGCGGACATGATGCAGACATCGGCGCGGACCTCGCCGAGCACCCCGGTCGTCGTCGGGCCCACGTAGGAGTCGGTCACCGGGCGGTATTGGCCCCCGGCGAGGAACAGGTCGACCCCGGCCCGGCCCGCCACCGCCGTGGCTACCGCCTGGGAGTTGGTCACGATCGTCAGCGGAGCCAGCGCCCCGGTCGTCTCCAGCACCCGGTAGGCGGTGGAGGAATCATCGACCAGCACCGAGTGTCCTGGGCGGAGGAACGTCCGCGCCACAGCGGCGATCGCCCGTTTCGCCTCGACGTTCTGGGTGTGGCGGAACTGGGCGGTGGTCTCGTTCAGCGAGGTCGCCGCCGCCGCGACCTGACCGCGGGCGCGGTAGAGCACCCCGGCAGTCTCCAGGGACTCCACATCGCGGTAGACCGTCATCAACGACACCTCGAAGGTGCGCGCGAGTTCCTCCACGTGCACCGAACCGGTGTTCATCACGAACTCGGCCATCTGCGCCAGCCGTTCCGCACGCGCTGAACCGGGCCTGGCTCGGGGCGTCTGCTCGGTCACAGCGTCACCCTATCCAGCCGGCCCAGCGGGACAGCCAACACAGCCGGTAGTCGACCTCACCCGGAACAGCCGGCACTCGACCTCATCCGATCGGGGAGATACTCCCGGAGTCATCGCCGTCGAACACCTGGGCGATCACCTCCGCCACCATCGCGACCGAGACCGCCCCGGGGTCGGCATGGCCCACCGAACGCGACGCCAGCGGACGAGCCCGGCCCACCTTCGGTTCCAGATCGGCGGTGGCCTCCGCCGCCCGCCGCCCAGCCTGCGCTGCCCGGCGCCACGCCGCGCCCGCACCGCCGCCGTCGGCCTGCTCGAAGGCCTCGACCATCGGGATCAGTGCATCGAGCATGGTCTTGTCCCCGGGGCCGGCCTCACCGATCCGCTGCACGGCATCGAGGCCGGCACGCAGCGCCAGCCCCTGGGCCCGGGCATCCGGTGACTCCTCGTCGGCCAGGGCGTTGCCCGCCGCGGTCAGCAAGGCGCCCCACAGCGCCCCGGAGGTACCGCCGGCGCGGTCGGACCAGGAGTCACCGGCGCCGACCAGGGCCGTACGCACCCCGGCGGAATCGGCGACCAACCGCTCCACCGTTTCCTGGGCGGCCAGGGCGCCGCGCTCCATCCCGGTGCCGTGATCACCGTCGCCGGCAACGGCATCCAGATCGCCCAGGTGTTTTCTGTTCGCGCTCAGCATCCGGGCAACGGCACCGAGCCCGCGGGCCACCTCACGCGCGCCAGCCTGAGAGGCTGCTGACCCGGGTGTGGTGACCTGGACCGACAGGTCGACGGTCTCGGTGGCGGACTCTGCCAGCGGCTCGGCCTCGATACCGCCGCGGATGAACGCCGGGGAGTCACAGGGGGCGAACCAGTACCGCTCCAGTTCCTCATCGAGCCAGACCAGGGTCACCGACATCCCGCCCATATCCAGGGAGGTGGCATGTTCGCCGACCTGGGCCTCGACGATCTCTAGATCCGCCTCGCGGAGCCGGCGGGCCACGGAACGGTAGGTGACGAACAGCTCCTCATACGAACATGAGCCCAGCCCATTGACGATCGCCAGCACCCGGGAGGCGGCGCCGTCGGGCCGGTCATCGAGCAGACCGTCCACGAGCAGGGTGGCGACGTCATCGGCAGTGCCCAGTTCCACCTCATCGATACCCGGTTCACCATGGATGCCCAGGCCCACCCCCATTTTGCCCTCGGGCACTGTGAACAACGGCTCGGTCGCCCCGGGCAGGGTGCAGCCGGAGAAGGCCACCCCGAAGCTGCGCGTGCGGTCATTGGCCTTGGTGAACACCCGGTCCACCTCGTCGATGTCCGCACCCTCCTCGGCGGCGGCCGAGGCGATCTTGAACACCGGCATATCCCCGGCGATCCCGCGCCGGCTGGAGATGTCGGACTTCGGCGCTGAGGCAATGTCATCGGTGACCACCAGGGCGCGGGCGTCGATGCCCTCGGCCTTGAGCCGCTCGCACGCCTGCCCGAAGTGCAGCACATCGCCGGCGTAGTTGCCGAAGGCAAACAGCACCCCGCCGCCGTGGTCAGCGGCCTTGGCCACCGAGTAGGCCTGGGCTGCGGACGGGGAGGCGAAGATATTTCCGCAGACCACGCCGTCGGCGAAGCCCGGTCCTACCCAACCGGCGAACGCCGGGTAGTGGCCGGTGCCGCCACCGACGAGGAAGGAGACTTTGCCCTTCGGGCTCTTGGTGGCCCGTACCGCCCCGCCCGGGACACCTCGCACGTGCCGAGGATTGGCTTCGACGAAGCCTTCGAGCAATTCGGCAGGAAAATCGGCCGGGTCGTTCATTAGGTGCATGCTGCCTCCTTGTCCGCCGGCATCGCGTCGATGCTGATGCCATCCTCAACTATAGGAGTCGCCCCCCGCCAGCCGGCTATAGCTGGCCACTATGGCTGGCCGGGGATCGAGCGGGCGCCCGGCCGCGGGCTGGGCCACTGGGCTGGTCACCACACCCGGTCCTCTCAATCGTGGCTGCACCAAGGCCCTTGGCGGCTAGGCTGCGAACGGATACGTCGAAGTGCTACGACCATGATGGTGAAGAATGAACGCGTCCGCCTCGGGCCAGCCCGATCAGTCCCACGACGAGATTCTCCGACCGGCACTCGAGCTCGCCGAGACCGACGGTGGCCCGGAACTGGCTGCCCTGGTCTACCGGGTGCTGGAGCATGTCGCTCCGGAGGGGCTGGCTGAACGAGAACCCGAAGCACTGGTCGGTGCGGTACAGGCGCTGCGCTCGCTGGCCGCCCAGCGCAGCCAGGGTCAGGCCTTGGTGCGGGTGTTCTCCCCGCAACGGGAGTCTGAGGGCTGGACCAGCCGGCACTCCGTGGTTCAGCTGTGCACCGACGACATGCCTTTCCTGGTGGACTCGGTGACCGCTGCCCTGGCCCGCGAGGGATTGACAGTGCAGTTGCTGGTCCATCCCCAGTTGGCGGTGCGTCGCGACGGCGACGGCAACCTGGTGCAGGTCCGCGAGGAGCGCCCCCCGGCCGGCGGCGGGATCGTGGAGTCCTGGATGCACCTGGAGATCGACCGGGTTCCAGACCCGGCCCACCAGGACCAACTCACCGCCAGGCTGGAATCGGTGCTGCGCGACGTGCGCCGGGCCGTGGAGGACTGGGCGGCGATGCGCCGGCAGTGTGAGCAACTGGCCAGGGACCTGGAATGGGGTGCCCCGGACACGGTGGACCCCGATGAGATCGGCCCCACCCGGGAGTTACTGACCTGGCTGGCCGATGACCACTTCACCTTCCTCGGTTACCGCGAGTACCTGCTCGAGGACGGTGAGCAGAACCTGGGGCTGCGCGCGGTGCCCGGCACCGGGCTGGGAATCCTGCGCGAGGACCCGGAGACGCCGTTCACCGTGTTGCGTCCCGAGGCCCGGGCGAATGCCCGCGCACCACGCCTGCTGACCATCACCAAAGCGAACTCCCGGGCCACAGTGCACCGGCCCACCTACCTGGACTACATCGGGGTTCGCACCTTCGACGCCGAAGGCAATGTCACCGGCGAACGCCGGTTCCTGGGCATGATGACGTCCTCGGCCTACGCCGAGTCCGTGCTGCGCCTGCCGATCGTCTCGGCCAAGGTCCGCGAGGTGCTGCGTCGCAGCGGGTTCACCGCCCACTCCCACTCCGGTAAGGACCTGCTGCAGGTGCTGGAGGCCTACCCGCGCGATGAACTCTTCCAGGCCGATGTGGACACCATCTACGACGTGGCCACCGATGTTCTTTACCTGCAGGAACGCCGCCGGGCCAGGTTGTTCCTGCGCTCCGATGAATTCGGCCGGTTCGTCTCCGCGCTGGTCTACATCCCCCGGGATCGGTACAACACCACGGTGCGGCAGCGGATGGAACACCTCCTGCGCGATGCTTACAACGCCGAGACGGTCGACTTCACCACCCGGGTCACCGATTCCGCGCTGGCCCAGTTGCACTTCGTGGTGCGCCTGCCGCACGGCGAAGCGATCGGCAAAGTGGACCCGGCACGGCTCCAGCAGCTACTCATCGAGGCCACCCGCACCTGGGAGGAGTTACTGCTGGACGCGGCGGTGCAGACGCTGCCGGAGGAGACCGCCTACCAGCTGGTCTCGACCTACTCCGGCCGATTCGCCGAGGCGTATAAGGAAGCGGTGGACCCGTCCTCTGCGGTCCGGGATCTGCAGGCGCTATCCGAGTTGAGCGGCCCCGAGGACATCGCGATCCACCTCTACCGCGCCCGTGACGGCCACCCCGGCGAGCGGCGGTTGAAGATCTACCGCCAGTCCCCGCTATCACTGACCGAGGTGCTGGGCACCTTCACCGATCTGGGTGTGGAGGTGATGGACGAACGCCCGTACCGGATCCAGCCCAAGGAGGCGGTCTCGGCCGAGGCGTTCATCTACGACTTCGGGCTGCGCGCGGGCTCGGAGGAGGACTGGACCCATACCGAGGACAGCCGAGCTTTCGAGGACGCCTTCCTCGCGGTGCGCAACGGCCAGGCCGAGTCCGATGTACTCGGCGAGCTGGTGCTCACCGCGGGTCTGGCCTGGCGGCAGGTGATCATCCTGCGCACCATCGCCCGGTACCTGGGTCAGGTCGGCTCCACGTTCTCGGTGGAGTACCTCGAGGCCGGTCTGGTCGCCAACCCGCAGTTGGCCACCCAGCTAGTGCGGCTCTTCGACGCCCGGTTCGATCCCGACCATCCGGCCGGCGACTCGATGGCCGAGCGGCAGAAGGCCCAGGATGAGATCACCACCGCCATCGTGGCCGCACTGGAGGAAGTCCCCAGCCTGGACCACGACCGGATCCTGAGGGCGTTCATGGGCGTGATCCGCGCCACCCAACGCACCAACTACTACCGCCGCGACGACGACGGCGAACCGCCGGCGCAGGTGGCGATGAAGCTGGACTGTGCCCAGGTGCCCGACATTCCCAGCCCGGTTCCGATGGCGGAGATCTGGGTCTACTCCCCCCAGGTAGAGGGGGTGCACCTGCGGTACGGCAAGATCGCCCGCGGCGGACTGCGCTGGAGCGACCGACGGGAGGACTTCCGCACCGAGGTGCTCGGTCTGGTGAAAGCACAGGAGGTCAAGAACGCCGTCATCGTTCCGACCGGGTCGAAGGGCGGGTTCTTCGCCAAGAAACTGCCCAACCCGGCCGAGGATCGCGAGGCCTGGCTGGCGGAGGGCAAAGCTGCCTACCGCAGCTTCATCCGCGGCATGCTGGAGGTGACCGACAACCGCGTCGAGGACCAGGTCCTTCCCCCGGACCGGGTGGTGCGCCACGACGACGATGACCCCTACCTCGTCGTCGCCGCGGACAAGGGCACCGCGACGTTCTCCGACACGGCCAACGAACTGTCCGCCGAGTACGACTTCTGGCTCGATGACGCCTTCGCCTCCGGGGGCTCGGCCGGTTACGACCACAAGGCGATGGGCATCACCGCCCGCGGCGGCTGGGAATCGGTGAAACGGCACTTCCGCGAACGCGGCCTGGATACCCAGACCGAGGAGTTCACCGTGGCCGGTATCGGCGACATGAGCGGTGACGTGTTCGGCAACGGAATGCTGCTCTCGGAGCACATCCGCCTGGTCGCCGCGTTCGACCACCGGCACGTCTTCCTCGACCCGCAGCCGGATACGGCCCGCTCCTTCGCCGAGCGTCGTCGCCTCTTCGACCTGCCTCGGTCCACCTGGGCCGACTACGACACCTCCTTGATCAGCGAAGGCGGGGGCGTACACCCCCGGACAGCGAAGTCGATTACGATCACCCCGCAGGTGCGCGCCGCCTTGGGGATTGCCGACGACGTTGCGGCACTGACACCGGCCGAGCTGATCCAGCGGGTGCTGCTGGCGCCGGTGGACCTGCTCTGGAACGGGGGGATCGGCACGTATATCAAGGCCGCCGCCGAGTCGGACACCGAGATCGGGGACCGGGCAAATGACGCGATCCGGGTCGACGGCCGGGCATTGCGGTGCAAAGTCGTCGGTGAGGGCGGCAACCTCGGCGCGAGTCAGCTGGGCCGGATCGAGGCGGCGATGGCCGGGGTGCATATCAACACCGATGCGATCGACAACTCCGCCGGGGTGGCGAGCTCGGATATGGAGGTGAACATCAAGATCCTGCTCACCCCGCTGACCAAGAGCGGGGCGATGAGCCTCGCGGACCGCAACCAGCTGCTCGCCGAGATGACCGATGAGGTCGCCGAGCTGGTGCTGCGGGACAACTACGAGCAGAACGTGCTGCTCGGCAACTCCCGGGCCCAGTCGGTGCAGATGCTGGAGGTACACAAGCGCCTGATCCACTGGCTGGAGGAGCGTGGGGAGCTGGATCGGAGCTTGGAGTTCCTGCCCTCCGACAGTGAGATCGAACGTCGTCAGGAGGCGGGCCACGGGTTGACCCAGCCGGAGTTCGCGGTGCTGGTGGCCTACGCCAAACTGGCGCTGAAGGATGATCTGGCGCAGACCGAGATCGCCGAGGGTCCCTGGTTCGAGCGCACCATGGCCCGGTACTTCCCGACCCCGCTGCGCCACCGGTTCAGCGACCAGTTGGCGACGCATCCGCTGCGTTCTCAGATCATCATCAACGAGATAGTGAACTCGATGGTCAACCGGGGCGGGATCACCTTCGCCTTCCGGGCGGCCGATGAGACCGGGGCGCCCACCGAGCAGGTGGCGCGGGCGTTCATCGCCTCCCGGGAGATCTTCGACCTGCACAGTTACACCGAGGCGGTGGAGGCCCTGGACACCCTCGTGGACAGCAGGGTCCAGACCTCGCTGTACCTGACCTTCCGGCGGTTGTTGGACCGGGCCTCGCGCTGGTTCGTCCACCACCGCCACGACCAGTTGGACATCGCCGGTGAGGTAGAGCGGTTCGGTGCCACCGTCACCCGACTGATGGAGCAGCTGCCCCACCTGCTGCGCGCGAGTCAACGGGAACAGTTCGACCAGCAGGTTCGGGAGCTGGAGGCCGACGGGGTAGGTGCCGAGCTGGCTCAGCGCACCGCCGCACTGCTGCCATCCGTGGCGCTGCTGGATGTGGTGGAGCTGGCGGAGCGGCACAGTTGGGATGTGGACCGGGCGACCGAGTTGTACTTCGCGGTCTCGGAGCGCTTCCGGGTGCAGGACCTGCTGCTACGGATCGCGGATCTGGACCGCGATGACCGCTGGGCTGCGTTGGCACGGGGGTCGATGCGCGAGGACCTGTACGCCACCACCTCTGCCCTGACCGAAGCCGTCGCGGCGGCCACCCAGGCCGGTGGACGGCCGGTGGACCGGATCGAGGAGTGGTCCGAACAGATCGGCGCCGCCGCCAGCCGAGTGGAGGAGGGGGTGGACAACATCCTCACGTTGACCTCCCCGGGATTGGCGCCATTGTCGGTGGCGGTGCGCAGTCTGCGCAGCCTGCTGCGCTGAGCCGGTCTCCGCTGAGTCAGTGTGCTGAGTCGGTGCCCCAAGCCGGCCTGCGCTGAGCCCGTCCTGAAGTACCCTGGGCGATCATGGTCATTTTCGGCTTGAAGCCGTACAACACTCTGCGCGCGCTGGTGGCGCTGCAGTGTTCGCGGTGCCACCAACACACCCCGCACCGGCTGTGGCGCAAGGTGAACAAGTTCGCCCTGTTCTTCATCCCGCTGTTCGTGGTCTCGCGCAGCTACACCGTGGAGTGCGGCTCCTGCGCGCAGGTACGCAAGGTGAGCCGCGATGATGCTCAGGGGTTGCGGGACCAGGCCCGGGCCCAGGACGACGTCGCCGCTCAGAAGCGCGCCCAGGTCACCGGATACCGGGTCATCTCCTCCGAGCCGGGCGATCCGCAAAATCTGCACTGAGCACCAGCTGCGCCCAGGGGGCTCGGCACGCAGGCAGGCGAGTGCAGGTGATCGACCGTCGCACCACACTCGCTCTGCTCAGGGACATCGATGACACCGTGATGGTCACCGCGGTGCCCCGGCTGCTGCTGGCGATCTGGAACAGTTTCATCCGGCACAGCACCGCCCGCCGAGCCGTACCGGCGATGGCGTCGATGTATCGCGAACTAGTGGGTACCCAGCAGGTGCTCTCCCACGGCACGACGGCGAGCGCAGCGGACAACCAGCGGTCGACACCTGTCAGCGGAGTGACCGAGGTGTACGGCGGCGACGGCGAAGCCCTGGCGAAGGTGCTCCTGGCCAGCTCAGCCAGTCACCGTCCCAAACCCCAGACCGAGTAGGTAGGTCGCTGCAGCCGCGCCCCAGCCGATCGCCAGTTGGCGCAGTGCCCGGGGCAAGGGCGAGGCCCCGGAGAGCAGGCCCACGATCGAGCCGGTGATCACCAGGGCCACGCCCACCAACCCGGCGGCCAGCACCACAGCGAGCAAACCAGTCAACCCGAAGGCATAGGGCAGCACCGGGATGATCGCCCCGGAGGCGAAGAAGAGGAAGCTGGAGGTGGCCGCGCCCCAGGGTGAACCGAGCTCTTCCGGGGGCCCGGCGGTGGTGTCCGAGCCGGCACGTTCGGAGTCGTAGTCCGCCAGCCGCTGCTGGGCTCGCGCGCTGGCATCTGCCTCCGACATTCCGCGGGCCCGGTAGACCAGCGCCAGTTCGTTGGCATCCACGTCCAGGTGCGGCAAGACGGTGTGCACCACCGGGCTCGGGGTGGAGGCCTCGACCAGTTCCCGCTGGGAACGGACCGAGACGTACTCACCGGCGCCCATCGACAACGCGCCGGCGAGCAACCCGGACAGTCCGGTCAGCAGGATGATGGCCGGGCTGGTGCCCGCCGCGCCGATCCCGAGCACGAGCGCCAGGTTGGAGACCAACCCGTCGTTCATCCCGAACACCGCGGCCCGGAAGGTCCCCGACATCCGAGCCCTGCCTTTGGCAGCCAGGGAGCGGATCACCTCGGCGTGGATCCGTTCGTCCGCAGCCATCGTGTCGGTGGCGTCCTCATCCTGGCCGTAAGCCGAGCGGCTCTCGGCCCGCTGGGCCAGCGCAAGGACGAACACGGTGCCGAACCGTCCCGCCAGCCAGATCAGCATCCGCGAGCGCAGCGAAGGCCGCACCGGCCGGCCCGGATGATCGGCGAGCAGGAGCTCCCAGTGAGCGGCGTGGCGGCCCTCGGCGTCGGCCAGGTCCCGCAGGATCGAAGCGTCCCTGCCCCGGCGCCGGCCGGCGAGACGCCGGTAGAGCGCGGCCTCGGCCTGCTCCTCCGCCAGATACCGGCGCCAGCGCCGGATCTGGGCCTTATCGGGCTGGTCGTCCCGGTGATCGCTGGTATGCATGCACCTAGTCTGCCCGGTCGTGGCGCGGGCCCGGTTCTCCACAGTGCGGCGATGACCACGAGTTGTACACATCGGGGAGCGACCCGCAGCGTGCCCAAACCTGGCGTGCCAGCCTGCCGGTGATGGTCAACGATCGCGCGGGCGGGGCCGCGGGACGCGGACGCATCGTGGCCCGGGTCGTGGCATGGTCGGCCCTGGCCGGGGTGGCGATCCTGGTGGTGCCCACCTGGTGGGCGCAGGTGCGACCGCCGCCGGGGTTCCCGGTCGAGGCCGAGCGTGTACAGACGGCGATCGAGGCCCTCCCGGAGCTGATGGTAGTGCCCGAGCCGCTGGATCTGCAGGAGTATGAGCGAGAGCACTTCGGACCACCCTGGTACGACCTGGACGGCAACGGGTGCAACACCCGCAACGACATGCTCACCCATTGGTTGCAGGACCTGACCTTCGATCCGGTGCAGCCTTGTCTGGTGGTCACTGGCACCCTCGATGATCCCTACACCGGGCGCCAGATCACCTTCCAGCGGGGCCCGGACACCAGCGGTGAGGTGCAGATCGATCACGTCGTCGCCCTGGCAGATGCCTGGCGGAAAGGCGCCGACGCCTGGCCCTCCCATGTGGCGCTGGCATTCGCCAACGACCCCGCTAACCTGATCGCCGTCGACGGCGGGGCGAACCAGGACAAGGGTGCTGCAGATGCGGCGTCGTGGCTGCCACCACATGAGGGCTTCCGGTGCGGGTACGTGGTGCAGCAGGTCCTGGTCAAACATGCCTACGGCATCGGCGTCTCCAGCGACGAGTTGGGCACGCTCACCGAGGAACTCCAGCGCTGTCCCGACGCCCCCGCAGCGTCGGCCGAAGCCCTGTGGACCGGCGCAGCACGTTCCTCAGGATTGGCGATAAACCTCCGGCCCAGAGCGGACACAGTACTGCCATCGAGTGCCGGGGCCGGGGCGTCCTACAGTTCTTCCTCATCGGCTTCAGGCAGGCGCCGCTGGCGCTCCCGTTGCCCGTGGGTCAGCCGGCGCAGATCGGTGCGGGAGTCGAAGCTGGACCCCAGCCCGCCCGCGATCACGCCCATCGCCGCACTGAGCCAGGCAATGTCCAGATAGTTCACGAACGTGGCCTCGGTGCCGAGGATGTCCGTCATGAACTCCGGGTCGATGATCACCAGACTGCCACCCAGGATCAACAGCAGCAGCGCCGCGTACAGGACGAACACGCACAGGAACAGGGTCACCACCGTGGACAGGTTGTACAGCAGGACCACCGAGGCCAACCGGCCGTGCTGCGGACGGTCCCACAGCCCGTTACTGGCGATCAACCAGAACACCATCGCGCTCATCGCCAGGAAACCGATCAGCAGCAGCCGGGTGAGTGAGAGGTAGTTCGACATCTGCCAGATCGAGTTGTAGAAGATCCCGAAGGCTCCGGTGGCCGAGGCCGCCGCCAACGCACTGGACATCCTCGGCGCGGTCCGCAGCGGATCGTTGGCGGTGACCATCCCGAGCACCGCGCGGGCTCCCCCGAACACGCTGCTGGCATACAGCACCTGGTGCTGAGCTCCCTCTACCGCCCACCTCGTCCAGCGCAGACTATTGCGGTCCGGCACGCGCTCCCTGTCCGGATTCACCAGATGGGTGACACAACTGGCGAGCAGCCGCACCACCCGGCGCCGCCCGGCCCACGGCCCTAGAGCAGGGGTGGAGATGACTGCCACGTTGTCCCCGGGGAAGATCTCCCCGACCACCATTTTTCCGCCGTGGTGCCGAGGGATCTCGGTGAGCAACAGGATCGCGTCCATCCGATCGCGCTCCTCGCCCAGACGCCGGACCTCAGCCAGGTCCAGGGAGTCATCCGAACGCAGCCGGATCACCTCGGTGCGCACCTGCACCGAGACCGAGGCAGCCAGATCCCGGTGCAACGACTGCTCGAGCAGGTCGCGGATGGTGCGCACCCGGCGGCTGGGTTGACCGGGGTCGGAGACCACCAGGACCCGAACCGGCGGGGCGGCGTCGTCCTCGGCCATCGCCCTCACCCCCGGTCAAGGGACCCATTGACAGCCAGCCCCGCGATCACCGGCCGGTCGGCACAGCAGGGGGCCGCCCGCCTCATCAGGTCAGCGGTTCTCATCCCCCGGATAGGGCTCCGGTCGGGTCTGCACCTCATCCGGGCCGACAGCCGACGACGACGAACCGAACTGGTTGCGCACCGACTCACTGACCTTGTCGGCTACCTGCGCTCCCTGCTCGCGGACCACCTCGCCGATCTTGGCCTCTGCTGCGGCCACCTTTTCCTGGACCGCTGGCTTGTCCCATACATCCTTGGCCTGGGCCTTGACCCGCTCGTACTGCTCCCGGCCGGCGCGGCTACCCAGGACGTACCCCACTGCCGCACCGAGGATGAACAGTGCCTTGCCTTTCATGGCGGACCTTTCGTTCGACGACTGATGCGATACCCCACGAGCCTAGAGGCCACCGCCCCGGCCCGCGCGATGAATCCCGGCGATGAATCCCGGCAGCCTCCGCCGGCGTTAGGCCCTCTCGCGCACCGCCCGCGCCGCGGTCACCAGATTCGCCAGCGACGCCTTGGTCTCGGCATACCCCCGGGTCTTCAGACCGCAGTCGGGGTTGACCCACAACTGTCGGGCATCGATCGAGCCGGTGGCAGAGGTCAGCAACTCGGTGATCTCGGCCGTGCTCGGCACCCGCGGGGAGTGGATGTCGTAGACTCCGGGGCCGATTCCCCGGGCGAATCCGGCCGCGGCGATATCGGGCAGCACCTCCATCTTCGAGCGGGCGGCCTCGATCGAGGTGACGTCGGCGTCCAGGCCGTCGATCGCGCCAATCACCTCACCGAACTCCGAATAACACAGGTGGGTGTGCACCTGGGTGGCGTCCTGGGCCCCGGCGGTGGCCAGCCGGAAGGCGTTCACCGACCAGTCCAGGTATTCGGCGTGCTCGGTGCTGCGCAGCGGCAGCAACTCCCGCAGCGCCGGCTCATCGACCTGGATCAGTGCGATCCCGGCCTCCTCCAGGTCCCCGATCTCTTCCCGCAGCGCCAAGGCAACCTGATTGGCGGTCTGCGCCAGGGGCTGGTCATCACGCACGAAGGACCAGGCCAGGATCGTCACCGGACCGGTGAGCATCCCCTTGACCGGCTTGTCGGTCCGGGAGGCGGCGTAGGCCGACCACTCGGTGGTGATCGCCGCGGGACGGGAGACGTCCCCCCAGAGGATCGAGGGCCGGGTGCACCGGGAACCGTAGGACTGCACCCACCCGTTCTGGGTGACGGCGAACCCGTCCAGGTGCTCGGCGAAGTACTGCACCATGTCGTTGCGCTCGGGTTCACCGTGCACCAGCACATCTAGGCCCAGCTCGGTCTGCAGTTCGATCACCCGGTCGATCTCGGTGCGCATCTCCTGCACATAGTCGGCCTGGCTGATCTCCCCCTTGCGCAACTTGGCTCGCGCCTGGCGCAGCTGGGTGGTCTGCGGGAAGGACCCGATCGTGGTGGTCGGCAGCGTCGGCAGGTCGAGGGCCTCCTGCTGGATGACCTGACGCCGGGCGTAGGGGGTGCGGGCGAAGTCGGCCTCGGTCAGGGCATCGAGGGTCCGGCGGACCGCCGGCACCCGTACCCCGGCAGCGGACTGCCGGTCGGCGCGCACCGCGCGCGAGGATTCGAACGCCTCCCGGGCCGCCTCCGGGCCGGCCGCCAGGGCCTGCACCTCGCCGACTTTCTCATCGGCGAACGCCAACCAGCTGAGCAGCTGCTCGGGCAGGTCGGGCTCATCGGAGGTGGTGTGCGGCACGTGGAACAACGAGGTCGACGTCGACACTGCCACCTGCACCCCGGGGCCGGCCGCGGCCTTCAGCGCCCCGATCTTCTCGGCGGCCGCATCCAGGTCGGTGCGCCACACGTTGTGCCCGTCCACGACCCCGGCCACCAGGGTGACGCCGGCCAGATCAGCCTGCCCCACGTCGTCGGGGATGGACCCGGCGACCAGATCCAACCCGATCGCCTCCACCCCGCTGGCGGCCAGCGGGCCGAAGGCGTCGCCGAGGCGGTTGTAGGAGGAGGACACGAACAATCCCGGGCGCTCCGGAACGCTCAGCTGCCCGCCGAGGCGTCCGTAGGCCCGGGTGACGGCCTCGCCCAGTTCAGCCCGGGTAACCGACCAGGTGTCGGAGACCAGCGCCGGCTCATCGAGCTGCACCCACGGCGCCCCGGCAGCGGCGAACTCCCGCAACCACTGGGCATAGACCTCGACCAGGTCATCGAGGCGGCTCAGCGGGTCGAACCCCTCCGGGGACCCCTCACTGGCCTTGGACAACAGCAGCAGGGTCACCGGCCCCACGATCACCGGCCGAGTGATGACCCCGTCGGCCTTGGCCTCGGTGAAGTGGTGCACCGAGGGGGTTTCGACGAGCCGCAAGGGCGTCTGCGGCCCGATCTCGGGCACCAGGTAGTGGTAGTTGGTATCGAACCACTTGGTCATCTCCAGCGGGGCGCGCTGCCCATCGCCGCGAGCGAGGGTGAAGTAGCCGGCCAGGTCCACCGCCCCGTCGGGGCCGGGCAGGTCGGCGAACCGCACCGGCACGGCACCCACCTGCACCGCAGCGCTGAGCACCTGGTCGTAATAGGTGAAGTCGGAGGGGATGGCGGCCTCGGCACCCAGACCCAGTTCGCCCAGACGGGACCGGGTGGTGCGGCGCAGCTCGGCGGCCGCGGTGGTCAGTTCGGCCTCGGTGCTGCGGCCGGCCCACAGGGACTCGAGCGCGCGCTTGAGTTCACGGCGGGGGCCGATCCGGGGGTAGCCCAGGATCGTGGCCGCGGGGAAGGTGGGGATGGCAGACATGGTGGTCCTCATGGGTCGTAGTGGTCAGGACGTTGTGTCAGGACAGGCTCGGGGTGGACACCAGACCCACGCTGTGCAGCAGATCCAGCGACGGTGCGGCGGAGTTGAAGGTGTAGACATGTAAACCGGGGGCCCCGGCCGCCAGCACCTCGGTGAGCAGGTCCTTACTGACCTGCAGGCCGCGCCGGTATGCCTCCTCGCGGGTCGGCGCAGAGTCCAACAGGTCCAGGAGTCGGGGCGGGATCGGTACACCGGTCAGATCATGCAGACGCCGCAGGCGGTTGGGGTCGGTCAGCGGGATGACACCGGCCAGGATCGGGATGTGCACCCCGGCCTGGCGCGCCAGGCGCACCAGTTCGGCGTAGTGCCGCGCGTCGAAGAACAACTGGGTGATGGCGAAATCGGCGCCGGCCTTCTGCTTCTCGACCAGCGCGGCGATGTCGTTGGGACACACCTCGGGCTGGCCGGCCCGGTCGTAACGGCCGCCGGGATAGGCCGCCACCGAGATGCTCAGCGACTGTGCCTGAGCGCCCGGTCCGCACGCACCGCCGGCCGAGGCAGGCGCCCCTGCTGCCAACCCGAATGCGCCGTCGTTCCCGCTGGGCCGCGGCAGCCGGCCAGCCGGCTGCGATCGGCCGAATGCCTCCGACTCCAGCTCCCGCAACAGGTGCACTAGCTCACTGGCCCGGTGCAGCCCTTCGGGATGGGGACGCCAGTGGGCATCGCCGGCCGGCGGGTCGCCGCGCAGCGCGAGGAAGTCCCGCACCCCCTCACTCAGCAGGTCCTCGATCACCGCCCGCAGTTCCGCTCGCGAGGCGCCCACACAGGTCAGGTGGGCGATCGGGGCCACTCCGGTGTCGGTGATGATCTGGCGGACCAGATCCCGCGAGGAGTCCCGGGTCTTACCGGCCGCCCCATACGTGATGGAGAAGAAGTCCGGTCCTGCCGCGGCCAACTCGGTCACGGTCCGGTCCAGCTTCGCTGCGCCCTTCTGCGAACGCGGCGGGTACAACTCGAATGAGATCGTCGGTCGGTCCAGGGGCACACTGAAAAGGTCAGCCGTGCTCATCGGGTACGCCGGTGGAAAAGTGCCTGCATGATCGCTCCATCGAACCTGGCGTGAGCACCCTTACCTCGGGAGGCTTCCGTTCGGGGGTTGCTGCGGCGTCGTCGAGCCAGGTCTCTCGGCCGCTCTGGATGGTCCGCCACCAGCGTACGGGCTCGGGCTCTTAGGGCCACCCCCTCTCACATAATGAGATCCACGCCGGTGGTGGGTGCTGGGACGGTGTGCCGCGACGGCGATGTCAGGGGTGGGGTCCAGACTGAGAATCACGCAGCCACAGTTGCCCTGAAGGAGGACACGATGCGCAAACGTCACAGCCAGATCGCCGGCATTGAGGCCGACGCCGCTGAGGCCGAACGCGCCGCGGTACTGGCCGAGATCGAGGAGGAAGAGGACACTTTGCGCGCTCGGCTGGAGACCGACGGCCTGACCGGCTGGGAGATCGCCGTCCTGCACGAGCTGGACTCGCTGGAGGATCGCCTCTCCGCTTGAGCCGGCAGCACTTGAACCGCCATCACTGGGCCGGCTGCACTTGAGCCGGCAGCACTTGAGGCGCCAGCACTTGGGCCGGCTGGACCAACGCTGCCGGCGGCGGGCAGCACGCTGGTCGGTCACCGCTTCCGGCGAGGATGTGTAAGGCTCGAGGCAGGGTGCGCGCCACCCATCGACGATAAGCCTGCCGCGAGGGCAGCGCTGAAACGGAGCAGCAAGGATGCGATTCGGACGACTCGGTCCATTCGGCGCCGAAGTACCTGCCGCCCTGGTGCAGGACACCTGGTACGACCTGCGGTCGGTGACCGGGGCAAGAGCTCGGGTGGCCCAGGCCTGAGCGATAGACGGATAACCAGATGAGCCCTGCTGAGCACACCCCCACCCCATCGACTGCACTGCCCGCCGCACAGGTCTGGGCCGACCCGCTGCCACCGGTGGCCGGTGACGGTCTGGCCTTCCCCCGGATCGGCATCGCCGGCATCGGGATCGAGTCCAGCACCTTCTCGGTGCACCTCAGCGACTGGGAAGCCTTCACCGTGCGCCGCGGCGCCGAGTTGCGCGCCCACTACCCCTTCCTGAACATCGGCACCGAACTGGGCGAGGCCGCCGAGTGGCTGCCGCTGACCCATGCCCGGTCCCTACCCGGCGGGGCGGTGCAGACCGAGGTCTACACCTCCCTGCGCGATGAGATCACCGAACAGATCCGCACACAGATCGATGAGCAAGGTCCCTTCGACGGCTTCTTCCTGGACATCCACGGGGCGATGAGCGTGGTCGGGATGACCGACGCCGAGGGTGATCTGGCTACCGCGGTGCGCGAGGCCCTGGGCCCGGATTGCCTGATCTCCACCGGGATGGACCTGCACGGCAATGTCTCCGCGGAGTTGTCCACCGCACTGGACCTGCTCACCTGCTACCGGATGGCTCCCCACGAGGACGCCCCGAACACCAAGTACCGGGCGGTGCGCAACCTGCTGGCGCGGCTGCGCGGGCCCGGCGGCGCCGACCCGGTGGCCCGCCGCCCTTGGCAGGCCTGGGTG